>Ga0163209_1000685_pt1 | contig 14868 bp, 14 predicted proteins | sample Kivu_160m_FD_113538 | JGI IMG/M metagenome (GOLD analysis project Ga0163209, IMG submission 113538) | Freshwater microbial communities from Lake Kivu, Western Province, Rwanda to study Microbial Dark Matter (Phase II) - Kivu_160m | ecosystem: Environmental > Aquatic > Freshwater > Lake ...
ATATATATGATATATTTATAAGAAAATGGAAGAAAACAATAATCAGAAGAATTTATCAAAAATTGAAAGACAGAGAATTATACTCAATCTTTTATCAGATAAAACGATGATTACTCTTATAGAGCTGGAGAATCATCTTAGCTGCTCCCGAATTACAATTCAAAGAGATCTGGTTGAACTTGAAGATAAAGGCCTTTTGAGTAGAGTACATGGTGGAGCTACGCTTAAGAATTTTAATCTGACAAATTATGGCCATGATAAAAGACTGCTTATTCAATCTGATAAAAAAAAGAAAATTGCTAAAAAAGCTATTTCACTTGCCAAATCTGATATGTATATATTTTTAGATGCATCTTCAACCAGCTATTTCTTATCTGAGCGTATTTTCCCGGATAATGTTAGGGTTATAACTTCAGGAATTGATACCTTTCTCAACTTACATAAAAATAAAAACATACAGGTGGTCCTTACGGGGGGAAGAATGAATCCGCTTAATAGAACACTTGTTGGTCCCGAAGCTATATCTGTTATAAAACAGTTTCATTTTAATATTGCTTTTTTTTCTGCAGACTCGATTGTTAAAAATAAAGGTATTTACTCATCAGATGAAGAGGCAGCAGCAGTCGCCAGAGCTGGTATTGAGCATAGCAATAAAAGAATTCTACTATTTGATTCTTCCAAGGTTCATGTGAGAGGAGGAGCTAAAGTCTGCGACCTGGATGTTATTGACAATATTGTAACAGATGATGTCAGAAATCCCCATATATTGAGTCTTTTTAAAGGAAGAATAATATGAGTAATATAATGAAAATCATTAGTAAAATTTCTTTTAGACCAGTTTCCTGTATGAGGGAGAATATCATAAAAATTGCTCCTGCTTTAAGGATGTTGTTGAAAAAAGATAAAACTTCAATCGTGGTTTTTAAAAATAATAATCTTATTTCGCAGTATATAGAGAATGAAAGAGAGTTTTTTTCTATATTTTCACTAATAAAAAATAATCAGATACTAAATAAAATACTCATGCCGGCTTATATAATTAAGTACAAAGATGTGGATAAACAATATAAGGCAATTAAAGAAAAGTTAAAGAAACAGGTATATGCTAATGTAATCGCTATCCAGAAAATTGGTGTTTTTATTTGGGGAGAAACAAAAGCAGAAGCTGATAAGCTTGTAGCTCTTTTTCTGGACATGGTAAAAATAAAAAAATACAGTTCCATTAACAACAACATCGACTTTAAAGAAATCGAGAGCTATCTTTTTAAAACATACGGCAGTATGATCACCGGGCTTCAAAAAGAGGAGAAGGATTTATCGGAAAAAATTGCTATTGTTACTGGTGCTGCACAGGGATTTGGTAAAGGTATTGCAGAGTTTCTGGTAGAAGAGGGAGCTAATGTGGTTCTGGCGGATTTAAATGCAGATATGGCGAGGAAAAATGTTTTAAAGTTGAACAAAGAATATGGTCAGGATAAATCTTTAGCTGTGAAAGCAGATGTGACTAATGAAGATAATGTGAAGAATATGATTTGGGAAACTGTTAAGGAATATGGGGGTATAGATATTCTTATCAGTAATGCAGGAGTTCTTAAAGCAGGGGGGCTGGATTTTATGGATCTTAAAAGTTTTGAGTTCTCTACCAAAGTTAACTATACAGCATTTTTTATCTGTACAAAGTATGCCTCTGAACCTATGAAAATTCAATTCTGTTTTAATAAGGATTATTTTATGGATATCATCCAGGTAAACTCCAAGTCTGGCCTTAAAGGAAGCGGGAGGAATTTTACCTATGCAGGCAGTAAATTTGGCGGGATAGGACTAGTGCAGAGTTTTGCATTGGAACTTGTGGAATATAATATTAAAGTAAATGCAGTCTGCTCTGGAAATTTTTTTGAAGGTCCACTTTGGTCTGATCCTAAAAATGGACTTTTTATCCAGTATTTAAAATCCAATAAGGTTCCCGGGGCTAAAACTATAGAAGATGTCCGAAAATACTATGAAGGAAAAGTTCCTATGAAACGTGGATGTCAGATAAATGATATAACTAAAGCTATTTTATATATTATCAACCAGAAATATGAAACTGGCCAGGCTGTCCCGGTAACCGGTGGTCAGATCATGTTAAAGTAAGGTAATCACAGTTTTTTAAGTATGGTTAGGCAAGATGATAGAAATAGAAAGAGAAATTGTACAATATCAAGGACTATTAAATAATAGGGATTCTGAAAAGCGCCTAAACAATTTAATTTCAATTTTTGAAGAGAAAAAGGCTGAGTCGTTGCCAGGTGAGCAGATGGATTATTATATCAATAATCATATTCATACAACGTTCTCCTTTTCATGCTATACACCCACTATGTCCATATGGATGGCCTTTCGCTCTGGACTGAAAACTGCAGGTATCATGGACCATGACACTATCAGCGGAGCAAGGGAATTTATGACGGCAGGTGAGGTGATGGGGATTCCTACCACTAAAGGTATAGAATGCAGGGCAGATTTTTCAAAAACTCCTCTTAAGGGCAGGCGTATAAATAATCCTGATCAGACATCAATAGCCTATATTGCTATTCATGGGATTCCTGATAACCAGATTGACAGGATAAACGCTTTTTTTGCCCCTTACAGGGAAGAGAGGAATAAGCGAAATCTGTTAATGATATATCGCTTAAATGAAATATTAGAATCTGTTTCATTGTCATTGGATTTTAATGTAGATGTTCTGCCTCTTTCCTATGCTCTGGAAGGTGGTACCATAACAGAAAGACATATCATTTTTGCCCTTGCCCGGAAGATGATGGCAAAATTTTCAAAAGGAAGGGGAATAATTGATTTTTTACAGAATAAGCTAAAAATTGAAATTTCCAAGAAAAACCTTGCCTACCTGAAGGATAGAAATAACAAATTATATGCTTATGATATACTTAATGTTTTAAAAAGCACTTTGGTGGAACAGTTTTATATTGATGCAACCACTGAATGCCCTGATGTCAGAGATGTCCTGGCCCTGGCTGATGAAACAGGATCTATATCTACCTATGCCTATCTGGGTGATATTGTTGAATCTGTAACTGGCGATAAAAAGGCTCAGAAATTTGAAGATGATTACCTTGAATTGCTCTTTGATGTGATCGAAAAGTTAGGTTTTAGGGCAGTAACTTATATGCCAACAAGGAATAGCAAGTCCCAGATAAAACGTATCCAATACTTATGTAAACGATATGGTTTTTTTCAGATCAGCGGTGAGGATATAAATTCCCCCAGGCAATCCTTTGTTTGTGAAATCCTTAAAAATCAGGAATTGCATAATCTTGTAGATGCGGCGTGGGCTTTAATTGGTCATGAAAAGAGAGTGAAGGAAGATTTAGATGAGGGATTTTTCTCCAGAAAAACAATAGAGAAATATCCTGATTTAGATAAGCGGATTCAAATATTTAAAGAAGAAGCTAAAAACAGAGTAAAGGCAAAATAGTGAAAACAAAAGCCGTAAGGTTATATGGTAAAAATGATTTGCGGTTGGATGAGTTTGAACTTCCACCATTGAAGGAGGATGAGATCTTGGCCCATATCATAACAAATAGTATATGTATGTCCAGTCATAAAGCTGCAGAACAGGGAGCTGATCATAAGCGGGTACCTGCGGGCATCAGTAAAAAGCCCATTATTATCGGCCATGAATTCAGCGGCGATATTATAGAAGTGGGTAAAAAATGGCAGAAACACTTTTCCCCCGGGGACAAGTTTTCCATACAACCGGCTTTAAATTATAAAGGAAGCCTGGATGCCCCGGGATATTCTTACAGGTACTTAGGCGGCAATGCAATTTATGTCATTATACCAAATGAATTAATGGAGTGTCAGTGTCTATTGAAATATAATAGAGAGGGCTATTTCCCTGCTTCTCTGTCTGAACCTTTATCCTGTATTGTAGGAGCCTTTAATGCCAGTTATCATACAAAACCTGGTTCCTACGTTCACCATATGGGAATTGAAAAGAAAGGTAATATGGCTCTGATGGCCGCTGCAGGGCCTATGGGCCTGGGAGCTTTAGATTATGCCATCCATTCGGAATATAAACCATCTCTTCTTGTTGTGACTGATATCGATGAGAAGCGCTTGAAGTGGGCAGAAAGCATTTTCCCACCCCGATATGCAGAGCAGAAGGGTGTGAAACTGATATACGTAAATCCCCTGGAAATAACTGATATTAAAACCTATATTATGGAATACACAGGGGGTGAGGGTTTTGATGATGTATTCATCTTTGCTCCTGTAGAATCACTTGTCGAGTTAGGGGATGCCGTTCTCAAGCCCCATGGTTGTCTTAATTTTTTTGCAGGTCCTTGTGATCCAGAATTTACTGCAAGAATTAATTTTTACAATGTCCATTATAGTTCAACGCATATCGCCGGTACAAGTGGTGGAAATAAAGAGGATATGATAATTGCTTTAAGATTGATGGACCAAAACCTGGTGATGCCATCTGTAATGGTAACTCATATTGGGGGGTTAAATGCAGTGGCGGATACCATAATTAACCTTCCTCAAATTCCTGGTGGGAAAAAACTAATTTACACCAATATAAAACTTGATCTTACTGCAATAGAGGATTTTAAAAAATTTCAGGATAAAAATCCCCTTTTAAAAGAACTTTATCATATAACAGAAAAAAATAAGGGGCTCTGGTCCTTGGAAGCAGAGGAATATTTACTTGCGAATGCTGAAAAAATATAGTAAGGGAGGATATAATGGCTACACCGGTTATTATTCCAAAGTTGGGAAATACAGTTGAATCTTGCATTGTTGGTTCCTGGAAGAAGAAAGAGGGTGAAAAGGTAAAAAAGGGAGATATACTGCTTGAAATTGAGACTGATAAAACTAATTTTGAAATAGAGTCTCCTGCTGGAGGCATTCTTCTGGGAATTTTTTTTAAGGAGGGGGATATAGTCCCTGTAAAGAGCAATGTCGCTGTAATTGGAAATAAAGGTGAAGAATTTGAATCCTATAGACCCAAGCCCAAAGAAATAAAAAAGGAACCATCCGGGGAGGCAGTTAAAGAAGAAAAAAAGAAAGAAAAAGAAATACCTGTGGCTGAAAAAGAGAATATAATAGAAAAAATAGAAAAACAGGGAGCTATTAAAGAGGAAGGAACTCCTGCTGGAATCAGTCCCAGAGCAAAACAATTTGCTAAAGCACATAATGTTAATCTGGATAGTATTGTGGGCAGTGGTCCACACGGCAGGATAATCGAGAATGATGTGATTGAGTATTTCAATACTACTCATCGCTCCTCAAGCCTGGCAGCAAAATTGCTGAAGGAAGACTGGGTCCACAAGGGCACATATAGTGGTACTGGGGGCATGATTGTCAAGGAAGACTTGCGTCCGCCTGGTAAAAAGTTGTCTACCATCCGTACCACAATTGCAAAGCATATGCATTCCTCTCTTACGGAGACTGCACAGTATACAATCTCTATCTCCGCCAGGGCTGATACTATATTATCCCTTCGGAAAAAGATTAAAAGCATGACCTCTGAGTGCTCCTTACCTAATATAACTATTAATGATATGGTCATGTACGCTGTTGTTCGTACACTCATGGCTCATCCTGAGATAAATACCGAGTTCATTGATGGAATAGTATATCAGGATAAGGATGTCAATTTGGCCTTTGCATGTGACACACCCCGCGGGCTGGTGGTACCGGTTATCAGAAAAGCGCAGAAGTTGTCTTTAGAAGAACTTTCACTGGCTATAGAGAAGCTTTCCAACAAAGCAGTATCAGGAAGTATAGCTCCTGATGATTTAACGGGGGGTACATTTACAGCAACAAATATAGGAAGTTTGGGTATTGAATATTTTACGCCGATTCTCAACACTCCTCAGGTTGCAATTCTGGGGATATGCAATATAGACTTGAAACCAGTTAAGACCAGTGAAGGGGTACAGTTTATCGAATATATAAAGCTCTGCTTAACTGCAAATCACCAAGTAATCGATGGGGCTCCGGCTGCCAGGTTTCTGGTGGCTCTAAAGGAACATATTGAGAACTTTGGCAATATTGCCGGATTAGATATCTAAAGTAATAGGGAGGTATTATGTATGATTTGATTGTACTGGGAGCTGGCCCAGGAGGGTATGAAGCAGCAGCACATGCAGGAGAAATGGGTAAAAAGGTAGCTTTAATTGAAAAGAAGCATGTAGGAGGAATATGTCTGAATGAGGGCTGTATACCCACAAAAACATTATTATATTCTGCAAAGGTATTAAAGATATGCAGAGAAGCAAAAGATTATGGAATAAAGATAAAAAAACCGGAGATAGACTATAAAAAAGTTCAGGAGCGGAAGAATGAGGTTGTATCATTATTGAGGAAGGGTGTCGAAGGAAAATTAAAACGCAGTGGTGTGGAAATAGTATGGGGCGAAGGACACTTTATAGCTAAAAATGTAATAGCTGTTAGTAACAGTAAATATGAGGCAAAAAATATATTGATTGCTACTGGATCCAGACCTGCTGTTCCTTCAATTGATGGTATAAATTCTTCTCATGTATTGGATTCAACGGCTATTTTGAAATTAGATAAAATTCCGGAGTCACTGATAATCATAGGAGCTGGAGCTATAGGCCTGGAATTTGCTTGTTTGTTTAATGAATTTGGATCAAAAGTAAGAGTGATCGAGATGCTTCCTGATATCGCTTATCAAATGGATACAGAGATAATTTCGTTTCTACGCAAGAGCCTTGAAGAAAAGAATATAGTTTTTAATCTTTCCAGCCGGGTTATTAAGATTGATAAGAAGAAAGTCAGTTATAAGGATGAAGGCGGAAAGAGTAAAACAGTGGAGAGTGAGATTGTCCTTAATGCCACTGGAAGACAGCCCAACCTGGAAAATATTGGATTGGATGAGGTTGGGGTATTTTATAATTCGGAGGGAATAAAAACAGACCTGCAGGGAAAGACAAGTGTCCCTGGTATTTGGGCTTGTGGTGATGTTACAGGCAGAGCTCTGTTAGCCCATGCAGCTACCAGGGAAGGAATTGTGGCAGTGAATAATATGTTCGGTAAAAAGGATATAATGCATTACAGGGCAATTCCTAATGTTATTTATACTCATCCCGAGGTGGCGTCTGCAGGTATGACAGAACAGATGCTGCAGCAAGATGAGATTGATTATCAAAAAAATTTATTACCTATGAATATATCAGGTCGCTTTGTAGCTGAGAATGAAAAAGAAAAAGGATGTATAAAAGTGCTTGTTGGGAGTGAGTATCATGAGATTTTAGGTATCCATATAATCGGTGGATCGGCTGGTGAGATGATATATGGCGTAGCCACCTTTATAGAAATGGAAATGCGGGTGGAGGATATAAAAGAAATAATTTTTCCTCACCCAACAGTTTCAGAGGCTATAAAAGAGGCAATTTGTCAAATAAAATAAAGGGAGGTAAAACAGTTCAATGCCAAAATGTGTTGAGATAAAACCTGAAATTGTTTTTGCAAAAGGTGAAATTAAGTTTACACCTATAAAATTAAATGCTTATGAGAAGTCAGTAGATGAAGAGAAAAAACTCTTTTCAAAGGATGATTTTAAAGCTATCTATCATGATATGTATGCTTTACGGGAATTTGAAACAATCCTGGATAGAATAAAAAAGGAGGGTGTATACAGGGGAATTAAATATAACCACAAAGGGCCAGCTCATCTATCAATTGGTCAGGAGTCAGCAGCAGTGGGACAGGCATTTACGCTGGACGTTTCTGATCATATTTATGGCTCTCATAGGAGCCATAGTGAGGTCCTGGCAAAGGGGTTTTCTGCTATCAGGAAACTAAGTGATAAGAAGCTGATGAACATTATGAAATGCTATATGAATGGTTCCATACTTAAGGTGGTGGAAAAGAAACATAAAGGCAGTTGTAAAGAGTTAGCTGAAAAATTTTTAATCTATGGCGCTTATGCAGAGAATTTTGCCAGGAAGACGGGTTTAAACAAAGGGTTAGGAGGTTCTATGCATGTCTTCTTCCCTCCATTTGGTATTTATCCTAATAACGCAATCGTAGGTGCTTCAGGCTCTATTGGTCCGGGGGCTGCTTTATATAAACGGGTTAATCGCGCTGATGGTATTGTGATCATCAACATTGGTGATGGTTCTTTTGGGTGTGGTCCTGTGTGGGAAGGAATTTCCTTTGCTTCTATGGAGCAATACAGAACCCTGTGGGATAAAGATCTAGGTGGGGGCTTACCTCTCATTTTTAACTGTGTAAACAATCATTATGGGATGGGAGGTCAGACAGGCTGTGAGACAATGGGATTTAAAATACTAGCCAGACTAGGAGCTGGTGTCAATCCCGATCAGATGCATGCAGAAAGGGTAAATGGATATAATCCATTGGCAGTAATTGATGCTGTAAAAAGGAAAAGAGAAATTTTAAATAAGGGTCTGGGGCCTGTTCTGTTGGATACTGTGACCTACCGTATCAGCGGTCATTCACCGTCAGATGCTTCAAGTTACAGGACTAAAGAGGAAATAGAGATTTGGGAAAAAGCGGATGCTATTAAAGCTTTCGGGGATAAAATGGTTTCTAACCATATAATGATTGAAGAAGAACTAAAGGAAATAGAAGCAGCTGTGGACGATATGGTATTTGAAATGTTCAAGCTGGCTGTTGATCTTGAGATTTCCCCCCGCATGGACAGTAAATCGGAATATATAGGTTCGGTTATGTTTTCCAATAAGAAAGCAGAGCGCTTAAGCGAAAGAGTTCCGGAAGTAAACCACCCTTTTGAGGAAAACCCCAGAGTTTTACAGATTCGCAGCAAAATAAGAAAGGGATTCGACGAAAGTGGAAACCCTGTTCCCAAAATGAAAGCCTTTAATTTTAGGGATGGAGTTTTTGAAGCTATGATGCACCGATTCTATATTGATCCCACTATGATTGCTTTTGGTGAAGAGAATCGAGATTGGGGAGGCGCATTTGCTGTATATCGTGGTATGACAGAGACTCTGCCATACCACCGCCTTTTTAACACACCTATTTCCGAAGCAGGAATTGTAGGAGCTGCTGTGGGTTACGGATTGGAAGGAGGCCGTGTTGTATGTGAACTTATGTACTGTGATTTTTTGGGACGTGCAGGTGATGAGATATTTAATCAGCTATCAAAATGGCAGAGTATGTCTGCCGGTATTTTAAAAATGCCGGTAGTAGTTAGGATTTCCATTGGAACAAAATATGGAGCCCAGCACTCTCAGGACTGGTCTTCTATAGTGAATCATATTCCCGGTCTTAAGGTTGTTTATCCTGTAACTCCATATGATGCTAAGGGACTTATGAATAAAGCACTTTCAGAATGCGATCCTGTAATTTTCTTTGAGAGTCAGAAAATATATGGTTACCCGGAACTCTTTAATGAAGATGGGGTTCCCGAAGGTTACTATGAAGTAAATTTTGGTGAACCTGCCGTGCGAAAAAAAGGTAGGGATATTACTATTGTTTCTTCTGGCCCATTTCTTTATACAGCTATTGAGGCTGCGGAAATCCTTGAGAAGGATTATAAAGTAAGCGTTGAAGTAATTGATCTACGGAGTATTACCCCATTAAACTATGACATAATTTTAGATTCAGTACGGAAGACCGGTAAGGTTTTACTTGGCTCGGAGACTGTGGAAAGAGGTTCTTTTATGCATAATGTAGCTGCTAATATCGGTAGATTTGCCTTTGATTTTCTGGATGCTCCTCCAGTGGTTATTGGTTCAAGAAACTGGATTACCCCTGCTCCAGAGCTGGAAGAGACTTTTTTTCCTCAAAAAGAATGGATAATGGATGCTATCCATGAAAATATAATACCTCTTGCCGGATACACTGTAAAAACAAATCAGAGTGCAGGTGAGCTCAGGCATAGGTATAAGTTTGGTATATAAATTATATAAATGGAAATGAGTATAAAAGAACTGGTTAAAATCTCCCGTTTTTATGGAAAAGACCCTGATTTTTTACTGGCCGGGGGTGGAAATACATCTTTTAAAGATGATAAATATCTTTATATTAAAGCCTCTGGTTTTAAACTGGCTTCAATCAGGGAAGATGGATTTGTTAAGCTTAATAGGAATAAATTAAGCAGGATATTGGAAAAGAAGTATCCAACTGATGCTGATTTAAGGGAGAGGCAAGTCTTAAAAGATCTTATGGATTCAAGGAGCAAGGGTGAAACAAGGCGTCCCAGCGTTGAGTCACTATTACATGATGTACTGCCACAGAAATATGTTGTCCATACTCATCCTTCTATGGTTAACGGGCTCACCTGTAGCAAAAAAGGCCGTCGGTTTGCAGAGCGATTATTCCATACCTGTTGCATGTGGATTAATTCAGTAAACCCGGGATATACACTGGCGAAATTGATTAAAACTCAGATGATAAGACATGAAAAGAAATATAAAACACTACCTGATGTTATTTTTCTTGAAAATCATGGTATGTTTGTAGGGGCTGAAACTATTAGGGATATTAAAGCTATTCATAATTTCATAATAGAGATCTTAAAAAAATATATTGTCCGTAAGCCTGATTTTTCTTCAGTCCGGATCGATAGCGCAAAGAAGGAGAGGGTGTATAGCTGTTTAAAAAATTACCCTGCCTTTAAAGATTCATATATAACATTTAAAAATAACAGAGAAATAACTGCTGCTGTTAAAAACAGCGCTTCGTTTGAGAAAGTTCATTATTCTTATACCCCGGACCATACTGTTTATGCAGGACCTGAGATGTTGTTTATGGAAGATCTGGACAACATTGAACAGGCCATAGATGAATATAGAAAAAAAAATAAGTGTTATCCGAAAGTGATAGCTATCAAAATGACAGGGGTGTTTACTCTTGGTAATGGGGAAAATGCATCTCGTATTACTATGCTTTTTTTTCTTGATGCGTTAAAAATAGCTGTATATACAGAAAGCTTTGGGGGATATAAATTTATGAATAAAGAGCAAATTGATTTCATTAAGAACTGGGAAGTCGAGAGATTTAGATTAAATGTTAGTTTGAATTAATGATTTTGAAATCTAATCTCGGCAATTTCCATATTATTGAATTACTTCTATAAAATTTTCTTATTATCTTGATAATGCGTCTATTTTTTTAGCTAATTATTCCAATAATGTAATTATTTTAAATATTTTTTACGGTTTGAAAGTTTTCTTGCACTTGTTCCAGGCCTGAATTAGCAAATCCTCGTAGCTTTCCCTGAAAGGAGAAATATCACCTTTCTTCTCATGGTAATCTATGTACTCCCGGGCTGCCTTTTCAAGAGATTTATTCCATACGAAGTCAGGGAAAAATTTTTTAAACTTATCCTCGGAAAAAGCTACATGAAACCCGGTCAACTCACTAAGAAGGTCATCTGGTATCAGTTTATTTTCCAGTGGGTAAAGTAGTTCTTTGGGGATGTGTACTAAATTTGCTTTAACACCCAGTGCTTTTGCGAATAATTGGTAGTATTCATCGGATGTCATGAAGGTTTCATGTCCACAGGTAAAACCTTCCCCTGAAGTACGGGGATCAATAATAATCTCAGCAATCATCCGCCCGGTATTATAAGCAGAGGAAGGATGAATCAGAGTCTGTCCGTCACCTGGTACAACAACAGGTTTTCCAATTTTAAGGCGAGATATTAGCTCAAGTCCTCCAGACCGGGAGAAAAAGTTCAGCACAAATGGAGGACCAAAAGAATAAGAAGGCCTTGCTATGGCCAGGGGAATAGTACCTTTTTTATGCTCATCAAGGAATATCTTTTCGCAGCTTAGTTTATCGGTAGCATATTGGGAAATTGTTTTATTGAAAGGGTCAGATTCCCGGAAAGGGATTCGCCTGAGCGGGTATCCGTACACATCACAGGTGCTTACAAACAGGTGCTTATCCACTCTGCCTCTTAGTACTTTAACCAAATCTTTTGACTGATTCGGAGTAAAGCAACAAAAATCTGCAGTAAATTCCGGATTAAAATCATCCAGGGTGGATTGAATTTCTTCCTGGTTGTTACGGTTACCACGGTAGAACTTAACCTTGTTACCCAAACCCTTATCTGGACTTTCCGGAAGGGTAAAGATTGCTATCTCATGATTTCTGTTCAAGAGTTCCTCTACAGTGCTAGTGGAAATATTTCCAGGACCACCGATGAATAAAACTTTACTCATAGATTTTTCCTTACTTAATAAGGTAATAGTTTTTGATAACTATCCCCTTCAAGTACGTATAATATTTTGCTTTTAATATTCTATCATATTGAAGGCGATAGTAGAAAAGTAATTGATGGATTATAGTATTACAAGGTCATTTTTTTTAAATAAAAAAACCTATAATTTGCTCCATACAATATATAAAAAGTCACAAGAGTTATATAAAACACTTTATGACGATTATCTATCCATGGGAAATTTCACTGAGTTAATATTATATATTTATATCACTGACAATACAGAGAAGAAAAAAGAAGGGGTATACATGAAGACGTTTATTGTAATAATGGCCACGGTAATTTTGGGTATTCTAATCTGGGGCCTTATATTGGGGCCAGGGGAAAATTTTTCCTCTTCTTTACTAGCCATATTCTGTTAGTTTAAGGGTAAGTAAGGTGGTAAAATTAATAACTTAGGATACAGATACAAAACGCAATATGATTTATATAAAAGTAGCAAAGGGACAGAAGGATATACAGAGATTTATACTAACGTTAGACACTGGGATATAAGACGGATTATAAACCCTTTGGATTTTATGAAACAAGAAATCAAAAGAATAATTAGAATTTATGATGAAGAAAGGGATGGTGATGGAATATTTTTTGATGTTTATGAATTGATTCTAGCAAAATTAGATAGTGAATTATTGGTAAAAGATACTTAATTTTATATAATACAATAAAATATTATTTTAAAATTATTTACGATGAATAAAATAGAAAAAGTAGCCTGCTATGTTAGGGTGTCAAGCAATAAACAGGCTAAAGACGACAGGTATAGTATACCTGAACAAATCAATATACTGGAAAATATATGTAAGAGAAATAACTGGGATTATGATCTTTACAGGGATCTGGGGATTTCAGGTGAAACAATTAAAGAAAGGCCTCAGTTAAAGGAGCTACTGAAGGGATGCAGCAATGGTATATACAGCAGAGTACTTGTAATCGACCAGGATAGATTATCCAGGAATATTAAGGATCTTCAGATTTAATTGCAAATCATGGGTGGTCTTGTTACAGGGTGCCGGATGATTTAAATGCTCTGGGGATTCCGACCAGATTCAAAAAACTTAGAAGAGTTTTGAGGTCTAAAAAATATAATAGAATATATGAAAATAAATGGACAAGGAATAATGTAAAAAGCGTTGTTTCAAATGATCTTTATTATAAGGATGAGTACATCTATGCACAGAACAGTAAGTTTGATTTTGTAAAACCGGTTATCCTTAAAAAGGAACCTACTAAGCTGGATGTTTATATACATTATAATTTTAATAGCTTAGTAGAAGAAAATATTGGAGAAATTACTCCGCGCTGGGCGAATGGCGGAGGCAGTTCACCTAGTGTATACCTTAAAAACCCAGAGGATATAGCACTAGTTTTAGCAAATGTCGAAGATAATTCAATTAATGTAGATCTTACATTTAAAAAGAAAATCAAAGTCATTTAAATATAAAAGCTCGGTATAATGCCGGGCTTTTTTGTTAGGAGAGAGCTTAAACAGGAAGTTCTAAAATGAGTAAGGATAACTTAAGAGATGGCCGGGTAAAGAATTGGTTTTATCTGGAAAATGATCTACTGGACCGTGAAGATTTAACTATTTATGAAAAAACTGTCTATATAGTTATTGCAAGATATGTTAACGGTGAAAATAAAGCATTCCCAAGTTATGAAACCATAGCAAAAAAGGGAAGTATGGCTAAAATTCAGGCAAAACGGGTAGTAAAATCTTTAATCCAAAAAGGACTTTTAAAAAAAGAAGCCAGAAAAAACAAAGACAATAAAAGTTATACATCGAACTTATATACTTTATTAAACCCAAAAACCAGAGATAGTAATGATAAAAATAAGGTGGTATCTGACAGATACCAGGGTGGTGTACCACAGATACCAGGGGTGGTATCTCATAGATACCCTAACAATACCAATATTAAAAAGACCAATTTAAATAACGTTAATAGAGCCAGTAGCGAAATGGATGTGGAAAACTCTGGTGTGGAGATAAAGGAAATAGTAGCAGAAGATGAAGAGGATATTAACGATATTAGGAGAAAAATAAAAGAATCTTTAAAAGAAAAGGAAAATTGCAACTTTATAGAGCTAAAAGACTCTGGAACAGAAAAGCAAATATTAGAAAAAAATGCTGATCCAGAAAGAAAATATTCTAAAAACAGCAAGATAGAGGAATATCCTGAACCAAGGAGATATAGGTCTAGAGAAAAAGAGTTACTGGCTAAAGAAATAACAGAAGAACTGGAAGATGATCACAGCCTGGGGGCATTTCGAATCATAGTTGACAAGATCTCAGAACAGCGGATAAGAATATTCATGAGTATAATAAAAGATACATATCTTACCGGGAAAATTAAAAAGAGTAGAGGTGCAATGTTCATATCACTTGCTAAAGCCTATGCTGGAAAAAATAATATAAATCTGAATTTCAGGTAATACTGCTGCAGAATATAAGTTTTTAAATCTGCTCTTGCTTTACAAAGCGGAAAAACTAAAGGTAATATTGATACTGGATTGGTTTTGCATTCAGTTATTGAAATGCAAAATTATAATAAAGCAATCATATTGTGGATAGTGTAAATTTTATAGGTTTTTATAGTGCTATGATATAATTA
>Ga0163209_1000686_pt1 | contig 14860 bp, 10 predicted proteins | sample Kivu_160m_FD_113538 | JGI IMG/M metagenome (GOLD analysis project Ga0163209, IMG submission 113538) | Freshwater microbial communities from Lake Kivu, Western Province, Rwanda to study Microbial Dark Matter (Phase II) - Kivu_160m | ecosystem: Environmental > Aquatic > Freshwater > Lake ...
CAGGGATACCACCAGGTGGTTGGGCATACCAAGACGCGCGGCGGGATACGGGTGTCGAATCACTACGGCAACGACACGTCGGTGACCTATGTGGATTGCCTCGTCACTTCCGCGGCATTTTTCAAACTGGAAGTATAGCCAAGGTAAATTTCTCCTGCTTTTGAGATGTCATTATATTTTTTCTTATTTTTACGCAGTCAAAATATAAATAATAACCGTCTTAAATTCAATGAAATGAAAAAGCAATTTATGATAACTGCGGCCATCCTGATGATGGCAGGGTCCTTTTTCTCCTGTTGCCGTACTTCGGACAACGAATGTGCAACCGACGAGGCATGCTGTCAAACCGTAAGCGCCGATTCGCTGGCCATGCTCTGGAACAACGCCTGGAACACCAAAAACCTGGAGGCGCTGAAGGGAATGATCGCCGACAGCGCACTGGTCATGGATCATGAAACGGTCATCCGGGGCAAAGACTCGATCCTGGCCAATTGGATCGTCCCAAGTCTCCCGGTGATCAGCAACATCACGACCACCCCACAGAAGACCTTATCCTGCTGCTGTTGCGTCAGTCTGACCGGATTCTACTCGCTCGATGTCAAATCGGGGGATGCCACGGTGCCGTCGAAGGGAAATTTCACTTTTACGTGGATCAAACAGGAGGACAAAAGCTACAAACTGGAGATGATGCACCTGACGGAGTTTCGGGATTCAAAATAAGGCCATTAGCCATTAGCCATTGGCCATTAGGGGGGTAGGCAGTTAACAGTTGGCAGTCGGCAGTCGGCGGTTTGCAGTTACAAATTTGCATTTTGCAGTTTGCACTTTGCATTTTGAATTTCATTTCACCCCCCGGGAGATCATGTTGTCGTTGGGACCAGCTGTTCTGAAGATGGTTGCATTCGGATTAAGTTGAGGAATAGGCAGAAAAGTATAAAGACAACGTTTTTCATTGACAAAGGTTTTATATTTGTGAAGTCAAGTTATTAAAAACCTTGTTATTTCTGTCGCCTTCGATACCACGCAGGAGCCGACCCCTGATTCCCCTGCTGATCTTCCTTCTCCTGTCCCTTCGTGGGACAGGGGTTCCCGACGATACACTCAGAATAAGGGAGCAGCAGCTTGCCGTTCTGCCCAACGACACGGTGAAGGTCAGGAAGCTTCTTGAGCTCGGCATTCGTTACTGCAGCCGGGCGAACGACCGGGCGCTGCTCTTTCTCCAGCAAGCGCTGACCATTTCCAACGAGTTAGGTTATACCAAAGGCGTGGGGAAAAGCTATCTCTGGCAGGGGCGGGTCTATTATTACAAGGATGAATATGCCCTGGCAGAATCTTACCTCGCCCGGGCGAAAGAGGTCCTCGGGAAGTACGGCGACCAGAGCGACCAGGCGATGGTTCATTTTTCCCTGGCTTGCCTGTACAACCTGAACGGGAATTTTCGCGACGCCATCCGGGAGTACCAGGAAGCTGTCGTGCTTGCCGGAGCGGCGGGCAATGAAAGTCTTCGCGCCACCAGCCTGGTCGGACTGGGCTCCATCCATACCCGGATGAAGGAGCCTGATCTCGCCCTGGGGTATTTCCGGGAGGGGCTCGAAATCCAGCAACACATCCGGGAGCTTCCGGGTATCGCCAGCGCCCTGACCAACATCGGAGGATCCTACGAGGAAAAGAACCTTTACGATTCGGCGCTGGCTTATTACCGGCAGGGATATCAGATGCGGTTGACGCAGAAGGACGACCGGCCGATCGCCAGTTCCGAATACAGTCTGGGGATCATTTTCACTAAAATGAAACGCTATGACGAAGCGGTCAGGTTCTTTAAAAGCGCCCTGGAACGTTACCAACGGCTGGAGGAACAGGCTGGTATCATCAGCGCCGACCTTCAGATGGCCATCGCTCTCAACCATGCCGGGGACAAAACCGCGGCATGGAATACGGCGTCGACTGCGCTGGCGGCGGCCCGCAGGCTCAGAAACCCGGCGCTGACGGGTAACTGTTACGAAGTCATGGCCGCTATTGCTGCGGTAAACGCTGATTTTCAGGAAGCTTACAAATACTCCCTTCTTCACAAAAGCATCAGCGACTCGATCAACCTGCAGAAGAAAGAAAGGGATATCCGGGAGATGGAAGCCAGGTTCCAGCTTCAGCGCATCAGCGACCGGATGGACAACCTGGTGCTGCAGAGCCGGGTTCAGCGGAAAAACATCGTCCTTCTCAGCATCTTGCTGGTAACCCTATTGGCAGCCTTGCTGCTCACGGTTCTTCTCTACCGGTCCAAAGCGCTGTTGCACCGCCGGCAAAAAAGGGTGTTCGAGCAGGAGGCCATCATCCGGGAGCAGCAGGAGGCGCTGGCGGAAAAAGAGAAACAGCGGCTTCGGGAAGAGGTGGAAATCCAGAACAGGGAGATGGCCGCCAAGGCGCTGGAGATGCTCCGGGTGAACGAGATGCTGGGCAGCATTATCAGCAGCCTTCGTTATCTTGAATCGGAGGCATCCGGCCGGCAGGACATGAAAGACGAGATCAGCCGCATCGCCACGGAGATCGAACTTCATACCCGGAACAACTCCTGGCAGGAGTTTGACACCATCTTCCGGAATATCCACGGTGGCTTTTACGGGAAACTGCTGGAAAAGTGCCCGGGGCTCACCGCTACCGAGATCAAGATCGCCGCGCTCCTGCGGCTCAACCTCAGCACCAAGGAGATCGCCGCCATCACCCTCAAATCGGAGGAAGGGGTCAAATCGATGCGGTACCGGCTGCGGAAAAAGCTGAATTTCACCTCGGATGAGCATCTGATCCCCTACCTGATGCAGCTTTGACGAGGTTGCCACTTTTTTAACCGCTCAATACTGCCATAATAACCCCCAAAAAGTTGCTTTCCGCTCCCGGGAAAGACTACTTTCGCAACGTGCCATGATGAAAAAAAAGCAACCCCGGGAGAAACCCGCACAAAAAGCCGCCCGGAAAGCCGGCATCGAAGAGGTCAGGGAAAAGCTGGAAACCCAGAGCCGGGCCATTCGGAAGATATTGAAACAACTGACCTCCCCCATCCCTGAATCAAAGAAAGATCCGACCGATAAACCATCCATCGAATCATCATCAAAAACCACTGAACAATGAACAAGCACCTCCGTTACGCAGCGGTCATCCTGGCCGTTGTTGTTGCAGCCCTCTCATGGAGCTGCAAGAAAGACAGCAATAACAACAACAATTCCGGCGGCGCCTGCTGGGGCGAAAACTGGCTGATCGGCACATGGGAGGGGACGACCCCCTCGTCGGTCACCCCCTTTGCCAACACGAAGATACGGATCGTGTTCAACAACGCCGTGCTGAAGTACGACGACCAGGTGGCCGGCGGGGCGCGAAAATTGTGGGCCTACTCCGGCACCCTGACCTGGGATGTGGGCGGCGCCGGACAATGGAGCATGAACTTCAGCGTCAATAACTTCCCTGCCCCGGACTACAATGTGATCATCTATGAATGTATGACCCCAAACGCCGCCACCCAGGTGGTTGATAACATCTCCATCCGCGTAGCCGACACCGTCCAGGTAAATCCGTGGCATTCGGTCGATCTTGACTGGGGCCCCGCGATTATCTCCACATCGACCCCGGCCACCTCGTTCGAACTGTACGGCGACATCGAGCTTGACTTTAACGGTAACATCCAGCGGGCAGATTACGTCCCGAATGAGTCAACGATCACCATGACGAAGAAATAGCGTTGCCGGCACAGGCCTTTACAAGCATCCGGGGCGGGCCAAAATTTTCTACCTTTGCCCTTCATGTCGGCCAGCGCGTACACAACGGTCAAATGGACCCTGCTCCTCCTTATCGCCGGGCTGGCGATCCTTCCCGCCGTTCAGAAAGCCTTCAGGCCCTTTTATCCCGGGAAGCTCGACGGGTACAGCGAGCCTGTTCCCCTGCCGTCATTCAGTACGGCTACGGTCTTCGACGGCACATTTCCCCTTGCGATCACCCGACGGTTCGACCGCGGCACCGGCTTCCACAACGGGCTGGTGAGGCTGCACAACCAGATTGACTTTTCACTATTCAGGGTCCCCCATGCAAAAAACGTGATCATTGGGAAAGAAGATTATCTCTTTGAGGAGCAGTACATTAAGGCATGGTCAGGAATGGATTTTATCGGAGAGGATATCATTGAGGCCCGTGCAAAGCAGTTCCGGTTCGCGCAGGATTGGCTTATGAAAGAAAAGGGAGTCCTTTTCCTCGTTCTGCTGCTGCCCGACAAAGGAAGCTTCTACCCGGAGAAGATCCCCGCCCGTTACGGCATTGCACCGGGGGAAAAGACCAATTACAGCTGCTACCGCGACAGGCTGGCTTTATATGGGGTCAACTTCATCGACTTTAACGCCTGGTTCCTGGCCATGAAGGATACGTGCCTCTACCCCCTCTACCCGAAATGCGGCATCCACTGGAGCGGCTACGGCTCCTGGCTGGCGATTGATTCGTTGGTACGGTTCCTGGGATATAAGACCGGCGTGGATTTACCTCATCCGGAATGTGAAGGGATCCGGGTTGACGGTATCCCGGAAGGACGTGAAAACGATGTCGAAAAGGCGCTCAACCTGGCGTGCCCCATCGGGTCGCCCCCCATGGCACATCCCGATGTGGCGTTTACTGAACCGCGCAGCCGGAAGACTTTCTCTGCCCTGTTCATCGGCGACAGCTTTTACTTTACCTGGGCCGAGGCCGGGTACATCGGGAAGAGTTTCACCAACCGCGATTTCTGGTACTATGACCACGAGGTTTGGTACGGCACGTATAACACGGGGAAGGCGGCCGAAAAAGAGGATCTGATGAAGACGCTGGACAGGATGAATGCAGTAGTCATTATGCAGACCAACGCGGGTTACGGGGAACTGGGATACTATTTCGTGGACCGGATGCTGGAAAAGGCCGGGTTCGCCGGGAAACATTAATGTATGTTGGTAACCTTATAATTTCCCTTCAAAAATTTCATTCAGATAATTTTGGTTAATTTCCTGAAATAAAATATGATTGTCCTTGAAATCCGCTTTTGTCATGTTGCCGTTACCAAACTTCGGTTTCACTCTGAAATAAGGCGTGACGGATAAGATATATGCAAATAGATTTATTATCGTATCGTTTTCTTCTTCCCGTAGTTTTATTCGGACAGCCTCCTGAATTTCATTAATTGTATGGGTACAAAATCTTACTTTTTCATCATTCACATTACCCATCAATAAAATCCCTTTTGGGTCAATGAATATGATATCCTGTTTCTTTTTCTGTTTGATCCAGAGAATAAAATCAGGATAAAAGGAGGCCGTTTCTATAAAGAACCCGACACCTTTTCCTTTGGAAAGGTTTCTCAGGACGAAAATTTCGATGGTTTTCAGTTGTTCTGCTTTTGACAGAAGATAGGTACGCAAATGTTTTATAAAGTCTGTCTCGCCTTTATTCAGTTTGATGGGAATTGTTTTGATTTCTTCAAAATTTGAGCCCTTTCGAAATGAAGCAACAGGAGAATAAAGGTGTCTGTCAAAATGAATGGTGGGGACCCTTTCTACATCGTGAATGTAAAAATCTTCCATTTTTTCCTTCAACCTCATCACCTCCTGATACATCTTCTTGGGAACCTTTAAAACAAGCGTATTGTCATCAGGGAATAATTCCGGGAACATGGAAGCCTGCAATAAATGTGCATTCAGATTTTTTGTGAGGTGTCTTTTCTCGCTATCTGCGTAAAACTTGTTCAAGTAATCCTTTAAAATCAGTTCAGCGTAATAATGCAGTTTCCTCTGAACGCTGAAATCATCTTTGTCAATTTGGTCGCGTAGCGATATGAGTTGATACTCATTGGCGTTTATAATCAATTTTAAAACCTCTTTCTTAATCAATAAATTGAAAAAACCTCTCGAAATCCTGAAAGCGTTTAATGACAGGAAAATCTTATCCCAATTGATGAGTGGAGCTAAGAAAGGATTTATCAACGGATTTTTCTCTTGAAAATATTCTTCTAAAATTTCTGCCACTTCCAATTCCGTTCCGGTCGTTACAGTCACTTTTGGCCTTAGGTCAATTGATATTCTCCGGGCAATCTGCGGAAGATAACCAAGGGTAATCAGTTCTTTTTTAAAGACGTACTCCGCTGAAGATTTAAATGTGAATATTTTATTGTCCCAATCATCTCTTCTATTAAACAGTAAGGGTATTTCAACGTCTTCAGGCACTTCAATTTCATTTTCAATATTGTCTAAAAAGGCTTTAATGTAATTGGCATTCACCCCGAAAATTGAAAGGGTCTGAAGCGTATTTATTGCATAGAGCCGGGTAATTTCTCTTTTCAGCGATCGGTTCTTTCCCTTTAAACGAACACCCCGCCCGAATAACTGAATGATCTGCGGACCTTCTGATGCCCCCATATTCATCAATCCCATACTGCTCACGCGCCAACTGTTCCAGCCTTCAATAAATTTTTTGGAACCAATGAGTATATTGACAGGGGAATTAATCTCATTGATCCTGTCAAATTGACTTTTCATAATATTTTCAGGTTTTACCTCCAGCCCGGGCAATACCTCTTTAATTTTATTCTTCAACCCAGCTACATCACCGATGTTGATAATACCGAAAAACTGTTCACTGTTTGCGGCTTTCAACGCTATTTCACCTTCAGCATTTTTCAATTCAAACAATTCAAGCGAACCACTTCCATTGAAAACCGCATTTAAAATGTTTTCAGCAGAAATCCGGTTTGCTCTTACATGTTGAAACCTGTCATTAAAAATATCATTACCTTTTGCATCAGTCAATCCGCTGTCACCGGAAAGCAGGATTTCAATCTGTTGCTGAAGCCATCCCGTGTTGGTCAATACCCTGTTAATAAAAAGGATTATATTCACTACATCCGATGTCTGCCGGATATTGTCTTTTGTGAGATTCTTTCCAACTACTTTGCTTCCGACAAATATCCATAGCGGCTTTTCAATTTTATAGACTCTCAGCTCTTCAAAGTGTTTCTCAAACAGCGCCAGTTGCTCATAAAACGCCAGTAATCCTGCGGTCAATACGATATTGGCCTGGGCTTCATTGTATTCCTGCAGGGTGGTATTATAGCTGTAAAAGTCCTTGCCATAGCCGTCGGAATAGAAATAGCGGTAACTGTAATCAAAAATGATGGCTTTGCTGTATTCATCCAACAGCAAACCGGTATTGTTTCTGATCACCTGGCCGAAAGTAGCGGAATACTCAAAAATGAAACCTTCCTTTGCCAACGCTTCCCGGAGATTTTTCCATGCTTTTTCTTCGCTGCTTTGTCCCTTATGACCTTCATCGATAAAAACCAGATTGTTGTTCTCGCTGAAAAAGGAAACATCAACGCTCACGCCTTCACCTTTCTTTTCACCGGTAAGTTTTGTGACCTCAATAATCAACACTTCCCCTTCGCGGGTTTTTAAACTTTCTTCGCTTCCGGTATATTGTTTGGCAGGGATGCCGCTCAGGCGGTATTCGTCAAAATGCTGTTTGCTTAATCCGGCATTGGGTGTAATGAGGATGATATTCTCCCAACCCGGAAGATACTTCATCAGTTGCCAATAGTTGATATGCATCAGGATGGTTTTTCCGCTTCCTGTTGCCATCCAGTAAGCCAATTTCCGTAAATCGGTTTCTTCAAAGGTTACCTGTTTTATCTTGGCTCCTGCAATGTAATGTGAGGCGAAAGAATTAAGTTCGGAAAGCAGTTGCGATTTGTTCGCAGAAAGTTTGTCGAAATAGAATTCGGCAAACAGGATGGCGAAATACTGGAAATATTTAATGCTGAAATCGGGTTCGTTCCGGTTGACTTTCAGTTTGTCTTCATAACTTTTTATTGCTTCATCATATCGTTTCAGATCATGTTCCGGCAGGCGTATTTCTTTGCCCAGCAAAGCATGCAACACGTAGCTGTTACCCACGGCGTCGAAACCTTCGGGTGTTTGGTTAAAATCTTCCCGCAAATGATCGAATTCGCTGTAACCCAGTAAGTTCAGAAAGAATTTATTCAGAATTAAATACTTTTCTAAGTTCATTCTCCGGTCATTCTGTTTTTAAAAATTTCCTCGGTCATCATGGCTCCATCCATGGCGCATTGGTGATTCACATACATGGCATCGAAACGGGCGCCTGCCACGATTTCCCTGATGAAGTCGCGGTCGGACAAATAATCCAGATCTGTTGCATTACGCCAGACACAAAGAATATTTCTGTTTTGCCGGTCGCTGCCGTTTACGAAAATGTACTTCCGGCTCAGATGTTCTTCCTGTCGGTAGCTTTTTACATTCAAGCCGATCAGGTAGTTGAATGTTTCGATGACATCCACTGTCCGTTCCGTGTAGCTGTAATTATCAAATACCTTCAAAGTATATGCGAATGGATCCTGAAAGGCGTCTAAATTCAAAAAAGTCTTGCTTTCCGATGTTTCAAAATGAAGGAAATACTTGGGAATGTAATTGTTAAATTGCAAAGCAACCTGTGCCGTATTGATCTGCGGATTGAAAGAAATATTTTCCAATGCCTCTTCATATTGCTCCAGGCGCTGATATTTGAAGAAAATGCCCAGTCCGTTCTGATTTTGGGGCTTTCCCGTTTTCCAGTCAAAGCTGTAAGCAATTTTCTTTATGCGTGGGATGATTATGGAGTAAACGTAATTTCCCTGTTCAATTAAAATGCACTTCTTATTCCCTCCGTTGCGATTAAGTTGTAAAACGGCATGGAATGTGGTTCCTGAACCAGGAAAAAAATCTAGGATCGTGTCATTTTGTTCAGGAACGGCTACTCCTATTAGATATTTATACAATGAAACTGGATGACAATAAGGAAAATCTAAACCCAAAGCATTTAAATCTGCCTTACCCTTCTTTGCTTCTTGAATAACAGAAGTAATTTGTCGCTGTGTTTGACTTGTAAGAAAAACTTTTTGTCTTGGTTGCGTTTTTTCATCTGTACCGAATAGAATTTCATCCCGATCAAGCATTGCTTGAAGTGTTTCCGGTGACCGTGAAAAACCATTCGGCGGGACAGGACATGGTTTATGGGTAATCGGATGAAGTAAGGGTTTAAAGAATTTTTCATCGATTCTCGGTTCCGGTGCACGGAGGCTTACACTTTGATATATTCTGCCATCTTCATCGATATTTCTATACGCCTTTTCACCTCCGCTGAAGTTTGGATTATTAATTAACCAAGAAGCATATTCTTTTCGAACCTTCTCGGTTACCTTTCCTGCTTTATTTATAAGGTTGGAAGCAAATGCAATCATTGTCTTTATTTCTTCATTTTTGAAGTTTAATGGTTCCACATTCTTGGTTCTCCATATAATATATTCATGTTGCGTAGCTATTCCAAATCTACTGTTCATCGGATTTCGTTTATCCCATATGATAGTCCCTGCATTTGGCAATCCTGTGCTTTCATATATTATATGCAAATTTTCATATTCATTTTCATCTATATGACAGATGTATGACGACTTATCAGAAAGTAAATCATAACTAGCTTCAATTCTATTGCTCATCATTGACAACCAACAGGAATGCTTAAATTCATTTTTATATAAAAACCCACTGGTTGCAGTGTTATATGGAGGATCTATGTGAATACATCCTATTGTACCATAGTATTTTTCGTTTATTAACCTTAGTCCATGATAATTATCACTATGAAAAACAACCCCATCGAGCTGTTCATCCAGTCCCTTGTTTTCTGTTATCCCGCAAATAAGCCTCCACTTAAATTCATTATCAAAATTAGCCGTATCAACGGGCAGTTTGGGCAGGGACCCGTGATTGCGCGGCAGCTTGGTCAGGTCGCTGATGCACGAAAGCGCCGTTTCTTCGCCAAACAGGTTTTTCCATTCTTCGGTCTGCTTTTCGTTCTTCAGCGTCCGGTCAATAATTTCATCCGTAAACTCCGGATTGGTAAATGCTGCCAGTTTGTCAAGTGTAATGACATATTCCGTGCTGATGACAAATTTTTTCTTTTCCCATAGTTTCTTCTGAAAATCTTCAACCTGGCTGATGAAGTCGATAATGGCAGCGGCTATGTTTTTAAAGGTTTTAATGATGTTGAATTGCAATTTGATCTTTTCGTAATGCGTAACGGTATCGAATACGGTCAGGTCATCCAGTTTGAGCAGTTCGCTTTTGATATAAAAATCCAATTCGCGGATAAGAAATCCTTTCAGGTTTTTATGGATGAAAAAATCATAGTTGTTCCGGGCCGTGTAACGGTTCAGTTCCACGGCAAGTTTTGATTTTCCGTTTAAGGTTTTATTCAGCGCTGACAATACGGGGTGATGACCCAACCCCGGTTGAACAGCCTGCAGGGCATAGGCATTCAGTTCATCCTGGTTTTTCCCTTTACGCTCTTTTTCGCTATTATCCGGCGCCCGGTATTCAAAGTAGATATTCACTTCCCTTTCTGAAATTTCAACCGGGGGATCTGAAATGATAAAGAACTTATTGGTCTCACTTTTGGCATTACCGTTCTCCTCCTGTAACTCCCTTAATTTGAAATGCACAAGGCACTGCCCGGTTGGCGCCTGAACTTTAAACGAGTACTTTCTGAACAGTTCGCTGCTCTTAATATAATACTGTTCGGCATTGGCCCAATGGAAATGGGTCTCTTCTCCATTGTAAGGCACCACATATTTATCCGATTTTCCGTATCTTCGTTTGCTGACAAAGTCGCCTTTGTCGTAGTAACGGTTGAAAAAGATTGTCAGGTGGTTATAAATCAAAGGCTCAGCTTCCCGGGCGCTGACCCGGTGTTCCAGCTGAGACTTTAATGACTTGTAATGCTCAATGTCGGCTTTAAAATCTTCTTCGTATATCGCCATTCGCCCGGTATCATTCTTTTTTACTGCCTCAAGGTATTTGATGATGTTGGTTGATTTTTCGAGGTCCTGAACCTGTGCGCTCAGCTTTTCATTTTCAACGGCAGCAAGAAGGTTGAGTTGCTCTCTGACCCTGTCGGTCAGAAGGTTATTGATAAAATCCTCCACCTCGGCTTTTTTGTAATGCAGTATTTTATAGATGCCAAAGTCAAGGTCGGCGCTTTCAAATTGAAACAGTTTGGTTAAAAATTCCTGTAACGTCTTCAGAGATTCCGATTCCTTTGTTAGTGCAGTCATTTCTTCAGAAGATTAAAGGTTTGAACAAGCCGTCATGAACCGTTTCACGGGTTGATCTTTCCTGTTCTGTGATATTTGATCTGTTCCTCTGCGACCTGTAGTGCTTTTAACGCCAGGTCTTCATCGCCTATTTCGTAGACTATCCTGTCGCTCAGGTAAAGCACCAGGAGTTCTTCCGCATCGTAGTTGTAAACGGAAGCAAGTTTCTGAACAATTTCTTTGGTCAATCTTCTTTCGCCCCGTTCCATTTTGCTTAGAATCGCCGTGTCAATGTCTACCAAAGCTGCTACTTTACGTAACGGAAGTTCATTTTCCTCCCGTAATTTCCGGAGTTTTTCTCCGATGTTTTCTGTTGACATTTTTATTGTTGACGGATTTTGTCAAAAATAGTAATTTTCTGGGACAGTCAAAACGATTTTCTTACAAACTTTTCAACAATTTTTTGAAGCGGCAAGGCACAAAGGATAACTGCCGGATTTTACTAATTTTGCCCTTCATGATCGACGGCGTTCCAATAATTCCAGGACGAAACAGAGCCATTAAGCAGTTACTTCTCGCGCTCATCATCTCCTTTATGCTGCTGCCCTTTCTGCAGGTGAACATCCTGAAAATGCCGATGACCCCTCTTGTTGGGGTTCAAGATACCCTCAGCAAGCCTGCAATGACGATACTGGGGTTCTTCGACGGACGCTGGCAGGAGCGAAGGATGAAATACGCTGCCGAAAAGGCCGGCTTCCGGCCATGGCTTATCCGGCTGAAGAACCAGGCCGATTATTCTCTGTTCAATTACACGGAATCGGGCGGCGTCGTGATCGGCAGGGAGGGATGTCTATACCTTAAATCATACCTCAACAACTATTGCGGGATCGAATTCCAGGGGACCCGGCGCATTGATTACGAGGTGCAGCGGTTGACCATGGTCAGCCGTGAATTGAATAAGAAAAACGTCAGTTTCATCCTGGTCCTCGCCCCGGGGAAAGCCACCTTCGAGCAGGAGAAAATACCATCCCGTTACCGGAAGAAGGCGGTCACCAACTACGAATATTACGCCCGGAAACTGGCGTCATCGGGTATCGACTTGATCGACCTGAACCGCTGGTTCCGGCAGCTGAAAGGCAGCGAGCGATATCCGCTCTTCCCGAAGAACGGCGTTCACTGGACTTCCTGGGGCGTGGCGCTGGCGGCCGATACGATCACGCGGCACATCGAAAAACTGCGGAACATCGATATGCCGGAGATCGACTTCAACCGGGTGTATCTTTCCGACACGATGAAGTACTCCGACAACGATGCCGGCGACCTGATGAACCTCTTCTGCCTGAAGGGCAACGACCCGATGCCGTATCCCGAATTCAGTTATAACCAGGCGGGAAAGCACAGGCCCGACATCGTCGCCATCGCCGACAGTTACTGGTGGGGTTTCATCACCTCGGGCATCTCGCGGAACATCTTCGGGAAGACGCGCTATTGGTTCTACAACAAGGACATTTACGATGACGAGCAAAAACTGGGAACGGTGGCCGGGACCGATATCCATGCCGAACTGGAAAAGCAGGAGGTCGTGATCATGCTGATCACCGAGGCCACCTGGATGCTATTCCCCTTCGGGTTCACCGATTCCTTCCTGAAGGACTACCAGCACGAAACCGGCGCGGACAGGGAGATGCAGATCATGATCGTGATGGACAACATCCGGCGGGATCCGAAATGGTACCGGGCCGTCGCGGAGAAGGCGGAGAAAAACCATGTTCCGGCTGAAGAACAGCTCAGGAAAGATGCCGAGTACATCATCGGGCTCGAAAACAATAAAAAGAATCCGTAATATTGACCCATGATATTCAACAGCAGTTTGTTCTTGCTCTATTTTCTGCCCTTTTTCCTGATCATCTATTACCTGATCGACAGGAAATACAAAAACGCACTCCTGCTCCTGGCGGGCATCCTCTTTTATGCGTGGGGCGCCCCGAAGTTCGTTTTCTTCGTGATGGGAGCGGTGCTGGCCGATTTCTTCATCGTACAGCAGTTCGACCGGAGAACGGGCGCCCCGCGCAAGGCGCTGTTCTGGCTGTCGGTAGTCCTCAACCTGGCCCTGCTGCTCTGGTTTAAGTACATGAACTTCTTCGTGGATCAGTTCGACGCGATCCTCGGGTGGTTCGGCTCGAAACCCGCGGAGTGGACCCGGATCGCCCTCCCGGTAGGCATCTCGTTCATCACCTTCCAGAAGCTGGCCTATACGCTCGATGTCTATAAAAAGCGCCAGCCGGCTTTTGCAAAGCTGCAGGATTTCGCCCTGTACATCTTCATGTTCCCGCAGATGCTCTCCGGGCCGATCGTGCGGCCGGGGCAGATCGCCGGGCAGATCGCCGACCGGGCAACGCAGGAGAACATCGACTGGCGGCTCACCGGCTTCATCCGCTTCATGATCGGGCTCGCCAAGAAGGTACTGGTGGCCGACGTGCTGGGCGTAACCGCGGACGAGATCTTCGCGCTGGGTTCCGGGGGGCTGTCGACCGGCCTTGCATGGACCGGGGCCATTGCCTATACCTTCCAGATCTATTTCGATTTCTCGGGATATACCGATATGGCGATCGGACTGGCGCGGATGCTCGGCTTCCGCCTCCCGGAGAACTTCAATTTCCCGTATGTTTCGGGCAGCATCACCGAATTCTGGCGCCGGTGGCACATCACGCTCTCCTTCTGGTTCCGCGACTACATTTTCCTGCCGCTTGCCTATGCCACCTCGCGGAAGATGCCGAAGGAGCGCTACCTTGGCCTGCGTGCCGACAAGGTCATCTACCTCATCGCCACCACCGTGACCTTCCTGCTTTGCGGATTCTGGCACGGCGCGGCATGGACCTTTATCATCTGGGGCGCTTATATGGGGCTCTTCCTCATCCTCGACCGGCTCTTCCTGCTGAAGTACCTGAAAAAGGCCGGCCGGGTCCCCGCCATGGTGATCACCTTCGTCGTGCTGGTGATCGGCTGGGTCATCTTCCGTTCGGCTACGCCGGAAGACACCTGGTTTTTCGTGAAAAGGATGTTCGAATTCCGGGGCGCCGACAACATGGTGTGGCTCAACCCGAAATTCTGGACCATGATGGTCCTCGCCGCGATCTTCTCCTTCGCAGGATTTTGGAAGAATGCATAAGCACTGGTTGAAACGCTCTACCTCAACCCGTCGAATTCCGCGATCATTACTTTTTCCATCCTCGCCATTCTCCTCTTCGTGCTGAACGTGGCGACCATCACTTCGTCAGGCTTCAGCCCCTTCATCTATTTCAGGTTCTAGGATCAGTTCCATGAAGGCGATACGGCTGCTGACGGAAAACAGGATCACCGGTCACCTGATGTTCCTGGCGCTCTTCATTCTCGCGCTGCTCTTTTACCTCGAGCGGACGATCTTCGTCGATCCCTGCTATGCGGTGTTCAACCTGATCTATTTCAAAGACTACGTCGTGGAGGCCGGCCGCACCACGGCGGTATACCCGCAAACCCTGGCCCTGCTGGCGATCAAATGGGGCTGGCCGCTGAAGTCCATCCTGGCCATCTATTCCGTTTCGTTCATCCTGCTCTATTACATCATCTACCTGATCATCGCCTATCCTTTCCGGCTGCGCCGCCTCGCGCTGGCGGTACCGTTGGCGTTGTTGCTCGGGGTGAAATACAGCTTCTTCTGGATATCCACCGAGACACACCAGGCGG
>Ga0163209_1000688_pt1 | contig 14852 bp, 7 predicted proteins | sample Kivu_160m_FD_113538 | JGI IMG/M metagenome (GOLD analysis project Ga0163209, IMG submission 113538) | Freshwater microbial communities from Lake Kivu, Western Province, Rwanda to study Microbial Dark Matter (Phase II) - Kivu_160m | ecosystem: Environmental > Aquatic > Freshwater > Lake ...
AGGTCGCTGGAACACGCCCCCGGAACGAAGTTGGAGTTGGAGTAGCCGATGAAATACGCCAGGGTTCCGCCGTCGACATCCCTTTCAAGGTATTTGGGCTTGAACTCCTCAGGGCATTCGATGTAGCGCGTCTGCTGCCCCGGATAGGGCGCCGACTTTATCTCGAAAACCGACTTAAACAGCAGCACCTGGTCTGAGATGGACTCATTAGCCGTTTCCTCGTCCACGCCGCCGACCATATTCAATTCGATGCGCTCCGCATCCCCCAGGTATTCCATGAAGACTATGCTGCCGCGCCTGGAAACCTCCTTCAGCGGGTAACCCCACATTTCCCTCACACCCTCGAGAGGGCTTGAACCATCGTCTGCACTGGCGGGCGCTTGCTCTCCAGCCATCATGAAGGCAGCTGCGGCCAAAAGAGCCGCCAAAAACAGGACAGCAAACAAGTAGGTTGACTTCATTGTGAAATAAATGGGAATAAGCTAATATATTTGCGGTAAAACATGCTGTGAGACAAAACTACGCCCGCGCCTTCTGCAGTACAGTGAACTCGCCTATGGGGGCGAACGCCAGACTTTCCTGGCCACGGAAGATGCGTACGCCCTGCAGGTCCCTAGGCTGGTGCTTGCCGCTCACCTGAATCATCTGCTTGTCTTCAGGATATGCGGGCGGCTTGGGTGTGTCAAGCCTAAGGTAACCCAAAGCATCCAAAACGCCTGCAGCCTGCTTGTCCATCGACGACACAAAGGCGACGGCGTCGCCAGCCATAAAACGTTCATCAAGCCTCCGCAGCCAACCCTCGTATTCCGCACGCAGTTCGCCGCCTTCGCCGCGGAACCCGTAGTTGCGCATGCCCTTCAGAATCAGGTAGTCGAATTTCCTGCCCCGCTGGGGTTCGCCGGGGAGAGCCTGCCCCCACAGGTAGTCCTCCAACACGGTTTGGTCGCCTGAATAAGACGGCAGGAAGGTGAAGTGCTCCCAGTTCAGGTAACGCCCCCACATGCCCCATTCGCCGGCCCTCACGCCCACTGACCCGCCGATGCGCCGCCGGCCCTGCATAACCCTCTCTTTAATCTCCCGCGCCGACTTCATGCTGAGGGACTTCAGGGCGTCGACGTCTATGTCGCGCCTTATCGGCCCATAGTCGATGAAACTTCCAAGCAAATCGCCCCATGAGTAGCCTATGCCGCCGAGCAGGGCGCATGCCGGCAGCAGCTCGCCTTCATGCAGCGACATCCCCACCAGCCGGCCGTGGGAGCGCGTGCAAGCCAAAGGCATCAAGTCGGCGCCGATTTCGGGGTAAAGCCCCAGGCCGTGGAAGAGGGGCCTGCCGTCAAGGCGCCTTGCCTTAGACAAGCCCGCAAGCTCCTGCCCGTACAGCCGCGTGGACTGGAAAAAGGACTGCGGTATTGCCCCCGCGAGCTCGTCGAACGCAACCGAAGGAAAAAAACCGTATGAGACGGCATCCTCCCGAGCCCGGTACTCCAGGGGGTCAATCAAAGGCGGATGCTGCCTCTGCGGCTGACTAGGCTTACGCGAAACCCACTTCATCACATACTATAAAACAACACACAAATAAAAAAGGCATTAGAAACAATGCCTTAGGGCATAGCGCATGCGAAGTCAAAGCAATATCAAAAAAAATGGTTGGGGTCCCAGCGGATTCGAAGAACCCTCATTTTTCTTTCTTTCCGTCAACGCTTTCTTTCTTTCCACAAAAAAGAAAGAAAGGGTTGCAGGGGGACGAGGTTCTTAACCCGCAATAAGGGCAGGCACTACGTTCCCGCCCTTATCAACCCTACCCTCCTTAGCCCTGTGGAGAGCGCATGAGCCACTGAGCGACCTAAGGAGCGAATGTGGCTCCTTTGATCAAACTTTCTTAAAGTTTGCGGGGGACGAGGTTCAGAACGCACCTTTTTCTTTCATAAAGAAAAACGTGCACGAAAAAGAAATTGAATTTGCCTTTGGCAAATTCCTTTTTGATCAAACTTTTTGTAAAAAAGTTTGCGGGGGACGAGGTTCGAACTCGCGCAGGCCTACGCCACTAGGTAACATAGAGTTTTCCCGGGTTTTCTTTCTTTGAACCCGAGGGCCTTTCTTTCTTTTCGCAAAAGAAAGAAAGGGGCTCTCTCCTAAGCCTAGCCCCGTTGACCACTTGGGTACCCCCGCATGTTAGGGTATTTTTTGGTTTTTTATGGGTGTCTATGTATAAGGATTCCGGGCATTAAAATTGTTATTGTTTGTGGGGGATGAGGTCTCACCTTAAGAATATGCGTGAGCTGGGGGATTGTGGTTTATTTTATGGGGTGTTTTTTGAAGAATTCCCACATCATGTCGTTGGCGTTTATGTCGTTGGTTATGGCGCCGACTCGTTGTTTCCAGGCGGGCGTGTTGATGAGGTATTGTCCTCCGGGCCATGTGTGTCCGCTTCCGTTTATTGTGCATAATGTGACTTCGGTTTCTTCGGCGCATCCCATGTAGCTTATGCATGTTGCGTTTCCGTTTATGTAGGTTGTTTCCGGGTCGCCGCCGCAGCCGTTGGTTTGCGACCACTTCTGGAGGTAGTCTTCGACTGGGGAGCAGTCCCAGCCTTCGTCGCTGGTTTTTCCTCCGCAGTGCCCTCCCCCGTATGGGGCGGACTGATCGCCTGTGCCGTGGAAATGCATTATGGAGACCGGCCGCGGGGGGCTGCAGTCGTCCAAGGAGTCTTGTGCGGCGTTCGGCGCGACGGCGGCGATTCGGTCGGACAGCTCGCAGGCGAGCCTGTAGGAAAACAGGGCCCCGTTTGAGTGGCCCGTTGCGTAGACCCTGCTGCCGTCTACGTTGAATTTTGTTTCCAGGTCGTCAAGCATTGCGGCCACAAAACCGACGTCGTCTATGTTGTTGTCTTTCGCTTGGCCGCAGCATCTGACGGCATTCCAGGTTCCAACGGTGTTGCCCATCAGCTTTGGCCCGGTTCCCTCCGGATAAGCGGCGATGAATCCGGCGGAATCTGATTTAACGTTCATCTGCGACTGTTTTATTACGCCCTCTGGGTTGCCTCCGCCGCCGTGAAAGACCAAGACCAGCGGAGTCGGCATGGATTTGTCGTATGAGGCGGGCACGTGGACGAGGTATCGCCTGTCTAAGCCGCCATGCCGGATTGCAAAATCGTAGTCCCCGGCCTCAAGGATGAATGGGTTGCCGTTGACTGCGGATTCGGTGGAGGATGCGGTGCCGTTGTCCAGTGTCCGGCAGTCTTCCGGGCAGCGGCTTATTTCGCCTGCTTGACAAACGCCGTCTCCACATTCAACACAGCCGCCGGTTAACAATACGGATAGTATGATGGCCGACGCCAACAAGGCTTTCATGTTGCTATCTTATGTAGCTTGTTTGGTCTCCGCCGTAGTCTTCGCGTCTCTCCTGCTCTTTCTTGTAGCTGGTTATCATTTTGCTTATTTGGGTCATCTGTTTTTCGGTTTCTTTGGCTTTGGTTTCTATGGCGGTCATGTCGACTTTTATGCCGAGTATGTCGGTCAATATTTTGAGGACTGCTTCCGCCGACTTGGCGTCAATCAGCTGGCCGTGTGTTTCGCCCATCAGGCAGACGCCTTCTATGCCCTTTTGCGCGCCCAACCCCAGCAGCAGGCCGGATGCGCCGAATATGGCGCCGTCTTCCTTAAAGAGTATGCCGTATTTCTCGTGCTCTTGGACGAGCTCCTTGGTTGTTGCGGCGCCGAAGACGCGGGGATTCTGTGTTATGTTTCCTGTGGCGAGGCCGCCCAAAGTATAAAGCCGTTTCACGTTCAGTTCCGACGCCAGCTCGACGGTTTTTTCGGCCATCTGGTACTGGCTGTCGGGCGTTATGCCCTGGAAGTCGCCGGTCAGGAGTATGATTTCTTTGCCGTCTTGGCTGTAGCTGTGGAAGTCCATGGTGACCATCTTTACCGTGCCGTCCTCCTGTATGTTGACCTGCGGCGGCAGATAGGGCGAGTAGAGTTGCGCGAATTTTTTGGGCCTTAGTTCGTCTAGCAGGTGGTCTCCTATCAATTTGCCCACCAACCCTATGCCAGGCAGCCCCTCAACCAATGTGGGGTTGCCCAAATTGGGCTTCTCGGTTACCTTCAGCACCACGTCATCCATTTTTTCGTTCACCCGACTGTTTCTTCATCAACCGCCGGTATTTCCCGTACTGGTCCTTCGGCGAGTACCTTGCCGGATGGGGCGTCACGGTCTTGACGCCGCATTCCATGCAGGTTTTGTGTAGCGTGTATCGCCCGCACTGCGGGCACTTGAGCATGGTCATTGCTTCTTCCACTCCCTGTGGAACTCTCCGACGCCGTGTTTTGACTCCAGCTGTTTTATCCCGGATTCGGCAGCGATTTGGAGTGTTTTTTCGGCCGTCTTGTAGTCTGGGGCCTTCACGTATATCCGGTACATCGGCGCCGAAATGTAGGTGACCTTCAGCTCCGACGCCCCCTTAGTCTGCGCTATCTTTTTGAGGGATTCCTTTACTATGTCCAGGCCGTTCGACTCAAAGCTCCTCAACTCAACGTAGCCTGTGACTTCGACGTAGGGCGGCTTTATGCTTTTGGAGGCTATTTCGGATATCTTGGCCCGCCATTTAGGCGGCACCTTAAGGTTCTCCACGCTTGAGGGGTCTATTGATATGGCCTCAAGGGCCTTGTAGGTGCTCAAATGCTCTTTGGTCAGCTCGACTGTGAGCTTTTTCGTCAGCTCGGCGGCGTCCACCTTCAGTTCCGAGGCTATCATCTCCAGGATTTTTTTGGACCTCTGGTCCTGCTTGACCTCCTGCAGCTTCTGCTTCTTCTGGGACTCGTTGACTCTCCTGAGCGAGAGGTCGATGTGGCCTCTGGAGGGGTCGGTCCGCAGAACCAGCAGCACGACCTTCTGGCCCTCCTTCACGTAGTCTCTTATGTTCCTAACCCACTTCAGGGATATCTCGGACAGGTGGAGCATTCCCTTGGCTCCGGCATATTCGTCGAGGCTTATGAACGCCCCCTGCTTGAAGAGGCTTTGGACCGTGCCGAGAACCAGCTAGCCTTCGTTTGGATACATTTTGGTTTCTAGATAAAGACTTGTGGTTTTGGATTTAATAAAGAGAATCGGGCTTCCGTTTGCGGACGCGGGGGCGAGTTTATTAAAGACTAATTCATTAGTTATATTTATGACCGAAGTCAAGCAGCACATTTTCGTTGTTTTGGTGGAGCACAGGCCGGGGGTGCTACAGCGCGTGTCTTCGCTGTTTTCGAGGAGGAGGTACAACATAGAGAGCATTTCGGTTGGCCCGACCGAGAACCCGTCAATAGCCCGCATGACCATAATCACGAAGGGCGAGGACAAGATTGTGGAGCAGATTGAGAAGCAGCTCAACAAGCTGGTTAACGTCATAAAGGTTGTGGAACTCAATCCAGAGACGGCGGTCTGCAGGGAACTCTGCATAGTAAAAATACACACGCCCGACAACAAGACCAAGGAGCAGGTCATACAGTACGCGGACGTCTTCAGGGGGAGCATAGTGGATGTCAGCCCAAAGTCGCTTTCGGTGGAGCTAACCGGAGACTCGTCGAAGATAGACGCGTTCCTGAACTTCGTCAAGGGCTTTGGCGTCAAGGAGGTTGCTAGGACTGGCGTCACCGCAGTCCAGCGCGGTTGAGTTAAGATGCGGTCTTCCTTCAGGCTCTTCAAGCTGATGGGGATTTCAATCGAAGTCCACGTAACCTTCCTGCTGTTTTTTCTGCTGATTTTTTTCGCCGGATTCTCCAGCTTCATATTCTTTCTGGTGGTGTTTTCGATAGTGCTGGCCCACGAGCTCTGCCACTCAATAGCCGCCATACTTTCGGGCGTGCCTGTGCCGAGGATAATACTGCTGCCGTTTGGCGGACTCGCCAGCATAGAGCTTCCGGAGGAGCCGTTGACCGAACTAAAGATTTCGCTTTCCGGGCCGCTGTTCAACTTCTTTTTCGCCGCAGTAGGGTTCACGCTGATTAAGGCGATGGGGCTGCAGCTCTTCAGCTACGACCAGCTGGTATCAATGCTTTCCGACGGCAGCTTGGGCATCTTCACCCAAGACTACGTCCTCAGCATGATAGTGATGTTGAACATGCTGTTGGGGCTCTTCAACATGCTGCCGGCGTTCCCGATGGACGGCGGCAGGGTCTTCAGGTCGGTGCTGGCGCTGTGGACGGACTACGTCAAGGCCACGGAGGTCGCCGGCAGGATAGGGCAGTTCATCTTCATGTTCCTGATTGTTGCCGGGATTTTCACTCTAAACATCTGGTGGATAGCCATCGGCGTGTTTCTGACCTACGCAAGCAGCAGCGAAGTCAAGTTCGTCCTCCTCAAGAAGACGTTTGACGGCCTTTACATGAGGGACTTGATAGCGTCCCAGAAAAGGATTCCGGTCGCCGAAGCAGGCCTTTCCTTCCGGGACTTCATGCGGGTTGTCGCCAAGCCGGAACACAGGCTCTATTTGGTCGTCAGCAGGGACGGAAGCCTTGCGGGCGTCCTCGACTTGGACGAAGTCCAGGCGGCTGCAGCGAAAGTCGGCGGCATGAGGGTGGGCTCCCTCGCCAGCGCAGGCTACGGTGTCGTGAACGCAAACCAGAGCGTGGCCGACGCCATGAAGAGGATACTCTCAGGCAGGATAACCCTCGTCGTCGACGAAAACGTGGTTTTGGGCTACATGACGCCGGAACTGTTCATGGAGCTCACGCGCTTCTACAGGGTGAAGAGCATGGGCTCGCAGCCACAGGCGGGACGGATTTAGGGGCTGATTCTAATCTTAATATAGTAATAAAGCGAATAGTATATTACTGTAGCACAAGAGCTAAGATGAAACCAAGCCCACTGATGCCGGCCTGCCTTTTCGTTGCGCTACTGCTGCTTCTCACCGCGTCCATCGACACCGCCAGCGGAGACGCGAACTACTGCAACAAGTCGCTTCCTGGAAGCATAAGCCCGGAATGCCAGCCCGCCGACTGTGGCGTGTACTGCATGCGGGAGATGCCGGACGGAAACGCCGACTGCCAGGCGAGGGAGGCATACCCGCCGACCGCCAAATGCTGCGACCACATGACCTGCGATAGCAGCCCCGGCGGCGCATGCAACGGCTCAATCATAGTTGACGCCTTCGACCCAGACAACGACGGCGGACAATGCATTTACTCGGGCAGCGAGGACACAAGCAGCTTCACTTGCCCAAACGGCTGGACCCACATACCGTTGGGCGACCCCTGGTGCGCGGCGAAATCCAGCGGCTATCAGGGAGCCTTCAAGAACTCGATGTGCTGCTGCGCGCCGACTGCGGACACATGCAACGGCTACCCGCCAGAGTATGAGCCAAACTATGACGCCGGAACCAAGGGCGCCTTGTCGCTTCAGGACACCGACACGCCATGGTACGCCACAATAAAGGTCACCAAATACGGGGACGTCATGTTTGAGACCACAAACCTGTGCATTGCGTCCACATCAGGCGCCTTCGGCTCCCTCGGGATAGGCGAGGGAGACTGCGACGACGTATGCGACATAGAAGACGACGAAGTCTGCGACCAGGGGCTTAAATGCAGCGACGACGCGCCCGGGTCAACGGACTACTGCTGCCCCGCAGGCTATGAGAAATACATAAACAACAAAAAGAAGTGCTGCAGCAGCGGGCCGAACTTCGCCGGAAACGGCGGCTGCTCGGACAGCAGCGAATGCCCCGAAGGCTTCAAGTGCCTTGACCAAAACAGCCAGTGCGTGAAGATTGACACAGGCGTTCCGCCGTCATGCGACGACGAGGACTGCACCAACCCAGACACAGTGTGCATGGACAGCATACAGTCCGGGCCGGACAACTACTGCTTCTTCTTCGAGGCCGACTGCTCGGCATGCGACTCCACGGCAACGAGAGAGGGCTTCCTCAGAAGGTGCATGGGGGACTGCGACGAGGAATACAACGACTACGAATGCGATTCAGACGAATGCGAGCCTGGGCTGCAGTGCAGCGAATCGGAAGGCGGAGACTACTGCTGCCCCAAAGGCACGACATGGGACACCCAAGAAAGCTGCTGCAAGGAGGGCGGGCCGACGACTTCAGCTTTCAACATAGAGCACGACACGACTTCAGGATTCAACGCCTTCGTCAGGATAGTGAAGGCATGCAACAACGGGACAGTCGAATGCGGGGAAATAAAATCCAACGGAGAGATAGATTTCAGCGCGGACTACTGCGAGGAAAGCAAATTCAATGTGGAGTCAAGGAGCACGGGAATCAACTACACCTACATACCGGAGTGCGCCAAAGGCGGCGAGGAGGATGAGCCGAGGAAATACACGGTATTGATGAAGGTGGACAGGGCGTACGAGGACAAGAAGGTTGCGCCGCAGTACCTCAACCTGACGGTGGCTCCCGGAGTCTACAAAATCATCGGGATAAACGACAGCGACCTCGTGAGGGTGAGGAAGGAGATTGCGGACGCATACGAGGCATGCAGAACCAGCGCACAGGGATGCATCGACCCGGCCACTGGTGCTGCAAAGAAGACGGACGAAGGCGCCTACGACTACTGCATCGTATACACGCTCGTTAGGTCCTGCGACATGCCATTCAACATAAACATCACAAACAAGTGCAAGAACGTGAAGGTGGAGGGCAAAAACCTGACAGCAACCTACAAGGACCAGGTTGACCAAATAATCTTCTTCGAATGCAACTGGGATTTGATAGACGGCGGCAAGTTCCACGACTTCCCGGGCATATACATAGCCGTCGCCAACAAGTCAAGGCATGGAGCAAACATCGGCTTGCTGTACTACTACGTAAACGCACTTCAGCCCAAGGGCATCACGCACATGGTCAACCCCGGAGGCGACGCCGGAGCCAACATACAGGGGCTGCTGGAGTGGAACTTCAAGTCGGCGGGCAGGATAATGGGCTGCAGGACGGACGCCAACACCTTCTGGAGCGACAAATGCGGTCCAGGGAACTTCAGCTGCAGCATGGGCGCGGGGCTGGCGTACGCCTACAGCAGGGGCTTCAGGGCCAGCGCGCTCGGAAACGCGGAACTGAGCAGCAAATGCGGCTACTTTGAGTGGGAGCAGCCCGAGACGTCTAGGGTGGCGGGCCAGCGAGCCGACTACTTCCAGTTCAACGACCTGGACGACGAGGACAGACTACCCCCGGGGGACGAGGATGCACAATGGAATGAGTATTACTTAGACCCCTTCCATGACATGGATGGGGAGCTGGAGGAGTACGACGACCAAGCCTTCGACTACGAGATGGGCATCCCAGACAGAACCTCCATCGTGAACTACTCCATAAGCAGCATAGAGACAAACATAAGCGCCTTGTTCGTTAAATACGACTCGATAGAATGGAAAGGCATGCCCTACAGGCTCGTCTGGCAGCTGCACTGCAGGCCAGGCAGCTGCTGGGACAAAAAATACTACCGCATACCCTGGGGCAAAGGAACTGGCGGATGCACCAGCTGGAGCAACGGGCCGTGGTACGGCGGAACAACATACGAGTACCAGTACCAGTTCGGCTACTACACCTACGACGACTACCCGGATTTGGCCGAGTGGGTGGAGTCCGACGAGTGGGCGCCGGACGAAGAAAACTGCAACAACCCCATAGTCTACTGGCGGGGCGAAGACGGGGACTACTACAGGCCGATAACCTATGACACGCCTGCGGCGACAGACCGCTATTGGATAATACACCCAATAGAATTGTCTGAAGAGGATGAAGATAAAGGTGTTAATGTAATGCCCAAAGATATAGAATGCACGAGGCCGGCGCACGGCGGCGACAGCGAGCCGCTGTATTACACGAACCCGGGCGGCGCCGAAGAGCCGGGAGACGCCGTGAGAGAGAACCCGTTCAACGAAGGCAAAACTGACGAGGAACTCATTTACTACAGGCAGTTCAACAAACGCATGCTGTGGGCCAACGTCTTCAAGGTGACGCCGGAGTTCCACAACAAGCCGCCGAGGGACGACCTCTGCGTGCCGCCCGAGAAAGAGAGGGACCCCGGCAAATACGGCGGCCTTGGAATCGGCCAGGGAGGCTGCGACGGCGACTGCAACCCAACGGACGACCAGGTTTGCGCCGAAGGCCTGAAATGCATCGACGCGCCCGGCACGACAACAGAATACTGCTGTCCGACCGGAAGCCAAGTGTATTTGGACGACAGCCACCGCTGCTGCCCACAGAACGTGTTCACGCTAGAAGGCAAGACCTGCACAGACAACACCCAATGCGGCGGAGGATACACATGCGTCGACCAGATAAAACAGTGCGCCAGCTACGACCAGGCCGAAGGCACCTGCTCCTGGGACGCCTGCGACGACCCGGACACCATATGCATGGACACCATAGAGGGGGGCAACGACAACTACTGCATATACGCGGACACAAGCAAGTGCTCGCCCTGCGACAGCAACCCGGACGAAAACGGCTTCCTCGGGAAATGCATGGGAGACTGCGACAGCGACCAGCTGACAGACCAGTTTGAGTGCGACGAGGAAGACTGCAGGCCGGGCCTCCACTGCGACGGCGAAGGATGGTTGTGGGGCACTGGCTTCTGCTGCCCGCCGAACACCAACTGGGACGCCACAGTGGGATGCTGCATGCCCTGCGGTGTATATGATGCCAAACTCTACGACGGCGACTACTGCTACTACAAGGTAAAGAGTGGATGCAAGTGCAAGGAAGGTGAAGGAGGATGCAGCGACGACTCCGAATGCGAAGCCGGCTTTAAATGCAAAGACAACCCCTACACTTCGGTGTTGTTCTGCTCGGACTGCGACAACGCCTGCTGCCCGGAAGACTCGAGATGGAACGGATACGCCTGCCTACCGCCAAGCAGCCTGTACCACGACGCGACGATATACACCCGCACGGGAGGCAACTCCATGTACGGCGAAGGCGGCGGCGGCCCGATATGGTTCCACTTCGCCGCCGGAGGAAACCTGCCCAACGAAACCGAGGCGGGAGGAAGCTACGACGCAAACACGTGGTGCATGGACAACGTCGGCGGCGGACTCCAGAACTGCGGCTCATGGGGCCTGCTGGCCAGCAGTGAGGCGCCAGGCTACTACGTGGGAAGCGCCTGGAACTACAACACCTTCTGGAACAACGACATATGCACGAAGGCGTGGACTTACATGCGCGACCAAGGAGGCATATGGGACGAACAAAAGAACCTCGGCTTTGACCGCATAGAAGACAGCGACGTCGAGGACGAGATATGGGACCAGACAGGGGAACACCCAAACAGCGCAACCTTCTGCAATGTGTGGGCCAAGGACGGCTACTGGTGCACCAGCGCAGAAGGATGCAACTGCCACCCCAACGACGCAAAGAGGAAGGGCCCGGGCGAATGGGCTAACCTCTGGGCGCCCCAGTCCGGAATGAACGAATACTGGCTCTGCGACGCCGCAATGGAGGGAACGGAAGACATCCCAGAATCCTGCGGGAAAGCCTGCCGCAAGATGGTACTCAAGGACTGGTACAAGAACACGCAGGTGGAAGCCTGGTTCGACTACGTGATACAGGAGGATGCTGCAACAAACACCAAAGTTCAGATGGGAAGCGGACCCAACGTGCTGCCGCTCGAGGCGCCGTGGAACTTCCTGCACGCAGGAGCCATGCCGCCCATACACTCCCTAAACGACAAGACGACGATGTTCGAGATAATGCTCCAGTACACCGCAAAACACCCCATAGTGAGGCGGCCGCTCGCGCAGTCCTGCATATGGTACGGATGCAGCGCAGACCAGTACTGTGCGTGGGTGGACCTCTACGACGTATGCGAAGACGGAAGCATGTATGTCGTGTATATGGACTGCGGGTCATCACCCTGCGGACCATGCGAGTACCACGACGGCTACCCCAAACACTTTATAAAAATAGGGTCTGAGGGGGAGGAGATAGACTGCTGGACCCACTACAAAGAGAGGGACTGCATAAGATGCTGGGGAACCTACTGGCACTGGGGCTGCGACTACCCGGTTTCAGACGAAGACCCAGCCGGAGGCTACCACGAGTCGATGCCCGACGTGCTCGAGGAAATAAACGACACCTCGTGGGTGGAGGCGAAGCCCTACGGAAGCCACCTGGAGACAAGCAGGCCGCTTGGGAACCCGAACTCCCACGCCAGAGTAAGGGTCACCGGCTACGTGGACTACAAGTGGGGCGACACCTCAGACGAGCTGGACTACAGGGACTTCAGGGTAAACGGCTCCCTAAGGATAAGCTCCAAAGACTCAAACGGAGGCGACCTGCTCGGAGGATTCGAGCTGCTCGTGCCAGACTCCATAATGGTGAGCTTCGTCGCCAAAGACTACCCGGCGATACACGAGCTCTACATAATGGATTCAACGCCCGACAGGAGGAAAATCTACATCAACAGGAAGATGCAGGACATGCTCCACATACAAAAATGCGACAACGCAGACACCAACTACAACTACTTCCACTTCGTCATAAACCCGATGAAGAAATACTACTACGCCGCCCAAGGAAAGGCGACGCAGGAGGGCGCGTCAAGGGTGTTCTTCTCGGCCATAGGGGAATTCTACAGCTGGGACGTAACGCTCATGTGCAAGGAAGGCGGCTGGTTCAGGGACCCCACGACCGAATACATAGGCATGTTCAGGAACTTCCACGAAGACGAAGCCAGATACTGGGACTACGTGGGGTTCTATCCCCAGCGGAAGGACCTGACGACGGCTGAATACAGCCTCACAGGAAACGAAACCACGACGGCAAGCGAAACCTTCACCTCAAAAAAGACGCCGGAGGAAGAAAGCGGCATAAAATCCAAAATAGGATACGACTACAACACCTACGAGTACACGTTCAACTTCAGCACCCAAAGCATAGCCTCAGAAACGTTCGAGAACTCGAGGATAAGGGTGTACAGCGACTACAGGTACATAGAACTGCACCCCTTCAGGGAGGAGATGGGGCAGTCGCTAAGCTGCAGCAAAGACCACATAGTCGAGACACTGGGCTCAACATACAAGGACATATACATGCGGCACCCGGTCTCGATGAGCATGGAAAAAACCAACGAAGACAACGAGACGGCCAGCTTCAAGATGAAGGTCACCGACCAATGCACTGGCTCGGACGTCAGCGACGGGAAATTCTACATAAAATTCAACTTCCCATACACAAACTACTCCGGCATGTACGACCTGGGCCAGGAAGTAACCGTCGTCAAAATGAGCAAACGCATCACGTTTACCGGAGAATACACGGGCTACGGCGGCATAAGCTCGGCAGGATACCAGCCGGCTGAACAAGGATTCGAGATACAGGTCGACTACAAGGACCTCTTCGACTACATATACGAGAACCTGCTGGTCATCACCATAGCCTTCGTGGCCCTCATGTCGTACAGATTCTTCTCCACAAAGAGGATGGACTTCCAGGAGATGTGGGACGAATGGAAAGGCAAGAAATAAAGGCGGCAGGAAGGTTCCTCAGCAGACCAAACCTTTACCTGGCGGGCGCAGCAACAATCCTGGTCACACTATTCGCGCAGCCCGCACTAGCCTTCGGCTGGACCACCGTAGTGGGCATGATAGTGACCGCCATAGTCGGCATAGTAGGCCTCATAATAGCCTGGATTGTGCTGACGCTGGTAGCAATATTCAACGCGTTCCTGGTCACCACCCTCTTCTGCTCATTCGTGCTTAACCCCACATTCTACGACGGAGGGTTCACCTCCAGCTACGCCGCCACATGCGGCCTCCCCGGAGGAGGCACACCCTCCGCAGGACTCATGCAGATGATAAAGATGTTCCTCGGCATGCTCTACCCGCTGTTCGCAGTAGCGCTCGCGGTAATCGCCACCTACTTCATCTTCGTCGCCTCAAGCCCGGCGCACCGCGCAAGAGCAAAACAAATGCTGACCAAAATAATGCTTGCGATGATACTCGCGGCCCTTGCGCCGCCAATATACCAGCTCCTCATAAGCATAGCCGGAGGCCTGACCGACGGCGTCATGGACGTCATAAAATACAACATACTGGGGCTGGCGGCCGGAGACAGCCTGATGGGCGGCATGACAACCGCCTTCCTGAAGGTCATGCCATTCCAGGCAACAGGCAACATAGTCGACGACGTACTGCAGCTGTTCGACCTCACCAAGGTACTGTCTGCGGTCGTCGTCCTGTCGCTGACCGGCATATTCTGGATGATAGCGATAATAGTCGTCATGTTCAGGTACGTGATAGTCGTGTTCTTCGGAGTCCTCTTCCCCCTCACACTAGCGCTCTACATGTTCGAGTTCACCCGCAACATAGGCAGGAAAATACTCAAGGCGACAATCATCTTCATATTCACGCCATTCCTCATGTCAATATGGCTTGCGGCAGGACTCGCGCTGCTGCCCTACGCCGCCTCAACAGACAACTTCTTCACAAGCCTGATGCTCCTCATACTGATGTCGATAATGATAAGCGCCGCGCCACTCCAGCTCTCCGGCCTCCTCAACGTCCTCGGCGGCATAGTCACGTCAATAGGCCAGTTCATACCAAGCGGATGGGGCACAGCCCTCGTGGCGGTCGGCGGAGTAATGCAGGGCAAAGGCGCCAGCGCAATAGGCGGCGCCGCACTCAAGTACTCGGGAGGCAAGCTCATGAAAGGCGCCAAAAAGCTGGCGGGCGCCGCAATATTCGGGGGGGCTGCAGGCAGGTCGGCCGCAATGGACGCAATCAAAAAGCCGTTCCAGGCGGCGGCCTCGATGCTCAACAGAGCAGCAGGATCCAACCTCGGGTCAATGAAAGGCGGCGGAACGGGAAGAGGCAGGGGACTGCTGGGCGGCATGATAGGGACAAGAGCCTACAAA
>Ga0163209_1000690_pt1 | contig 14798 bp, 15 predicted proteins | sample Kivu_160m_FD_113538 | JGI IMG/M metagenome (GOLD analysis project Ga0163209, IMG submission 113538) | Freshwater microbial communities from Lake Kivu, Western Province, Rwanda to study Microbial Dark Matter (Phase II) - Kivu_160m | ecosystem: Environmental > Aquatic > Freshwater > Lake ...
GTTTTGATCAAGCCCAACGCTGGCTATCCAATGCCGTATCCTATAAGCACTAGTCGGGAGACTATGAACCTGATAATTGAGAGCATCAAACAAGTCAGCGATGCTGATATTATTATACTTGAAGGGGCTGCTAATGGAGAGTCTATATATCCGATATATCAAGCTTTGGGTTACGATTTCCCAAGGGTGTTGATGTTGGATGTTCGGGATTGTATTTGGGTGGAGGTGGAAAATCCTCTACCTCATTCTTTTGCTGTGGCCACGTTTTGGGTGCCCAATGTGGTTCTTTCCAGTGACTATCTGATTAGTGTAGCTCCGTTCAAGATTCTTAATGGGAGCGGTCACTTCAGTGTGCCAAACCTTTTGAGTTTGTTGCCTATAAGCAAGTACAAAGGGGATGCTTCTGCTGGTTGGGGGACTTTGTATGAATTCGGAATAGATAAGGTGATCGCTGACCTCTATTTCACCTTGCCGTTTGATTTGGGTGTTGTTGATGCTCGCCAGAAATTCATCAGTGCCGACAACTCGGTTCAAGGGAAGATAGAGGAATACGGAAAAATTTTTGCTGGTGAGCCGTATGAGGTAGATCAGGAATCAGCGCAGGCAAGCGGAGTCGCAGCCAGCTATCTTACATTGATTGAAGCTGGCAAGGCTGAACTTGAAGCGTGAGCAATGGCAGAGTCAGATAAGACCAGCAAGTTCAGAAGGCTCCACTATGGCTTTGGCCTGAAGTCTCAGGGGAGGTAAAATGAGCTCAACATTGTTCTTTGTTTTTTGCCTTAGGTTAGTTTCTTATTTCGAAGTTGGAAAATTGTCCGGTGAATGCAGACCATTTTACATCTATATGCTCTACCAGGGACTCAGGTGGTCCCATCTCAAGCTGTCTGACTAGTTCTTCTAGTTTTTCCTTCGGCCCCTCGGCATTAATTTCAACGGCGTTCATTTGGGGCAAGTTACGCACATAACCTCGCAAGCCTAATGATTTGGCAAGTCGAGAAGTGAAGGCGCGGTAGTAGACGCCTTTAACATGGCCGTAAACTGTAACTGCGAGATAAGCTAATTCAGACATCTTACATCCATTTAACCTCCGTCTGTGATTTCTTGAAAGGGACGCTTGCTCCTTTAGTCTGCTTTATTGCCATAATTAAATCGCTCTGACGATGGCTGGATAGAACCTGTCCATACGGTTTAATCCAGCTCTTTTAGCTAATTCGATAGCCTCGAGGAATTCCTGTTTTGATAGTGGCCTAGCTAATTGGGGTATCTGGAAAGCCTTATAGCAGGGGTGGTATTGAGCCATAACATTGACATAGCTGTTTCGAGAAATATCTTCAGCTATGAATTTCATTATCTCTTTTGTGCCAGCAAGCCCATGGGGCAAGACCAGATGACGTATTAGCAGGCCACGGACAGCTATCCTATCTTCGTCAATCTGGAGGTCACCTACCTGGCGATGCATTTCCTTAAGGGCGGCTTGGTTGATGGTAGGATAGTTCTTTATGCCTGATAGCTCCTCAGCAATCTTTTCAGCAGAATATTTCATGTCAGGCATATAAATGTCTACAATACCATCCATAATGTCCAGAGTTTCAGCAGAATCATAACCGCCAGAATTGTAGACCAGCGGCAATCTTAGGCCTAGATTTATGGCTATCTCTAGCCCCTCTAGGATCTGAGGAACCACATGGGTTGGCGAGACGAAGTTTATGTTGTGGCAACCTCTGGCTTGGAGGGCCAACATCATTCTGGCCAGCTCCTCCTTGGTGACTTCAGTCCCATCGCCAAGCTGGCTGATGCTGTAGTTCTGGCAAAAAAGGCATTTTAAGTTGCAATTGGTAAAGAAGATGGTTCCTGAGCCATGTTTGCCGACCAGTGGTGCTTCCTCTCCTAAATGTGGTCCGTAGCTGGAAACTACCGCAAGCTTACCCGTATGACATTTGCCCGTCTCGTCAGCTAGTCGGTTAATGCCACAATGGCGGGGACATACCTGGCAATTCTTCAATAAAGCTCTGGCTGCTTCTACCCGTTCAGCTAACTTGCCGTTGTGGTAAAGCTCCAAATAAGCTGCCATCTAGTTCATTCTTCCGGAGGTGCCGCTTTCTTACCTTTTTTAATCACTTCCACTTCTACTTGTGGCGTGATAATGGTCGTAGCTGGCTTTTTGGCTCCCTTCTTGGACTTCTTGCGTTCTCTCCATCTAAAGTCTCTAGTACCCATTTTAATTCCTCATGTCAATTTTATTTATATCTGGCAAGTAATAAAAAGTTTAGCAGAGGCCAGTTGCCTTGTAAAGGATTAACGAAATTTGCCATTGCCTTGCGGTTGGTGTATACTATACATCCTTGGAGGAGGTGGAATCGTGGAAAACAATTCCTTTCCTAAATGTTTAAAATGTAAGGTCGGTGATTTAGTGCCGCTGTCTGATTTTGGTAGCCAAGGTGCGGCGATTCATTACAAGGCTTGGGTGTGCACCAATCCTGATTGCGGCTACAACATTAAAATCAGGAATGGCGACGTATATCTAAATGAGCCTATTTTTAGCGGAACAGGCCCTAGTCCTCGTTCACGCTTATAGCTCATAAATAGTCGTGTCACTTCCCTTGGGCTTTTGGGGTGATTGCTTTGTCCTTGCTGACGGGGCAGCTCCAGAAGAAGCTGGTTGATTTTTTCTTTCCGCGCCGCTGTGTTGAGTGTGGAAAGAGAGGGGATTTGCTGTGTGCCGGCTGCCGTCAAAAGCTACCTCGGCTTTTATGGCCATTTTGCAGGAAATGCGGTAAACCTGAGTCAAGCGGCGGATTATGCCCAGCTTGCTGGGGGCAACAGACTGAGATTGATGGCATTCGTTCTGTTTTTCGCTTCGAGGGAGCGGTACGCCAGGCTATCCATGAGCTGAAGTATCGTAATCTTAAGGCGATATCTGGTTGCCTGGCTACGTTAATGGCTAATTATCTTCAAGACAATCCGGTACACGGCGAAGTCTTGGTGCCGGTACCTCTCCATCTACGGCGATTGCGGGAGCGTGGCTACAATCAATCGAGTCTTCTGGCGGGGGAACTAGGCAAGCTGATAGCTCTGCCGGTGATTGATGATAGTTTATGTCGTCTCAAGGACAGCTTGCCTCAGGCAAGAACGACAACCGTTGAAGAGCGAAGGAGAAATGTGGCAAACGCTTTCGCTTGCCGGGATGAGAGACTGCGTGGTAGAAGTGTCATCTTGATTGATGATGTGTGTACCTCAGGAGCCACTTTAGAAGCTTGCGCTAAAGTTCTTAAGACTGCTGGAGCTGTTTCGGTATGGGGCTTGACCTTGGCCAGGGAAATTTAATAAGGGAGATAAAGACATGGAACTACAAATTTTTAGCAAGAACATGGAGCTTACGCCAGCAATTCAGAATTACGTGCAGAAAAGGATCGGCAAGTTAGATCGTTATTTACCCAATATCACTGAGGCCAAGGTGGAAATAAGTGAAGAGAAGACGAAATCACATCAGCATCGCTTTACTGCTCAAGCTACTCTGAGCAGCAAGGGTGTACTGTTGAGGGGTGAGGAGATGGGGGAAAATGTCAATGTAGCTGTTGATGCTGTGGCGGAGGTATTGGAACGTCAGATCGAGCGTTACAAAGGGAAGTTATATGAGAAGGGGCGTGGTGTTTCACTAGCTCGCCAGGCTGCTGTTCCGGAAAGAACAGTTGCCAGTGAGGCATCTGAAGATTTGCCGAGCGTGGTTAGAGTTAAGCGCTTTGCGGTTAAGCCGATGTCAGTGGCTGAGGCGGTTGAACAAATGGAGCTTTTGGGGCATTCATTCTTCCTTTTTGTTAACGCTGAAAACGGTGCGCTGAGCTTGCTGTACCGCCGTAATGATGGCAATTACGGACTGATTGAGCCGGAGTTAGCTTAAGATTCATTTTGGAGGTGGGCATGGGGGAAGTTAGTGAGATAACCGTCGATAAGACAAAAGTCATGTTGATTCAGGGTGATATTACCCGGCAAGCAACGGAGGCTATTGTTAATGCAGCCAATTCTGGTTTGATGGGTGGGGGTGGTGTTGATGGTGCTATTCATCGGGCTGGTGGGCCAGCTATATTGGATGAATGCCGCCAAATTATCTCGCGAATAGGGCGTTTGGATACGGGTAAGGCGGTGATAACCACTGGAGGTAATCTTCGGGCAAAATATGTGATTCACACTGCAGGACCAGTGTGGCAGAGTGGTAATCGGGGTGAGGCTGAGCTTTTGGCCAGCGCTTACCGGGAGAGTTTGAAACTGGCTACTGATCGCAAACTGAAAAGTATCTCGTTCCCATCCATAAGCACTGGTGCCTATGGCTATCCGGTAGCTGAGGCAGCTAAGGTAGCTTTAGATGCGGTGATTGCTTTTTTACGCGATGAGCCGAATTCTTTAGAAGAAGTATTCTTAGTCCTCTATGATTCTAAGACCTATCAGGCTTATAGCGCAAAACTGGCTGAGATCACAGGCTAAATATGATTGGTTTATTAAGACGTTTGGCCAATTGTTAAAAGAGGGCAGCGTGTTGGCTTTCGTGTTGTTTGATACATGTTTGGGCTGGATGGGCATGGTGAGTTCACCCCATGGACTCAGAAGGGTTATTCTCCCCCAGAAATCTAAGGAAGCAGTACTTTGCCAAGTTATGAATTATGGCTGCGCTGCTGAAGATCAGGCTCCTGCTCTGTTTGGCAATTTGCCGCATAGATTGAGGCGATATTTAGAGGGTGAACCTGTGGATTTCCCCGAAAAGCTGGATTTGGTTGAGGCAACTCGTTTTCAACAAAATGTGTGGCAGATAGTGCGAACGATACCGTATGGTGAGACCAGGAGTTATGGCTGGGTAGCCAATAAGTTAGATTCGCCCAAAGCAGCCAGGGGTGTGGGGCAAGCCTTGGCTAGAAACCCACTGCCGATTGTAATCCCGTGCCATCGGGTAATTAGCAGCAATGGTAGTTTAGGTGGTTTTAGTGGTGGTGTGGAAATTAAGGAGTTCTTGCTCCGCTTAGAACAAGCTTCTTTTATCAAGGCGCTTGCCCAAAGGTAGAAAAGATAACTTATCTAAATTGAGCTGAGCTTTAAGGTGACAAGTAGAAAAATGTAAAAGGAGAAGCCATGGAGTATAGCCAGATAGTATATGAGGTAGCTGATAGGATTTTGACCATAACGCTCAACAGACCGGAGAAGCTAAATGCTTTCACTCCTGTAATGTGCGAGGAACTGGTCGACGCTTTTGGTAGAGCTGATGCTGATGACAATGTACGGGTTGTAATTGTAACCGGTGCCGGGCGTGCTTTTTGTGCCGGGGCTGATTTGAGTCCTGACACTGCGATTCTAGAAAGGCGTCGGCAAGCACCTGAGGATGACTTGGAAATCCGTAGGGATCTGGCTGGACGTGTCACATTGTCCATCTATGACCTGAAAAAACCTGTGATTGCCGCTATTAACGGACCGGCTGTTGGAGTGGGAATTACTATGACGTTGGCTATGGACATCCGACTGGCTTCTGAAAATGCCAGGATTGGATTTGTTTTTGCCAGGCGAGGCCTCGTTGCCGAAGGAGCCAGTACCTGGTTTCTACCTCGTATTGTTGGCGTGGGCAAAGCTGCCGAATGGATTTATACCGGTAGGGTGTTCGGAGCTCAAGAAGCACTGACTCATGGACTGGTGAATGAGGTGTTACCAACGGATGCGTTAATTCCTCGGGCGCGCGAAATCGCCATGGAAATCGCCCAGAATACTTCTGCGGTTTCTGTGGCTCTTTGCCGTCAGCTTCTGTGGAAAATGTTGGGAGCTGACCATCCTATGGAAGCCCACAGAATGGATTCGAAAGCTATCTGGTGGATTTTTGAACAGCCAGATGCACGTGAGGGTATCATGTCGTTTTTGGAGAAAAGGCTGCCGAATTTCACGATGAAACCCAGTACTGATATGCCAGACTTCTATCCATGGTGGACTAATAGGCCATTCACCTGGTAGCCTAGCCTTCTTCTAACTTTAAGCTGTTATCCCCCAGTATGTTATTGATTTCTTGTGCTAATTCAGGACAATAGTTGATTGTGTTTGACAGCCTCATATTGACTGTCTCTTCTGTGGTGACTATGGTGAGCAGGACAGTGTCTTGTCCTGGATAGCGAGCGAGGATATCCATGACCTGATTGAGGCGTGTTACATCTTCTTCAGTTTCGTCACTTTGGGTGATATTAATGGTTATTTTGCGTGGCAATGAAGGTTGTGTAGCTGGCTTAGTCTCCTGTCCCTCTTCACTATCTGGTTGGTATTGACGTACCCGATAGCAATTGACGTTTACCCTGTCGTCTCTCAACTTTACAGTACCTTCTACCAGAAGGATTTTGCCTTCTTGCCATACCTCTTTTGTCTGGTTGTAGACCTCAGACCAGGCGGTAACCTCGATGTTGCCGTCGAGGTCTTCTAGAGTGGCGATGACGAAAGGGCGTCTATCCCTGGTATAAAGTTGGCGCATAGAGGTTACCATTCCAGCGATAATCACTTTTTCCCCGACCATTTCGGCGTCGATTCCACCACAGAGCGCAGTGGTAGCATTAACCAATTTTGGGGCTATCGAAGTGAGAGGGTGTTCGGAGAAATATACTCCCAGCAGTTCTCGTTCCCAGTCCAGTTTGTCTTTAAGAGGTACGTCAAGGTGGTTCAGATTCAAGTTGGGGAGTGGCGCTGGCACAGTGTCGCCCCAGAGGTCGAACATGCTGGCCTGGCCTGATTCTCTCAGTCGTTGTTCCCACTGGGCTAGGGATATGATTCGGTCGATATCTTGGAGGAGTGTTCCACGAGGAGTCAGGCAATCGAAGACTCCGGCTTTGATGAGGCTTTCTACAACCTTTTTGTTGATGCTGCGTAAATCAACGCGACGGCAGAAATCCTCGATGGATTTGAAAGGGCCGCCTTTTTCTCGAGCTAATATGATGGGTTCGATGGCTGCATAGCCGATATTTTTAATAGCGGTCAGGCTGAAGCGGATAGCTGCCTTACCATTTTCCTCCTCGATAGCAAAGCTGGCTTGGCTTTTATTAACGTCCGGAGGTAATACGGGGATACCCAGTCGGCGGCATTCAGCAACGGCTGAGGTGAGTCTGTCTGAATGAGCAGCATAGGTGTTTAAAAAAGCAGTCATGTACTCAACAGGGTAGTTGGCTTTAAGATAGGCTGTTTCGTAAGCGATTAGGGCGTAGCTCACGCTATGAGCTTTATTGAAGGCATAGCCAGCGAAAGGCTCGATCAAGGCAAAAATCTCAGCAGCTATTTCAGCAGACACCCCATTTTTCTTGGTGCCGTTTATGAAATTTTGCCGTTCTTTTTTCATTACTTCAGAGATTTTCTTACCCATGGCTTTGCGGAAAATATCGGCTTGGCCCAAGCTATAGCCGGCTAAAGCCTGAACTATATGGAGCACCTGGTCTTGGTAAACGATGACTCCGTAAGTTTCCTCTAGAATCTTCTTGACGTCGGGATGAGGATAACGAATGGACTCAATGCCATGCTTTGCCTTGATGAAGGTTGGTATGTGCTCCATAGGTCCGGGACGGTAAAGAGCTACCATTGCTGCGATATCATTGAAGGTGGTGGGCTTGAGCTCCTTTATGTAGCGACGCATACCAGCGCCTTCCAGTTGGAAGATACCGCCGGTTTCCCCAGAGGCGAGCAATTCAAAAGTTGCTGCGTCATTTAACGGGATATGCTGCAAGTCTATGGAGACGTCACGATTTTCGGCGATGATTTCTCTGGCTTTGGCCAAGAGGGTTAGATTAGCCAGTCCAAGGAAATCCAGTTTGAGCAGCCCAAGGCGAGCGACGCTTTCCATGGAGAACTGGGTCATAGTTGCAGCCTGCCCACTATCTTTGGTGGCATGTTGCAATGGCATATATTGCGTCAATGGCTCTCTGGATATGACTACTCCAGCGGCATGAGTGCTAGCATGGCGAGCTATCCCTTCTAGCTTCTTGGCAGTATCAACCAGATTTTGCACTGCGCTATCTTCGTGGTAAATATCGTACAGCTCTTTATTCTCAGCTAAAGCTTGGTCGAGAGTTATATTCGGCCTGGGTGTAACAAGTCGGGCTACTCTGTCAACCTGGCTGTAAGGCATACCCAGAGCCCTGCCTACATCTCTTAGGGCGGCTCTGGCACCTAAAGTGCCGAAGGTGATGATTTGGGCTACATGGTCAGGGCCATATTTTTGGGTGACATAGGCTATTATCTCATCACGGCGGTCGTCCTGGAAATCTAAGTCGATGTCTGGTGGCTCGCGGCGCTCTATATTTAAGAAGCGTTCGAAGACCAACTTGTTAGGCAGTGGGTCGATGTTGGTGATGCCGAGACAGTAGAGGGCGAGACTTGCGGCAGCACTGCCTCGGACGCCGAAAAGGATGTTTTGTTTTTTGGCGAAGGAAATGAGGTCCCAGACAACGAGGAAATAGTCGGCAAATTGTGTTTGCTTAATGACTTCCAGTTCGTAAGCCAACCGCTGTTCAATTTCTGGGGTGGGCGATGGATAGCGTTGCTTTAGTCCTTGCCAGCAGAGCTCAGCCAGGTAATCATCGGCGGCTTTGCCTTTGGGTAAATCTACCCGAGGAAGATGTAGCCGACCAAACTCCAGCTCTAATTGGCACATATCGGCGATTTTCTCTGTGTTCTCCAGAGCCTGGGGCAAGTCAGCAAATAGCTCGGTCATTTCTTCAGGACTTTTCAGATAGAAGAAATCACCAGCCATCTTCAGCCTTTTTTCGTCGTAGATAGAGGTATTAGTTTGGATACAGAGCAGCAACTCTTGAATGGGAGCGTCTTCTTTATTGACGTAATGTACGTCATTGGTAGCCACTATGGGGATATTCAGCTGGGAGGATAGAGAGAGCAGTCCTTTGTTTATCTGTTCTAGCTCAGGGATAGGGTGTCTTTGAATTTCTAAGTAATAATCGCTGAAGGTCTCCTTATACCAACGGGCCTGGGTAGCTGCTTCTTCGAGGCGTCCTTCCAGAATGAGGCGGGGCAGCTCGCCGTGGGCGCAGGCGGATAAGGCGATAAGGCCTTCATGGTGCTTGGCTAGAAGCTCTTTGTCCACCCTCGGCTTATAATAGAAGCCTTCGAGGTGAGCCTTAGTAATCAGCTGAATGAGGTTTTGATAACCCTGATGGTTTCTGGCAAGCAAGATTAGATGATAGAGATTCTTATCGCTGGCATTTCGGCTCTGGCGGTTGGTTTCGGCTACATAAGTTTCGCAGCCAATTATAGGTTTTACACCGGCCTCTTTGGCTGCTGTGTAAAAATCGATGACGCCATGCATGCTTCCATGGTCGGTGATGGCTAGGCTGGTCATGCCTAGTTCTTTGGCTTTGGCAATAACCTGGGGAATGCGGCATAAACCGTCAAGCAAGCTATACTCACTGTGGATGTGAAGATGGGTAAACATAAAGCTTTTTCTTAGGAGGTCTATTTCTAATTATAACACAGGGTTTTATACAGTTGTCCTTGGAATTTTTGAAGTTATAAAAATTTTTTTGGTTTGACAACCTGGATGTATACCGACTATTATCAATCTCAGTTTTTGAGGAATACTTCCTTGTCACCTTGAACGACCTGCTTATGTCATCCTGAACGTAATGAAGGGTCTAGGCCCTTCACTATGTAGATTCTTCGCTGCGCTCAGAATGACAGAGAAAGAATGGCTCGGAATGATAGACAGAATTGCTAAGAGGTACTCCTGAAGGAGCGAAGTGAGGACTGTTCAAAGTATAGTTTATTGGTTGTTTGTGTGTTGCTTGCCTGTGCTGCTTCTAACAAGCGCTATTTGTTGGGAGGTCAACGAACTCAGGCTTTATGAATATGGCTTCGGCAAATATGAAATAAGCCAGGCCACTGGCATAGATAAGCTGGAGCTAAAGAGAGTAGCCCAACATTTAGTCGATTACTTCAATCTAAAGGTAAATACAACCCAGATTGTGGTTGGTAAGAGAGGTGAAGAGTTCAACCTGTTCAATGAGCGGGAGTTAGTTCATCTCCAGGATGTAAGAAGCTTGATTCAGTTGGACTATTGGGTGCAAAGAGGAGCTTTGCTCCTACTAATCACCTGTGTCCTCGTGTTGCTTTTTGGTTTCAGGGTTGGGTGGCGGATGCTGGTCAAAGGTTTATCCTGGGGAAGCTTGATTACTGTGGGTCTGATGGTTGTCCTGGCTCTTTGGGCGTTCTTTGGCTTCGAGAAGCTTTTTATTCTTTTCCATTTGGTCAGCTTTCCTAATGAGTACTGGATGCTTGACCCAGCCAAAGATTATCTGATCAGGTTGTTTCCGGAGGGATTTTTCTACGATGCAGCTCTGCTCGGTTTTGGGGCTGTTATATTGGAGGCCTTGCTTCTTGGCGGTATTGCCTTAGGTATCTTGAAATTAAAAGTAGGAAAAAGGGAACGAACTGACTAGTAAAATGGTATTTGGGAAGAACGGGGGCAGGCTATATGTTGCAGCTGCTGCAACTGGAAGCGGTACAGCCAGCGCATGAGCCGGCGGTGCCGGCTATAGGGGTAGATTCGCCATCGCTGCCTTTGGAAAATGAGGCGAATCGAGAGAGGACTCGTTTAGCAGGATGCTGGCATCGAGGGCATGAAGCATCTTCGTTGGCTTTGCTTATAGAGCGTAACAGTTCAAATTTGCAATTACACTCGGGGCACATATATTCATAAATAGGCATTCTGCCCTCCGAATAATAGTTTACCTGGCAACTATTGCTGAGTCAAACTTTGGATTGTCTATTTGTCATTGCGAGGGGCATGAGCCCCGAAGAAATCTCAGAGATTGCCACGCTTCGCTGGCAATGACAAAAAACACTTTGAGGTTGTTTACTAAAAATCAAAAGTTAAAACTCAAAATGACAAATGAAAATGCAAAATTTCCCCTCTTGCTCTACAGGCCAGATAGCGTCCAGCGAAAACCTGTAAACTCGCCTTTCAAATTCATTTTCGAATTTTGGCTTGTCATTTTGCATTGTTATATTTGATTTTTATATTTCGCCCAGAACGCCCCCCGGGGCGACCTTAAAAGGTCGCGACTACATTTGTCACCTTGAACGACCTGCTTATGTCACCCTGAACGAAGTGAAGGGTCTAGGCCCTTCATTACGTAGATTCTTCGCGAAGCCTGTCCTGAGCAGGTTCTTCGGTCGCCCTGCTCCCAGATTTTTCGTTGCGCTCAGAGTGACAGAGAGGGAAGGGCTCAGAATCACAATTTGCTATTAACAAACGACCTCACGAGTCCCCTTTTGAATGTTGTACTAATGACTAGTATAATACTCGAGATTAGGTACGCCAAAAGTGATGGGGTGGAACAGAGTTGTCAGTTGAAGCACTAGCTCAGAAACTTACTTCGTGGATTAGGGAGACGGTCTCGCAAGCTGGGGGTAAAGGGGTGGTCGTAGGGATGAGCGGTGGAGTTGATTCCTCTGTGGCTGCAGTGTTATGTAAGCGTGCTTTTCCCAAGGCTATACTGGGAGTCATCATGCCTTGCCACAGCAGTAATATTGATAGAGAGCATGCGGAGCTTGTTGCTGCCAGGTTTCATGTACCTATTAAGGTCGTTGTTCTCGATGAAGTGTTTGATATTTTGATTAAGGCTTTGCCGGGTGACGGTTATGATGCGGCGACAGGGAAGCTGGCGGAAAATAATATCAAACCCAGGCTGCGGATGGTCACCCTCTATTATTTTGCCAACCGCCTCAATTACCTAGTAGTTGGCGCCAGCAATAGGAGTGAATTGTCGGTTGGCTATTTTACCAAGTATGGAGATGGTGGCTCGGACCTTATGCCTTTGGGCAGCCTGGTCAAGAGCCAGGTGCGAGATTTGGCCAGGTATTTAGGTATCACTAGAGAAATCATTGATAAGCCGCCTTCGGCAGGTTTGTGGGAGGGACAGACGGATGAGGTGGAGTTGGGGCTGACCTATAGCGAGCTTGACCGTTACTTGATTACAGGTGAAGCTGAGAAGAAAATTAAAAAAGGGATTGATTTTAGGATAGGCAAGAGCACACATAAACGCTGCCTTCCACCTATTCCGCCGCTATAAAATTATCACTTTGAGTGCAGGTTGTGCTGGCATAATGCCTATGCTATGATGCGCTTGGCTGTTAGAGGAGGTAAGAGATGGCTTCAGAGAAAGAGAAGGCACTGGAACTAGCAATAAACCGTATTGAAAAGCAGTTTGGTGAAGGTTCGATTATGAAGCTCGGTGAGCTCTCGGCGAGAATGGTAGCGGAAGCTATTCCGACCGGCTCGCTGAGTTTAGATTTAGCTTTAGGGATAGGTGGCATTCCTCGAGGACGTGTTACTGAGATTTTCGGTTCTGAAGCTTCAGGTAAGACCACTCTTGCTCAACACATAATTGCTGAAGCACAAAAGCTCGGTGGCATTGCTGTCTATGTAGATGCAGAGCATGCCCTTGACACCACCTACGCGGCTAATTGCGGGGTGAAAGTTGAAGACTTGCGCATATCCCAGCCTGACGATGGGGAGGAGGCTTTGGGGATTACTGAGGAGCTGGTAAGGAGTGGAGCTGTGGATGTGATAGTCATTGATAGCGTGGCCGCTTTAGTGCCCCGGGCTGAGATAGAGGGTGAGATGGGTGATGCTCATATTGGTTTGCAGGCACGATTGATGTCTCAGGCATTGAGGAAACTGGTAGCGGCGATTAGCAAATCACACACTGCGGTGGTTTTTGTTAACCAGCTGCGGGAAAAGGTGGGTATCATCTTCGGTAGTCCCGAGGTTACTCCCGGGGGTAGGGCATTGAAATTCTATAGCTCGGTGCGGATTGATTTAAGACGGATTGATTCTCTTAAACAAGGTTCTGAGGTGGTGGGCACCAGAGTCCGGGCCAGGGTAGTCAAGAATAAAATGGCGCCTCCTTTTCGGTCTGCCGAATTTGACATAATGTTTAAGCGTGGTAAGTATGGCATAAGTAAGGAAGGTGACATTATCGATTTAGGTGTTGCTCTGGGGATAGTAAAAAAGGCCGGTACCTTTTTCACTTACGGCGACCTGAAGTTGGGCCAGGGGCGAGAGAATGCTAGAGATTACCTATGGCAGCATGCTGACCTAGCTTCGAAGATGGAATGCGAGATAAGGGCTGCGGCAATGTCTTTGCCGAGCTTGGGCGCTGAAACGAAGGAAGTTTCCGAGTAGGCTGAAGCCTTCTGCGTACTTATCACCCAGAGCGAAGGGGAAAAGCTTGGATATAGAGGAGATTCAAGTGGGGATGATTACGGCTCTGCGGGTGAACGACAGGAAAAAGCAAGTCAGTATTTTTATCGACGGCTCCTTTTCGTTTTCCATCGGTGAGGAAGTGGCAGTCACACCTGGTCTTGAAGTTGGTCAGCACCTGTCGGCAGAGCAGATTGAAGAACTGAAGAAAGCTGACCTTTCCCACAGCTGTTTTGAGGCCGCTTTGCACTATCTCGGCTATCGTCCTAGAAGTGAGGCTGAGGTGAGACAGAGGCTACATCGCCGAGGTTTCAATGATGAGGTGGTGGATAAAGTTATTATTGGGTTAAAGGAGCGTAGGCTGATTGATGATGTAGCTTTTGCCCAGTATTGGACGGACAATCGCCTGTCATTCAGGCCTCGAAGCCGAAGGTTAATAAGGCTTGAGTTGAGGCAAAAAGGCGTAGCTACTGAAACGGCTGATAATGTAGTGGAGGACTTAGATGATGAACCTGCCGCTTATGAGGCAGGATTAAAGAAGGCACGTGTTCTATCTGGTTTGGATTATCGTGAATTCCATCGCTATCTATCCGACCATCTTCGGCGGCGCGGCTTTGATTATGAGAATATTAGTTCTGCTGTGGCGCGTTTGTGGCAAGAGCGACAACCTGACTCTGTGTAATGTCCCTGAATAGGACATTTGTTTGACACCAGCTCGGCGAAAGACTACTATTAGTAGAGGGATAATTTAGGGGGTTTCTACAGTATGTGGTGTTTTAGGAAAGTGAGGCAGTTAAATGTTTTCTGTAACATTATACATTGCTATAGTTGGGCTTGTTCTTATTTTAGGTCTACTCCTCGGCTATTTTGCCAGACAGATATTAGCCAACCAGCAGCTCCGTAGAACTCAAAATGAAGCCAAGCGATTACTGGAAGAGGCATCAGCTGCGAATGAAGATATGCTTCGAAGAGCCAGAGAGGAAGCGAACAAGGTCAGAGCTGCTGCCGAGACTGATAGTCGTGAACGACGTTTTGAGTTACAGAGACTGGAAAGACGTTTTGCTCAGAAGGAAGAGAAGCTAGAACACAAGCTGGAGGCTCTTGAACGTCGCGAACGTGGTCTGGGTAACCGGGAGAGGGAAATCGAGGCGGTCAAAGCTCAGCTTGAGGAGATACGGGCTAAGCAGCTACAGCGACTCGAATTAATTTCAGGCATTTCGAGCGATGAAGCCAAGCAGGAATTGCTTCGGTCTATAGAGGGGGAGATTCGCGAGGAAGCATCACGTCGCGTTCGGGAATGGGAGTCCCGGATAAAGGGCGAAATTGATGATAAAGCTCGCGAAATTTTAGCCACCACCATCCAGCGCTGTGCCACCGACGTAGTTTCAGAGACGACAGTATCTGTTGTGCCTTTGCCCAGTGATGAGATGAAAGGGCGGCTTATTGGCCGTGAAGGTCGCAATATCCGAGCTTTAGAGCAGGCGACTGGCGTGGATCTCATCATTGATGATACTCCGGAAGCAGTGACCATTTCTAGTTTTGACCCGATAAGGCGGGAGATAACCAGGGTGGCTTTGAATAA
>Ga0163209_1000692_pt1 | contig 14742 bp, 13 predicted proteins | sample Kivu_160m_FD_113538 | JGI IMG/M metagenome (GOLD analysis project Ga0163209, IMG submission 113538) | Freshwater microbial communities from Lake Kivu, Western Province, Rwanda to study Microbial Dark Matter (Phase II) - Kivu_160m | ecosystem: Environmental > Aquatic > Freshwater > Lake ...
GCCCTGTCCGAAGCGGCTTTGGCCACGGCCATCGAGGTCTTTGCAGCCCACGGCGTTGATGTGATGATCCAGAAAGGGCTTCGTTACACCCCGACGCCGGTCATCTCTCATGCGATTCTGACATATAACCGGAAAAGGAAAAAAGGGCTTGCGGATGGCGTCGTCATCACCCCTTCCCACAACCCGCCGGAGGATGGCGGATTCAAGTACAACCCTCCCGAAGGCGGGCCTGCGGATACGGGCATAACCCGGATGATCGAAGAGAGGGCAAATGAGATCCTAATGCAGGGGATTGAGAACATACAGAGGCTGCCCCTTGAAAAGGCCCTGAAATCGGGCTCGATCCATGAATACGACTATGTAACGCCCTATGTGGAGGATCTTCAGGGCGTCATCGACATGGAAGCAATTGCGGGATCGGGACTTAAAATTGGCGCAGATCCCCTTGGCGGGGCGGCGGTGGACTTCTGGGACCCCATCGCCGAACGTTACGGTCTTGACCTTGAGATGGTGAATCGGATTATAGACCCGACTTTTTCCTTCATGACCGTGGATCATGACGGCAAAATCCGGATGGACTGCTCCTCGCCCTATGCCATGGAGGGACTGATCCGGTTGAAGGACAATTTCAACATCGCCTTTGGGAATGACACGGACGTAGACCGCCACGGGATTGTCACCAGGGAATCGGGACTGATGAACCCCAACCATTACCTGTCTGTCGCCGTCCATTACCTCTTCCGGAACCGGCCGGGATGGAGCCGGGATGCAGCGGTGGGGAAAACGCTGGTCTCCACATCCATGATCGACCGCGTAGCCGCGGCCCTCGGGAGACGGCTTTCCGAAGTTCCCGTGGGTTTCAAATGGTTCGTGGACGGCCTTATCGACGGCTCCTGTGGTTTCGGAGGGGAAGAGAGCGCCGGGGCCTCATTTCTGAGAAAAGACGGCACGGTATGGACGACAGACAAAGACGGCATCATTATGGATCTGCTGGCTTGCGAGATCATGGCCGGAACCGGCAGGGACCCCGCCGAGGCCTACAGGGATCTCGAGGATCGTTTCGGCAAGTCGTTCTACATCCGTATCGATACCGCGGCTACGCCCGAACAAAAGGCGGTGCTCAAGAGACTTTCTCCCGACATGATTACAGCCGAAACACTGGCCGGAGACGCCATTGTGGCCAAACTAACCCGTGCACCCGGGAACAACGCCGATATCGGGGGACTCAAGGTCGTTACCGCAAACGGATGGTTTGCCGCCCGCCCGTCAGGTACGGAAGACATTTATAAAGTGTATGCGGAAAGCTTCGTCAGTGAAAAACATCTGAGAAGGATCGAGGAAGAGGCCGTGACGATCGCGAGCGCTGCGTTTGAAGCGGCGGGGATGTGAAAAATGAAAAAAATCATGTTCATTTTGAGTCTTATTGTATTTTTGTGCACCGGCTGTTCGGCAGTATCGTCGCCAGGGGTTCTTTCCGTCGACGAAAAGGCACCCGCCACCAAAAATAGTAAAACGATAACAGCAGACAGTGTCCGGACAGATACAAAGCACAGTCCCGAAGATTATGAAAAATACACGAGCCGGGAAAATTATTTCAGTGTCGTTATTCCGAGAGATTGGAAGAAGAAAGAAAAAGATCATCCTTACGGCGACCTGACGAAAGTATCCGGCATAACCGTGACGGGTCCCAAAAATATAGACGGCGTGTCGATCACCCTATCTGTTCTCTATTACGGCGGTGAGGGTATTTTTACGACCATGGAATCATTCATCCGCAACAAGTTGAATTCCATGGTGCGTATCGATTATGACACGGAGACGGTCATCACAGATATTGTGACTGTGGGAAGACGGGGAAAGAAATTCCAGATAAGGACGTTCGAGATTGTTTACCTTCCCGTTCGGAATATGCCTCCGGCTGTGGAGGGCAGGGTGTACGAAATCGTTCCGCCTGTGAAACAGGTCAACATGATCCGGCAATTCATCGTCATTCCCGCCCCAAAAGGGTTCTATGTTCTGAACTATGGCGCACCGGAAGATATCGCTCAGGAGTACCGGACTGTATTTGAAAAAGTGACGGGCTCTTTTGATCCGCATTTACCATAAGAATTCCATCCTGAGGAAAAAGCGTGTATGACCCTTGAAGTGATCATTCTTCTCATTGTGCTGATCCCCGTTATTCTTTTCGTCACCCTCCGGCGGAAAAGGGAATTGAGGACGAATTTCTCAAGGGTACTATGCCAGATTGCAGGGAATTTTCTCCTTGTTTCCGGGATTCTGATGTTGTTTCCAGCTTTCTATATACTGTTTCATGGAAGGGGTGGCGGCATGAAGACCGTGCTGCTCGTCGTGAGCCTGCTCTTCATAGCAGGCGGTTATCTCCTATCGAACTGGGCCGGTAAAAAACCGAAATCTGAATGATGAGGAGGAAAGGAATTTATTTGTCAGATGAAAAGGATCAAATAGAAAGGATATATCATCATGATACATTACAAAGAATTGGGACTGGTGAACACGAAAGAGATGTTTCATAAAGCGATGCTGGGGGGGTATGCCATCCCCGCATTTAATTTTAACAACATGGAGCAGTTGCAGGCCATCATTGCCGCCTGCGTTGAAACAAAATCGCCGGTGATCCTCCAGGTTTCAAAAGGCGCCCGTCAATATGCCAATCAGACGCTTTTGCAATACATGGCAAAAGGGGCGGTTGAGGTGGCGAAACAATCGGGACATGCCGTTCCCATCGTCCTGCACCTCGACCATGGCGATTCGTTCGAGCTGGCGAAGTCCTGTATTGAAACGGGGTTTTCCTCCGTGATGATCGATGGATCCCATCTGCCTTACGAGGAAAATATCAAACTCACGAAACAGGTTGTCGATTTTTCCCACGGGCACGATGTGACCGTCGAGGGGGAATTGGGCGTTCTTGCCGGGATCGAAGATGAGGTTTCATCGGAACATGCCCATTATACCCGGCCGGAGGAAGTGGAAGACTTTGTGAAACGCACCGGCGTGGATTCCCTGGCCATTTCCATCGGCACGTCCCACGGGGCGTTTAAATTCAAGGTGAAGCCGGGCGAAACGCCGCCACCGCTGAGGTTCGATATCCTGGAAGAGGTAGAAAGAAGAATCCCCGGCTTCCCCATCGTGTTGCACGGCGCGTCTTCCATACCGCAACACATTGTCGATGACATTAACAAATATGGAGGAAGACTTGAGGATACGGCGGGCGTTTCCGAGGAACAGCTCCGCAGGGCGGCAAAATCGGCCGTCTGTAAAATCAACATCGATTCCGACGGCAGACTGGCCGTGACGGCGGCGATCAGAAAAGTATTTTATGAAAAGCCGAACGAATTCGATCCGAGGAAATATCTGGGGCCGGCCCGTGATTCGTTGAAAGAGCTTTACAAACACAAGGTTGTCCATGTGCTGGGGAGCAACGACAAAGCATGATAATGAAAAAATGCCCCTTCTGTGCGGAACTGATTAAGAAAGAGGCGATTGTCTGTCCGTTGTGCGGCAAGGCTCTTCCGGCGCCACCCGGTTCCGGAAGCATCTATTACTGCCCGATATGCAAAACGGAAGACTCCTATTGCGACTCGACCAACAGGGTATTCTGCCCCCATTGTCGGAATTATATCAGACCTGAGTGACGCTCCGGCCGGTGGGCTTACATATTGAGGAGATCAAGCAAATGGCGATCAGAGAAGAATACAGGGATCTTGTCGGTTATCTTGAAAAAGCGATCGGGATTATTGAGAAAATGGGAATGCGCATTCTGGATTTCCGGCCCCGGTCTGTAAAAGTCTTGCTGCCGATAAAGCCGAACGTGAACCATATCGGCACAGTCTATGCCGGGTCCCTCTTTTCCCTGGCGGATTACACGGGAGGCGTGCTGTTCTATGCCTCTTTCGATCACAGAAAATATTATCCCCTTCTGAAGGAGGTCACCATGACCTTCAAAAGCCCGGCAACCACGGATATTACCGTGGAGGCATCGATGAATCCCGAAGAGGCGGAGCGGCTTATAAAGATGGCCGAAGACACGGGAAAGGCCGATTGGGTCATGAATCTCGAGCTGAAGGATGAGCAAGGGAAGACCTGCTGCATCGTTCATGGAAGTTTTCAAATGAGAAAAGTACAGGCGGGAGCTGTTAAATAAACAGGAATCGTTTTTCAACCAAACATAAAAGGGAGGGTTTTTATGAATCTTGGAGAACTGGTTACACGGAATGTCCGCATGATGCCGGACAAGGAAGCTCTGGTGTATGAGGAGAATCGGTATACCTGGCGCGAGGTGAATGAACGGGTCAATGCCGTCGCCAACACCTTTATCGAACTGGGATTGAAAAAGGGCGACAAGGTGGCCATGTGGATGTTTAACACGGATTTCTTCGTGTTTGCTTTTTACGGTATCGTAAAGGCCGGTGGCGTCGCCGTGCCGGTGAACTTCCGGCTCGCTCCTCCGGAGGCTGAATACATCTTTGATCACTGCGATGCCGTGGTGCTGGTGTTCGACGATGTTTTTGAACCGGCCGTGCGGGAAATGAGGCCGCGGCTTGGGAAAGTCAAACGGGTTATATCCGCCGGATCAGGCAGTTTCAGTGGGTGTGACGCCATGAGCAGCATTATGGATAAGGGAAAGCGCCATGAACCCGGAGTTCTCGTGGATGAATACGACGAAAGTGAAATTATCTACACGTCGGGAACCACCGGACGGCCCAAAGGAGCGGTCCTGGCCCACCGCAGCCAGATGACGATCACCACCTCCATGACAAGCCTCATCGGCCTCAACACGAAGGACCGGATTCTCCATGCCGCTCCCCTGTTTCATTCCGCCGAACTCAACCTCTATCTCAATCCCGGCACGTATCTCGGCAGCACCCATGTGGTGGTCAGGGATTTCGTTCCGAACAGGATTCTTGCACTCATTCAGCAGGAAAAAATCACCCAGTTCTTCGGCGCTCCCATCATGTACTCTTTCATGATGATGGTTCCGGATTTCGATAAATACGATCTTTCGTCGGTTCGATTCTACGGTTACGGCGCCGCCCCGATGGCGGCGGAATCGGTGAAGAAGATGATAGAGAAGTTCAAAACCACCAGCTTCTTCTGCCTCTGCGGGTTCACCGAGGCGGGCCCCGGAGGGATCGCTCTGCTGCCGGAAGATCAGATCCGGAAAGCCGGCGCCGGCGGTAAATACGTGGTGAACATGGAAAGCAGGATCGCCAATGACAAAGGCGAAACCATCACCGAACCGGAAGTCGTGGGGGAACTTTGCGTAAAGGGCGATACGGTCATGAAGGGATACTACAAAAATCCCGAGGCCACGGCTGAAACAATCCGGGATGGATGGGTATACGCCGGAGACCTGGCCGTCATGGACGAGGAGGGGTATATCACCCTGGTGGACCGTAAAAAGGACATGATCATCACCGGCGGCGAGAATGTTTACAGCAAGGAGGTGGAGGACGCCATCTACGAGAATCCGAAGGTGCAGGAGGCTGCGATCATCGGAATTCCCCACACCACATGGGGTGAAACGGTCATGGCGGTGGTGGCGCCAAAACAGGGAGAAACCCTGGAACTGGATGAACTCAAGGAGTTTCTCAAGGTTCGGATTGCCGAATACAAGATACCGCGGCACCTGGAGATTATGACGACCCTGCCCAAGAATGTTTCCGGCAAGATCCTGAAATACAAGCTTCGGGAGCAGTTTTCTCGGGTAGAGAAAAAATAGTACTTTGTGACTGCATCGGCGGGAGGCGCGTCTTCGATACGCCTCCCGCTTGTCTTATCAATGACCACATAATGAATCTTTGACCATGAATCATGGATGATACACAATTCAAAAAGATTCTCGATATTTTTAATTTATCCTGGCAGGGATACCGGAGAGTCAGGAAAGGTGTCAAAAAGCGCCTCTTCCGCCATATGCAGCAGATGGACTGCCGGGATGTGGATGAATACCTGGATCGAATCAATGCCCATCCGGACATTTTCCAGGAAACACGGCGTCTCATGACCGTTTCCGTGAGCCGTTTTTTTCGCGACCGCACGTTATGGGAGATCTGCAAGGAAAAGTTGATTCCTGACATTCTCAGTAAAAATCCGGATCGTGTTCACGTCTGGTCCGCCGGTTGCGCTCTGGGGCAGGAGGTCTACAGTTTCAAGATCATCTGGCAGGCCATTGAAAAGAACCACGGCCCGCTTCCCTCCCTTCACGTTCTTGCAACGGATCTCAATCCTGAATATCGCAGGAAGGCCATTGAGGCCATTTACAACCGCCATGCCGTCAGGGATATACCACAGGACATTCTGGAAAACTTCTTCCATCGGTTTGAAGACAGATATGCCGTTTCCGATCATCTGAAAACAAATATTTCATGGGAGATTTCCGATCTGACGAACCCGCCGCGCGATACAAACAGGTTTCAGATCATCTTTTTGAGGAACAACCTGCTCACGTATTATATGAGAGAGATTATAGAGACGGTTTTTACCCGTATCATGGATAATCTGGCCGTCGGGGGCTACTTGATTATCGGTGTTCGCGAAAACCTGCCTTGTGAATACCCCTGTCTTTCAAAATGGAATGATCATCCATATATATTTTGTAAGCGCGAAAACCGGTATTGATTATGATCATGATCGCCAACACCCTTCACCTCGACTGTCCGTTCACCCAAAGGAATGTTGCACGACACGGACATTCACCTTGACAAGAATATTGGAATAGTAAAGAATTCCACAATTGTTCGGCCTCCTTATAAATTCTCATGATCTTTTCCGCAGCCGGGCAGGGCATACTCACAATAAAACAAGTCGCTTGAAAAGGAGGAAAACCATGAACCGTTCACGACGGCTGCCTGTCATTTTTTTTCTGTCATGTTTCATATTTTCTGTCTCTTTCTCCACTGTAGCGGAATGCCGTGAGGGAAAATGGGTTCTTGTGGGTTTTACGAAATATCGGGATGCTTTTTTCATGGACAGTGACAGCATCTATCCTTCCGCCGGTAATATGGTCACCGTATGGACCGCCATCACCCCAGCGAAAAAGAGCCCATTTCTCCGCCAGATTAAAGAAATATTGAGCAGCCGGCAGAAACCGGCCGAGAGATTCAAGTCGGTCGTTTCCCTGTATCAGATCGACTGTAAAAACAATCGTTATGGTACGTTGATCGTCATTTATTACGACACAAAAGGTGAAATAATCCATTCCATCCGCTATTCGCAGTTGAACATGCAGCAGATCGAACCGGGCAGTCTCTGGCATAGCCTGCAAAAGGCCGTTTGTGCGGGAAAATGAAATTACGTGGAGTCTTCTCATGAAAGATGAAAGGAAAACGAAGCAGGAATTGCTCCAGGAACTTGTTTCGCTGAGGCAGAGAATTGCGGAGATGGAGCAATCGGAATCAGAGCGCAAGCAGATGGAGGAGGCACTGCGTAAAAGTGAGGAAACTCTGAAGCTGATTACAGACAACATGTCAGATATGGTCAGAGTGCTTGATTTGCAGGGAAATAATGTATATGCAAGCCCGTCTCATTATAGCGTTCTCGGCTACAAGCCGGAGGATCGGGTTGGAAAGTCAACCTTTGACATTGTTCATCCGGATGACGTTGAAGGTCTGATAAGGGTATTTTCTGAGAGTTTAGCCCGCCGGCAGCCTACCATGGTTGAATACAGAGTAAGGCATGCGAACGGACATTATGTGTGGCTTGAGACGGTAGGAGATCCAATTAGGAATGATAAAGGCGATATAACTGCTGTCGTAGTAAGTGCGAGAGATATTTCAGAAAGGAAAGCGTCTGAGGAAAGACTGAGGAAAAGTGAGGAGAGATACCGTGCATTGGCATATTCCATAGATTCAATGTATTTGGTGGACCGTGAATGCAGATATTTGTTCATAAATGAAGGTTATCGGCAGAGAATTGGCATCCCATTGGAGGAGATCATCGGCAGAAGGTACAATGAGTTTCATCCAAAGGAGGATGCAAGGGAGTTCACTGAGAAAGTGAAAGAGGTATATGAATCCGGCAAACCGATCCAACATGAATATATAAGCGAAAGGGAGCAAAAATACTTCATCCGGACGTTCAGCCCCGTTATGGATCAAGAAGGAAAATCAATAAGCGCAGTAACGGTCGCTGCTAAAGACATCACCGACCGCAAGCATCTTGAAGCTCATCTCCTGCAGGCCCAGAAGATGGAAGCCCTGGGAACGCTATCCGGAGGGATTGCCCATGATTTCAATAATATTCTGTCGGCCATGATCGGCTATACGGAGCTGACCATGAAGGAACCCGATGAGGAGCGACGACGACGCAACCTAGGACAGGTTCTGCGATCCTGCGACCGGGCCCGAGATCTGGTCACACAGATTCTCACCTTCAGCCACAGTACGTTCCAGGAACACAAGCCCATCGAGATGGGACCCGTCATTCAGGAAGGGCTGGAACTCCTGAGAGCATCCCTCCCTTCGACCATTATGATCCGGAAGGAAATCGCCCCGGAGCCCGCCATTATTTCGGGGGAACCCACCCATATCCACCAGATTCTCATGAACCTCTGCACGAATGCCGCCCATGCCATGGGAGAGAAGGGGGGTCTGCTGGAAGTGAGCCTTTCCCCGGTGGAAATCCTGTCGCAACAGCTATTTTCCAGTCCCGACCTACAAGCCGGTTCTTACATCAAGCTTGCTGTATCCGATACGGGTCAAGGCATCGATCCTGCGATCATGAACCGGATATTTGATCCTTTTTTTACGACCAAAAAGACCGGAGAAGGAACGGGATTGGGTCTTTCCGTGGTATACGGGATAGTTAAGAGTCATGACGGGGCTATTACGGTTGAGAGCGAGCCCGGAAAGGGCAGTGTGTTCAGTGTTTATTTCCCGAAGGTAAAGGTGGATGTGCAACCGGAGATTCATGATCTGAAATCTCTTCCCAGAGGAAGCGAGCGAGTTCTTTTTATTGATGATGAGTCACACCTTGCCGAGATGGGGGGGATTATGCTGGAGACCCTGGGGTATGATGTGACATCCTGTACGAATTGCACGGAAGCTTTTGAGGCGTTTGTCAAACATCCCGACCGGTTTGACCTGGTCATTACAGACATGACCATGCCGGTGATGACGGGGGCGGAGCTTGCCAGAAAGATACTCAAGATCAATCCTGAGACGCCCATTATTCTCTGTACGGGGCACAGCGAGTTCATCAATGAGGAGAAGGCCAGGGAGATAGGCATCCGGGAATTCCTGATGAAACCCGTATCCATGAAAACCCTGGCAAATGTGGTCAGGGACATTCTGGATGAAAAACAAGATTGCTGATCCTCAGCTTGACAATCATTTTTCGCAGTGATAGACCCTCCCCAGCACGAAACAGTAAACAAGTGGAAAATCTTATGGCCAGAATCATTCTCATTACCGGCGGCAGCAGAAGCGGTAAGAGCATCTATGCCCAGCGTATCGCAGAATCCATCCCCGGAGACCGGACCTATATTGCCACATGTCCGGTCGTCGATGAGGAGATGGCGGAGCGCATTAAGAAACACAGGGAAGCGCGTCAAGCCGGGTACTGGCAGACCATCGAGGAAACAATGGATTTGGCTGCCGCCCTGATCAGGGCGAGCGGAAGCCGAGTAGTGTTGGTTGATTGTCTGACCCTGTGGATCAACAACCTCATGTATGACGCGGAGTTGCAAAATAAAGATTTGAGTGAAGAGGAAATCGTCGAGCGGTGCAAAGATATTCTGGGTGCATGCGATTCGATTTCCGGGACCATCATTTTTGTCACCAATGAAATCGGGATGGGCATCGTTCCGGATAACCCCCTGTCGAGGCGCTATCGCGATCTTGCGGGGCGCTGTAATCAGGTTATGGCGGATCGCGCGGATGCTGTTGTATTCATGGTGAGCGGCCTTCCACTGAGGATTAAGGGAGAAAAAATAATATGAATCTGCTTGAAGCGACTATTAATAAAATTGAACCTCAACGTGCGGAAGTACGGGCTCTGGCAAGGGCAAGACTTGAACAGTTGACCATGCCTTACTGGGCGCTCGGCCGCCTGATGGATCTGGCTGAGGACCTGGCGGGAATTACCGGTTCCCTCAACCCGCCGGTCAGCCGTAAAACCATCGTGACAATGGCGGGTGATCACGGTGTCGTAGCGGCGGGTGTAAGCAAGTATCCGCAGGAAGTCACCGTTCAAATGGTACACAACTTTGTGCGGGGTGGTGCGGGAATCAACGCTCTCGCCCGGCTTGTGAACGCCCGGGTCGTCGTTGTGGACATGGGCGTTGCCGGCGACCTGAGTGAACTGGTAAAAGGTGGCCGGATTCTTTCCAGGCGCGTCGCAGGAGGCACGAAAAATATGGTGGAGGAGCCCGCCATGACCCGCGATGAGGCCATACGATGCGTGGAAGGCGGGATGGAAATCGCCTTGGAGCTGGATTCCTCAACGGATCTTTTCGGTACCGGGGATATGGGGATCGGCAATACCACCCCCAGCAGCGCCATTGTATCCATTTTCAGCGGATCGCCTGTGGCCGAGGTCACGGGACGCGGGACAGGAATAGATGACGGACAGTTTTTTCATAAGATAGCCATGATCGAGAAAGCCATCGCTGTAAACAGGCCTGATCCGGAAGACGCCCTTGATGTCCTGGCAAAAGTCGGGGGGTTTGAGATCGGCGGAATCGCGGGATTGATTCTCGGCGCCGCGTCGGTCAAAAAACCGGTTCTTGTGGATGGATTTATCTCCACGGCCGGCGCGCTGATTGCCGCCCATCTGTCCCCTCTTTCGAAGCAATATATGATTGCTTCTCACCGGAGCATGGAACAGGGTCATCGGATTGCCCTCGACTCCCTGGGTAAAACCCCCCTTCTGGACCTGGACCTGCGTCTTGGTGAGGGAACGGGCGCCGCCCTTTCCATGCATCTCGCTGAAGCGGCCGTCCGCATCCTCACGGATGTGGCTACGTTCGAGCAGGCAGCCGTTTCCAGGGCAGACTGATGAAAGCATTCCTTGCGGCTATCCAGTTTTTAACCGTCATTCCTCTCCCGAGAGCTTTCGCCGGGGACATTGAGGATCTGGGGAAAAGCGTGCCCTTTTTCCCCGTCGTCGGTCTACTGATCGGAATTCTGGCTGCAATTCTCGTATTCGTGCTGGTTGCCATTCTTCCGCCCTTTCCGGCATTCGCAATAATCGTCATATTTTTAATTTCTGTGTCGGGGGGTCTGCACATGGACGGCCTGGCAGACACGGCAGACGGATTCTTCAGCGCCAGACCCCGGGAGCGGATTCTGGAAATCATGAGAGACAGCCGGATCGGCGTCATGGGGGTCATTGCCGTTGTGTGTGCGATCATGCTGAAGGTTTCTCTTCTGGTTTCTCTTCCGCCTTCATCACGCACAGACATCATCTTTCTGATGCCCCTTGCGGGGCGCTGCGCCCTCGTCGTCATGATGACCGCCCTTCCCTATGTCCGGAGCGAGGGAGGGCTTGCGACCCTTTTTGTGAATCGTCGTTCGCGTTTTCATGCTATCTGGGCCGCTTTGTTTCTCATTGTCGCGGCAGCCCTGACCGCTAAATGGATGGGTCTTGCAGCGGCTATTGCGACGCTTGCCGCCACCGCACTTTTTGCCTGGTACAGTTTCCGGAAAATCGGCGGATACACGGGCGATACGCTGGGTGCAACCTGTGAAATTGCAGAAATCATCCCGGCCCTGGTTGCCGTCGCCTGGGGTCGCTAAGTATATTAGCGAAAGATACAACGTCCTGCCGTATCATCACCCTAAGTATCTACGAGTCTTTACCATGAGCTTTTCTCAATGATTTTCGATTGTTTATTGAAAGCGAGAATTTGGAGAGATGGGTTTGTGTAGTAGCTTTCAGTCGGTAATGCGAAAAGATGATAAGTGGAAAAATGAAATTTGTCGGTTATTGACGCACCTACAAAGAGAGAGGAGCGCGGTTTCGGGTAAAGTGATTATAACCGATTGAAAGGGTGATAGTGACTGTCGGAATACTTTACAAATTTGAAAAATATCAAACTTTCTTGCGGACAATCAGTAAAAATTTTATGAAAAAAATTAAAATGCAGAGGAAATACCTACACCTACAACTCAACGGTAGCAAAAGCTATGAAGAACCACGAATACCATTAGAGAAATGTTCATTTCAATTGATAGATGGGGTAATCCCTCCCGAAATTGATGATGAGTGGTGTCTGGGTATGGCCAATCTCTTCAGAGATACCTCTTGTTTTATCTTGTGAGTAACTTCCAAGCCCAACAACGCTGACCTTTCCGTCTTTATTCTTGTCCGCCTCTCTGTTGTTGTTGAGTCCATTGAGCAAAGTATGTGTGAAGAGCCCGTTTCCCTTATACCCATCCAATGCAGACTGCCTATCGTTGGCCGATGCATAAATATGCAGACCTATCTTCTTGGCGAGCACGGACATCCTTGCATCATAAAGACCAGATACAATGGTATCCACACCACCCGCATGGCAGGTATCAAAAATGAACAGCTGACTTAATGATTTTATCTTCTTGGAGGCCTCCACGATCTCATTGGAGCTGATCATGCTCTCATCGTTCATCTGTCCGTTGAAGTCATGGGTGAGCATGTAGTACTGATTCTGTAAAAGCACCCCGTGTCCCGCCGCAAACAGGATGAAGCTGTCATTCGGCTTTACGATCTTCGATAGTTCATTGATCTTGTCGGTGATATTCGCCTTTGTGGCTTCTCTGTCCGTGATGATCGTGTAATGTATGTTCTGCGGTTTATATAACGTGGCTGATTGTACTTTGAGTTTCTCTTCCAGGTCCTTCGCATCTTTTACGGCGTATTTGAGATTGACTGCGTTATCGCGATACTGGTCTATTCCGATGGAAAGGATGTAAAGGTGGGGATTTTCAGACTTTGCACTGGAATTAAAATTAACGGTCTTCATGTAGCTCTGGACGGTATTGCCGGCGTTGAAAGCGGCAATGCTCACTTCGTTTTCTCCCTGTATGGCTTCTAACCCCTTACAATCTTCAAAGATATCTCCCTTTGATTTATTGTATAAGGTAACATGATCGGCCCTGCCTTTAATAGATACACTCCGCATGTCTGCATAAATTGCCTTGCTGTTTAGGGCTGTGAGTTGCGTTTTTTCAGAGGTGGACGAGCGGGCAATCTCTTTATAATAACCGTCTGACTGAATGAGCTTGCCGTTATGGAAAAGGCGCACTTCTCCTATGCCGCCCCCGGTGCTTTTTATCCTGTAGCAGACGTTGACCTTGGACTGAGAGGTATCCCTTAACTTGGAGGTAAACTCCACAGTAGGCGGCGGGTTTTTGATAGCGTCTTTCATCGTGATGGTAACCAACCCGCTGATATCTTCCCCTCTGAGTTTTGCCATGACGATATCGGGCCGGTAGAAAACGTCATAAAACTGATCGATAGAGTATTCATTTTCCGCTACTTTGATACCAAGGTATTGCTCGGCACCTTTTGCAGATGCGTTGTAATAACCTTCCCTTGTAATAACGATCCATTCTCCATCCTTGAAAGCGATCAGTGTAGCGACTTCTTCTCGGTTGGAAGCTTACCATACTCGCAAGGAAGCATCTCCTGCAGATACCACATATTTGCTGTTGGGGAAGAATTTCGCAGCCGAGTAGATTTGCAGACTCGAATGCCCCTCAAGCGTTTTCAATTCAGATCCTGATCTTACATCCCATATTTTAATATTATCTTTCCACGTTGCCGATAACGCATATTTGCCGTCCGGAGAAAAAGCTACGGACGAAATCTGGGCAAAGCCCTTGTGACCGACAAATCTCTTCAGCTCGGTTAATCGCCTTGCATCCCACAAAATAAGCTCGTTTTTACCTCCGCCCGACAAAGCATATTTCCCATCCGGAGAGAAGGAAACAGACAATACCGAAGGGTCAGAGATACTTTGTTCCTCTGTTTTTATAAGCTTCCTGCTGGATACATCCCATAAATCTATTCTGCCGCCGTAAACGTAAACTCCGCCCGATAAGGCGTGTTTCCCGTCCGGCGAATAGGCAACAGACCAAATTTGCGCAACCGGATCGAAATCCTTTACCTCTTTTCCCGTCGATACATCAAATATCTGCATATTAGGAGGAATATTACGGCCCGCGCCAAGACCGCCGCTTATGAGATATTTCCCGTTAGGAGAAAAAGCTATCGCCATCGTTCTAACGTTGTCGTCAAATGTGATCTTTTCTCGTCTTGTGGATAAATCCCAAAGTTTTACACCTTTGCTACCGGAAGCGGCATATTTTCCATCAGGCGAAAAGGCAACCGCAGTCGTATCGGCTATCCAAGCCCTGGGATGGTCGAATGTCTGTATCTTTTTCCCCTGGAGAATATCCCAGAGGATAAAGGAATCAAGGCTTCCGGATAAAACATACCGTCCATCCGGAGAAATATCGACTTTAGATACGAGAGGAGCTTCGTGCTTGATTACTCTGGTTATATCACCGCCTAACGTAAGAATGGGTGTTGTTGCCGAGCAGGAACAAAGGAAGACGGCAAGGCATAGAGTCAAGATTCTTCGATAATCAAATATGGTTTCCCTTGTTAAGCATAAAACCCGACACTCATTTGAGAAGCGGGTTCTCAATATTCCCTTCATAGTGGCACCTTGAAAAAAGCTCCCGATTGGTCGTTTCCTGATTAGACAACGCCTGTGTCTATATTTTTCTGTATATAAGA
>Ga0163209_1000697_pt1 | contig 14710 bp, 12 predicted proteins | sample Kivu_160m_FD_113538 | JGI IMG/M metagenome (GOLD analysis project Ga0163209, IMG submission 113538) | Freshwater microbial communities from Lake Kivu, Western Province, Rwanda to study Microbial Dark Matter (Phase II) - Kivu_160m | ecosystem: Environmental > Aquatic > Freshwater > Lake ...
ATATAGATATATCCATGTATATATCGATCAATTCAGATTGCGACGAGATCATCTCCCTGCTGACAAGAATTATTAAAACAACAAAAACAAATCAGAAAAAGAATAAAAGCTAACTGTATTATTCGTTCCCAATTCTCCATTCTCAATTCTCAATTACCATGATCCCTTTCTCCCCTCCCCGAATGGACCAGAAAATCGCCGATGCAGTGGTTGAGGCCTTGTTTTCAGGCTGGATCACCACGGGGCCTCGCACCAAGCGGTTTGAGCAGATGCTTACGGCGTTTGGCGGACAGCGGTCCACCCTGTGTGTGAGTTCGGGATCGGCCGGACTGGAACTGATGTTGCGCTGGTTTGGCGTGGGGCCGGGTGATGAGGTGATTGTGCCGGCTTATACCTATTGTGCCACCGCCAATGTGGTGGTGCACTGCGGGGCCAAGGTGGTGATGGTGGATTCGGGCCCCGATTTCAACATCTCGCCGGAAGCCGTGTTGCAAGCCATCACCCCGCGTACCAAGGTGATCATCCCGGTGGACATTGCCGGGTATCCCTGCGATTATGACGCTCTCAACGGGATCGTTCGCCGGGAAGAGGTGAGCCGGATGTTCCGGCCGGCATCCGGTGAGCAAAAAAAGCTGGGCAGGATCCTGATCCTCTCTGATGCGGCCCACTCGGTTGGTGCCTGGTACATGGGAAAACGCACTGGCAGCCTGACCGATATCACCGTCTATTCCTTCCATGCCGTGAAAAACCTGACCACAGCCGAAGGAGGTGCGGTGTGTCTGAACCTTCCGGAACCTTTCGACAACAGCGAAGAGTACAAAAAGCTTAATATCAAGTCATTACACGGGCAATCGAAGGATGCGCTAGCCAAAACGCAGATTGGCGCCTGGCGCTACGACGTGGTCGAGCCGGGATACAAGTACAACATGACCGATATCCAGGCTGCGATGGGGATGGTGGAATTGGAGCGGTACGACAGTGACATGCTTTCCCGGCGACGGGCGATATTCGAACGGTATGCCCATGCGTTGGCCCCTTATCCGTGGGCTGAGCTCCCGCCTTTTGAGAACAGTGGCCGCATCTCCTCTTTCCATGTATTCTTGTTGCGTATCCGCGGGATCGACGAGGCCCGGCGCGATGAAATCATCCTTAAGATTTTTTCACGGGAAGTGGCGGTCAACGTCCATTTCGTCCCGTTGCCATTGATGACCTGGTACAGGGATGCAGGATACCGGATCGAAGATTACCCTGTTGCCCGGGATAATTACTCCCGGGAGATCACCCTTCCGGTCTATTATGACCTCACGGATGAGATGGTGGATACGGTGATCAGGGCGGTGGTGGAAGCGGTGGAAGAGGAATTGAGAACCGGAGCGAAGCGGAGTCCGGCGGAGCCAATTGAGAATTGAGAACGGAGAAACGGTGGGAAGCGGAGTCCGGCGGAGCCAAATGAGCACGGGTTCGTAACATCTTGTTCGACAAGTTTACTTGTACCAGCAGATTTTCTTTTATGGATTCACCGAAAAAATACATCAGGACCAGGGCGCGGATGTTGCCCCTGGGGCCCTGTTACATCAACGAGAACTGGGCAGATGCCGGAATGGCAGTGATCATCATCACGCGAAAACATACGAACGGGAATTTCACCTTTGCCGCTTTTCAGGTTGATCTGTATTGCCTGGGGGTCAGGGATGCCTCCTGTGAATTCAATATGCATCCGCTCGATTTTCAGGAATACCGGGATAAGTTCAGTGAATTCAGCGATCATGAGATATCCTTGGTTGAGATCGGTTATCCGTTGGCTCATAACATCATTTACGGCGCGATTGCCTATGCCGAAGAGTTGGGTTTTAAGCCCGGCAAAGCCTTTGACCTGGTTCAATACATTTTAGAAGAAGATGATGATCGTGTCGAACTGATCGACGTTGAGTTCGGATTGGATGGGAAACCGGCGCTCATCTCGGGAAGCGAAGCCCATACGAAAGCGACTATTGCCCAATTAGACAGATCGGTGGGAAAAGGAAATTATACCCTGATCCTGGCCGAGGATTTTGAGGAGGATCTCCCGGATGAGGAAGAGATGGATGACATCCCGGACTTCAGGGATCCGGATGTGATTGAACATAACATCGACAGGTTCAACCAACTGATGAGTCAGTTGAAAGAGACAGATTCGGAAGACAGTCAGGTAGAGCTTCTTGATGAGGCAACAACATTAGCCGATATGCTTTTCTATACCTGGTACCTGCCCGAAGGTGCTTTCGAAGAAGCAGAGGAAGAGATCATGAACCGCTGCGATTTCGAGATCTCCGATGAGCAGATCTCAAATGCCGTTTTGTTTGGTACAAAATCCAACCCTCCGAACTCATCGGAAATCCGCAAAGAGGTGGTGAAGATCCTGTCGTTACGGGAAGACAAAGTGACTGAAGGGACGTTGAAAAAGGTGAGCAAACTGGAGAAACTCTATCCGGATGTTCCAGGGATCGGATATCTCAAATTGAAAGTCCTGGACCTCCTTGAGAAGGTGGTCAAGGCCAGGGAAGAGTTGGAGAGGTACCTGGGACTCTATCCCGGTTATGTGCCTTTGCACTATATGCGTGCCAGGGCACTCATGACGGATGGAACGAAAGAGGAAGGGATCGCTCTGGCAAACTCACTGGCGGACATAGATCGCGCCTGGCCGTCCACGAAAGAGTTCTGCATGGAACAGGCCTTACTGCATTTCCATAATCTGAATTCGATGTACCTCATCACCGGAAAGTTTCATTATGTCGATGCCCTGACCGAATTTTTCGAAGACGATTATCCTGAACTGATCCCTGAAGGATATCCTGCGTCAGTGGCCCTTCTGAAGATGATTTTTGTCTCAAGCCTGCTCAAAGGTGGGGGTTCTCATTAATTATCATATCAATAGCGGTCGGTCCACCCGCTGCCTGAAGGATTAACTCAACGAACCTATTTTACTTTTTCGTATATTTGGGATAATTTAGGGTTTTTAACCCTGAAGAATGTTCCCGGATGCCTGAACAACCCAAACTTGAGCGATTGCTCCGTATGTTGATGATGCTCTCGGGGGGATACGGATGCACAATCCGTGAACTTTCCGCTAAGCTTGAGACGAACTGGAGGACCATTTACCGGTATCTGGAAACGTTGAGCGATGCCGGCTTTATTGTTCAGAGAAACGAGGAGTATTTTTCCATTGACAGGCAAAGCCCTTATTTGAGAACAATCGGAGACCTGCTTCATTTCACGCCTGAAGAATCATGGATTCTGAACAAGGCCATTCTGTCGCTCGATGACGAGATCCCCATCAAACAGAACCTGGCCAAAAAATTATATGCCCTCTATGACTTGAAAGGGGTCCCCTACCCGGTTGTAAAAAAAGAGAACTCGGAGCGCATCATTGCGCTGATTCGTGCGATGGAGGATAAACACCAGGTCGTTCTCCGGAATTATCAATCAGCGAACAGCAGCACGACCTCCGATCGTGTCGTGGAGCCTTTTTCCTTCACCCTGAATTACGGATATATCTGGTGCTTTGAAGTTGAGGCAGGCGATAATAAACTGTTTAAAACGGCGCGGGTTTCCACGGTGACGGATACCGGAACACCATGGCAAAATGAAGCCCGCCACCATGAATTGCCTACCGATGTATTCCGGATCTCAGGGAACAGGAAAATCACGGTAATTTTAAGGCTGACCATGCGCGCGGCCAGTTTGCTGGCAGAGGAATATCCTCAGTCGGAAGAATTTATCTCTCCGGCCGGCGATAACGTTTTCCTATTCAACGGCTGGGTGAACAGCTTTGAAGGAGTAGGCCGGTTTATTCTGGGATTGCCCGATGATATTGAGGTTCTTGGCCCGGCATCATTAATGGAATACCTGAATGAGCGGATCAAAGGGAAAAAGTTTTAAACACATCTGGAATTGACAGAAGTTGACAAAATGGAATACTATTTTTACCTGAAAGTTATTGTATGCGATTCATTTTAACCCTGTCCCGGATAAAACAAGATGAACGGATCCTTCCGATCAATTACCAGTACGAGGTAAGCGCATGGATTTATCGGGTCATCGGGCAGGGAGATCCTGCTTTTTCGAAATGGCTGCATGAACAAGGATATGCCGATGATAAAAAGCAATTTCGGCTATTTACCTTCTCAAATCTGATCATTCCCGACAAGTCGATCCGGGGCGACCGAATTGTAATCGGATCTGAGAGCATCCGGATCATCATTTCCTTCCTTCCGCATGAAGCAATCACCCATTTCATTCAGGGGTTATTCCGGAACCAGGAGTTCCGTCTGGGTGACCGGCAATCGCAGGTATCCTTCCGGGTTACATCTGTGGAAGGACTTCCGGAACCATTGTTTCACCATGAAATGTCGTTCAGGTCCCTTTCCCCAACACTGGTTACACAAATGATTCCCGGAGAAAGATATGCCCGGTATCTCGCTCCCGATCACCCTGAATATACCCATCTGTTTTTCAGTAATCTAAATGAAAAATGGAAAGCCTTTACCGGAAAAGTCTATCACAACCACAACGGTCCTGAGGCTATTTCCCCCACATCGACTGTAAGAAAAAAGGGAATTCTGATCAAATCCGGTACCCCTATGGAATCAAGACTCATCGGATACTCCTTCGATTTTAGGATAACCGGTCCGGCCGACCTGATCAGGCTCGGTTATTACACCGGTTTTGGAGAGAAGAACAGTATGGGGTTCGGGTGTACTGAAGTGGTTCAATAAACAAAACCTTCCAGGTTTTGAAGACTTGGAAGGTTTGGAAGGAAATAAGATGAAAAAGCAACGAGAACAAGAAGTGAATAAGATATTCTCAGAGATGCCGGATGAGATGAAGTTGGATTTCTTACGGAAGGCTCTTGAGAAAAACGAAACGTTACGCAGCCAGTTCACCCTGTATTACAATGAACTGACCCGAAAACCCACCCATACGCTCCCGTTTCAACCTGATCAGATGATCGCCGATACCTGTGCCAAACTGCAGAATGAGCTTGAACTGCTCGATTTCAACAACATGGACTGGCGTAAATATGTGCCACGGCATAGCGGGTATATCGAAGATTATGAAGCCTGGGAATATTTCGCGGAAGACCATTTGAACGCGATTTTTGAGGGATGGAAAACAGAAATTCTGGGAGATATCAACCATGGACTGGTGGCACAGGCGGTTTGCAAATGCCTGGGCATGCACGATGCCTGTTTGAATGCTGAAATCCCGGGATCGGAAAACATATTCGATGATCTTACCGAAACCCTGTTGCAGGATCATCAGGAGATAATGATTGAGGCAATTGACGCCCTGGAGCACACGGTAAAGTCGGGCAACCTGGCGATGACTGGGATAGAGATCATTCTGAATCACTACCAGGAAAAGTTTCCGGGGATAAAAAACTACCTGAGGTATTATGAATCTATGTTAATCAGTCTGACAGAGACCGGCGAAACGGCCGCCAAGGTTTTATCACTTTTTGAATCAAAATCGATTGAGGGATCCGTTGTGCCCAAATTGGCATTGAAAGTGGCGTCATTCGATAAAGACCCGTTGATCTGGCGCGAAACAGCAGAGGAGTATATGGAACTGGATCTCGATGTGGCGAAGCAGTTGCTCGATCATTACTGGACTGAAGATCCTGTTTGTTTCCGGCTTGTCGGCCGGAAGCAATTCAAAGAACATCCGGCTGAATTGTGCGATTATTTCAGCGAATTGCTTTTTCCCCTGTTTGATGAGGGATTTTACAAAGAGGTGTTTCGCTATAAAAGCCTTCGCGACAGGGATCTCGATTTGTATAAGGTACTTCGCGACTACCTTACCGAAGAAGAGAAATTTCAGTTTGCGGGCGAGATCCTCTTCGACCATGTGTTCAAAGTCGGAGTACTTGCCCTGGAAGAACGGTATGCTGACATTCTTACGCTGGCACAAAAGGAAGCGCTTCACTCGTATTTTTTCACCGAGATGATCACCCCTATTTTAACTATCTATCCGGCGGAGGTGATGGAGCTGATCCGGATCAAATGTGCTGATATTCTCCGGTATCACAAAAAACGGAGCGCTTACAAACACGTTGCAGAATGGCTGAAACTAGCCTTGCAGATCAAGGGCATGGAAGACAAAGCCCGTCACCTGATCCATGAACTATACAACCGCAAACCCGCCCTGCCGGCACTGAAAGAGGAGATGAGGAAGGCGGGGGTGGTGGGAGGAAAGGATTGAGGGAGTGGCAAAGATTGAAAGATTTTTTTGAAACAAATGATATGAAACAAATTTATAAAACAATTGAATACGAGTGGCTGACAAGGCCAACGGGGGACCCGTTTGCAGATGCAGGCGGCTTTGTCATTGAGTATCTTTCGGAGAAATTCCCCGAAAAGGATATTCTGGAACTGATTAGATATGTAACAGTTGATAATTATATTTCAACCTGGAAAGGAAAGTTACATAGCTACTATCATGGTTCAAAAATTACAAATCCTTCAATAAAAACAGATGAGGCAAAAATTGAGGGTACCATGAAATTGTTTGAAGCTATTATCTCGGAAAGAGAAGAAGCAGATATTGGGTTTTGCCGGATAAGTGGAAGAGAGACAAAACTTTATAGCTTAGGTAGAGAAAGTATGATGCTTTCTGGTTCTGGAGGATTCATCAATTTTCATCACTATTTCGACGATGGACTAAAAATGTCGAAAGAAATTGTGATTCGAATGTTTTTCATGCCTTTAGGAACAGTTCTGTTACAAGGAAAAATTGCATTGCTATACAGCAATAACCTAGATGCGGTTAATTTTTGGGTAAAAGATAACTGCTCAAAGAATTTCTCAAGAATAGGTAAAAATATCCAAGAGCAAGAAGACGAGGGTGCCCTAAAATCAGAATTTACAAAAATTCCGAATGCGTTATTTTCATTTGCAGACAAGCTCATTTCCAGAACGCCAAACATTGGGAATGATACTTCACTAATTTTATATCACTGTTCAAACTTTATTACTAAGTCTGAACTTCAAATTTATCAACTGCCCGCAAGAGTTTTTATTTTTTACAGAACGTGTTTGCAACCTAGGTTTTGTGAAGACTGGCAAAAATTTGTGAGGTCACACTATGTTGACAACAAGCACAAAGGAGCAAAGTACAACCTTAGAACAGAAAAATTTGAGATTGTGAAATCAAAGGAAACTGAAATCATTGATCAAAACGACTACAAAAAATGGTTTAATTGGATTCTGAACAAGCTATTAAATAACGAGAATATTAGGCCAGAGTTTCTACGTTGGTCGCGCAAACATCCATTCAATTTCGAAATAGTATCAATCTATCAACAAAACATTATAGGCATGAAAAAAGAAACCATCAAGAAGATTAAAGAGCTGGCTACATTCCTAGTGCGGGAAGAAGATGCCGATAAAATCAAAAAACGTATTAAAGCACTTGACGGTGCTAAAAATGCTTCTGCTCTGAGGCGATTTATTTTAAAAGATATCGTGGCTGCAAACTTTGTAGCAGGTAATAATGATCCAATCGTTTCAGTCGATGACTTTGTGAATTACCTGTTCCCCGATGGCTCTTATTGGGCTGAAATCAGGGATATCCTGCTAATTGCTATCTATCAAGAACTACACGAAAGGGGTTTAATCTCCGAAGAATTAAAAGTTGAATTGGAATCAGAAATTGAAGAAGAAATAACAAATGAATAAATCAATTAAACTATGAAAAACATTAAAACACAGGGATTCGTCTTAATCGACGTAGATGTTGTAGCATTAAACAATGCCGGGAAAAACACACAAAGTAACAACGACAATGCTATTGCAACCAAATCTATCCGTAAAAACGGACGTAGCTATGTATATGTATCGGGCCAGGCCTGGCGTTATTGGTGGCGCGAAGCTCTGCAAAAAAATGCTGGCTGGGATTTATCTCCAATTACCCGCGATGGAAAAATTGCCTTTACTAATGCAGATCCATTGAGATTTCCCGACGACGATGTTTTTGGTTACATGCGTGCAGCTAAGGATGCGGAACTGGATGAAAACGGAGAACCAGTAAAAGATAAAAAAGGGAATGTCAAAATGACCAACGTAACGGTTACACGTGTTTCTCCTTTAAAAAACTCCGCAATTATTTCGGCAGCCAGTGTTCGCCCCGAAGAAAACTGGTCGAGCATGTCTCGCCAACAAGGTGACGCAGTACCTTACGAAAAGCAGGAATATAGTGCTACAATGAAAGGAATGTTTAGCCTCGATCTTTCCATGGTTGGAACATTTTCGAATTACGACCGCACGGGCTACAAGAACCTTTCGATTACCTTACTTGAAGAAGCGATAAAAGATGGATCTGAAGAAATTGATGATCCTTATGTATTTGATGCAAAAGGAAATCCAAAGAAAATGATTCGATTAGCAAAAGATATTCGGAAGAAACGGGCTTACGATACAATTCAAGCACTCAAAACCATATCAGGGGGTGCAATGCAGACAAATAACATGGGCGATGTAACTCCAAAGTTTATTATTCTGGCTACAACTAAAACCGGGAACCACCCGTTTAGCCATGTAGTAGGAAGTAAAGGGCAACGCGATGAAGAAGTCGTTTTCAATTTCTTAGGACTGGTTGAAGTATTAAAAGATTACAAAGATTCTTTTGATGGTACAGTGTTTATTGGTCGTCGCAGCGGATTTATGGATGAAGTTGCAAATGAGCTGAAAACTCTTGAAACTATGGCAGACATTCCAACAGTGAACGTTCTGACAGTGAATGAAGCTATCGACCAGTATTGCGAACAAATGAAATCACAGATTGAATAATGAGAGTATTCCGTATCAAAATAAACTCATGGACTTCAAGCTTTAGGTATCCGAATTTAATGAGTGCCTTTCAACCAACACTTGAAGTGCCGCCTGTAAGTACGGTAATGGGATTAATTAATTCGGCAACCGGATTTTACGTCAATCAAAAAGAAATTCAACTTGGATACTATTTTAAATACAATTGCAAAGCAGTTGATCTGGAAACAATTTATCAAATCTCAATACACAAAACAAAGAAAGAAAAATATCCAGAAAACGTAGCAATCTCGAATATAATCCAGCGCGAGTTTCTTTACGATTGCCAACTATTCCTGTTCCTCGTTGATGAAGAATTGGTTTCTTATTTTCGGCAACCAGCCTACCAACTCCTCTTGGGACGCAGTGGCGATTTGGCAGGAGTTGAAAACATCAAGGAAGTGGAGATGCAGGAAGTAAGCAATGCCCGGGTTGCAGGGCAGGTTGTTCCTCTCAATGGGAACTTTTTACCAGGACAAATTCAGGCTTTGCCCAAATACTTCAGCAACACCATTCCCCGTAAAAATATGGGAACTGAACCGTACTCTGTAATCTCTTACAACAATCCGGTTAATTCACATCTAACCGGATTCAGGTCTGAATTGGAAGAATTCAACAGTGACATTTACTTTCACAAGTTTGAAGTATGACAACAATAATCCAGGAGGTTCTTGCCAAATCGGAACCTCCTGTTTCACTGAAACAGCACATTGACGAATGTCTTCGGGTGTACGAATCGCTTAGAAAAGCATTTGGACGCTTACCCATTGACGATCCTGATTGCTTTTGGAGATTAATTCGTTTGGGAATTATCTTCCACGATTTAGGAAAATCACATTCCGAATTTCAAAAGATGCTTTTAGGAAAGCAGGCAAATTGGTATCATCAGCGGCACGAACTGTTTTCAGTTCCTTTTATCGATCAACTCAATTTGCCGGAAGAGGATAAATTGCTTCTGAAATTGATTGTAGCCGGGCATCACAAGGATTTCAATTTTTTGTTCGACCATATTCAACATGGGTATAAATCCGGCGAAGAAATGTTTTCTTTTGGCGAGGATGGAAAACTTGATTGGGACGAAGAAATCCAAAAACTGAATGACCGATTTATCCATTCATTCCTGCAAGAATACAATGTTTCGTTGAAATCAAGCTCGCTGGCGTTGCCAATGCAATTGGTAAAAGATTATACATTCAGCCCTATCAATTCAACAAAAATCAATTTTCAAAAATTGTTATTGGCGGCAGGGGCTTTAAAACAGTGCGACCATTCAGCATCAGCTGGAGTCTTCAAGATGAATGTTTTGGAAGCAAAGCATTTCAATTTTCTTTACAGAACCCAGTGGACTCCCTATTTTCATCAAAAAAGGGCATCGGAAATTAACGGGAACATAGTGCTTACAGCTCCAACAGGTTCTGGAAAAACAGAAGCATCATTAATGTGGCTTCACAAACAAATGAAAGAAAATGGACAAGGACGGACTTTTTACATCCTGCCGTTTACTGCTTCCATCAACGCCATGTTTGAGCGTTTAGACGAGAAGATGCAAAGCAATTGCGAAATAGTTGGTATTGTTCATGGGAAGCTTGCTGAATACATTGAAAGCCGTTTTAGTGAAGAAACATATAGTTGGCAAAATGAAAAGCTGAAACATGAACTGAAAGAGAGTTTCCGGGCACTTGTTCCTCCCTTAAAAGTGGCAACACCCTTTCAATTGTTGAAGTCCATTTTCGGGTTAAAGGGGTTTGAAAAGGGCATCTTTGAAATGGCCGGTGGTTATTTTATTTTCGATGAAATTCATGCATATGACCCTGAAGTTACAGCTCAAATCAAGGTACTAATCGAATTTGCTACTCGGTTTCTAAATGTGAAAGTGTGTTTAATGACAGCCACTTTACCAACTTTTCTAAAAAAAGAGTTTGCCAATGCCATTGGAGAGTACACTGAAATTAATGCCGATGCCGAGCTGTATAAATCCTTTATACGTCATCGTATTACAGTCTTTAATGGTTTGCTTTCCAATCACATTGCTGCCATTCAGCAACGACTAGATTCCGGCTATAATGTTTTAGTCGTTTGCAATACTGTAACGCAAGCACAGAACATCTACAATAGTTTGGATGCTTCCAAAAAAGTATTGCTTCATAGTGCCTTTAACGGGATTGATCGAAATATGAAAGAAGCAGGACTCATGTCTGATGAAGTGATGCTTCTTGTTGGAACGCAAGCCATTGAAGTGAGTCTGGATATTGATTATGATGTGATTTTTACAGAGCTTGCGCCACTCGATGCTTTGCTGCAACGCTTTGGACGGGTTAATCGTCACCGGATTAACGGACAATTTCGGCCGCCGTGTGATTGCATCGTATTCTCCGAGCGCCATGATGTGGATAAGTATATTTATAAAAATGAAGAAATCATTTTCGAGACCTTAGAAGCCCTTCGAAGAATGGAATCCTGCAATTCAGGAGTGATTGCTGAAATCGATCTACAGAAATACATTGATCAGGTTTATCCCTGTTGGTCGGTTAAGGACAAAGAAGACTTCGACAGGGTATATAACCATTTAAGATCAGATGTGTTGGGCAACCTTGCGCCATTTATTTACGATTCACATAGGGAAGAAGAATTTGAAAAACAATTTGATGGAGTAAAGGTACTTCCTGCTATAAAAGTAAATGAATACAGGGAATTACTTGAAGCAAACAAGTTCATCAAAGCAGAGTCGTTGAAAGTGTCCATCACTAAGCAACGGTTTGCATCACTTATATCCAGGGAAGGAATTCATCGGGATGTCTCAGCTTTCAAATTACTTCGGAAAGAAGAAATCAAAGAGCAAACCTTTTATATCATTAATCGAAGATATGATTCAGAATTAGGATTGCAAATAGATATTGAAGAGCATGTGCCTGATTGCTTCAACATTATATAGCTCCAATAAATACAAATTACAACATCATTCGCCTATGTCTTAAAAAAAAACCTACTGCCAATATGTACTACCAATTTAAAAACGTCAGTAATTTAATTATCCGCTCATGTATTCAGCCCATTAAGTCTGGGCTTATAATACCATCGTTATTAATCCCGATGTTTAGCTTTTCCTGTACCATTGATTTTTTATCAATCACAATCCCCTGAATACCATGACCAACCTAATCATATATAACACTCCCGATGGCAAAAGCACAATAGCATTATATGCAAAAGATGGCAGTGTTTGGCTCAACCAAAACCAGATAGCGGAACTTTTTGCCACCTCCAAGCAAAATATCGGACAACATATATCAAGTATATTAAAAGAGAGCGAGTTGGATGCCGGATCAGTTGTAAAGAATTTCTTTACAACTGCCTCCGATGGTAAAAGCTATAATGTCGCTTTCTATTCGCTTGAAATGATTCTGGCCATTGGATTCAGAGTACGCGGAGTGAGGGGGACCCAATTCCGGCAATGGGCAAACAGGAACCTTGCTCTGTATCTACATAAAGGCTATGTAATAGATGATGAACGTTTAAAAAATCCTGATGGTCGTCCCGATTATTTTGATGAATTACTCAGCCGGATACGTGATATAAGGGCATCCGAAAAACGGTTTTATCAGAAAGTGCGAGATTTGTTCGCTCTCAGCAGCGATTATGATGCAACAGACAAGGCTACTCAAATGTTTTTTGCTGAAACCCAGAATAAATTATTGTTCGCGGTAACCGGAAACACCGCAGCCGAATTGATTGTAAACCGGGCCGATGCACAAAAAGAAAATATGGGATTGACCTCATGGAAAGGCGCCATCGTCAGGAAACAGGATATCATTATTGCCAAAAACTACCTTACCGCCGATGAAATCGATACCTTAAACCGGCTTGTGGTTATTTTTCTCGAAACCGCCGAACTGAATGTTAAAGAACGGAACGACCTGACTATGTCATTCTGGAAGGAAAATGTTGACCGTTTGTTGAATTTTCAAAACAAAGATATATTGCATGGAAGCGGAACACTTTCCAACATTCAAATGGAAATCCACGTAGAAAAAGTATATGAGCTATTCGACAAAAAACGTAAAGAATACGAGGCCATGATTTCAGACCGGAACGACCTGGAGGAAATAAGGACAATGGAGATTAAATTAAACAAGAGAAAGAAAGAGAAATGAACGAAGAAACTACAATTGGTCTATCACATCAGGCCAATCTCTGAATGGATCTACGTGATGAATCATACAATTCATTCGTTCTGACGTTTTAACACCAATCAATCTGCATTATATGCCAAAGAAAACACCGACAACCCAAAAAAGAGATCTTTCCTTTTCGTCACTATCACGGGAAGAATTGGAAATCCTGATCAGGAACCTCTATAGTCGTTTTGAGATTGTTAGAAACTTTGTCGATATCAACCTGAACAAAGAATCATCAGACGTACTCAAAAAATACAAAACACTATTAAAAAACAGATTGATTGAGGACATCGAAGAGGGAACCAATGGTTTGTTCAGCGCCCTGGATGCGGTAGAGGAGTTCATCCTGCTCAACCCTTCACCCAGGGATCAAGCTGACATTATGTTATTTTTCACTGAAACAGCTGTTTATTGCATTGGCGACTTCGGGGATCTATATGATGAGTTTTATGAAGAAGCGGAAAACATGTTTGAACAAGCGTTGAAATTCATCAAACATCATCGACTGTTAGCTGAATTCCGGGAACGGTCCGAAACGGTTGTGCATGAGTCAGATGATTTCGGATATGGATTCCATGATTCTTTACAAGATACGTTCAGCATATACTATAATATAGGAAATTCAAAGAAGATACCGGCAGTCAGGAAACCGGTAGCGGTAAAAAAGATAAAAAAAGCCATGCCAAAGAAACCAGCTTCCTGATTATTTATTCCCTTTACACAAACATTATACCCATTTTATAGGGGTCTTTTGTAAATATAACGGTTATGGCAAAAAGCACAAAACGATTAACCTAACTTCAGAGAAAAAGCGGCGCACAAAGCGATCCCGAATGTCAGATTTAGCGATCTGTTCCAAACTTCCCGTCTGTCAAGATCTGAAAGGGCATGGAACCAAAGTCTGGAATCTTATCTTCCTCCGGGATCACTGCCAAAATTTTCTGATGTTATGGAAGAACTGCAAACCATGATCCGGCCATATTTTTTATAAAATGACCCTCACCGGCACCCATATCAGCTACTACCTCGTGTGCCACCGCAAGTTGTGGCTCTTTGCCCATGAGATCCGGATGGAGCACACTTCCGAACTGGTGGCGGAAGGAAAGCTAATTCATGAAACTACCTATCCCCAGCGATCGGATCGTTATCAGGAATTGGAAATAGACGGCATCAAAATCGATTATTACGATGCCCGGAACAAGGTGATTCACGAAGTCAAAAAATCGGACAAGCTCGAAACAGCCCACGAATGGCAGGTCAAATACTATATGTACATATTGGAACAGAATGGCGTCGAAGGGGTCACGGCGATCATCGAATATCCGAAGCTGAGACAAACCTGTGAAATCCTGTTCAGCAACCGCGACAAGGAAGAGCTTAAATCCATGATCACGGAAGCCAACCGAATCATCGAAGCACAGTATTGTCCGGACCGCGTGAAACGAACGATCTGTAAATCCTGCAGCTACGAAGATTTCTGCTGGTGCGGGGAGGAGGAATCATGAAAAAAAGTTTCTACCTGTTCAATCCCGGCCGTCTTTCCCGTAAAGACAATACGCTGAAGTTCCAACCCTTTGATGAGGATGGAAATGAATTGCCTCCACGGTATCTGCCTGTGGAAGCTATTGAGGAGTTTTATGTATTCGGAGCGCTGGATGCCAATAGCTCGTTATATAATTTCCTCGGAAAGAA
>Ga0163209_1000699_pt1 | contig 14691 bp, 13 predicted proteins | sample Kivu_160m_FD_113538 | JGI IMG/M metagenome (GOLD analysis project Ga0163209, IMG submission 113538) | Freshwater microbial communities from Lake Kivu, Western Province, Rwanda to study Microbial Dark Matter (Phase II) - Kivu_160m | ecosystem: Environmental > Aquatic > Freshwater > Lake ...
ACATTTTTAGAGGTAGCCTTAAGAGTTGAGGGTTCAGGAAAACCTTAAAATCAATCCTTGGTATATTCGGATGCCCATTGATTGACCATATAGAGAAACATTTGTAAGGGATGAGAGAGGTATTTATCCTTGTGGTGGATGAGATAAAACTTTCGTTTCATGGTGGGGTCAGTGAGAGGGACCGATTTTAACTTTTTCCTCTTGACCTCCTCACTGACGACATGTTCTGAAATCAGGGAGACGCCCGCTCCTTCTTCAACCGCCCTCTTAATGGCTTCATTATTAGAGAGCTCCAGGGTTATCGATACAGAAAGGTTATTTTTTTGGATAAATGCATCTACGATATCTCGAGTCGCCGATCCTTTTTCATGCATGATGACGGACTGTCCATCCAGTTTTTGAGGGTTGAGAAGTTTCAACCGGGAAAACGGATGAGAAGGAGGGACAATGAGGACGAGTTGATCCTCTAATACCTCCTGGATCACTAATTTCTTGTGTTCAAGGGGATAAGAGGTAAATCCCAGATCATTTTCCAATTTGATCGTGTTCTCGATCACCTCCTGATTGGGGAAGATATTTACCGAGATGTGAATGTTGGGATATTTTTTTCTAAACATGTTGATGATGAAGGGGAGATAGTAGGCCCCAAAACTTTCACTGGCATGAATTCGGAGGCGTCCGCTTTTACGTTGCTGATAATCACGAAGGCGTTCTTCGGCTTGGCTCTCCATTTGGAAAATTTTGTCTGCAAAATCATAAAGGGCCTCACCTGCATCGGTGAGCACCATTTTTTTCCCGAATCGGTTGAGAACCTTTATTCCATAGGTCGCCTCAAGCTGTTGAATCTGTTTTGTGATGGCCGGTTGGGTGATATATAAAGCCTCTGCGGCTGCGCTATAACTCCCGAACTTCACAGCGAAATAGAATGCCTTTAATTGGTTGAAATTCATTTGATATAACTTTTTTTTATCCAAAATATAAAATTTATTACATTGCTTACATTAGAACAAAGCTTTATAAAAATCAAGTGTGTGATGGTCTCGCAAAAAGTCTGAAAAGTCTATTTTCTGTCATTCCTGCGCAAGAAGGAATCCAGTTTTTTTTAAACATTTAGAATTCCCCTGGATTCCCGTTTTCACGGGAATGACGACTTTTTATAGATTCATCAACATGTTGTTTTTTGTAAAATTTCAAAGGAGGCTTAACCCATGGGGAAAATTAGCATGGTGATGTTTGATCTTTCCGGAACAACGGTCTACGATGACACAGGGGTGAGAGATTGCCTGTATCAAGCGGCTGTGGAGTTTAAATTAAAGACCACCCCCGAAGAGATTCTAATCAATATGGGAACAAACAAGATTCATCTTTACCAGTTTCTTATTGCGAGAGAAAGAGGAAAAAGGATTGATATCGAAGATTTCGAAAAGATTAAAGATCCTGAGACCTACGTACTGGCCAAAAAGGTGTTTGACCGATATCAGGAAATCATGCTCGAGTATTACAGAAAGCAGTGCAAGGAAGTCCCTGGAGCGTCGGATACGTTCCGGTGGTGTCACCAACATGGAATCAAAGTGGCGACCGACACGGGATTTCATCGTATCATCACGGAAGCCATCATGGAGGGGTTGGGGTGGATTAAAAATGGCCTGGTCGATATCTCTGTCGATGTGGAACACATCCCTGGTGAAATTGGACGTCCTGCACCTTTTATGATTTTCTATGCAATGACCCAATTGAATGTTCAGAGTGTCAGCGAGGTGATTAAGATTGGAGATACTCCTGCTGACATGCTGGAAGGACGCAATGCCGGTTGCCGGGGGGTGGTCGGTGTTCTGAGCGGACCTCGTCCTGTCACAGACTGGGGGAAATATTGGCACACCCACGTGATTCCAAGTGTGGCCGACCTTCCCGAGTTGATCGAACGAGAATTTTTATAAGAACTGAGTCATTCTTCAATAATCGGTGAAATTAGTAATTATTGAACCTTTTCAGAAATCACAAGAAAGGAGAAATGGATGGATCCCTTGAAAATTGCAGAGAATGAAAAGAAGTATGTATTCCATACCTGGACAGCTCAGAAAGATTTTAAGCCCTTTATCATCACAGGCGGTGAAGGGGCCGTCTTCTGGGATGAGAAAGGGAAAAGGTATCTCGATTTCTCTTCCCAGCTCTTTAATGTGAATGCTGGGCACCAGCACCCCCGGATCATCGAAGCGATCAAGGAGGAGACGGAAAAGATCTGCTACGTGGCCCCAGGCTTTGCAAACGAAACCCGCGCGGAGTTGTGCCGGATGCTTGCGGAGATCACTCCTGGTGATTTGACCAAGAGCTTTATTTCCTGCGGAGGAGGGGTAGCCAATGAGAATGCCATCAAGATGGCCAAAGCCTTTACAGGAAGATCGAAGATCATCTCCAGGTGGCGGTCGTTTCACGGAGCAACCTATGGCGCCATTTCAATTACAGGTGACCCAAGAAGACTTGCCAATGAGCCTGGGATTCCGGGAACCATCCGGGTGTGGGATCCCTTCTGTTACCGATGTTTCTTTGGAAAGACGTACCCGGAATGCAATGTTTTCTGCGCCGATCAAATTCGGGAGGTGATCGAGGTGGAGGGGCCCAAGGAGGTAGCGGCCATCATCGTCGAGCCTATCACCGGAAGCAACTGCCGGATCGTGCCCCCGGACGGATATATGCAACGGCTTCGAGCCATCTGTGATGAGTACGGGGTCCTGTTGATTGCCGATGAGGTCATGACCGGTTTCGGAAGGACGGGAAAGTGGTTTGCCTGCGACCACTGGAATGTTGTACCGGATATCATGACGCTTGCCAAGGGGATCAACGGAGCCTATCTGCCTCTTGGAGCGACCGTGGTCAGGGAAGAGATCGCCGATTACTTTGAGGACCACATGTATTACGGCGGATTGACTCAGTTCGGAAACCCGATCGCCTGCGCTGCAGGCATTGCCGCGATTAGGGTCTATCAGGAAGAAGGTTTGATCGAGAATTCCAGAGTCTTAGGAATAAAGTTGATGAAAACCCTTGAAAAGATGAAGGAGAAGCACCCCAGCATTGGCGATGTACGGGGATTGGGCCTTTTTGCCGGCATTGAGTTTGTCAAAGATAAAAGGACTCGGGAACCCCTGGTCCCCTGGACTGTAGAGACTTATGAAAAAAAGGACCCCAGCATTGCCGCTGTATTGAACTATTGCAAGGAGAATGGCGTTTCTGGTTATTCCCGGTGGAACGTGATCTTCGTCGCACCTCCTCTCTGTATCACTGAAGAACAGTTGATGGAGGGATTATCTATCGTTGATAAAGCCTGCAGCCTTGTGGATGAAGCCGTTTCAAAGAAATAAGACACCTCGGCCATAGAGGAGGGCAATAGTTGAACCCGGTCGACCTCTCCTTTCTTTTCTTCCCGGGTGGGTCTCTTGGAGAATTTAACTTACCCAGGGAGTTTTCCACTGTCCTATCCCACGGCAAGGGCTCGAAGCTCTACGATGTGTTTGGAAAGGAATTTATTGACTTTTCCCTTTCCTGGGGGTCTGTGATCCTTGGACACGCTCACCCAGCCGTGACGGAAGCGGTAAGAAAGCAGATTGGAAGAGGATCCAGTTTTTCCTATGTGAGCGAGACTGCGCTGGAGTTAGCACAGGAGTTGGTGAAAGCGATCCCATGCGCTGAAAAAATCCGATTTGCCGCATCGGGGACAGAGGCCACTTTTTATGCCATCCGATTTGCCAAAGTCTATACAGGTAGACCGAAGGTCTTAAAATTTGAAGGGGCTTATCATGGAGCTCATGATGTGGGCATCATGAGCCTTTTCCCACAAAGGCTACTCCCTTTTCCCACTCCCGAACCCACCTCTGCAGGGACCTCCAAAAAGATTCAAGAAGAGGTTCTCATTGCCCCTTATAACGATTTAAAAATCACCCAAAGGATCATCGGTCAATATGGGGAAGAGATCGCCTGTGTCATCATGGAGCCTTTACAGAGGTGTACACCTCCTGTCCAAGGATTTTTAGAGGGGATCCGAAAGATAACCCAGGAAAGAGGGATCCTTCTTATCTTTGATGAAGTGGTTACCGGATTCCGTCTGGCTTATGGAGGTGCCCAGGAGTATTATGGCGTCACCCCGGATCTCGCAGCCTTTGGAAAAGCGATGGGAGGTGGATATCCCATCGGTGCCATCTGTGGAAGGGCAGATATTCTCGACCTCTGTACCGAATCGAATTTAGGCAAAGAACGATATGTCTGGTTTGCTTCTACCCTTGCAGGAAATCCCGTCTCCGCAGCAGCCAGCCTGGCAACTTTGAAAGAGCTGCGTAAACAAGGGACCTATAAAAAGCTCCATGCTATTGGGAAGAAACTGAGAAAGGGATTTAAGGTGCTTCTCAAAGAATTAGGAATTTCTGGTCAGGTATTAGGAGACGGACCTCTCTGCCAAGTTCTATTTACTGAGAAACCCGTTGTCGATTACAGGACAGCCTTTGAGGCTGACCGGGAAAAGGCGAGGAAGTTTGTCTTGGGGTTATTTAAGAATGGAATCTTTTTAAATCCGATGGGGACGAAACTCTATCTCTCCTTAGCCCATACGGATGAGGATGTCGAAAAAATACTTGAGATTAGTAGGAAGGTGGTAAAAAAGATGGATTTTTAAATATCCGAATAGGGAGGATTCCCATCGAAGGTTCCGTATTACTGTTTGCCATCATCATTGTTGTTCTTGCCCTCTTCTTCGATTACTCCAATGGGTTCCACGATTCATCAAATGTCGTGGCGACCATTATTGTCACAGGGGCAATGACCCCCAAGATGGCCTTGGGATTGGCAGCTCTTGCCCATTTCATCGGGCCATTCCTTTTCGGGACCGCCGTGGCTCAGACGATTGGGAAAGGGATTATCGATGTCTCTACGTTTGACGCCAAAATTACTGAAGTCTCCGTTAGCCTGATCGTTGCCGCACTCTCTGGTGCGATTGTATGGAACCTCTTCACTTGGTTCTATGGCCTTCCATCCAGTTCCTCCCATGCCCTCATCGGAGGAATGATCGGGGCAGTCCTGGTTGCCTACGGACCGGATAAAATATTGTGGAAGGGCCTCCTCTATGTGATCGCAGCATTGATCCTCTCTCCCATCTTAGGTTTATTTTTTGGCATGCTCTTTTTCAAGAAAACACTTGACCTATTGAGAAATGCCACACCCCAAATTAGCCATTTCTTCAATCGGATGCAGATCCTCTCCTCCATTGCCCTTTCCCTCAGCCATGGGGCGAATGATGCTCAGAAGTCAATGGGAGTCATTACGATGTCGCTCGTCATTCTGGGAATTTCCCCAACTTTTCATATTCCGTTGTGGGTGGTCGCCAGTTGTGCCGCAGCGATTGCCTTGGGGACAGCCAGCGGAGGGTGGCGGATCATTAAAACCATGGGTTCAAAGATATTTCGGTTGAGATCGGTTCATGCTTTCTGTGCGCAAACTTCCTCTGCCGTTGTCATTTTGGGAGCCGCTTTGTTGGGCGGACCGGTGTCAACCACTCATGTCGTCTCTTCGAGCATTATGGGAGTGGGGGCTGGGCAGAGAATATCCGCGGTTCGCTGGGGAGTGGCCAAAAATATCATCATGGCGTGGTTCATCACCATCCCGGCCTCAGCGGTAGTGGCTGGAGCGAGTTTCTTTTTAATTCAACTGATTCATCCCAAGTTTTGAAAAAGAAAGAGGGGTCTTATTAAAAAAGAAGAGGGAGGCCTCGGTCTTAAACTTGAGAAGGCGTCCGAAGCATAAAAACCAAGGGAGCTTTCCTCTTAATTGAAATAAACTGATTAGAGAGTGATTGGATTTGTTTTTTGTGGTATGATGGGCGTTGGATTATGAAAAGGAGGGAGGTGGTTGAGAAAGGATTTCTTCTAAATGGAAATATTCAAAAATTTGAAAGGAGGGAAATTTATGGAAAGGAAATTGGGTTTAACGATTCTCGTATCAGTCTTTTTAGCTGCGTTGATGGTGGGTGAGGTCTATGCACAAACGGTCAAGGCTTACATGGGGACATCCCCGGAAAACAATGTTAAAATTGTAAACTTTGTTAAAGAAAAGACAGGGATTCAGATCCTCCAAACTTTCCAATCCTTCGGAGAGATTGAGGCAAAGGTAAAATCAGAGGCACCCAACTTTAACGCCGATCTCATCGTCGGTTGCGGCTCGCCTTTAGCCTTTATGGCTAAGAAGAACAAATGGGCTGTCCTCTATGATTCACCCGGTTGGAAAGGCGTTACCTCCGAGTTCATCGATTCAGATAAAAACTGGTTTAATATCGCTAATTTCTCATTCGTGCTCGTAGGAAATAGAGATAAATTGAAAGAGAAAGGGTATACGATGCCGAAGAGCTGGAATGAATTAACCGACCCTAAATGGAAAGATCAGATCGTCATGCCTTCTCCATTAAGTTCAGGAACGGCCAATATGATCCGATACGCTTTCTTGGCCCTCCATGGAGAAGAACAGGGATGGAAATTTCTTGCCGCACTTGACAAGAATATCCATCATTATACCCGAAGTGGGAATGCACCTACCGATTTGGTCGGGAGGGGTGAGTTTTTACTGGGGATCACATCGGACGAAAACGTGAAGAAGAGGATCGATGAGGGCTATCCTTTACTCTGGAGCATCCCGGAAGAGGGGATCGGGTACGACGGGACCTTCGCCCTGATTCTCAGTGGAACAAAAATGATGGATGCCTGTAAGAAGACCATTGATGTCTTGGGGACCCAGCCCTTTAGCGATATGATGGCCGGAATTGGCTACATGACCCCCCGGCCAGCTCCAAATGCCCTTTATGGAAAGACCACACCGAAATACATCAAATTAGACCTCGGATGGGCTGCTGAGAATAGACCCAAATGGAACGATGTCTGGAAAGAGAAGTTTAGAACGGAATTCAAATAGAAAGATCCTCGAAGGCAAAGGAAGATGGCAAAAGCAGAAAGCTACTCTGTTCCCGAATCCACTTTCTGGGAGAGACTCAAGACTTTTGTCAATGCAGAACTGATTAACATCTTTGCAGCGCTTTTATTTCTGCTTCTTGCCATCTTTCTTCTCTACCCCATTCTCGCCGTCCTGATCAAGAGCGTCAAAGATCCCCAGGGATTGACACTTGGCTACTATTTAAAATTTTTCACAAAAGGGTATTACTTTCGGTCTCTTCAGAATACGTTGTTGCTTGGTTTTATCAACACGATCATATCCCTCGTTGTCGGGTTTTGTTTGGCCTACCTTACCACCCGCGGCCCCATCATCCTTCGTAAGCCTCTTAAAATTGTTTCCATGATGCCATTGATTGCTCCACCCTACCTCTTTGCGATTTCACTGATCATTCTATTTGGCCGGAATGGGATATTGACCAAAGCCTTTGGATTCAACTGGAGCATCTATGGTTTCACGGGTGTGGTGATAGCCCAAACCCTTGCGTTTATTCCTTTAGCCTATTTGATGATCGAAAATACCCTCATGTCCCTGAATCCGAATTTGGAAGAGAGTGCTTATGATTTAGGGGCTTCGGAGGGGAGGATCATCCGAACCATTACCATCCCACTGCTCACTCCAGGAATTCTCAAAGCCGGTCTTCTCGTTTTTGTCATGACCATTGCCGAATTTGGAAATGCTGCCATTTTGGGGGGACGGACTCCATTCCTGGCACCGGATACTTACACCATGATCATCGGGGAGGCTGATTTTGAAATGGGAAGTGTCTTATCGGTTATCTTGATCATCCCGTGCATCATCATCTTTTTCCTACACAACTATTTGCTTACGGGGAAAAAATTTACGACCATCGGTGGTAAACCTGTGGCCTCCGAGCCCCGGAAGATGACCCTCCTCGTTAAGGTCCCTTTTCTCGTCATCGGCTTTGCTGCGGTATTCGCCATCCTCATCTCCTTCGGAGTTGTCCTGATGGCTTCCTTTACCAAGATTCTGGGAGTGAAAAACGAGATCGTCTTCAGTCATATCCTGAATTTTGATTCCAACCGGGCAATTTATAACAGCATCCAAGTTTCCTTGATCGCTGCCTTCATCGGTGCGATCATTGGAACGCTGCTGGCCTATGTGATCGTGCGGGGGAAGTTTTTTGGAAGGAACTTTATCGAGATGCTCTCCCTCTCCGGGTTTGCATTGCCCGGGACCGTCATTGGGATTGGTTATTTGTTGGCTTTCAATACGCCTCCTTTTAAACTGACGGGAGGGATCATGATCCTTGCCCTCAATTGTGTCTTCCGTTTTCTGGCCGTTGGGGTGGAAGCAGGGATCAGCAAGCTCCACCAGATCAATATTGAAATTGAGGAGGCCTCTGCGGACTTGGGAGCCAACTTCATGACGACATTCTATAAGATTATCTTGCCGATCATGTTTCCCGCTTTTATTGCTGGGTTTATATATACCTTTATGACTGCCATCGTCTCTCTGAGCGCCGTAGTTTTTCTTGTCAGCCCAGGCTTTGAACTGGCTGCCGTAAAGATCTTTGATGCAGCGGTTTATGGAGAGATTGGGGTGGCATCCGCAACCACGATGAAATTAGTGGCCATTGTAATTTTCTGCATGATGATCCTCAACTATTTAACCAAGAAGACAGGATTCGATATATCCCAGAAAAAGGGAGCTATATAGAATGGACACCTATCCTTTTATGCTGGTTCTTGAAAATATTCATAAATTTTATGATCGCCTTGAGGTCTTAAAAGGTATTTCAATGGAGGTAAGAAAAGGTGAGATGGTGACATTCGTCGGTCCAAGCGGATGTGGGAAGACCACCCTATTACGAATCATTGGTGGATTTACCAGCCTCGATTCCGGGGAGGTGATTCTGGATGGACAGAGGATCGATCATCTTCCTCCTAATCTAAGGGATACCAGGATCTGTTTCCAGAATTATGCTTTGTTCCCTCATATGACTGTGGCTGAAAATATTAGCTATGGGTTAAAGATTAAGAAATGGAAAAAAAATAGGATTCAGGAGAGGATTGAGGAGTTACTTAAATTAGTAAAATTAGAAGGGCTCGGAGGGAGGATGATCGACAAACTGAGCGGCGGCCAGCAACAACGGGTGGCATTGGCCCGAGCTCTGAGCCTTGAACCGAAAGTTTTACTTTTAGATGAACCTCTTTCAAATCTGGATGCGAACCTCAGGCTGACCATGCGAGGAGAAATCCGGAAGTTACAGGATCGATTGAAGATCACCACCATCTTTGTAACGCATGATCAGTTTGAAGCCATGAGCATCTCAGATCGGATTGTGGTCATGAAGGAGGGAGTTATCCAGCAGGTCGGCTCCCCCATTGAAATCTACGAACGACCGAACAATGAGTTTATCGCCAGTTTTGTGGGGTATGTTAATTTCTTGGATGGGAGAATAGAAAAGGTAGATATAGGGCTTCATCGGGCTATCGCTTCAACTCCCATCGGAGAAATCCAGTTTATTCCGGAAAGAACAAATATCAACGTGGGAGATTCTGTCAAATTGGTCATCCGGCCTGAAACCATCAATATTTCCGGATCCGAGCCATTGACGGGGAATAACACCTTCCAGGGAGAGGTGGAGATCGGCATGTATGTTGGCTCCCTGGCCAAATATACTGTCATGATAAAGGGGGAGAAGTTCATTATTGATCAACCCAACCCCCGGGAGACGTTTTTTAAACCAAGGGAGAAAGTCTATCTATCCATTCCTGAAAATATCCATCTTTTGATAAAAACTGAAACCCCTCAGTGATGATCCAAATTTTCCAGAATATCTTAAGATAAGACGAAACCGATGAAAAGGAGAGTCAAACGATGAAAGTGTTATGTTTAGGGGGAGCAGGTAAGATCTGCCGTGAGGCAGCTTACGATCTTGCTGAGTTTTCAAATTTTAAGACGATCACCATTGGTGATTATAACGAGAGTGCAGGACGGGAAGTGGTGGAATGGCTGAATGATCCCCGTGTCGATTTCAAGTGGGTCGATGTCAATAACCAGAGAGAAACTGTGACACTGATGCAGGAGTATGACATTGTCATGGATGGAACCACCATCTCTCTTAATGATCAATCGACGGCCTGCATGGCTGAGGCAGGATGTCATGGGATCAATCTGAATGGGTTTGGAGACGAATACAAATACGACTGTGAGTTCAAAAACTGTGGGAAAACCCATGTCCCTGGGTTCGGCATGACGCCAGGGACTACGGATATGATGGTAAAGTATGCTGCCGATCAAATGGAGACAGTCGAGATCGTCCGGGTCAGCCACGGTGCCTTCAGGCCCATTGCTTTTTCAGCATCGATTACGGAGACGACGACTTATGAATACGATCCAAATCTTCCAGGCCGTGTTGTTTATGAAGATGGAAAATTTATACAAGTTCCACCCTTTGCCCGACCCAGAGAGGTTGAATTTCCCATGCCCTATGGAACACACCCCCAATATATCATCCCCCATGCAGAAACAAAAACCGTTGCCCAATATCTTTCTCACAAGGGAGTGAGATTGATTGAAGTTCGCGGGACCTGGCCTCCAAAAAATATGCAATTGATTAAGGCTCTCTATGAATGGGGCTTCATGCGCAACGATAAAGTGAAAGTTGGGAATGAAGAAGTGGGCATCATGGACGCCATTGGGAGCTATTTAATGCAAGCCCCAGAGGGACAGAAGACTGATCTTTACGGCTATGCTCTCCACGTCGAGGTGATTGGAACCAAAGGCGGGAAAAAGATTCGGCACATCCTGACTCATACCCATCCCGCGTCAGACGGATCGGTTAAAGGGTGGGAGAAACTGAGGGCTTATACGAGATGTGTAGGTATTCCGATGGCCATTGGGACACAGATGATCGCCTCTGGCAAAATTAAAATGAAAGGGGTCATTATCCCCGAGTTTGCCTTCGATCCATCAGAGGTGTTTAGAGAACTCGAAAAACGTCAAATCTTCATCCATGAAAAGATCAACGAACTTTGATCTGGACGAAAAATACGGCACCAGACTATTTGGCCAATCCGATCAGAATCAAACCCAATGTCAGAATCAAAGCACCTGTCATCCGGGTCTTCCATTGGCTTTCTTTAAGAAGAAGGATTCCCATTCCTGCGCCAAAGAGTGCGCTCACCTGGCGGAAGGCCACCACATAACTCACCTTGCTCATCGTTAAAGCCATGAGGAAGCAGCCGTAGCCAATGTTCTGAAGGAGGATAATGATAAAAATCTCCTTCTTCGACTCCTGCCAAACCTTTAAAATCGGTGCCTCTCGATGAAAGAAGACGTAAATTCCCACATTGATGGACATCCAGACGTTGATGAGCCATGTGTAAAAAATCGGATGGAGACTTTGAACGACTACTTTATCCACTACAGAATAGATGGAACCTGACAGGGCGGCGATAAACGCCAGAAGATAGGGCAGGGATGTGAGATGTTTGGATTGAGTTAGAGTTCCTTTTAACTGAAAATTCTTTACGGAGATTACAAAAATACCTAACAACACCAGACCAATCCCGAAGGCCCCGGTTAAGGAAAGGATCTCTCCGATAAAGAGGATTGCCCAAAGAACAGTGAAAAGAGGGGCAGAACGGGAAATCGGATAGACCAGAGAGAGATCTCCTTCCCGATAAGCCACAATCAGACAGATAAAGTAGATCGTCTGGATCAAACCGGAGGCGAAATTTAATGACCAGGCCCAAAGAGGAGTCTGCAAGAAAAGAGATGGGAAGACCCCGAGACCAAAAAAGAAAGGCAGGTAAAGAAAAGATGAACAGAGAAAAACCCAGAAATAGAATTCCATCGGCCAGTTGCCCCGCTTGGCGAAAAAATTCCACGAGGAATGGAGGAAGGCAGAGATCAGAATGAGGAGGATACTGATAGGTGTCAAGGTTTTTCCAGTTCTTCTGCGTGTCGGAGAAAGTAATGGCAGAATGCCATAATGACGATGGCGTGATCGATCTCCCCTTTTCGGATCAATTCTGGAATATCTGCCAATGGGATGAGCACGACCTCAATATCTTCGGTCTGATCCGGCATAGGAGTTTGGACCTTTGTGACGTTTCGGGCAAGAAAGGTATAACAGCGGTTATTGAAGATCGCCGGGTTGGGATTGACCACACCGATCTTCACATATTCTTCGGCTTGATAACCCGTCTCCTCCAATAATTCCCGTGCCGCCGCCTTTTCAGGCGTATCTTCGGAGTCCGCTAATCCCCCGGGTATTTCGAGGGTGACTTCTCTGGATCCATGGCGGTATTGCCTCACCATCACCACCTGATGATCGATGGTGAGGGGGATGATGTTGACCCAGTCCCTCGATTCGATAATGTGGAAGTCGTGTTCGATCCCCGTTCGAGGGGAGATAGCCGTATCTGTCCTTACGGAAAAGACATGGAAAGATTGTGGAGGTTGCGATCGAATGCATTTCCAAGGTTTGATCATTTAGTTCTCCTTTTTCATTGCTTACCTAAGGTAGACGAAAAGAGTTCTATTCTATTTGGAGCGATGGAGTTTGTCAATTGACATTAATTTTTGATTTGCAACTTAGAAGACTAAGGGGACGTTGTTGAAAATAATCACTTTACATCCCTTGGTAGTTGTGGTGGAAGGCAGAAATAGCGGCGTGAGGTATGTGAATCACCGGTTGTTAAGGTAATTCAAAAGATGGCGTTAGGGAATCGAAATCCATAGATTTCATCAATGTCTCCTTTAATGTTTATTGAAAGTTCAATTAGATACGGACACGTGACTCAGACACGGAACACGTTATTTCCAAAATAGGGAGGATATGATGGGACATATTGCGGGGAAACAGGAGATTTTAAGGCAGTTGCAAAGGAGGCTTCACCGAAACCCAATCGGGCTTCCGGAGCACGCTTCGATCTATGAGATCTTGTCGATCCTGTTTACAGAGAAAGAGGCCGAAGTAGGAGCCGGATTCCCTTTAGGGGTAGTAACCATCGAGGAACTTCAGAAGGCAGTGGGAGGAGAGAAAGACGACTTGGAAGGAGTCCTAAAGGGGATGATGAAAAAAGGATTGGTCGTTACCAATAAGAAAGATGGGCAGATAAGGTACCTTCTTTCTGCCGCTTTTGTCGGTTTCTTCGAGTTCACCTTCATGCGAGCCAATGAATCCCTTCCCCTGAAGCGATTGGCCGAACTGATGCATAGTTATAGAAATACTCCTGAGTTTATCCAAGAATTCTTTTCCCCTGGGACAAGCCGGGGCCGGACCTACGTCTATAACGACAATCTTCCAAAAGTGAAAAGCGAGATTCTTCGATTTGATGAGGCGGTCGAACAGATCAAGATGGCTGGCCGGGGAAGTTTGACCAAATGCTATTGCAGACATGAAGCTTGGCATCTGGGAAAGAATTGTTCTGCTCCCATTGATGATATCTGCATGACTCTGGGGAAGGCTTCTGACTTTGTGGTGGAACAAGGATTTGCGAGGAGGGCCTCTGCAGGTGGACTGCTCGATGTCCTGAAGAAAGCAGAGGATTATGGATTGGTTCATATCGGAGATAATGTTCTCAAAGAGACAACTTTTATCTGCAACTGTTGTGGATGCTGTTGCGGGTTTCTCAATGGAATTACCCAGCAGCATCTAAAACACGCCGTGACGACCACCAATTTTATTGCAAGGCTGACTGAGCAGGAATGCAATGGATGCGAAGTGTGTGTTGATCATTGCCAGATCAAGGCTATTCGAATGGAAGGGGATTATCCTGTGGTGGATGAAGAGTTCTGTCTCGGATGCGGTGTCTGCGTTCACTTCTGTCCAAGTAATGCGATGAAGATGGAAGAAAGAGAGAAAAAAGTCACCCCCCAAAGACTTACAAAGAGTTAATGATCCGCCTGATGAAAGAAAAAGGCCGGCTCTAATAAAGTAATCCCTCAGAAGTTGTGAAAAAATTAGAGGCAGTAAACCGACCAGAGGGATATCTCCAAAACTGTAGAATGCGGACTTTGAAAATGTACGGGGCATGAGTCAATTTAACTTATTGATCTAACATACTTTTCAATCCCTATCATTGGGCCTGAAAGAGGTAGCCGCTCTACAATTTTTCCGACATCCCCCTGTCCGCTCTGTGAGTCTTGGGATTTTTTCACACCTTCTGAGGGGTTACGGCCGTTTTTTAGAGGGTAATGGCTCAGTTTCAGGAATTTTTATCCCCCTTTGGCAAAGGGGGATAATAGGGGATTTTACAAATATGTTTGGAAAATCTCCCCTTCCCCCTCTTTTCCAAAGAGGGGTACAAGATTCATTTATATTATTTGAAACCGTAACTGAGGGGTTACCTAATAAAGGAAATAATGGAATATTGGAACGATGGAAGAAAGGATCTGGACGATCTGGAGAATCTTCCTTAACAGGGAACATTTGAACCTCAGAAACTGCCTAATCTTCTTATGTCAGAACCACTTCCCTTTTTTGAGGAGATCGCAAAAACCCATTATAGGCGTTCCTTCCTGAAATCCACGAGGGGCCAATTTGACAAAGCATGTTCGAGTGTAATTAGTAATGGATAAGTGATCATTATCCTGCGACTCAAAGTTTTGACATGTCTTTCATCGAACATCTTCCTACCATCATTCAGAGATTGAGGGACATCTCGCCGTTCTGGAAAGACTATCTGAAGGGCCAGGGGAAGGAATAGTTTAACATCCATTTATCCGCCTACGCAG
>Ga0163209_1000701_pt1 | contig 14659 bp, 8 predicted proteins | sample Kivu_160m_FD_113538 | JGI IMG/M metagenome (GOLD analysis project Ga0163209, IMG submission 113538) | Freshwater microbial communities from Lake Kivu, Western Province, Rwanda to study Microbial Dark Matter (Phase II) - Kivu_160m | ecosystem: Environmental > Aquatic > Freshwater > Lake ...
GACTCGGCCTATCGGGATTCGCGCCTCAAGCTGCGGGTGACGGTCGCGAACGAAGGCCGGCGGCGTTGGGAGGCGTCCGCCGTCGCGTTCGTCCTTGCCGGCGCGGACCGGACGCCGGCGGCGATGGAGCCGCAGACGCTCTCGATCCCTCCCCTCGCTCCGGGCGAGACGGTAACAAAGACGCTCGAGGCAACGGTCGCCGCGCCGAAAAAATGGGATCCTGAGCATCCCAACCTTTACCTCCTTACCGCGGAGCTGCGGACGGCCGGAAGGACGCTCGAGACGGTCTCGGCCCGGGTCGGATTCCGCAAGATCGAGGTCGCCGGCAGCAATCTCTTCGTCAACGGCCGGCCGGTCAAGCTCCGGGGCGTCAACCGCCACGAGACCCATCCCCTCTACGGCCGGAGCCTCACGCCCGAGCTCTGGCGCCGGGACGCAGAGCTCTTCCGCAACGCCAACGTGAACTACATCCGGACATCGCACTATCCGCCGGCCGAGGAGTTCCTCGACGCCTGCGACGAGCTCGGCCTCTTCGTCGAATGTGAAGCGCCCCTCGTCTGGGTCGGCCACAACGCCAACGACAAATGGAAGACGGAGGACCCTCAGGCGACGCGGCTGGCGGCGCACATCAAGAGGGCCGTCGCCGAGACCATCGAGTTCAACCGGAACCATCCCAGCGTCATCATCTGGTCCCTGGCCAACGAATCGGCTTGGGGCCCGAACTGGGCGGAGGCGAAGAGGATGGCCGACGCTCTCGACCCGACCCGGCCGAAGACATTCCACGACCAGGCCTTCGGCGCGTACAACAATTTCGGAAGCTCGGACCTGGCTATCGCCAACTACCACTATCCGAGCGAGGCGCTCGCGGATGACGTCCTGTCCTCGCCCCGGCCGGTCCTCTTCGGCGAATACTGCCACGTCAACTGCTACAACCGCCGGGAGCTCGCCGCCGACCCCGGCGTCAGGGACGAGTACGGCCGCGGCTTCAGCCGGATGTGGGAGAAGATCTATGGCGGCCAGGCTATCCTCGGCGGAGCGATCTGGGCGGGGATCAACGACATCTTCTTCTTGCCGTCGGGAAAGGCCGTCGGCTACGGCGAATGGGGTTTGATCGACGGATGGCGGCGGGAGAAGCCCGAATACTGGCACGTCAAGAAGGTTTATGCGCCGGTCAAGGTCCATGCCGACCGTGTCCCGGCGCCCGGGCCCGGCCGGCCGCTCCTCATCCCGGTCAGCAATCGGCACGACTTTACCGACCTCGGCGAAATGAAGATCGAATGGCAGATCGGCGGAGAGCGCGGCACGGTTGCGCTCGACCTGCCGCCCCATCAGACCGGGCTCCTCAGGATCCTCCCGGCCGCGGTCGACCTCGAGGGCAAGATTCTTCGGCTGGACTTCGCCGGCCCGAGAGGATTCGTCGTCGAAACGACGGAGGTGCGGATCGGAAACGAACGCCCCGTAGTCCCGCCCTTCCGGGCTCCCGCGGCCGGGGCCGTTGCCCTGCGGAACGAAGCGGACAGCATCTTCGTCCAAGGCCAGGGATTCGAATGGGCTTTCGACCGGAAGACCGGGACGATCCTGAGAGCCGCAGTCGGCGGCGTCTCCGTCGTCGTCGGCGGGCCCGCGCTCATGCTCCTTCCCCAGGCCACAGGCCCCTGCGTCACGGATTACAGCCTCGACGTCAAGCCGCTGAACGAAGCCTGCTCGGATTGGGCCGCAGCGAGCGTCGAGGCCAAAGAAGAACGCGGCGCAGTCGTCATCCTCGTCCGAGGAAAATACAAGGAAGCGGAAGGTTCTTACGGCATCCGGATCGAGGGCACGGGAGAGGCCGTGTTCGACTATGCCTTCAAATCAACGGGGAAAATCAATCCCCGCCAGTACGGCCTCGTCTTCTACCTCCCCCGCGCTTATGACACGCTGTCCTGGAAGCGCCGGGGGCTCTGGACGGTCTATCCCGACGATCACATCGGCCGGCTCGAAGGCACGGCCAGGGCCGTCGTCCCGGGCTCGGAGTTCAAATACCGGGTCGAACCGAAGAACGCATGGAAAGACGACATGAACGAGCTGGGCACGGCCGATTTCCGTTCGACCAAGAGCGGCCTCTTCTGGTCGGCGCTGACGGCGCTCGACGGGACGGGGCTCCTCCTCCTATCCGACGGCCGGCACGCCTCCCGCTCCTTCCTCGACAAGGACCGGGTCGGATTCCTGGTTGCCGATTTCAACACCGGCGGCGGTGATCTGTTCTACGCCGGCCATCACAAATCTTTCGACCGGCCGCTAGAACCGGGAGACGAGGTCAAAGGGACGTTCCGCGTCAGGCTGGCGGCCCCGCCGAATCCGGGGACCGCCCTTGCCGGCCGCGCCGCCGAGGGAGCCGAGCCTGCCGCCTTTAGCCGCTAGAACTTCAGCGTCATCCGATAGCGATAGCCCAGGTCTTTCTTGACGAAATCGAAGGAGCTGATGACGGAAAGCTCCGGGAGATTCCATTTCGCGATGCAGGCGTAAACCTCGCGGTGGCCCTGGCGATGGGCGTATTCGATCGTCGTCTTATGGAGGGCCTTGGAGATGCCGCGGTTCCGCAGCGTCCGCGTCACGAAAGTAATCTGGAGATAGAACTCGGGCGGGGTCCTGCCGGAGGACAAGGGCAGGATGTCGAACATATTGTCGACCTCCGGCGCCCCGAGGGACGGATAACCGATGAGATAGCCGGCCACCCGCCCCTTGACCTCGGCGACGAATGTCTTGTATTTCGTCCCGGGCTTGAGGAAACGCTCGGCATACTCGTCGACGCTCGTCTTGATCTGAACGTCCGGGAACCTTTCGCCGAGCTCCGCCTCGAGCTCCCGGACGAGGTCGAGCATCTGGGCGAGGTCCTCCGGCCGGTATTCGCGGATCTTGACCCGGAGGGCTGGTTTCGCCTCCTCCTTGGGTCCGGCCTTGGGCCCGCGCGGTCCGTGGTCCAACTTACTTTTGCGCCGGCGCGGCGTTGTCGATGACCCACATGCCGCGGCCGTTCGTCGCGATCACGATCACATTGTCCCGCGGATGGATCTGGAGGTCCCAGACCGCCACGTTGGGCAGGCCGCTTCCGAGGACGCTCCAGGTCTTGGCCCCGTCCGTCGTCACGTAGGCTCCGATGTCCGTGCCGCAATAGAGGACGCCGGCTTTCTTGGTGTCTTCGCGGATGACGTTCGTCGACCCGCCGGGGATGTTGGCGGCGATGCTCGTCCAGGTCTTGCCGTAATCGGCGGATTTGAAGAGATACGGGTTGAAGTCGTCATCGTGGCGGCCGACAAGCGAGATATAGACGGTCGCCGGGTCGTACTTGGAGGCCGTGATGCACCAGACGTGCTTGTTATAGGGCAGCCCCGCGGTGACCTCGGTCCATTTCGCGCCGCCGTCCATGGTGACGTGGACCCGGCCGTCGTCGGTCCCGGCATAGAGGACGCCCGCCTTGAGCGGCGATTCGTCGATCGCCGTGATCGACGCGTAGTTGATGGCGTAGGGCAGCTTGCCCTGCCTCTGAGGGTCGTTATAGGTCAGGTCCGGACTGATCTTCTCCCAGGTCTCGCCCTTGTCCTTGGAGCGGAAGACGTATTGAAAGCCGTGGTAGAGGACGTTGGGGTCGTGGGGCGAGAGGATCGTCGCCGCCAGCCACTGGCCGCGGTGTTCGGGCTCGCCGGCCGCGGGTTTCGGATAGATCTCCTTGCTCGTCCACTGGCCGTCCTTGTATTCCGAGCGCATCAGCCGCCCGTAGAACGACGAGGCGTATTCGATATTCGGATTGGTCGGGTCGACGGCGATGATCGTGCCCTCGCCGCCCGGCGCCGTTTCCCAGCGCACGCCCTGTGCACGGAAGCGTCGGCCGGAAGTCTGCGAGGGGGCAGGTCCGACGCCGATCCCGCGCAGCGTGCCCTGGTCCTGGACGGAGCCGTAGACGATGAACGGCTTGCTCATGTCGTACATGACGTTATAGAACTGGACGGAGGGGATGCCCTTGTGGAAATCCCGCCAGTTGAGGCCGCCGTCATAGGAGACGTTGGCCCCGCCGTCGTTGACGTTGATGAGATAGCTCGAGTCGTTCGGGTCGATCCACAGGCCGTGGTGGTCGCCGTGGAGGTTCTCGTAGTTCAGGGTCAGGAAGGACTTCCCCCCGTCGACGGACTTGGACAAGCCGAGGCCCATAAGGTAGACCGTATTCTCGTTCGAGGGGTCGACGCGGATCTGGCCGAACACCCAGCCGTAGGTCCCGCCGAAGCGCTCCATCATCCGGTCGGTCGGGCTGACCTTCCGCCAGGTTCCGCCCTGGTCGTCCGAGCGGTAGACCTCGGCGCCGATGATGTCGGGATACGTCCTCTGCCGGCCGTAGGAGTCCCGCTCATTGGGCGAAGGCTCGCGGGAGGGCGTATGGTTGTCGACGAACGCGTACACGATGTGGGGCTTGGACGAGCAAAGGTCGAGGCCGATGCGGCCGGTGAACTTCGTGTCCGGCAGGCCCGCGTTCGCTTCCTTCCACGTCTTTCCGCCGTCCACGGTCTTGAACAGGCCGTCGCCGGGCTCCGGAACGGGGTCGCTCCAGCGCAGGCGGATGCGGTGGCACATCGAAGCGATGAGGACGTCGGGGTTCTTAGGGTCCATGACCAGGTCGATGGCCCCGATTTTCTCGTTGAGATAGAGGATTTTCTGCCACGTCTTCCCGCCGTCGGTCGTCTTGTAGACGCCGCGGTCGGGGCTGTAAGTCCATTCGTGGCCCGCCGCCGCGACATAGACGATGTCGGGATTCGTCGGGTGGATCCGGATCCGGCCGATCGTGTAGGTCCCGGCCAGGCCGACGTGCGTCCAGGTCTTTCCGGCATCGACGGATTTGTAGACCCCCGTGCCGGCCATCGAGGCGCGGAAGATGTTGGCCTCGCCCGTCCCGTAATAGATGATATTCGGGTCGGACTCGGCGATGTCGATGTCTCCCGACGACATCGTCGGGAGCTCGTCGGTCAGGCACTGCCAAGTGACGCCCGTGTTCTCGGTCTTCCACAGGCCGCCCACGGCCGAAGCGATGTACATGACGTTCCGGCTGCCCTTCGGGACGGCGATGTCGACGCACCGGCCGCCGATGATGTCCGGTCCGATGAAACGCCATTTCATATCCTTGAACGGAGTCTGGGCCTTCATGGCCTGGTGCTGGTCGTACCACTTGAGCCGCTGAGCAGGGTCGGTGTTTTCGACCTTCTTCAAGGCGGCCTTGGCCGCCGGGGCCTTGGTCTGAGCGGCGAAGGCGACGAGCGCCGCGCTCAAAGCCAAAAAGACGATGATGGCGGAACGTTTGGAAAACTTCACGAGTCCTCCTTCCTTCGGACGATCGCTAGTAAAATAATCTACTTTTTCTTCAAATTCAACCGGCCGCGGCCGAACTTGTAGTCCGCGCCGGGGTCTCCCAGGTCGACCGCCCTGGCCTTCAGGACCGCGGCGGTCTGTTCGGGCGTGAACGGAGTCTTTTCCAGGAAGAGGGCCGCCGCTCCCGCCGCGCAGGGAGCCGAGGCCGACGTTCCGTAGAAGGCGGACGGCATGAGCGCGAACGACGGCCATCCGGCAATGGGGCCCGCGGCGGCTCCGTAGGTGCTCGTCGAAACGCCGGAGGGCGCGCTGATATCGGGCTTGTCGGCGCCGTTGTGCGTGGGGCCGCGGGAGCTGTAGGAGTGATACGAATCGTCCCTCCAATCCGACGCCCCGACGGTCAGCGCCGAAGGCGAGTCGGAGGGGATGAGCAGGCTCCCCTGCGGGACGTTATACTCGATCGGGTCGGAATTGCCGTAGGTGAAGACCTCCAGCTTGCAGTTCCTGGTCGCTGAATACTTCTTGATGGCCAGCCCCCACCACATGCCGGCGTTCCCGTAATAGTCGCCGACCTGCTCGACCGGCCATTGATTTCCCGTCTGCATGTTCTGGGAGGACGTCGCGACCTTCCACTGGCCCCCCGTATAGTAATAAAGCGTGATGTCGTAATCCTGGCTCGAGCCGCTGTAGTTCGAGCCGTTCCAGGTTCCCCAGTCGTCCCAGTTGACGTAGGCCCCGGTCACCGTATACGCCGGTACCCACCACTGGAGGATCTCGTCGCCTCCCGAGAAATTCAGCCAGCCGTCGTTGTCCGAGTCGGCGAAGGTCCCCTCCCAATGGTCCTCGGCGGAATTTCCCGCGGAGTTGACCCAGAGGATGCCGTTTTCGGCCGCGTAATCCACGACGTCGCAGACCGGTCCGGTCCCCTTCCCGTCGCCGGCGTTCCACCAGCCCATCGAATAAGAAATGACCTTGACGCCTTCTTCGACCAAATATTCGACGGCATCGTAGAGCTCGGCCAGCGAGCCGGAGTTGACCAGCCAGAGGCGCGCGTTGGGAGCCATATCGTGGACGATCTCGGCGCAGGCCGTGCCGTGGACTTCGGCCGCCAAATTTCCGTCGGCGCGGAACGACTTGGCCGTCACGGCCGACGGCAGCTCCGTTCCCAACAACGCCTGATAGCCCGTGAAGCCGGCGTCGAGGACGGCGACTTTCGTCCCGCCGCCGGTATTCCGGTAGGCGCTCACGGACTGCCACAGGTCGGCGCCCGTCACGGCCACTCCTTCCGAGACGATCTCGGCCAGCGGCGCCGGCCGGAGCGGAACCCGGACGTAGCGGACCGAAGGGCTTGACGACAGCGCGTCCAAGGCCGGGATCGGAAGGCGGCCTTGGACGAGGTTTTTATGAATTCGCTCGACGAAGCCGCCCAAAGACTGGACCCGGGATTTGACGGCCTGCGACTCCGGGAAAAGGCCGAGCGCGGCGTTCTGCGCCGAGGATTCGACTTCGATCCGGACTCCATGGACATCCATCTCCACGCCCCTCTGCGCGGCGAAGGCTCGGGCCCTGTCGGCCCCTTCGACGCGATCGATGTCGTAGAGCTTGGCCAACACGTAGTCCATTTTCGGATTCAGGACGTCCTTGAAAGCCTCGCCGCCCGAAAGGTCGGCCGGCCCCGGCGCTTCGGGGCGGACGGTCTGAAGGCTGGCCTTCGAGGGAGCGAGAAGGATGAGGCCGAAAGCCGCGAAACAAACGACGGCCAAGGCGGGCTTGAAGCTGTTTTTCGTCTTCATGGGATCCCTCTCAAAAACCGTATTTCAGGCCTACGCCGAAGACAAGGGAGCTCAGGTCCAGGCCGTCCAGGACGCCCGCCGCTTCCTCGCCTCCGGCGGTATCGGTCAAGCTCCAGGAACCATCCGCTTTGCCCATGAGATAGCGGATTTCGACGTTGAGAAAGACGCCCTGCCCGGGCTTCGGCCCCGGCTTGAGAAGATAGTCGACTCCTCCCCCGGCGAGGACGATGAGCCCCCCCTTCACCGATTCCGAGAGGGTCAGGCCCAGGCCGGTCCAGTCGCTCTTGACGCCGGGATCCACTTTAAAGCTGTTCGCAGAATACCCGGCGCCGAGAACGCCGTAGGGAACGAGCTTGCTCCCCTTGCCGAACCGCGCCGTTAGCGCGACCGTGAGCGGCGTGAGCGTCATGGAGCCCTTGCTCAGGCCGGTCGGCGAACCCGATACGGAGGACGTGATCAGGCCGGCCCGGGCTTCGACGGCGAACATCGGGGTCAGTTCGAAGCCGAAGGAGAGGCCGGCGGCCAGGCCGCCGCCGAAGCCGGACCCCAGCTGTTTGGCATAGCCGGCCGCAAGCCCCAGGCGCTTCGCGGCGGGCGCGAAAGACGCGAGGATCAAAACGGCCAATCCGAGAGCGAGCGATTTCTTCATTCGGCCTCCTCCGTGAATCGATGCGCTGAGAGCCGCCATATTGACAAAGAACGGCCGCTCTGTCAACGCCGCAAAGCGGGCCAAAAGGCCGGGAGGCGCAGGAAAAGAAAAGGGCTGGCTGTTTCAGGGAATTAAGCTAAAGGGGGTAACAAGGAGGGTTAGCCTGCCCAGCCAGCGCAGCAGGAATGAACGCATAATATACTATCAAATATATAAAGTCAATGGGTTTTATATAATTATTTTTTCAAGAATGCCGGGGGCCGTATCCGGCGGCCAGGAAGGCCAGGATCTCGACATGGCCGCGCGGCGTGCGCGGCGCGATCGAGCAGGCCGTGCTGAGGATGAAGCCTCCGCCCTCGCCCCCCGCCTCCAGCCGGCGCCGGGCGTCGGCCTCGATCCGCGCGAGAGGGCCGGGGAGCAGCGTATGAACCGGGTCGATGTTCCCCTTGATGAAGACCGTCCGGCCGATGCGGGCCTTGGCCTCCGCCAGTTCGACGTTGCCGAGCGGAGGCGGATCGAGGCATTCGATCCCCGAGACGCCGGATTCGGCCATCATCTCCAGCCGGTCGCGGATCCTGCCGCAGGTATGGAGATAGACCGGAACCCCCAGGTTCCGGACGGCCCGGGCGATCCGGCTCTCGCCGGGCATGACGAATTCCCGGTAAAAGCGGGGCGAGATGAAGCCCGCGCCCGCGTACGGGGACGAGATCTTGACGGCATCCAGCCCGAGCCGCGCCTGCTCTTCGGCGATCGCGACGACGCCCGCCGCCAGCCGTTCGAGGACGGCCTTGGAGCGCTCCGGCTCTTCGGCCAGGGCCAGGAATCCGCCGGCGAATCCGAACAGATCCAGGAAATAGTCGAACGGCGAGGTCACCTCGCCGTGGACCGAGAACTCGCCCCCCGCCCCGGCCAGGATATCCCGGAAGATATCGTAAGGATGGTCCGGGTCGATCGTGAAGCGCAGGCCTTGAGAAACGGGGATGAAATCCAAGCGGCCGGGGACCGAGTCCGGGTCGAACGTCTCGATCGCGGGAGGCGCCGGATCCTTCACCGGATAGGAAAGCGGCAGGCCGTCCTTGGGAAAGATCGTCCGGCCGCCGTCCTTCCATTGGACGACCTCCCGGTCCGGCTCGCGGACGACCCTGAGGACGTCTCTCTCCCAGCCGGGCGCGTGGCCGTGGAGGCTGACGAGGATGCCGTCGAACGCGTACCGGCGGCGCAGCTCCAGCAGCCCATCAGCGAAGCGCTCGCGCGACAGCCAGAACTCGACGGGAGAGACACCCGTCTGGAGCAGCATATGGCCGATGCTCATCTGGCACATGACGGGCACCCGGTCGGGACGGTTCCCCCGCATAGCCGCCGCCATCCGCTCTTTGGGCGTCATCTCTTTCAACCATAAGCGATCTTCGCAGATCCGTCAATCGGCGCGGCGGCCTGACCGTCGAACAGTTACGGGGACATGATTCCCTGTTTCCGTTGGAAAATGCGGAATGTTCGACCGGAAACGAGCTGGGAAACGGGGACAGGGTATCGTCCCCCCTTGTCTTGGAAACCGTTCGATGGTCGGCAGGACGGCGGACGGCCGGGCGTTCGCCATGCGAGGGCGCGGCAAAAATCCTGAAATCCGTTGACACGTCCGCGCCGAATCTGATATTTTCCCAGGTGACAAGGAGCCGTCGAGGCCGGCGCCCCCGGCACCCTAAAAGATGTCCATCCTGATCGGTCTCGTCTTCGGATTCATCGCCGCCATCCCCCTCGGACCGGTCAACGTCTTCGTCATCTCGCAGACCATCAAGCGGGACTTTTTCCACGGCTTCATGGGCGGCCTCACCGCCGCCATCCTCGACACGACGTATTGCCTGGTCGCCCTCCTCGGCATTTCCCAGGTGACGTTCAATCTCGACCACTATCTCGGCCTGCCGATCATGAAGTTCATCGCCGCCGCCGTGCTCGTCATCCTCGGGATCCGGATGATCCAGCAGTCCAAGACCTACAAGGAAGCCATGCCGGACAAGAAGGCGACGACGTTCTCGCCCCATGCCATCCTGGGGGTCGTGCTCCTCTATATTTCGAACCCCGCCCTCTACGCGTTCTGGATCGTCGTCGCCGGGACGGTGACCAGCCATTACTGGGTTTCCGATTCGGGAATGAGCCCCTTCTTTTTCGCCCTCGCGGTCGGCGTCGGCGGTTTGGCCTGGTATTTCATCCTGACCTATTACGTGGCCAAATACCACCATCAATTCAAGGCTAAGACGTTCCGGGTGATCTTCCTCGTCCTGGGGTGCTTCCTGTTCGGCCTCGCCGCCTACACCCTGCTCTCGCTCGTCGTCAAGCTGAAGCTGTGAAGCGGATCCACCTCGTCTGCAACGCCCATCTCGACCCCGTCTGGCTTTGGGAATGGCCCGAAGGGGCGGGCGAAGCCTTGTCCACGTTCCGGACGGCCGCCGACTTCTGCGAACGGCGGCCGGATTTCGTCTTCTGCCACAACGAGGCCATCCTCTATCAATGGGTCGAGGAGTACGAGCCGGCGCTTTTCGAGCGGATCCGGAAGCTGGTGGCGGCCGGCCGGTGGAATATCCTCGGCGGCTGGTTCCTCCAGCCGGATTGCAACATGCCGAGCGGCGAGTCGTTTGTCCGGCAGATCCTCCTCGGAAAAAGATATTTCCGGGAGAAATTCGGGGTGGACGTCAAGACGGCGGCCAATCTCGACCCGTTCGGCCACAGCCGAGGGCTCGTCCAAATCCTGGCCAAGAGCGGCTACGATTCGTATCTCTTCTGCCGCCCGGATTCGGGTTTCTTGAGCCTTCCGGCCGACGACTTCGTCTGGGTCGGATACGACGGGTCCGAAGTACTCGCCGTCCGGGCCCGGGCCCATTACAATTCGCAGGGGGGGATGGCGCGGGCGAAGGTCGAGGAGTGGCTGAAGGCGTTCCCCGGCCGGGAATCGAGCCTCCTCCTCTGGGGGATCGGCGATCACGGCGGCGGCGCGTCGGAGAAGGACCTCGACGACCTGGACGGCCTGAGGTCGTCCACGCGGGAATTCGAGATCATCCATTCCACGGCCGATGCGTATTTCAAGGGCCTCGGCGAAGGGAGGCAGGCCCTGCCCCGTTTCGCCGACGACCTCAATCCGTGGGCCGTCGGCTGTTACACGACCATGGCCCGAGTGAAGCAAGGACACCGCCGGCTCGAAAACGAGATCTACTCGGCCGAAAAAACGGCCGCGATCGCCGCCTTCCAAGGCCTCTTGCCCTACCCCGGCCGCGAGCTCGCCGAAGCCCTCCGGGACCTGGCCTTTTCCGAGTTCCACGATATCCTCCCGGGTTCGTCCATCGAGCCGGGCGAAGAGGGAGCGGTGCGGCTCCTCGACCACGGCCTGGAGGCCTGTTCGCGGGTCAAAGCCAAGGCCTTTTTCGCCCTTGCCGCGGGAGAACATCCAGCCGAACCGGGAGAGATTCCCATCCTTGTCTTCAATCCCCATCCGTTCAAGGTCAGCGGGCCGATCGCCTGTGAGTTCGAGGACCACGAGCCGAATTTCGGCGGCGGCTATCTCCTGCCGCGGATATATCAGGAGGGAAGGCCTCTCCCCTGCCAGCCGGAAAAGGAGCTGAGCAACCTGAGCCTCGAGTGGCGCAAAAAGGTCGTTTTCGCCGCCGAGCTCGAGCCGGGGCGGATGAACCGCTTTTCCTGCCGCCTGGAGAGGGTCCCGAAAAAACCTGAGCCGCGGGTCTCCGCCGAAGGCGGGATCATCCGTTTCAAGACAAGAGACCTCGACGTCCTCGTCAACACGACGACCGGCTTTATCGACCGCTACAAAACCGCGAGCGGCGACTTCCTGGCGGCGAACGCGTTCAGGCCTCTTGTCATCAAGGACAACGCCGACCCGTGGGGCATGAGCGTCCGCCGCTTCCGGGAAGCCGCCGGAGAGTTCACGCTGCTTGACCCGAAGGCGGCGGCCGCCTTTGCCGGCGTAGCCGGGGCGTCGCTGCCTCCGGTTCGGGTCGTCGAGGACGGCGAGGTCCGGACGGTCATCGAGGCTCTTTTCGGATACGGCGGCTCGGTCATCGCCGCGCGGTACGCGCTCCCCAAGACGGGGACCGAGGTCGGGCTCGAGCTCAGGGTGCAGTGGAACGAAAAAGACAGGATGCTGAAGCTGTCGATCCCGGGCCGGCTCGGGCTTGGCCGCTATCTCGGCCAGACGGCCTTCGGACGGGAAGAGCTGCCGGCGAACGGCGACGAGGCCGTCAGTCAGAAATGGGCGGCGCTCGTATCGCGGGACGGCGAGTTGGCCCTCACGGTCATCAACGACAGCGTTTTCGGCTCGGATTTCGCGGACGGGGAGCTCCGCGTCTCGCTGCTCCGCTCTCCGGCCCACTCGGCCGACCCGGCCGGGGGCAGGCCCATGCTCCATCAGGACCGCCTTATCCCGCGTATCGACCAGGGGGAACGGATCTTCCATTTCTGGGCCAACGGAGGCCCGGCCGGCGAACGGCTGGGCGCGGTCGACAGCGAAGCGCTGGCCAAGAACGAGACCCCCTATGTCCTCGCCTATTTCCCCCCGGGCTCGGGACGGAAGGCCAAGCCGGGCGTCGTCCTCAGCGATCCGGCGATCCAGCTCGCCGCCCTCAAGAAGGCCGAGGACGGGGACGACCTCGTCATCCGCCTGTTCGAGCCGACGGGCATCGACCGGACCGCCGAGATGGACCTGCCCTTCGTTGGAGCGAAAACACGGGTCGCCCTCAAGGGCTTCGAAATCAAGACGCTGAGATTCCATAAAGAAACGAAGGAATTCCGGAGCGTCGACCTTCTCGAAGATGAATCCTGAACATCGCCCGTCCGGGCCCGTCACAGTCGTCCTGTGCGGCATCGGCGGCATGGGCGCAGTGTATCTCCAAGCTTTGCTCGAGCGGACCGAGGGCGGGGCGTTCAAAGTCGAAGGCGCCATCGATCCCGTCCCGGCGCGCTGCCCGCAGCTGGACCGGCTGAGCGAGCTCAAGATCCCCGTCTATCCGGACCTCGAAAGCTTCTACCTTCGCCATAAAGCCGACCTAGCGATCGTGTCGTCGCCCATCCAGTTCCACGCCCAGCAGTCCTGCCTGGCGCTCGCCCAGGGCAGCTTCGTCCTGTGCGAGAAGCCCGTGACGGCCACGATCCAGGAGGCCCGGCGGATCGTGCAAGTCCGCGATTGGGCCGGACGCTGGACCGCCGTCGGCTACCAATGGTCGTTCAGTTCGGCCATCCAGAGGCTCAAGGCCGACATCATGGGCGGCGTGTTCGGGAGGCCGATCCGATACAAGTGCCTGTATCTCTGGCCCCGGGACGAAGCCTATTACGGCCGGAACGATTGGGCGGGCCGGAAGCGCGACCGCGAGGGCGCCTGGGTTCTCGACAGCCCGGCCAATAACGCCATGGCCCACGACCTCCACAATATGTTCTATCTTTTGGGCGGCGAGATCCGGTCGAGCGCGGTCCCCGTCGAAGTCGAGGCCGAGCTCTACCGGGCCTATGACATCGAGAATTTCGACACGGCCGCGTTCCGCGGCCGGACGGACGCCGGCGTCGATTTTCTATTCCTCGTCAGCCACGTCTCCCGCGAAGACAAGGGCCCGGTCTTCCGCCTGGAGTTCGAGAAGGGGCTGGTCTTCTGCGAGGGCCGGAACATGGACGTCAAAGCGCGGCTCCCCGACGGCTCGGTCAAGGCCTACGGCTGTCCCGACCAGGAACCCATGAAGAAGCTCTGGGACTGTATCGACGCGGTGAGAAGCGGCGTTGATCCCGTTTGCGGGCTCGAGGCGGCTATGAGCCAGACCCTGTGCCTGAACGGCATCCAGGATTCGATGCCGGACATCGTCGCGTTCCCCAAGGACATCGTGCGGAAGGAAGGCGTTCGGGGGCGGGAACGGCTCATCGTCGACGAGCTGGACGAGGTCTTCGGACTGGCCTACGCCTCGTCTCGACTGCCCTCGGAGCTGGCCATCCCATGGGCATGCGCCGGCGAATCGATCGACCTGCGAGACTATGCCGGCTATCCCTCCCTTTGACCGGGGCCATGCGCGTCGCCATCGAGAAGATCGTCTATCCCGGACGAAGGATGGCCGCGCACGAAGGCCAAGTGGTCTTCACCGACGAAGGACTTCCCGGCGAGATCGTCGAAGTCGAGGTCGTCCATAGAAAAAAGAATTACATCGAGGCGCGGACCGTCGCGGTCGTCGAAGCGTCCGCGAAGCGAATCGAGCCGCGCTGCGGCCATTACAGGACATGCTCATCCTACCAGGCTCTGGGCTACGAGGATCAAATCGAGCTCAAGCGGGGCCAGCTCCGTGAGATCCTGGCGGGAATCGGGGAGGCGGCAGAACCGGAGCTCGAATTTATCCCATCGCCCAAGATCTGGCACTATCGCAACAAGGTCCGCTTGTCCATCCTGTGGCAAGGAAACAAGGCCGGCCTGGCCTATCACCAGCCCGGCTCGCGGGAGGAGTTCACGGCGGTCGAGACCTGCCACCTCGTCGCCGAGCCCGTCAATGAGCTGCTCAAGCTCTTGGTCCGGCGCGTCGAAGAGAGCAAGCTGACCGCCCTGCGGGAAGCGGAAGCCAAGATCGGCCTGGCGGGCCGGGGCGAGCTCATTCTAAACTTGTTTTGGACCTCCGCCTACGACCCGAAAGCCCTGGACCCGATTTTATCCGCCCTGCTTTCATGTTTCCCCATCGCCGGCGTCGTTTCCTATAAAAAGGAACGGGGCGCGGAGCGCGAGATCGTCGAATGGGGCAAACCCGTCGTCGAAGAACGGGTCGGAGAAATTCGGTATCGGATCGGCTCCCGTTCGTTTTTCCAGGTCAACGTCGGAATATTGGGAACCGTCGTCGAAGACATGAAAAAGCTGGCGGGA
>Ga0163209_1000702_pt1 | contig 14656 bp, 16 predicted proteins | sample Kivu_160m_FD_113538 | JGI IMG/M metagenome (GOLD analysis project Ga0163209, IMG submission 113538) | Freshwater microbial communities from Lake Kivu, Western Province, Rwanda to study Microbial Dark Matter (Phase II) - Kivu_160m | ecosystem: Environmental > Aquatic > Freshwater > Lake ...
AGATAGCGGAAGGTTCTCCCGATGAGATCATCCATAACGCTAAAGTCATAGAAGTCTATCTGGGGAGGTCTCATGCTTAAAATCGAAGAAATAGACGCCTACTACGGAGACCTCCAGGCCCTGTGGGGCATCTCTATGCAGGTCAATGAGGGAGAACTGGTGGCCCTCGTTGGGCCCAACGGCGCAGGAAAAACTACCACCTTGCGAGTCATAACCGGCTTACTGAAACCGGCCTCAGGCGACATCCATTTCTACGGTCACCACCTGGATAAGGTAGCGGCTCACAAGATCGTGGAGTTAGGCATATCCCAAGTACCAGAGGGTGGAAAGATATTCACGGCGATGAGCGTCCTGGAGAACCTGGAGCTAGGGGCGTTCGTCGCCAGTGCCCGGAAAGTCAAGGATCAAAGCTTGCAGTGGGTATACGAAATCTTCCCTCGCCTTGAGGAAAGGAAGAACCAACGGGCGGGGACCCTGAGCGGCGGTGAGCGGCAGATGCTGGCCATCGGCCGGGCCTTGATGTCCAAACCCAGGCTTTTGCTGCTGGATGAACCCTCTTTTGGCCTGGCGCCTTTGCTGGTGGAACAGATTTTTGCGATGATCACGGAGATAAACCGGCAGGGGGTTACTGTCCTGCTGGTAGAGCAAAACGTCCGGGCGGCCTTGGAGCTGGCGCACAGGGCCTACGTGATCGAGAACGGCCGGATTGTCGGCCAGGGTACCGGCGATGCTCTCTTGTCCTTTGAGTCTGTACGCAGCGCGTACCTGGCATAAACAGCGAAGAGGAGATTGCCATGCTTGAACCGTTGGTGCAAAACCTGGCTTTTGGCCTTCTGGTAGGCGCCTTGTACGGCTTGGCGGCGGTGGGCCTGTCCCTGGTCTTCGGGGTGACCAAGTTCCTCAACGTGGCCCACGGAGAGCTTTTGATGTTTGGCGGCTACGCCAGCTTCTGGATCTTTACCCTTTTGGGCATAGACCCTTTCCTCACGCTCGCTTCCACCATTGTTTTCCTTCTCGTGATTGGGCTAGTCCTGTACAAATTGCTCTTCGCCCGCATGGTCAAGCTCACGGAGAGCGTCAAGATACAGAACACCCTCCTCGTCGGCTTCGGACTGTCCCTGATTTTGCAGAACCTGGCTCTGCGCCTGTGGACTGCCGATACCAGGAGCATCACTACTTTCTATTCTGGGTCGGTATTCACACTCCTGGGCGTGCGCTTTCCCATCGTGCGTGTGGCCAGCCTGGTCATCGCCCTGGTTACTCTCCTGGCCCTGGACATGTTCCTGCGGCGGACCTACACGGGCAAGGCCCTGCGGGCCACTGTGGAAAACTGGGAGGCAGCCACCCTGATGGGGATTGATATCCAGAGGGTCTACCTCTTGTCCTTCGTGTTGGGAGCTGCTCTGGCCGGGGTAGCGGGATGTTTGGTGAGCGTTGGTTATTCCATAGATCCGGTGATGGGGATGAACTGGACGCTCAAGGGCCTCATCGTCATGGTCCTGGGTGGGTTGGGGAGCATCACGGGGACCTTTGTCGGCGGCCTCGTCTTGGGGGTGACAGAGTCAGCCACCGGCTTTTTTCTCAGCCTAACTTACCGAGAGGTAGTCGGCCTCGTCCTTTTCGTCCTGATCTTGGTTTTCAGGCCGCAGGGCTTATTCGGTACGAAAGAGGGGTAGCCAATGACCAGAAAGCAAGTTACATTTAGCGCCCTGCTCATCCTCATCGCCATCTTGGCCTTCCTCCCTGTGGTGGTCAAGAAAGATAGCACCATCAACCTGGCGCTTTTGGTCCTTCTTTACGTTTCCCTGGCCTCCAGTTGGAACATCCTGGGCGGCTATAGTGGGCAGATCAACCTGGGCCATGCCGCTTTCTTTGGGGCGGGGACCCTGGTCACTCGCTCCCTCTGGTTGGCAGGTTGGAATCTCTTTCCTAGCCTTCTGGCGGGGGGCCTCGTGGCTGTGGCCTTGGCCCTGCTGATTGGCATTCCCGCCTTCCGACTCAGGGGGATTTATTTCGCCATTGGTACGCTGGCCCTGGCGCAGATACTGTACATCACCGTCGGGAACACGCTGCCGATGATCTCCTCTCTCCCGGCACAAAGTCTGGCTACCTACGAGCTTGTCCCCCGCTACTATCTCTTCCTGGGCTTGACCATTCTCACCACCGGGACGGCCTACTTTCTGGTCAATTCCCGCTTGGGGCTGGGGATAATGGCCATTAGAGAAGAAGAAGATGCGGCGGAATCGCTGGGAGTCAGTGCGTTGCAACACAAGCTTTTGGCTCTGTCGGTCAGCGCCTTCTTTGCCGGCTTGACTGGAGGGGCTTTCGCCTACTATCACGTGGGCTACTACCCTCAGCTTCCATTTGCCCCGGAGTGGACTTTTGATTCCATGATGATGGCTTACATCGGCGGTGCCGGCACTATTATCGGCCCGATCATCGGCGCGGTGTTCTTCGTCATCGTCAGGGAGTTTCTGGTGCTGAAGCTGGCCGAGCTGCACCTGATTGTCTTCGGCGTTCTCTTCATTCTCGTGGTCCTCTTCCTACCTGGCGGGTTAGTCGGCGTCTGGGGAACGCTGCAGAAAGCGCTGGCCCGTCGCTCAAGACCGAAGGAGATCAAACTTACCCCCACAAGGGAGAGTTGACCTCCGCCGCCGTTGGCCCTATCGCCAAACCTGAAAGGAGGTGGCCTATGAGGTGATACTGCCGGGCGATATCTGTGTGCCGGAGACGGCTTTCTAGGACAAAAACAAGGAGGATTAGCCATGAGAGCTAAACTGACAATCGTGCTCGTGGTCGCGCTCTTAGTGAGCACACTAGCGACCGGTTGTGGCCCCGCACCGACACCAACACCGGTACCTACCGCGGTACCACCTACCCAGGTACCACCTACAAAGGTACCACCGACACCTGTACCACCTACAGCGACACCCGCGCCGACGAAGCCGCCGGCACCGGCAGCCATAGAGATCGGCGCGTCAATTCCCCTCACGGGGAAATTCGGCTCCCTCGGTGCCCAGGTGAAGCCGGGATACATGTACGCTGTGGATGCCATCAACGCTGCCGGTGGGGTGTACGTCAAAGAGTTCGATAAGAAGATCCCCCTGAAGCTCACCATCTACGACGACGAATCCGACCCCACCAAGGCGGTGAGCAAGCTGGAGACTCTCTACGCCGAGCAGAAGGTGACAGCCTACCTAGGCGGCGCCGGTAGCGACATGCATGCCGCGACCGCCGCCATCGCCGAAAAGAACAAAGTCCCCTATCTCGGCATTGCCTTTGCCCTTTACCAGATTCACCAGAAGGGCTACAAGTACCTGTTCTCACCGTTCCCCAAGTCGCCTGCCCAGGGCAAAGACGTTTACGAATACCTCAACGCCCAAATTCCTGAGGGGCAAAGACCGACCAAGGTGGCCATCTTCCAGGAAAAGACCGACTGGGGCATCGAGCTGGGAGGGCTATGGAAGGAAAATGCCCCCAAATACGGGTATACGATCGTGGACTACGAGGAGTATGCCCCGGGGACCAAGGACTACTCGGGCATGATCCTCAAAGCCAAGGCGGCGGGGGCCGAGGCCCTGTTCGGCATGCCTACTATGCCGGACGGCACGGCGATGTTCAAGCAGATGGCTGAACTCGGCTGGGCTCCCAAGTTCAGTCTGATTATCCGCGCTCCGGAAAACGTCGCCTGGGGAGACTCGCTGGGCAAGGTCGGCGAATATGTAACCATATTCCCGGGCTGGCACAATGGCGAGAAGTTCCCAGGAGTGGCCGAACTCAACGCCAAGTACCAGGCTGAATTCAAGCGGCCCGCCGACTTGCTGACCGGCCCGGCTTATGCCTGCGTGCAAATCCTGGCCAATGCGATTGAAAGAGCGGGCACTCTGGACCGGGACAAGATCAGGGATGCCATCGCCGCCACCAATATGACGACGGTGGTTGGCCCGGTCAAGTTCAACGCCGACGGCACCGGCGTTGTTCTGGATCCGATGATTCAATGGCAAAAGGGCAAGCTGGAGCTGGTGTGGCCCGCCGAGCACCAGACCGCCAAGCTAGCCTACCCGGCCCCTCCATTCGATCAAAGATAGACAAGGTCGTACCCAGGAAATCAGCGATCAGAATGTGGCGATGGTCAATACTCAGCAGATCACAAATCTGGCTCGTAGTGGGCGCTTGCCCAGATACATCACCAAGTAAGAAATGTATCGGGGCTTGAGCGCCGGAAAGCGCACTACACGTGCGCACTACGAACTCAAACTGTGCTCTACTGATACTCGCACTGCGGAGGGACAAGCTGGCCATCGCCACATTCCTGGCTGAAGCCCGGGGTTGGGAAATAAGGAGTACAAGGATGACAGAAACCTACAGTCTAGTGGACGCAACCATGAAGGTTATTCAGGATCGCCGCAGCATCCGGGATTACACACCGGAACCAGTGGCCGATCAGGACCTGGATCTGATTCTGGAAGCGGCGCGGCAGGCGCCTTCGGGTGAGAATGCCCAACCCTGGCGTTTCATCATCGTGAAGGACGCCGACACGCGCCGGAAGCTGGGGGCACTGGCAGGCGGCGGGAGTGGCCGCCGCTTCACCGCCGAGTTTGTCACCCAACAGATGCAAGAACGTTTCGCCAGCCTGCAGGACGAAGCGAAGAAAAAAGCCGCCTTTGAGAAGCTGACCTCCGGCCAGGTATCGGCCTTTCTAGCCAATGCGCCGGTCAACATCGTCGTCTGCGGCAAGAAGGACGTTTGGGACATGCCCTACGATACCTCGGCGGCGATTGAGAATATACTGTTGATGGTCACGGCGCTAGGCTTGGGGGCCTGTTGGGTGATCGCCCCCTGCATTGATATTCGCGACGAAGAACGCATCAAGGCGTTACTGCACATTCCCGAAGGTTTCAAGGCGGTCAGCATCATTTCTATCGGCCATCCGACACGGGCGCATCGGCCGCGCCCACGCCTCCCCATCAACCAGCTCGTCTTTGCGGAAAAGTGGGGGGAAGCTTACTATGAGGAACAAGCATGAAAACCAAGACGATTTCTCGCGACTACGCTAACGACCTCATCTTTGAGCTGGAAAAAGCCTTCTGGGACGAACGGGGCAAGGGAGCGCGCTTCCGCATGACGACTGTGGGGCGCGAGTATTTCCAGACCAAGTGCCTCCCCCTGCTCCAGTCGCCTGAGATTGACGATATGGTGCAGACCATCGAGGCCGCCCTCCGGTCCGAAGGGATCGTCAGCCGGGTGTCCGCGGAGAGCGATGGCCGGCAGCTTCGCCTGCGCGTGGCTGGATGCGCCCATCGCCCTGTCGAGGACAGGCTGGCCGCCCACGGCATCTCGCCTTTCACCTGCTTGCCGGTTAACCTGATCGTGCTGGCTATTGAGGAAAAGCTGGATCGCCCCGTCGAGCTGGCCGAGATCAAGCTGGAAGACGGCGCTTGTCACCTGCTGCTGGTCTTGTTTGACCAGCGGCCTTTCCTGGAATAGGAGGCGGACGTGACAAAAGTGACAACGCTGGCCGAAGCTGTGGCCTCTATCCCCTCAGGCGCGCACGTGGCCTTGTCGGGATTCGCCATCACGCGCTGCACCATGGCCTTTGCCCGGGAGGTCATTCGTCAGGGCATCAAGGGGCTGACCCTCTCGCAATGCGTAGGCGCGATGGATTCGGACATGCTGGTTGGCGGCGGCGCGGTTAAACGACTGATCTGCGGCGGCGGCTCACTGGATCGTTTCGGCCGGTTGAACTGCGTGAACCGGGGGATCGAGGATGGCAGTCTGCAGGCCGAAGAGTACAGCAGCTTGTCGGTCACTTTCCGTTATCTGGCCGGGTCTTTGGGACTGCCGTTCATTCCGATCCGTTCATTGCAAGGTTCTGATCTGATCAGGCAAATTGAGGAGCGGACCGGTTCGGACGTGGCGAACATCACCGATCCGTTCACGGGTGAAAGCTGGCTGGTGCTGAAGCCGCTCCTGCCGGATGTGTCCGTACTGGTCGTGCACACCGCCGATGCGGAGGGCAACGCCTGGATCATGGGACCCCGCTGGGACAACGTGGAGCAGGCCAAGGCCAGCAAGCGCACGATCATCATCGCGGAGCGCGTGGTCTCGACCGAGATGATCCGCCGGTACGCCGAGCGGACGGTGATCCCCGGCCTGCTGGTCTCGCATGTCGTGGAATTGCCGTTTTCAGCGCATCCCACGTCTGTCTACCGCGAGTATGACTACGACGCCAAGGAGATCGAGAAATACGTTGAAGCGACGAGCACTCCGGAGTCGTTCAAGGTATATCTCGATGAATATGTGTACGGTGTTAAAGACCACTGGGGGTATCTCGAAAAGATTGGTGGGATGCAACACCTCAATGCTCTCAGAGCAGACCCGATCTTGGGATATTAAGGAGAAAGAGGAGCCATGGATTTTGACTATACTCCGTCTGAACTGATGGCCGTTGCGGGCGCTCGGGGAATCAAGGATCGCGAGGTTGTGGCAGTAGGGCTGGGTTTGCCGGTTGTCGCTTCTTTCCTCGCCAAGCAGACGCATGCACCCAATATGACGATGCTCTTCGAACTGGGCGTTATCGATCCGGAACCGGTTCACGCCGGCGTAGGCCTGGCGGATCCGCGGGTCTGGTACAGGGCCAAGGTGTTGAGCAGTTTTGTGGACATCCTGGGTTCGATCCTTCATAAGGGCCGTGTCGATGTGGGATTCCTAGGCGGCCTGGAAACGGATCAGTATGGGAATCTCAACACCACGCTCGTCGGGGACCCGCGGGGAAAGTTCCGCCACATGGTGGGAAGCGGGGGCGCCAATGATATCGCCTCATCCGCAAAAAGGAACATTCTCATCATGCGCCACGATGCGCGGAAGCTCAAAAAGACCATTTCCTTCGTGACAAGTCCCGGTTATGTGACGGGCGGCGACAGCCGAGCAAAGGCCGGCCTGAGCGGCGGACCCAGTCGGGTCATCACCGACAAGGCGATTTTCGGATTCCATCCGGAAACGAAACAGATGATGTTGATGTCGATCCACCCGGGCAATACGATCGAAGACGTGGTTGGGACCATGGGCTTTGCCCCGGTTGTCCCACAGCATGTTCCATACACAGAGCCGCCTGAGAAGGAGCAGCTTCGCATCATACGCGAGGTGATTGATCCGCGAAAAATGTACATGGGTTGAGGAAGAAGGGCCGTTATGTCGAACAGGAAGGAAAAGATCCTATGCCGTATGTTGTGAACAGTGACTGCGTTCTTTGTGGAGCTTGTGTTTCCGGCTGTGAATGCGGGGCGATTTCAGAAGGTGAAACTCAGTGTCGTATTGATCCCGACATCTGCATCGAGTGCGGCACTTGCGAGGCCAACTGCCCCTCACAGGCAATCGGATTTGTGGAAGAAACCGTAGCGGCCGTCGGGACTCCGGCGTAGATAACCACCCAATCGTAAAGCGGATTGCAACTTATCGCAGGTATTGGAGGGCGGAGCATATGGATAACATGTTTGGCATTCTTCAGAAAACGAGCAAATGGCTAAGCGTTATTGCGGGCGCCGCCTTGACCTTCATGATGTGCCTGACCGTCGCGGATGTATTCATGCGGGCATGGGGGCATCCCATCATGGGCACATACGAACTGGTGGGCCTATCGTTGGCGCTGGTGATCGGTTTCGGCATTCCCAAGGTTTCCTTGAAGCGGCAGCACATTTACATGGATTTTCTCGTGGATCGTCTTTCCAAGAGAAACAAGACGATCATGAACATATTTACCCGGATTTTGTGCATCATCCTCTTTGTCCTCATCGGATACAGCCTCTTCAGTATCGGCAATGAATTTCGGGCGTCGGGCGAAGTCTCCCCGACCATCAAGCTGCCCTTTTTCCCGATGGCCTACGGCGTAGGGATCTGCTGCTTCATCGAATGTTTCGTCTTTCTCTTCGAGATCGTCAAAAGCTGGAGGGCAATCCATGAATGAGACGACCATCTGTATCTTGGGGCTTGTTTTGTTGCTGGCGCTTTTTGTCACCGGCATTGAGCTCGGTTTTGCGATGGCCGTTGTCGGATTCGCCGGCTTTTCGTACCTGAACGGCTTTTCGGCGGCAATGAATCTGCTGGCGGGGGACGTTTTTGAGGCCTTCACGAATTACGGGTATACGGTTTTTCCCCTCTTCATGCTGATGGGGCAGATCGGTTTGAACGCGGGGATTGCGGAGAGGCTTTACGGTTCGGCGAACAAATTCATCGGCCATATTCCCGGGGGGCTGGCGATGGCGACGGTGCTCGGCGCGGCAGGCTTCAAGGCCATCTGCGGTTCATCCACGGCCACCGCGGCGACCTTTGCCAGCGTCGCGATTCCGGAGATGAACCGCTACAACTACGACAAGCGACTCTCGACGGGGATCGTGGCAACGGTGGGAACCCTCGGCTGCATAATCCCCCCCAGCGTGGTCCTCATCCTCTACGGGATCATCACCGAACAATCCATCGGAAAGCTCTTTCTCGCCGGGATCATCCCCGGTCTCCTCATTGCCGCTTTTTTTGTTGTCATTATCTATGGATGGGCGAAAATCGATCCGAAGATCGCCCCCCTGTCGGAGAGGTCCACCTGGAAGGCCCGGATCCGCACGTTGCCCGAGATCATGTGGGTCATGATCGTTTTTTGCGTGGTCGTCGGTGGGATCATGGCGGGCTTCTTCACCCCCTCGGAGGCGGCCGCGGTCGGCACGTTCGCCCTGCTGGTCCTGGCATTCGTCAGACGGGACATGACGATCAAGACCTATATCAAATCCGTATCGGAAACCCTCGATATCGCCGGGATGATCCTCATGATTATCGCCGGCTCGGTCATCCTCGGCCATTTCATGGCCGTGACCAATGTCCCCCAGAAACTGGCGGACTGGGTCGTGAAGCTGCCCCTGAACCGCTACCTGATTCTGATCATCATCTGTCTTATTTATGAAACAGGCGGCTCCTTCATCGACGACTTGCCCTTCATGATCCTGGCGACCCCGATTTTCTTCCCCGCCGTTCTCAAACTCGGCTTCGATCCGATCTGGTTCGGGATCGTCATCGCCGTCGTCGTTGCTATCGGAGTGGTCATTCCACCGGTGGCGGTTTGCGTATTTGTCGTCAAAAACATCACCGGGGTGCCGATCGGACAGATATATAAGGGCGTAGTCCCTTTCCTGCTCTCTTTGTTCCTCGTCTGGGCGTTGTTGTTCTTCTTCCCGGGACTGGCCCTTTGGCTCCCCTCGCTTTTCTATAATTGAGGAAAGACAACGGTCGGCAGAGGACATGATGGAACATTATCCCGCGGTTGCCGGGGCAACTTTCCTGTTCGAGGCCATCCCGCAGCGCAAATCGAACATTGACAAAAAGGAAGGAGAAATCATAAAAAAATTGACAAGAAAAGACAACAGAAAGAGCGACCGGGTTGTGAAACCACACAAACAACAGAAGGAGGCGTCAAAATGAGGGGAAAAACATTAGGGGTCATAAGCATCGTTTTGTCCGTGTTTTTTATTTCTTCTTTTGCCCATGCCGCAGAGGTGATCAAAATTAAATTCGCCAGTTATTTCCCGCCGATGCATCAACATTCGATCATTATGGATGAATTAACCAAAAGATTGAACAAAGATCTGGCAGGAAAGGTGGAGATCACCTACCACGGCGGGGGCACTCTTCTGTCGGCCCCCAAAATGGCCGCCGGCCTCATTTCGGGGATTGCGGACATCGGCCTCTCCCATGTCGGCTACACGCGGGAACGTTTCCCGGTTATGGAGATCTTCGGTCTGCCTATCGGTTGCCCCAGCCCCTGGATCGGTCTCCACGTCGCCGACGATTTCTTTCAAAAGTTCAAACCTAAAGAGTGGGACGACTATCATCCCCTCATGTTCACCACCAGTGCAACCACCATCATCCATACCATCAAGAAACCGGTCCATAAGCTCGAAGACATGAAAGGATTGAAGATCAGGGCTACCGGCAGGCTTGCCGATCTCACCCAGGCCCTCGGGGCGACGCCCGTTCCAATCGGAATGCCCGATATGTACGAATCGCTCAGAAAAGGCGTGGTCGATGGCACCATGTCCAACATGGAAACATTGAAGGGGTGGAAGACGGGAGAGGTGATCAAGCATGCGACGACCTCCTGGAAAGTCGGAAGCTGTGACACTTTCTACGTCGTCATGAGCAAGAAGAAGTGGGACAGCCTGCCCGCCGATGTACAGAAGGTCATTACGTATGTCACCGATGAATACAAGGAGAAATGGGCGGTTCTGTGGAACGATATCGACATCGAGGGCCTGGATTTCTTCAAGAAACAGGGTGGCGAGGTTATTTCCCTTGACGATGCAGAGATCGCCAGGTGGGCCAAGGCAGCGGAGCCCGTTACCGCCGGTTTCAAAAAAGATCTCATGGGCAAGGGATATCAGGCCGTTGAGATTGACGGCTGGTTGAGCTTTGTAAAGGAGCGCATCGAATACTGGAAAGGCCAGGAGAAGGCGAAGAAGATCGCGACGGTTTACAAATATTAACCATAAAAATCAGCCATTCACCCCTTGCTGCCGTGAGCGGGGGGTGAATGCAAGGGGTCAGGGAGGTTTCATGATGAAAGTGAAAGCCACGGTACTGGTTGACAATTATGCTTTCGGGATCAACGGCGTCCTGGCCCAGCATGGGTGGGCTGTTTTTCTGGAAACCGATCGGGGCAATTACCTGCTGGATACGGGAGCAGGAAAAATCATCATTAATAACGCCCATGTCTTGGGTGTTGATCTAACCTCAATCCAAGGCATTATCCTGAGCCACCATCATCATGACCATACCGGGGGTATTTTGGAGGTGCTGGAATATCTGAAACGCCCGGTGGATGTTTACTCCCATACCGAGCTTTTTAAAGACAGTTATTCCACCCGGACGGATCAACTGAACCATAGCGGCGTTCCTTTCAAACGCGAGGTTCTGGAATCAAAAGGGGTGAGATTCGATTTGAGCAAAGAGTTTCGGAGTATTGCCCCCGGCCTATTCATGACAGGCCAAGTTCCCCGGCTGACCGCCTATGAGAAAGGGGAGCCTCATCAGGTCATTAGAGAAGCGCAGGGGCTGGTGCAGGATCCGCTTCAAGATGATCTGTCGGTCATCATTCCGACTGAAAATGGACTCTTCGTCATTCTGGGTTGCGCCCATGCCGGTATCGTCAATACCCTCAACTTTGCCATGAAGAGGATGAATGAAGACAGAATTCATACTGTTTTTGGCGGCACGCATCTGGATTCCGTGGGGGAGGAACAGCGGGAAGAAAGCATCAAGGCCTTAAAGACAATGAAAATAGCCCATTTGGGAGTTTCCCATTGTACGGGAATGAAGGCGTCTGTCAGGCTGGCCCAGGAGTGGGGCGACAGATTCGTCTTTTGCAGCGTGGGGACAGTGTTTCAAGGGTAGTGAGGAAAATTTTATATGTTTGATCGCCGGAGGAATAAGATCGAAAATGCCGAAGGCTGATATCGTTCATGTTCCGGGAAATTCGGTTGTATCCCTGCGCAGGCTCCTCCGGGGCTTTTCAATGTCCTTTGCCGCCGGCGAGAGCGTGGGAATCAAACTCCACTGGGGGGAGAGGGGAAACAGAAACTTCCTTCACCCGCGGTACGCGCGCGAGATCGTCCGGTGGTTGCGGGAATCCGGCGTCCGGCCCTTTGTGTTTGACACAACCGTTCTCTATTCCGGGGGAAGGAGAACCGGGGCGGACAGCCTGAAGACCGCAACGGAACACGGCTTCACGGAAGAGTACCTCGGCTGTCCCGTCCGGATCGGCGACGGCATGGACGGGCGCGATATCATCGAATTGGCCGGAGGATACCACCATTTTCCTTCGATCCAGGCCGCGGCGATTCTCCGGAAGGCAGACGGTTTTGTAATCTTTTCCCACTTCAAGGGGCACATGGAGTCTTCCTTCGGCGGGGCCATCAAGAACATCTCCATGGGGATGGCCTCCCGCGCCCAGAAGCAACGGATGCATGCGGACGCCCATCCCGTCCTGAAACGGAAGCGCTGTACCCGGTGCGGGCTTTGCGCCGAGGTCTGTCCCACCGGCGCCGCCGTCCTGCCGCCGGATGGAGATCCGGTTTATGACCTGAAGGCCTGCATCGGCTGTTCCCAGTGCATCGCCCTCTGCCCGCAGACGGCCCTCAAGATCTTCTGGGATACGGATATCAAGGTCTTTCAGGAAAAACTCATCGAGACGGCGGCGGCGATCTGGAGGCTCATCGGTCCGAAAACGGTCATCGTCAACGCCCTCATCCAGATCGTTACGGAGTGCGACTGCCTGCCCGGGAACCATCCGGTCATTGCAGAGGATTCCGGATTCATCGGGGGCATGCATCCGGTCGCCGTCGATGAGGCGTCCATCCGCCGGATCGGGGCGGAACCTTTTGACCGCGCCCACGCCCATGTCCCCTGGCAGAGGCAGTTCACCTACGCCTCTGAAATCGGTTTTACACCGTAGATCCCGATCAAACGTCCTGTCTCCGGTAATAGCCGTTTTCCCAAAGGATCATCCCCCGTTTCTGAAGGTGTTTCAGGTGTTTGATCATGTGGACCCGCTCCCCGAAGGCGAAAAACGCCCTCGGTTCCCGTGGTCTCCCGTAGATAATGCAAGCCGCCGTTATCTCCTCCAGGGCTCTGGGCTGTTCGAGGAGATGCAACAGTTTTTTCTCCCTTTCCGCGATCACCGAGCCGTACTGCCGCCAGAGCTCCTCGGGCGGGTTTTCAAAGACGCCGGTTTCATGGCCGGTCAGAACAATATGGGCCGGAATCCCCTGAAGACGGTTGAGGGAGGCCCGCGTATCATCGATGTCGGAAAAGAGATCCCCGTACCAGGGTCCGAAACGGGTGAGGTCATAATCCCCAGCGAAGAGGACGGAGGGTTCCCGGAAGAAGAAGGCAAGATGGCCGGGGGTGTGTCCCGGGGTCGCGATCACTTCCACGGACAGATCACTGAGCTGGATGGTCTCACCGTCCATAAGATAATGGGTCGGTTTTCGCGGCCGGTAATGGAACTGTTCCCGGAGGAGCGGCTCCCAGAAAGTTCGTTCCTGATCATTGAGGCCGTACCAGTCGAGGAGGATCCGCAGATCGGCAAGCGGCGGGGCGTCCCGGAGGGAGATCCCCAGCGGGAGATCGTCGAAGAGGTCCAGGTGCATGAAATGGTCCCCGTGCCAGTGGCTGAGCCAGACCATCTTCACCTCCTCTTCGGCGCGGAGACGGATGAGTCTTTCCCGGTCCGAGGCCGGATCGATGAGGACGCCCGCACCTTCGATATAGAGGGAGTGGCAGAAGGGATAACGCCCCCGGTTTTCGCCGGGGAGGAAACGGATCGGACCAAAGGAGCGTTCTTCCATTGGAATAACCCATAAACGCGGACTGGAAAAGGGGCCGGGAGATTGATTCCGGTTTGCGCTGATAAAACTATAGAAATGCGCTGCCGGATCTGTCAAGAAAACCCACCCCCCGTGACCTTGTTGTTATGTCCTGCTGTTCTGCAGCCGGTCTGCCGCGTCACTGGGGCTTCTGGCGACCAGCCAGTTGTTACAGGCCGAAACCACCAGAGAATACGTCACGTCATCTACTACAAGCGGTAATCCATTGCTGAAGGAAACTCTTGTCAGCCGGGGGAATCCCTCTCCTACAGTAAATAGCCGCTCGGCAATAACGCGAAGGCGTCGCTGATAGGTGGCGGTATTGTTCGTCCCCGGCTACCGGCGCGCCCAGAACAGCAGGTTTGCCAAATGCCTCACAGAGTGAGTTCCGGAACTCCACAAGCTGCTAAATACGAGTAGGTTGCGTCGAAACTCTGCGGATCGAGCGTAGGGTCTTCGAACCGCCCGGGCGGTACCCAGATGACGAGTCCTTGGCGGGCACGCGTCAAGAGAACACGGTATTTGTTCAGGACATATTGGCGTGTGTCGTCGCGGCTCACGTTTCTCCAGCGAGTACCGGTGAATCGCCTGAATTCCCAGAGCCCTTCTCGGTTGATGTACAGATCATTTCCCCAGCAGACCCCGACCCAGTCTAACTCTAGCCCTTGCACTTCGAATTCCGTCGCAGCAACTTCTAACCAGAAACTTGAGCGTACATCGGTCGGGTCGGCTAAGAACCACTCGTCATATGGATACCCTCTACGGAATGCCGTCGAAACCTCGATACCATAGGCACGGAGTCTAATCGCACCGGAGCTTGCCACTAGACCGCAACGACGGTTGGGGTCGAAACCGCTTCTCTCGCCCAGCCATTGGCGTGCAAGAATCAGATCACGAGTTCGAACCACAGGAAACTCTCTCAGGCTTGAGACCCGCTGCGCCGCTTGCATAGGCTGAAGCGCTAAGATCTCATTCACCCACTCATTGAACCTGTGAGCACGCCACGAGCGGGTGGATACGCTTAGGTGCAGTCGGTCATCTTTCCGGAGTAAAGTGTTTCCATTCTCAAGGCTGGTGAAAAGCTGTTGGCCAGCCACGCTGGACCCGCCGATCAAGACCTCCTCCGGGGCCGCTACTACCCATCGCTCCGACCGCGTCAGGAGAGCCCGACCCCACTCCGCCAATCCCGCCTCTCCCTCATGTATCTCCTGTCCCCCTCCGACAAGGGCAACTAGAACGCACCAGTCTTTACA
>Ga0163209_1000704_pt1 | contig 14642 bp, 7 predicted proteins | sample Kivu_160m_FD_113538 | JGI IMG/M metagenome (GOLD analysis project Ga0163209, IMG submission 113538) | Freshwater microbial communities from Lake Kivu, Western Province, Rwanda to study Microbial Dark Matter (Phase II) - Kivu_160m | ecosystem: Environmental > Aquatic > Freshwater > Lake ...
GGGTGCAATTGGCCGGCACATCGCCCCCGCAATGCTTCTCATTGATGCAGTTATCCACCTGCGGTTCGGAGGAGGATTTCAGGCTGCCAAAGTCCAGGTTGGCCGCCATCCAGCACTGGGTGCCGATCTGGACAGTCGGATAGGCATGGTTGTCGCGGATATCTGTCAACACCGAACCGCAGAGGAATGGCGCAGCATTGCGGACATCAATGATCCGGCTTGCTGACGCAGCACATCCCACGATATTGGTGTAGGCATAGGTGACCTGGTGCAATCCGGGGCCGGCGGCTGCCGGATCGAAGACACCGGCCGCCACGCCCGGTCCCGAATAGGTCCCGTTCAGCGGCAATCCGCCTTTCAGTTTAAAGGGCTTTGCACTGGTGCTGGTCACCAGGTCGTTGCAGGCCTCAATGCGCACCGCCGGTGAAGGGCTCAACGAAACCGTCAGGGAACCTGTTGCAGGGTTATTGGACGGGCAGGTCACATCCGAGGTAAGCCGGCAAGAAACGATATCGCCGATTGCCGGGGTATAGCCGTATGATGGTTGGTTCAGCCCCACCCCGGTTCCGTTCACCATCCATTGGAATAACGGGCTGGTCCCGCCATTGATGATGGTTGCGTTAAAGGTAACGAAGGTCCCGGCACAAACGGATGCTGATGGGGTAGCGGTGATAGTGATGCCGACCGTGTTGACCGCATCAACCATAATGGTCACCATATTGGACAGGGCCGGATTGCCTGTCGCGCAGGTCGCATCGGAGGTGAACAAACAGGTTATCTGATCATTGTTCAGCGGTGCATAGGTATAGGTGGCATTGGTCTCGCCTGTGATGTCGGTGCCATTGAGCTGCCACTGGTATGCGGGAGACGAGCCTCCGTTCGACGGGGTCGCCGTGAAGGTGACCATCGTCCCGGCGCACACCGGGTTGGCCGAGGCTGCAGTTACAACGCTCACCGTAAGCAGCGGGTCAACGGATTTGGAATCCGGCGTTTTTCATGTGTTCCCAGAAATCGGGATAGGATTTTGCCACAACCTCCGGGTTGATGATCTTCAGCTTCCCTGAAACCAGGGCAAGCGGGGCAAGCGACATGGCGGTACGGTGATCCCCGTAAGTTTCAAATGCCAGGTCTTCGGGAAAAAGTCGCTTGACCGGCTCTATTTCAAGGGCGGTAATAAGGTCGCCGGTTTTAGAGATGGTGACCCGTATGCCAAGCTTTTCCATTTCGTATTTCATGGCCCTGAGGCGGTCTGTCTCCTTGATCTGCAGGCTTTGCACCCCTTCAAAACGCCCGCGGATCCCCAGTCCTGTGCAGGTTGCCATGACCGCCTGCGCAATGTCGGGATAATCAGTAAAGTCGTAATAGAATCCGTCGATATTCTTTCCAAAACGGGTCAACCTGATGCCGCGACCGGTGAATTCCGTCCGGATCCCGAAATTCCGGTAGATCTCAGGAAGGATCGCATCCCCCTGAAGACTGTTTTGATTCAGGCCGGTCAGCTCCAGGTCCACTTCATGTGCAAAAACCGCTGCCTCGTACCAGAAAGCGGCCGCCGACCAGTCGGCCTCAACCGCAATATCAGCAGGGAAATAGGAGCTGTGACTGACCCGGATACCGGAACCGGACTTTTTGACCTTAACCCCGAACTGCTGCATGAGCCTGACAGTCATATCCGTATATGGAGCCGAAACCTGTTTTCCCTTGAGGTGGATATTCAGGCCTCCTGGAAGGACGGGTGCAATCAGCAGCAGCGCGGTGGTGAACTGGCTGCTGACCCTGGGATCCAGGGAAACCCGGTTGCTTTGCAGGTTGCCGCCGCTGATGAGGATGGGAGGGTAATCGGGTTTTGCCAGGTAGTCGATCGTCACTCCCAGATGCCGCAAGGCATCGACCAGGATGCCGATGGGACGCTGTTTCATCCTGTCGGATCCTGTAAGCATCCACTTGCCGGTACGGACCGATAAAAAGGATGTCAGGAACCGCATGACTGTCCCGGCATTGCCGCAATCGAGTTCAGCCACCCTCTTTTTACCATTACCACGAAGGATTGTTTCGAGATGCCTTTGCAGCAAGGCAGTGTCATCGGCCTGGGAGAGGTTGTGGATGGTAAATCCGGCCGGGGTCAGGGCGCGGATCATCAGAAGCCTGTTGCTGATGCTTTTTGATGCCGGAAGGTTGACGGTCCCCGTGAGAGATTTATCTGGTTTGCTGATGACGATCGATTTCATAATTCCGGTTGGTTGGGGTCACCCCGACAGGGTGCTGGACCCTGTCGGGGTGCTGGACCCTGTCGGGGTGCTGCGGTAAAATGTCAACGCCTCGATAACTTCCTCCCGGGTGCAGGGAACGCCCAAAACAGGGTTCCCGGGTGCAGCGATCAGGGTAAACCGTGCAATCCCCCCGCGTGCCTTTTTATCGCAGGCAATGAGCCCGGCGAATTGACTCCCGTCGTCATCCGGGAAATCTACCGGGGGAAAACCCCGGGAGAGGTAACCCGTGATCAGATCCAGGTTGCTTTTTGACATCCCGGCCTTACGGTATGAAAGGAAAGCAGCGCTCACCATCCCTGCGGCCACTGCGTCTCCGTGAAGAATACCCGTATCTCCTCGTGAAAGAGCATATCCCTCCATCGCGTGCCCGATCGTATGGCCAAAATTCAGTACCTGTCTCAGCCTGCGTTCCCGGAAATCCCGCGTGGCCACCCTGTTCTTAAACGCGACGGTGGAGCGTACCAGTTTCTCCCAGAGATCACCTTGCACGGGCATCCGAAGTAAATCATTGACGGGGTTTCGCTTCAGGGTATTCCATAGCTTCGTATCGCCGACCAGGGCACACTTGATGATCTCGGCGAAGCCGGAACGCACATGTTTTTGAGCCAGTGTTCCAAGAAATCCGGGCCAGATAAATACGGCTTTCGCCGGATAAAACGATCCTACCTGGTTCTTCATGTTTCCGAAATTGATGGCGGTCTTCCCCCCGATCGCTGCATCGGCCTGTCCCATCAGCGAGGTGGGAACGTTGATATATGCGATCCCGCGATGGTAGCCCGCAGCCACAAAGCCTCCAAGGTCGCTGACGACCCCGCCCCCGAGGTTGATCAGCAGGGAGGTACGGTCTGCCCCTGCCTCGGCAAGCTCAGACCATATTCTGCATGCATTTTCAATCGACTTCGAGGCCTCTCCGCTTTCAATCTCTATGATCCGTGCCTTTGACAGGATCCCGGTCTTTTCCAGGATGACCGGCAGGCAATCCCGCCGTGTGTTGGAATCCATCAGGATAAAGATCCCTGCGGGATGCAGGGAGACCACGAACCGGTCAAAGAAAGATAACGAGTCGTTTCCTGTGAACAGGATGGTTCGGTTGGTGGTGACGATCCGGCTGGTGAGTTTCATCGGTCAATCGGCATGATCAGTGAAACGCCGCCATCAGCAGGCTGATATCCTGGTATGGCAGGTTGAACATCTTTCCGATGTACTGGCTTGTGAGGATTCCATTATATATATAAACTCCCTGCCTGACTCCGAAATCTCGCTTCAGCAGGTTCTCGATCCCGCCTTCGGCGCCAATGTCGAGGATGATCGGCACGATAATGTTGTTCAGTGCCTGCGAGGCGGTATGGGGAACTTTTGAAGGGATGTTCGGGACTGCGTAATGCGTGACGCCGTGGACTACGTAAACCGGCGCCTGGTGGGTGGTTGGCCTGGAGGTCTCAAAGCATCCGCCCTGGTCGATGCTGACGTCGATGGCAACAGAGCCGTTTTTCATCAACCTGATCATCTCCTCGCTGATGATGCAGGGAGTGCGCCCCTCCCGGGCATGGACGGCGCCGATCAGCACGTCGGCAGTCCTGAGCGCCTCCATCAGCGCCTTGGGATGCAGGATTGATGTGAAAACCCTCATCCCGAGATTGCTCTGCAGCCTTCGCAGGCGATAAACCGAATTATCAAACACTTTGACCATTGCGCCGAGGCCGATTGCCGAACGGGCGGCAAATTCGCCGACCGTACCCGATCCGATGATCACGACTTCGGTGGGTGTGATCCCGGTGAAACCGCCGAACATCACACCCATTCCATGCTCGGCGCTGGAGAGATAATCGGCTGCGATGAAGATCGAAGTGCTTCCGGCGATCTCGCTCATCGCCCGGATGACAGCAAGCTGGTTAGTATTGTCGCGGATCGTTTCAAAGGCCAGTGCCGTGACTTTTCTGGCAATCAGGGTCCTAAAATACTCTTCGCACTGCATGGCGATCTGGATGGCGGAAATGACCGTCTGCCGGGGTTTCAGCAGGTCAATCTCCTCCATGCCGGGCGGGGCGACCTTCAGGATGATATCGCTCCTGAACACTTCTGCCGGAGAATAGACAATTTGTGCTCCGGCTTCACTGTAGTGATGGTCAGAGAAAAGGGCGGTAACTCCGGCGCCTGCTTCAACCATCACCTGGTGCCCGTTGCGACAGAGCAATGCAACGCCGTCCGGAACAAGTGAGACACGATTCTCCTGTGGTGACATCTCCCGGGGAACACCGATTACCAGTCTGCCCGGCTGACGGCCTACTTCCAGCATCTCTTCCTGCGGCATCAGCCGTTCAGCCGGCGACATGTGCAAAAAGTCCTGACGCGGATCCTGCATGACACGAAAATTTACACGAAGATAAAAAGAAATAGCGAAGTAGCGAAATAGTGAAGTAGCGAAATAAGAAGCGCTCTTGCTGCTCAACCTGCAAAATATCTTGGTTAAACTGCATGAATATGTAGCATTTCAGGTTAACTTTGCTCTAATAAACCCGATATATGAAAAAGACACTTGCTTCTTTATTATTCCTCCTCGTTTCCGAATTGGCAGGAATCACGGATCTGCAGGCTCAGATTCAGTTATATGGCATGACAGAACGTGGGGGAACAGAGAATGTGGGCACCTTATTCCATTTCACTCCCTCCACCGGGATACACACCCTTGATGTATCGTTTACCCGGTTTCAATCAGGAGCACATCCTTATGGAAACGACCTTACAGATGGAGGTGACGGTTATTTTTATGGGATGACCACGGAAGGCGGGTCAAATAATTCCGGCATCATCTTCTACTGGGATCCAGCCACCAATGTTTATATATAGAGATATGAATTTGACGGAACAAGCGGTGGCAATCCATTTTACGGATCCCTGACTTTATACGGAGGGAAATTTTATGGATTGGCTGAAGTTGGCGGGACTTACGGCGGCGGTGTTATTTTCGTATGGGACCCGGCTGCAAACACCTGTTCCAAAAAACATGATTTTGACGGAACGAACGGCGCTTCGCCGGAATTCACCGCTTTGACAGAATATATGGTTCAGGACGTCTGGACTTGGACCGGTGCGATCAACAGCGACTGGGCCAATGGCGGTAATTGGAATACGGGGGTAATTCCAAACTCCTCATCAAATGTTTCCATACCGGATGTCACCAATGACCCTGTGATCGATTCAGGTACATTGGCTGAGTCAAACGAACTTTCGATCGAGCCGGGAGTTGTGCTGACCATTCATCCCGGAGGAACACTTACCGCGAACGGAACCATCATCGTTCATGCATTGCCGCTGACTCAGAAATTATCATCCGATCGGGGCATCCCTCTATGTCACTAAAAAAGTCCAAAACAAAGAAAAGTCTGGAACATGATGATACAAAGAGATCATCGGGGATTCTTAAAAATATTGCAATAAATAAGGTATTATTATTCCGAAATACTTATTATATTTGGCGACTGAATCAGTAAAATCTTAGTTTTCACCTAACTAATTAAATTTTTGTTCATTCCTTAATCCCATTATCTCATGAAAAAGATCTTTACACTCTGCTCAGGATTACTCTTAGCAGTCATAACCGGGTTCGGACAAGCTTCCCGGCAATCCGTCCAGGACCCGATGCAGGAAATGCAGATTAACACGCGGATCGACAACATCAGCTACTGGAAAAAACTCGCGGCAAACGGTCTCGTGCCGTATAACACAGAGGTCCCTTTCGTGCCTGCTGAATCCAGCAAATCCAAAAACGGGACGAGGGCGCCCTTCATGATGACCAGCGACATTGTGATCCATGATGAAGCGGGGGTCACCCAGAGTGAAAACTCAGTGGCTGTTGATCCTGACGATGCGCTCCGGCTTATCAACTCCAACAATTCAGAACAAAGTGGGGGCTCCCTGTTGGGCGCCGATTATTTCAATACCTCCGACGCCGGATCAACCTGGACGGGAAGCAAGACCGGTGCGGGCGGTTCCAACTGGGGCGATCCCGCTGCAGGGTTTGACCTGAACGGGCGACGGTATATCGGTCACATCAATTCAAGCGGCGGGCAGTCGGTTGCACGGTCCGACAATGGAACGACCTGGACGCCGGTGATCCTGGCCAATAACGGGGCAGGAGCCTATGACCTCCTCGACAAGAACCACCTGGCGGTGGATAACACAGCCTCAGCCTATTCCGGTTACGTGTATTCCGCCTGGACCCAGTTCGTCAGCGGGAGCGCCAACAACAACGACATCATGTTCTGCCGCAGCGCCAACAGCGGCGTCAACTGGTCCGTACCGATCAATATCAGCAACGCCACTGCGGCGGGGTCCCACAACCAGGGCGTCAACATCCAGGTCGGGCCTGCGGGACAGGTTTACAGCGCCTGGGTGATCTACGACACGTGGGGCCCAACCAATTTCTATGAGAATGCCGTCGGCTTTGCAAAATCGACCAACGGCGGCTCGACCTTTTCCGCAGCTACGAGGATCCATAACAACATCAAGGGGATACGGCCCAGCCCCTACACACCGACATCCAACTCAACAGGGAAAAGTATGCGGGTGAACTCTTTCCCTTCCATGGCCGTTGACGTCAGCGGAGGTCCGAGAAACGGGTACATCTATATTGTCTGGTCGAATGTGGGGGTGCCCGGCACCAACACCGGCACCAATGTCAGCGTTTATTGCATGCGCTCGACCGATGGCGGAACGACCTGGGGAACTCCCGTCAGGGTGAACCAGGGCACTTCGGCCAACGATTACGCGTCGTTCTTTCCCTGGATCACATGTGATCCAGCTACAGGAAAACTCTACTGTATCTTTTACGACGACCGCGATCTCGGAAGCACGAGCACAGCGGTTGAAACCTGGATGGCCTATTCGGAAGACGGCGGCGTTAATTGGGCCGATATCCAGGTGAGCGACGTCTCCTTCACCCCCGCGCCGATCACGGGACTGGCCGCCGGGTACTTCGGGGATTACCTTGGTATCACTTCCAACGACAACCGCGTATGCCCGGTATGGACCGATAACCGCTCCGGAAGGGCCCTCTCCTATTCCTCCCCCATTCATTTCAGCAACTATTGTATCGCCACCGGCGGCGGGGATGAATACATCAGCGGAGTGAACATTGGCAGTATCAACAACACCTCTGCCAGTGAAGGATACCAGAACTTCACCCACCTCTCGACCAACATCCCGGTCAACTCTTCGGCAACCATCACCGGGACGAACGGGCTCTTTTACTCAGGTGACCAATGGGGTTTCTGGGTGGACTGGAACAACGACGGCGACTTCAGCGACGCCAGCGAGACCATCTACACCGGAACCTCCACCTCCGCCACCGTCGCACCTCCTTACGGAACCTCCCTTGGCCCCAAAACCTTGCGGGTCAGGCTTACCTATACGGGAGGCGTTACCGCCTGCGGATCGACCCAATACGGAGAGGTCGAAGAGTACACGTTAAACGTAACTACGGCGTTACCGAATTACTGGACAGGTACCTTCAACCACTACTGGCACAATGGCAACAACTGGTCGCTCGGGCACATCCCGACCGCAGTGGAGGATGTTTATCTGACCAACGCAGGATATCAGCCGGTGTATGTCGACAGCTATCCGGGAACGCCGGCAGAGGAGTGCAAAACGCTCACAGTCCAGGCCGGCGGGCAGCTGGAGGTTGGGGACATGACCCTGAGTGTCTTTTCTGACCTGAACATCAGCGGTCAGCTCTCCATGACGGATGCGACCGGGATCATCAATATTGGCGGAAACTGGAACAATTATGTCGGTGCGGCCGGATTCTCAGAGGGCCCGGCAAGAGTCGTTTTTAACGGAGGCGCTTACCACCAGTATTGCACGAATGAAACCTTCAACATCCTTGAAGTCAACAAGGTTGCCGGCGGGGCGTTCAGGCCTTATAACGGCCATAATGTGGTTTGTGCCGCCTATGACTGGACGGCCGGGGCCGTGGATGTCTATACCGGTTCGTTCACAGCCAACAACCTGCTGGATAACGGCATTGCAGGCGCATTTTACAACAATGCCGGGGGAACCATCAACCTCACAAACTCTTCAACCGGTTGGGTTGATTTGAACGGCGAACTGCACATTTACGGCGGAACGGTGAATGTTTATGGGACGATCAGCGCCTGGCCATACAGTCATAATGCATCAATCGAAATGAACTCCGGTGTCCTCGACTTCCATAACTGCGGCATCAGCATTGTCAGCAGCGCTCACACGCTTGCTACTAATATTACGGGAGGCACCATCCGGACGGCATACGGGTTTTACTCAGACAGGTCCGATTTCACACCGGCAGGGGGAACCCTTGAATTGTACGGGACAAATGACGCCGGCATCTATCAGTCGAACGGATCTACATTATTCAATCTCAACATCAATAAATCTTCCGCAAAAGGCACAGGATCCGAACCTGTCCTGCCCCGGACCGGTGACCGGGTCGACAGAACCCGCGGCAACGGGGTCAGGGCTAATTTATCTTCCCTTAATTCCAACCTGAATGTCACCAACACCCTTACCATTACATCCGGCACGCTGAACATCGGCGCTTACACCTGTTCGGTCGTGAAGGACGCTAACGTCTACGGCACCCTGACCATGACGGATGCCGCAGGGGTGCTGAATGTGGGTACTTATGACGGAGACTTCCTTTGGTTTTTTGACGGATCCACGGGGAACTTCTCTGCCGGAACCATTAACCTGCCTTATGCCATGATCATCGATCCAACCGCATCTTTTACTGCCACGACCAGCAACACCATTAATTTCGGGACGACGCTGTCGTTCGGAGGAATAGCCAACTACAGCCCGACCACCATTTTCGGCAATATCAACGTCAACATGAGCGGCGGATCCTGGATCCTTGATGTTTACAGCACCGCCCCGTTCAACGTTGCAGGCAACTTTTCGGTAGCAGCCGGCAATACGGTCAAAATGTGGAACAACACCCTGAATATCCACGGATCGCTGCTGGATAACGCAACTTCTCAGCTATATCTTTATACTTCTGCAAAAAAAGAGGCACGAAGCAGCCTGACTGACGGCGCCTTGCGGGGATCAGGCAGAGCGACCTCGGGAGTCCTGACGGTCGACCCGGACTTTAACCTGAACGGGTTGCTGGACGTAGCCAATGGAAGCGTTGCGGTCCATGGCAGGTTCTCGATGGCCTCCACTGGCGCCATTCACATCAACGGCGGAAGCTTCGTGGCGGATGCGCCCAACCACCCAGATAAAGGGTGGGAGTACATCGACGGGAACATCACCATGTCCTCCGGACTATTTGAGATCACTTATAACAGTATCAACCTGGGATCAATCTCCACAACCGCCATCAGCGGAGGGACCATGAGAACCGGCGGAGCGTTTTCAGCAGGATACGCCGGAACATTTCAACCCACTGGCGGAGTGGTCGAAGTGATCGGCTCGCAGCCCGACTGCAACCTTTACTGCGGGAACGGAAATTATTTCCATGATCTGCTGATCAACCGTTCGACCGTCAGCCCTGTCGTTTTCCAATGGTATGATGTGTCCGTAAAAAATAACTTCACCATCCTGAGCGGTGCGCTTACCCCAAACAATTATACATTTTTTGTAGGTGGTAACTGGTCCAATGCCGTGGGCACGGCCGGCTTCGAGGAAGGAACCGGCACTGTGGTCTTTGACGGCGCCAATGCCGCGGATATCCTGACCACTGAAACATTTTACAACCTGTCGCTGAATAAAACCTATGCAGCCTTTGACGCACTTGAAGTGATGCAGGATGTGACGGTTACCAATGACCTGCATCTGATCGACGGAAGCATGAAACTGAGGAATCCGGCCGATCTGATCGTTGCCGGTAACCTGACCATTGATCTGAACGCCGGGCTGAATGCATCTGACAGCTATGGCCCGCTGGTCGTTGTAGGGAAAAACTGGTCAAATGCCAATACTTCTTATGCAGCGGAATATGGCTTTTATCCGGGAAATTATTCTACCGTCACCTTTAACGGCGCTGCAGACCAGATGCTGACGACATCCTGCACACAGGAGACATTCAATAACCTGATCGTTTATAAAAGCGCAGGAAGATTCAGATCCAATGACAACTTACTGGCCACCGGGAATGCTGAGATCACGAATGGCATGTGGGAGGATAATATTCCCGGATTAACCCACACGATTTATGGAGATTTGACGGTACAGCCATCCGGAGTATTGAACACGGCCGCCAATCAGAATACATTTGAATTCGCCGGTTCCAGACACTCCATTTTAACCTATTCAGGAGCCACGGGGTATTTTCATCACTTGTTTATCAATAAGGATATTGGTTATTCCGTAACCCAGGTCGGCAACACAAGTTGCCAGAACGCCGGTAATCTGACTGTTGATAACGGGTACTATTTTCTGAACGGATACATGCTGATTATAACGGGGGACATTGCGGTGAATTCTGCCGCCTATCTCTCTTTAGCGCCAGCCTCAACGCTCGTTCTATTGAATACAAAAAGCCTGAATGTGAATTCCGGCGGACGTCTTGAGATCAATGGAACCGCAGGAAGTCAGGCTACGATCAGGTCGAACGTGCCCGCCACGGCAAGATATGCCCTTAATGTCAATTCAGGGGGCACCATCGCTGCGGATTATTGCATGTTCAACAATATGGGGGTAAACGGAGTCAATATCGCCGCAGGCAGTACTGTCGACCTCGCTCATGCATTTAAGGGATGCACCTTCCAGGATGGCGCAGCGGGCGGTACGCTCCTCACCATCAATAACGCCCAGACACTGACCATCCGGAACGCCATATTCCCTAATAACACCTGGGGAGGAGCCAGCAATGTATCGAAGACCCTCAATTCCGGTCATGTTTATTTCGTTGATTTCACAGGTGGTTTTTCAGGCGAAACCAATGACAACGACGCGTTTAATCTGATCGACTGGGTGGAGACTTTGACCGCAACAGCCACGGCGACACCGGGTAACATATGTCCGGGATCGCCTTCTCAACTGAATGTAACAAGAACAGGCGGACTGACTCCGTTCACCTATCTCTGGAGTCCTTCGGCCGGATTGTCAAATCCCGCGATCATCAATCCGGTTGCAACGCCTGCCGGTTCGACCACTTATTCCGTCACGGTGACCGATGCCCTCGGGACGACTGCCTCAGGCAGCATCCCGGTAACCGTCAGCCCGGTACTCCCTGTCAGCGTAAGCATCGTCGTATCCGCCAACCCTTCCCCTCCTGGCAATTATGTAACTTTCACAGCCACCCCGGTGAATGGAGGTTCTTCTCCCTCCTACCAGTGGAAGAAGAACGGAAATCCTGTCGGAACGGGTCTGCCTACTTACTCCGACAACACTCTTGCCTATAACGACCAGATAACCTGTATTATGACATCAAACTACCTGTGTCCCTCCGGGAATCCGGCCACCTCGAATACGATCACCATGATCATCGTAAATACCAATACAACAGTCACAGGGACCATCCCATCGCCCCTGGATCTCTGCTTCGACGCTTCCAACACCATTACAGTAGGCGGTGCAGCCGGGAGCTTCCTGGTGCAGAACGGGGCCAGGGCTGTGATGATCGCCGGAAGCAGGATCGACTATTTGTACGGTTCAAAGGTTGAGCCGGGCGGTTACCTGCACGGATATATCACCACCACGAACTCCTTCTGCGGAAGCATGTCCAAATCAATGGTTTCCTCATCGGAATCCATAGAGAATGCGACTCAGGAAGGAATGACCACGTCAGGCAGGTTCCTGATCTATCCGAACCCGACCACCGGCACCTTTACCCTCCTGAACAGGGGACCTGAAATCGGGAAAGTCCAGGTGGAAATCTACAACATTCGCGGGGAACGCGTACTCACCAGTTACTTCGCGGATAAAAAGAGCCATAGTTTTTCGCTCAGCGGACAGACTGCAGGGCTCTACTTCGTCAAGGTGCTCTCCGGCGACCAGATTGAATCATTCAAGCTGATCCTGAACCGGTAGATTGGCCCTGTGTGTGGCGGCGGAGGCTGTCTAAAGTAATAATTGACCGCGGAGACGCCGAGACGCAGAGAACTTTCACATTGGTTATTAAGTCTTTGCGCCTCTGCGACTCTGCGGTTAATAATAACTGGCAGGCTTCTGATACAGCTTTTCAAACAATCTTGTTCATAACTTCCCCCGTTTTTTGTATTACCTTTGCACCATCAACCGGATTAAGCAGAAATCTTAATCCGAATTGTTATGAAAACAAAAAATTTCATCTTCACGGCGATCCTGTTACTTAACTCCTTCTGGCTGAAGGCAGAAACCAAGGAAATTCCGTTTACCCTGGACGACCGTGACCGGATCATCCGTACCGAGCAAAAATTGGAAGCCCTGGATGCCAAGGTTGATACAAAGGTTGATGGTTTACGGCAGGAGGTGAATGCGCGTTTTGACCAGCTCTTCAACTTCCTTTGGGCCATCATCGGGATCTTCACCACGATGACCGTCAGCGTGTTCGCGTTTGCCTTCTGGGACCGGAAACTCATCCCTGAACAACTTCGATCACCCGCTCATCCTCCCCGCTGATGTGAACGTGCAGGGTCCCCTCGGGTAAGAGCCGCTCAATTTTTTCTGGCCATTCCAGAAAGCAATAGCTGCCGGAATAAAAATAATTTTCGTAGCCGATATCGAAAACCTCCGAAATGTCCTTTATCCGGTAAAAATCAAAATGGCAGATCGACTCCCCCGCATCGGTCAGGTATTCATTGACCATTGCAAAGGAAGGGCTCTGGACCATGTCGCCAACGCCCAGTTCGCGGCAGAGGGCCTTGATAAAGGTGGTCTTCCCGGCACCCATGACGCCGTATAAGGCAAATACCCTGCAGGAGGGAAATGCATCGAGCAGCTGCCGGGCGGCAGGAGCCAGGTCCGATTCGGTGTGCAGGGTGAGCTTCAAGGGTGGTGGTGTTGGGGGTGGATTTATATTTTGGTAAACGGGTAAACGGGTGAGCGGGTGAGCGAGTGACTCGTTTACCTGTTTACCTGTTTACTTAGGCTTCATGGCCACAAACGGGATCAGTATCTCTTCCATCGAGATCCCCCCGTGCTGGAAAGTGTTTTTATAGTAATTCACGAAGTAGTTGAAGTTGTTGGGGTAGGCAAAGAAATCGTTGTTCCGGCAAAAGACATAGGAGGAGTTGACGGAGGTTTTACCCAGGAAAATTTCCCCAGGGTTCCGCACTTCGAAAACCTCATTGTGTTCAAATTTCAACGCTTTGCCTGTCTTGTACCGGAGGTTCGTGTTTGTGTTCCTGTCGCCGAGGATCTTGACGGGATTGTCGACGCGGATCGAACCGTGATCGGTGGTAATGGCAACGTTCACATCTTTTTCGGCCAGGTATTTCAGGATGTCGATCAGCGGGGAGTGCTGAAACCAGCTGACGGTGATCGACCGGTATGCTTTCTCGTCATTGGCCAGTTCGCGGATGATCTCCATTTCGGTGCGGGCATGCGAAAGCATATCGACAAAATTGTACACAATGAAATTCAGCTTGTTGACCATCAGGTTCGGCATCAGTTCCACGAGTTTTCTGCCGTAATTTTGGTTCAGCACCTTGTAATACGAGTATTTAACATCCCTGCCGTACCGTCTGAGCAGTTCTCCCAGCAGCTCATTCTCGAAGTTGTTTTTCGCGCCCTCCTCATCTTCGTTCACCCAGTATTTCGGATATTTCTTCTCGATCTCGGTCGGGAGCAGCCCGCCGAAAAAGGCATTCCTCGCGTACTGTGTTACCGACGGCAGGATGGAATAGTAGATCTCCTCCTTTTCGACCCGGAAATAGTCTTCGAGGATCGGCTGGAGCATTTTCCACTGGTCGAACCGGAGGTTGTCGATCAGGATAACGAATGTCGGCTTGTTGTCGTTCATCAGGGGAAACACCTTTTCCTTGATGAGGTTGTGCGATTGGACCGGTCGATCCTGCACCTTCCCGTTGACCCAGTCGACGTAGTTCCTTTCAACGAATTTGCTGAAAAGCTGGTTCGCCTCATCCTTCTGCATCCGGAGGACCTGATTCATACCGTCGTCCATCAACTGCCCCAGCTTCAGTTCCCAGAAGGTAAGCTTTTTATAGACCTCCGTCCACTCAGCGTGGTCAAGCCGGTTGCTGATCTCCATACCGATGCTCCGGAATTCCTGCTGGTACTGGTGGGTGGTCTTCTCACTTACCAGCTTTCTGTTCTCAAGGTTCTTTTTCAGGCAAAGCAATATCTGGTTCGGCTTCACCGGCTTGATCAGGTAGTCGGCAATGCTCGATCCGATGGCATCTTCCATGATACTTTCTTCCTCGCTTTTGGTGATCATCACTACCGGCA
>Ga0163209_1000706_pt1 | contig 14598 bp, 18 predicted proteins | sample Kivu_160m_FD_113538 | JGI IMG/M metagenome (GOLD analysis project Ga0163209, IMG submission 113538) | Freshwater microbial communities from Lake Kivu, Western Province, Rwanda to study Microbial Dark Matter (Phase II) - Kivu_160m | ecosystem: Environmental > Aquatic > Freshwater > Lake ...
ATAGACGAAGAGACAATCTCAAAGTATGCCAGCCTATCGAGCAAGATAAAGGCCATCTACCACTGTTGCACACCGGAGCTTACAGAGAAGATCTCGCAACTGGAAGATCTAGACTTCTTCACTAAGCAAGATGCGGTGGACATTGCGAGCAGCATCTCCATGAATGACAAGCAGTTCGAGGAATTGCAGATACTTAACAGAGAAGCAAGAGAACTCCTGAAAATCAAGCTAGCCAAACCAGTTCGAACATCAGCAAAGTGACACTAGAGCATAAGGTTCGGGGCACGAATCCCCTCATGTACCACGCTGCGCAAACAATATGTGTAGAGCGCCCTGTGGATGTTGAGATGCAAGTTGAAGCTCAACAGCGTCGCGGTTGTCTATGTCCTCGCCGCGGTAGCAAGGCTCCTTTGGACTCTTGAAGGAACAGTCGCGCACTATACAGTCCACTCTGACATCCCCGTCTCATACTACGTGAGTATTGGAGTCGGCATCGTAATCGCCATAGCACTCATACTTCCTCTCTCGAAGGCACTCGCCACATTTTTCGCAGCCGTCAGCGGTGTGAGCGGAATCTTTGGATTTGCAGTAATGGGCTGGATCTTCATGACCGAAGGTGAAACAAACCCTGTCACAGCACCACTTGTGGGAGCAATCACATTCTCCGCTTTGCTGTACTTGAAACCAAGACCAGTGTAGGCTCAAATGGATTTGTAGCCAAGGGATCCGAATCCTCCGCCGTCGACGAGCCCGGCCGAGGTTAGGCTCGAGAGAAGGCTCTGAAATATTGCCAAGTCACAACTCAAGGACAATCGTGAGAGGGGGAACCAGAAGGACAAGCCTTGGCCTTCCGTCCAAGGTCTGTCATGTCTCTTGAGGCCTGTGATGTGTCAGATTCCGCTGGAAGAGAGCCTTTTCGACCGTTCGCGCGTCAAGGTCATGCTTTCTTGCGATGAGTCGAACCGTTTGGAGAAACCTTAGGAGGTGCTTGGGTCCCTGAAACAGACCTTGGGGCTCTTTCCCAAACAACTCGCGCCACACATGAATATCAAGCACGGCGTATTCTTTTGGATCGTAGAAAGTCAGGATCACACTTGCCATGGCTGGTCCTATGCCTGGCAGTCTGAGCAATTCTGAGATTCTGATCCTTTCGCTACTTGAATCCAGAGCCTGACGAAATGCTTCTTGGATCTCTCGCTCCCCAATAGACTCCACACGGCTCATGACGAGGCTTCTCCTTCCTGGCAGGCTTCCGAATTTCCAGCTCACCATCTTCGCCAGGTCTCTCTTGGAGAGCCTTCGTGTATTTCGCAGTCGGGATCCCACCTCGCTCTCCATGCGCAGATCGAGGGCGGGCTGTTTCTCGTCGTACAGGCGTGACCATCTGAGGATCTCCGCTCTTCTATCCCACCAACGGATCGCACCCACACCCTCCGCTCTCCTTTGATTGCCGAATCAGAGTTCCACTGGAAAAAACACTTCAGTTTTCACATTTCCAGTGGCAACTGACCCCACACGTTTGCGTCCAAGTCATCGACTCGTGTGGAGCTTCATTCGTCGCGGTGGCGCCAAGGAAATAGGTTGTGAGTCAGAACCCGCAAAGTCTCGTGGAACACGGGCGTCAAGTGAGCATGCTGATTTCGGTTTTGTCGTTTCAGGGTCTGGCAGTTCTAGATTCTTGCCGACAGCCACCCACCTATGTCACCGAGTACGCTTTCCTTACCAGGTTCGTTCAGTATTTCGTGATAGAAGCCGTCATAGACTTTCAGTGTCTTGTCAGGTGAAGCCACTTTCTTGTAGAAGCTGGCTGTCATAGAAAGATCAATGATCTCGTCGGCGCCGCCCTGCATTATCAAGCAAGGCAACGTTAGCTTGTCTGCGCCTTGCATAGTCTCTTCCTGTGCTCGACGGTATTCGGTGAACCATCGTGCAGTCGCCACCGCATGAACCAGCGGATCGTCCACATACTTCTGCACCACATCTGCATCCCGTGAGAGATGTTTCGGGTTCAATCCCGTACCAGTCGTGAAGGTTGGCACGATGCTTGACAGCGTCTTGGCGAGGAAGACTTTCGCGGCTGGAATCTTCATCTTCTCTGCAAGCGCGGGCGCACTCGCGACAACGCCGGCAAGTTCGTCAGCGTGCTTCTCCGCGTAGCTGAGTGCGATGAGTCCTCCGAGACTGTGTCCAATCAGGAACGTCTTGAGGGTAGGGTTGTGTTCTTTAGCGATGCGTATCATCTGACCGATGTCAGAGTGGTAATCGTCAAAGCTGACAACGTGCGCTCGCTTGCCGCCGGACTTGCCGTGTCCGCGAAGATCGCACGCCAACAGCGGAAAACCGTTTCGCGCCAAGTAGTCAGCTACGTGTCCGTATCTGCCGGTATGTTCACCGATTCCATGAGCCAACACAAGTGTTGCTTTCGGCTTCCCAGGCGGCGTCCACGATTGATAGCATATTCGTATGTCACGGGCACCTTCGAAGTGACCTTCATAATGACTCCAACTTGCGCTCGACAAGACTCATCCACACATACTGATTATGGCTCGAACGTATAAGCAAGCCAGGTCTAGCATTCCACTCGATGCCTATGCTTTCTGGCAGAGACTTCTCCAAACTTGCCCAAGAGGAATTCGACATAGCGATTGTTGGTGGAGGGATGATCGGGACTGGTGTCGCCCGGGATGCAGCGATGAGAGGTCTCAGAACAGTCTTGTTCGAGAAGGAGGATTTCTGCTACGGAACGAGCGGCCGCTCAAGTAGAATGATACACGGCGGTCTACGCTACCTAGCTAGCTACGATCTCGGTCTCGTCAGAGAGGGACTTAGGGAACGGGAGATCCTCCTCAGGCTTGCGCCGCATCTCGTTCATCCTCTGAGATTCCTCATCCCACTCTACGGAGGTTTCCTCCACAGGATGAAACTCAAGATCGGCATGATCCTATACGATCTCCTATCCTATGACAAATCGCTCCCGAATCACGGCTACCTCGGCAAGAAGGAAGTGCTCGAGGCGGAGCCCGAGCTCGCCGAGAACGGCTTGAAGGGCACATACGTATACTATGATTCCCAAATCGCGCTCACAGAACGTCTCTGCATGGAGAACGTGCTCTCCGCACGAAAGCACGGAGCCATGCTGTTGAATCATGCGAAGGTTGTTGGTCTCATGAAGAAGAACGGTTCAGTCTCCGGAGTGAGAGTCAGGGACGTGCTCTCAGGCAAGACGTCCGAGTTCCGATCCAGGCTTGTAGTAAACGTTGGTGGTCCTTGGCTTGACGAGGTTGTACGTGAAGTGAGGTCAAACGAGCGCCCACTGGCCCGAACAACTAAGGGAATTCACCTCGTGACCCCGAAAGTGACAGGCAATGCCGTAGCCCTTTTCGCATCTGACGGGCGAGCCTACTTTGTGATGCCTTGGATCGGATTCACGCTTGTGGGAACAACCGACACCGACTATGGACAAGATATGGACGCCGTGAAAGCTGAGGTCGACGATGTCGAGTATCTGCGAACCGAGGTCCAGAAGGCATTCCCAAGAGCACAGTGGAATCGGGTCTTCTATACAATCGCTGGCGTACGTTCACTCCTTCGAATCGAAGGCCTCAAGGAGTCGTCTGTCACCCGCCGCCACATAATCTACGACCACGAAAAGAGGGAAGGCTTCAAAGGGCTCATCTCTGTGATCGGTGGCAAGCTGACGGCCTACCGAGGCATCTCGCAAGACGTGGTAGATGCTGTCTGTGACAAGCTGGGCACAGGCACCCATTGCACAACTGCAAAGGAGAGCCTTCCAGGAGCCGACTCGGCCGAACTCGAACGAGTCAAGACCCAAGCCAGGTCGATCGCAAGAGAACATGGAGTCACAGCCGAGACGCTCAACCATTTGGTCTCGCTCTATGGTTCCCGATGCAAAGAAGTCCTGGACTATGCGAAGAAGGACAGACGCCTGCGTGAGCGGATATGTAGGACAAATCCTGACATCATGGCTGAGGTCGCTCACGCCGTCGAGAAGGAGTCCGCATTCACTCTGAGCGACTTCATGATCCGAAGGAGTCTAATTGCCTGGAGGAGGTGTGAAGGTCTCGACTGCTGCACCAAAGTCGCGAAGATGATGGGCAAGCTGCTGCGTTGGAGCAATCGTGAGGTCTCCTCGCAGATTGCAGCATACAAGAACGAGATTGCCATGCGTCACGCATACGAGAAGAAACCATCGGAACCTACAGCTAGGCCGCACAAGAGAGCTCTTGCTCGGCGAAGGAGGACCAGAAGATCTCGATAGTCAGTCCTGTCTCTCCCAGTCAAGTGATCTCTCGACGGCCCGCTTCCATCCTGCGCGTATCTGCTCGCGTGTCTTGGCAGGCATCTTCGGTCTGAAGATCCTGTCCACCTTTCTTACGCGTGTAAGTTCTCTCAGGTCATCCCATACTCCGACAGCTAGGCCGGCGAGGAATGCTGCTCCCAACGCGGTTGTCTCAGCAATCGCTGACCGCTCAATGGGAATCCCAAGCAGATCGGCTTGGAGTTGCATCAGGAAGCTATTGACTGACGCTCCTCCGTCAACCCTGAGCGATCGTATCTGACTCCGACTGGCCTTTGTCATTGCTTCCAGAACATCCACGCTTTGAAGGCAGATCGACTCCAACGCGGCTCTGACGATCTGGTTTCTCGTCGTGTCGCGGGTGATTCCGATTATGAGGCCCCGCGCATACATGTTCCAGTATGGTGCACCGATGCCTGTGAGTGCGGGAACGAAATACACACCGCAACTGGTCGGTGTCTCGCGTCCAATCTTCTCAGTTTCTGCGGCCTTCCTGATTATGCCAAGCTGATCTCGCAGCCATTGAATGACCGCGCCGCCAATGAACACGCTTCCTTCCAGTGCGTAGGTGACCTTGCCGTTGAGGCCCCAAGCGATTGTGGAGATCAGCCCCACACCTGGCTTCGGAGGGTGATCTCCGGCGTTCAGGAGGATGAAGCATCCTGTACCGTACGTGTTCTTGGCGGCGCCCTTCTCGAAGCCCGCCTGGCCGAAAAGAGCCGCCTGCTGGTCACCAGCAACACCACTGATCGGAATTTCTCTGCCGAAGAGGTGCTTCTCGGTGTAGCCGAGTATCTCGCTCGATGATTTCACTTCAGGTAGCATGTCTGATGGGATTCCGAGCAGATCGAGCAGTCTCCGATCCCAAGATCTTCGGTTGATGTCGTAGATCATGGTCCTTGAGGCGTTCGAATAGTCTGTGGCGTAAACTCGGCCCGCTGTCATTTTCCAAATTAGAAAGGTGTCCACTGTTCCGAAAAGAAGATCTCCTCTTCTGGCCCTCGTCTTGGCTTTCGGGACATTGTCCAAGAGCCACTTGATCTTCGGCCCAGAGAAGTATGCGTCAGGAATGAGTCCGGTCGTTTCTCTGACATATGAGGCGTACCCTCTCGATACCAAGTCATCAATGATTGGGGCAGTTCTCCTATCCTGCCAGACTATCGCATTGTGGATTGGCTTGCCAGTGTGTCTGTTCCAAACGATCGTGGTTTCTCGTTGGTTGGTTACTCCGATTCCAGCGATCTCTTTCACATGCTTTGCCATGGCCTGCTTGGCCGCGCGGATCTGAGTTGACCAGATCGCCTCTGGATCGTGTTCAACCCAGCCGGGGCGGGGGAAGATCTGGCGAAACTCCGTTTTTGGAGACTTCAGCAGCCGACACTGTTCGTCTAGGAGGACGGCCCGCGAGCTTGTGGTTCCTTGATCGAGCGAGAGGACATATGGCCCCAACGGAGATCGCCATCACCTTGGCGTGAGGGAGATATCTCACTTGCCGATGCGGCATTTCAGGAGGGCCTTAAGTGGTCGCAACCGTTTTGAACTCAACTATCCTCAGACCATGGGGGTAGAACTGTCCCAGCAGTCCTTAGTTGAGTTGAGGAACGATGATCGATTCAATGCTCAGAAGGCGGGACTCGGGCGGAGATTGCGAAGTCTGCCAGAGGAAGGCCGCAACGCGAAAAGCGAGATTCACGGCCCACTTCCTTCATTCGGAACCGACCCCTCTCATGATTGAGGAGCACGTTGCGAAAATGGAGTTTGAGAAACGAGTCTGCGACGACTGCGCGAAACAGCTTCAGAGCATGAAGAATGTCAGCGATCTTTCTCTCGACAGTCTTTAGGGCGGAAAGACTGATCGACGAGCAGTCGCATGGCAATCGCTGGGGTTGGTCAATTCCTCTTGAAGGAACGAGATGACTTCTCGGAGACGATGCAATCATGTCCATTTGATGCTGCTTGTTCCTTCTTTTGCGTAGGCCACCTGATTGCTGAAAAGCCCCCTCAAGCTGCTGACATCCTTCGGGTCATGGGCTGAAGGGTTGAGCAGAAAGACAGCAGTGACTTTCGGGTCGGAAAGTTGCCTCAACGCATTCAATGCGAACTTGTACGCTGTCCTGGAGTCCGCGGACAGCGCCAAATCAGTCAAACTGTCGAAGACGACATTCAGTGGCCTTTCCTGATGTTTGTCCAGAACGGAAGACAGCATCAGATCGTGGGTTAGCTCTACAACTTCGGCATTCTCATCGTCACGTGTGGCTTGTTCCACTACGCTTCCGGCTGGCGTCAGGATGACCACTGCCTCCTTGTTGGAAGTGCACTCGAGAGTGAAGTCTCGTACCACCGTCTGATACGGCATTGAGGGATCAAACTCAAGCAGAATCTTCTTCCCTGTCAATGCAGCATGTGTGATTCCGAGCTGTCCTGAGAACTTGATCTTCTGTGGCTGCTCGACGTGTCCTCTGGGTGCAACTGCTTTGTCTCCACCTCGCGTCAGATGTCTTCTCGAGTAGCGCACTAATCCAGAGATGACAAGGATGGCTCCCAGGCCCGCCACGAAATAGGCCAACCACAGGTGTGCAGCCATCACAATTCCCCGCGACAGATAGAACAGGACCCCGATCCACACCACGGTCAAGCCGAGAGCAAGCCAACGTGCAGGATGACTTGCATGTTCAGGCGCCGTCGAGGCCGTCTGATCGGTAGATGCGCCGCAGCTGGGACAGAACCTTGAGTTCGAATCAAGAGCTGTCCCACATCTCCTGCAGAGCTTGGCAGTGGTCGGCATCGATGGTCGGGGACGCGTTTCGTTGCTGGCGTGAAAAGAGTTTCGGTCGTGTCAATCCGCAACCGCGAAGAGGCGAAAGCAAGATCGAAGCAGCGACTCTCTATCGGTTCGCAGGCACCTGCGAGAACGAGTGTGCGTCCCTATGGTGTGGTCGCAATCGCTTATGCGAGGTGAGCCCGATAGTCGGCAGCAGGTCTCATCTGTGCCGGCGGTCTCTTCGATCTCTTGTGTCCCTCTGCTGCCAGTCTCTCTTTCTCTGAGTCTGAATCCTCATTCTTCCAGATCTGAATGCCATGGAATCGCTTCGGTATTCCTGTATCCCAGCGTAGAATGAATGGTAGCCGTCGTCGCTGTCATCCTTTGACAGGGACGATATCAGTTCGTTCAGCCTGGCCCTTGTAGCATCAGAATGGTTCTCATCCCATGCTCGAGAATAGACCCCATACGCGAGATGGAATTTGAAGTCCTGAGGCCGGTCGACATCCAGTTTCGTCAAAACCTTGGTCTCTGAGCTGTCTTCCGGCATGTCTCATAGACTCGCTTGAATGTGGGAGGGAGCGCACTCGTCGTATTTAGGTCGTGCTGAGAACCCTCGTGCGTCGTCCACAGAATTCAATCCGTCGAATGCATAGCCGAGATGGTTCCAGTCTTCCACGGCAGGGACAGCTGCATTTCGCCCCTGAAGTTCTTGACGGCGGCGTCACGAATCATCACCATGTCATTCTTCTTCACAGAGTCGATCTGCTTGTTCCACAGGGGGAGTCGTATCTCTCCTGTGCCGTCCGAGAGGGTCGCAACGCATACAACGAGCGGTGAGCCGTTTCTTGATTCAACGGCTCTGACCTCAGATTTGGCTGTCACTTTGGCCTTCAGACTCACATGTTTCAAGCCGATTTGGAGGTCACGAATTCGTCTTTCCGTTTCGGCTTGGTCGTCTGTCGTCGGCCCTTCTTTGCTGCTCAGCAGCCGCTTGAATTCTTGAGGCACATTGGTCAGTCTCGCCAATGAAGCATCGGAAACAGAAGCTTGAGCAACCGACCGTTCGTTCTGTGAGAACATGAAACAGAAGGTCTTGTCTCCGCGGTCTCGCAGCTCTATCTCCAGAGGACCGCAGGTCGCCTCTTTCCTGGTCTTCGCTCTCAGCATGGCATTGTGCAGAGCCGCAGGTTCTAGGCCGTACTTTCTTGCGAGCATCAGAAGATAAACGAAGTCCCGATCTGGGCCTCGCCTGCTGCCAAGGGTTCTGACGGCTACTGGCATGTGACCTCTCGCCCTTAGGGTCGTCGGTCCTCTATGAACGCACCGCTTTGGCGGTGTGGCCCCCGGAGGGGCGAACCGCGGGTGTGTCCGAAGTATCGGCGCGGTCTTTCTTCGAATCTGCGCCGTCTATCGTTGTGGAACTCTTCTTTGCCTCTGTTTATGGTAGGGAATATGTGCGTGTCGGACTTGGCGAGGTGTAGGCGCTCGATCTGATAGTCAGCCATCGTTTGTATTGCTCGGAAGTCTGCGCTCTGATCCGCGGACACGATCGTCACCGCTGTTCCCGTCTTGCCAGCCCGTCCTGTTCTACCGATCCGGTGGAAGTATGTGTACGGGTCGTCAGGGACATCGTAGTTGATGATGTGCGTGACGCCGTCGATGTCTAAGCCTCTACCGGCTAGGTCTGTGGCAACTAGTATGCGGCTTCTGCCGCTCCGGAACTCATCCATTGCTCTGTCGCGTTGACTCTGGGAGAGGTCTCCGTTTATTGCAGTGGCATGCTCGTTGATTCTCCTGAGCATCTGGCTCAGCCAGAATGTGGTTCGCTTGGTTCGACAGAACACTATGGCACGTTGGACACCTCCGTCTCGTAGGATACCCACGAGTGTGTCGAGCTTTCTTGCTCTGTCTGTTTCATAGAAGCACTGTTTGATCTCTTTGACGTTAAGGTCGTCCGATTCGATTAGAACCTCGCGTGGGTTCTTCATGTGTTTGCGGGCGAGTCGTAGGATTTCTTCGGGCATTGTCGCCGAGAAGAGTGCTGTTTGGCGCTTTCCGGTCTTGTCGAGAATGCGTTCGACATCGTTTATGAAACCCATGTCCAGCATTCTGTCCGCCTCATCTATCACGACACATTGGACGCTATCGAGGCGGAGGGTTCCGCGCTCGAGATGGTCGATTATTCGACCAGGTGTTCCGACGATGATCTGCGGCCGGTCTTCCAACGCGTCAATCTGAGCGTGGATTGATTGTCCACCATAGATCGCTAACGCGTGCTTGCGAGTGAGTTTGCCGTACGAGTTGATGTCATCAGCTACCTGCATCGCAAGCTCGCGTGTCGGAACGAGCACCAACGCCTGAATCTTCGGGTTGTTCTCATCAACGATCTCAAGGATCGGGAGGCCGAACGCGGCGGTTTTTCCTGTTCCAGTGTGTGCTTGACCAATTACATCGGTTCCGCTCCAGAGAAGCGGAATTACTGCTTCTTGGATGGGAAACGGCACGTCGAATCCTAGCGCTTTAACAGCGCCTAATATCTCTGGGCTTAGGCCCAGTTCTTCGAAATTACTCATTGTCTTTTTCTCCTCAGCCTCTGCTTGAAGGTCGCAAATCAGTACTAGAGGCCGAAAACTCGATCCGCCGTTCTGTCCTGCTGTGAGCAGCTACGGGAACTAGAATTCGGACTTGTTCTCAGACTTCCGCGATCTTACTGCTTTGGCTTCTGGTCATCTCGTGAAGAACTCAAAGGCACGCAGATGTCCACGCAGCCGTGAGCACTTCTTGGACGCGCAGGAGGCTCCGGCGCCTAAAAACCTGCTGGTCTACAATACATAGTCCGAAGGCGTCATTCGAGACTAGTACCCCATTCGGATCACACTCAACAAGTCTGCACAAGGCAATGGTGCAGCAGGAAGGTTCATTCCTTTCAGAACCCTGTATCTGATGGGAGAGCGCTTGTGAGGATTTCCAGTCAATCGCTTCGCCAAGTCGCCGACCTGCTGGTGGAGGAACAACTTGCGGGTCTGATCGATCACACGGAGCTGAAGCCCCACGTCCTCAGAAGGAAGATACGATCGATATGCGACGAGGCGGACACTCATGGCTTCGCGGCGGTATGCGTCAACTCATGCTGGGTGCGCGAAGCCTCTGAGCATCTGAGATCCAAGTCAAGCCGGGTGGGCATCGCGAGCGTCGTGGGCTTCCCACTCGGGCAAATGTCAACCGAGTCGAAGGCGTTTGAGGCATCAGACGCAATTGCGAAGGGAGCGACCGAAATTGACATGGTAGTCAACGTAGGGAAAGTTCGAGAGATCGCCGCCTCGTCTGCAGACGAGAGCCGGACGATGCGTAACTTCGTTCGAGAAGACATTAGCGCGGTAGTCAAGAAAGCAGACGGTGCCCCGGTGAAAGTCATCCTCGAAACAGGCTACCTCACAGATCAGGAGATTGTGGAAGCTTGTCGGATATCTGAGGATGCGGGTGCGGCTTTCGTCAAGACTTCTACCGGTTTCGGACCCATGAGTGCCTACCCTGCTCATTTGAAGCTCATGCGCGAGACAGTCGGCGAAAGACTGGGAGTGAAGGCGGCTGGTGGCGTGACGAATTTCCTGGAAGCAATCAGATCCATATACGCAGCAGCAAACGCACCGAATCTCCTCCGTCCTGACAAGTTCAGGATTGGGACGAGCAACGGAATCAACATCGTCAACTCGCTGAGCTGGGCCAAATACGATGACTCCTGGTTCACGGAAGAGGTTCCCTGCAGGATATGCCCGAGCAATTATGTGTCCAAGCAACCTTTGGAAATCCAAACAGTGTACGTCAAGAAATGCAAGACATGCCCGAACAACGGCTACAGAAAATTCAAGGATTTCTAGAGGAAGGTGATGAGATCTTGGACGGATGGATGGGGAAGGTCCTTAGAGTAGACCTGAAGGGAAAGAAGGTTTCCTCGCAACCTCTCAGCAGAGAACAGACTCAGCTCTTCTTGGGCGGGAGAGGCCTGGGCGTTGACGTACTCTTCCGCGAAGTTGCACGTGGAACTGACCCCTTGTCCCCTGAGAACAAGATGGTCTTTGCGACCGGCCCACTCACAGCGACAGGTGCACCAACCTCAGGTCGATACTCCGTCATAACCAAATCTCCTCTAACCGGAACGATCTTCGATTCGAACTCGGGAGGGCATTTCGGAGTTCAGCTGAAGCGCTGTGGCTGGGACGCGATGATAGTGGAAGGCCAGTCGGAGAAGCCCAGCTACTTGTGGATCCATGATGAATCCGCCGAGATCCGAAAAGCCGATCACATCTGGGGATACACCACCCACAAAACAGAAGATGCCATCAAGTCGGAGACCGACAAGGAGGCCAAGGTGGCCTCCATCGGCCCCGCCGGCGAACGACAAGTTCTGATCAGCGCCATAATCAATGACAAGCACAGGGCCGCCGGCAGAGGAGGCGTCGGAGCGGTCATGGGTTCAAAGAAACTCAAAGCGATCGCAGTTCTGGGAACTCATGAGCCGACCATAGCCAGCAGAGACGAATTCACGGCGACTTCGCGCGTCAGCCTCGAAGCGATCTCAAAGAATCCAGTGACGAAGGACTCGCTGCCCAACTATGGAACGACAGTTCTTGTGAACGTGATGAACGAGATCGGGGCACTGCCGACCATGAACTTCCAAAGAGGATACTTTGAGGACGCAGACGCGATCTCGGGAGAAACCATCAGGGAGCGAATATTCGAGAAGAGGGTCGCATGCGACGCGTGCACAATCGCTTGTGGAAGAGAGACCAAGATTCCGGGAAGAGACAGACGAGGAGAGGGACCGGAATACGAGTCGACGTGGGCTTTCGGTGCCGCTTGTGGAGTGCGCGATCTTGAAGCCATCGCAGAGGCAAACTACCTATGCAACGAGTACGGGCTCGATACAATCTCAACTGGCAGCACAATAGCATGTGCAATGGAACTCTCATCTGCCGGGCATCTTTCATCCGGTCCGGCATTCGGAGACGCTGAGGCCATGGTGAGTCTCGTCAGCCTGATCGGCGAGCAGCATGGCATTGGAAAGGACCTCTCCGAAGGCTCGCTCAGGCTTGCTGAGAGGTACGGCCGCCCCGAGTTCTCCATGAGCGTGAAGGGGCTTGAGATTCCAGCCTATGATCCTCGTGGTATCCAAGGGATGGGGTTGGCATTTGCCACGTCGAATCGGGGAGCATGTCACCTTCGAGCGTACATGATCTCCACCGAGGTACTGGGAAACCCTTGCCTCATCGACCGATTCAAGATAGAGGGAAAGGCCAGCCTCACAATATTACTTCAGAACATCTCAGCCGCAATAGATTCGATGGTTCTTTGTCGTTTCTCGCAGTTCGCCATGAATCCAGACCACTATGCAGGCCTGCTTCATACTGCTACAGGCGTTCCCTTCACAGCAAGAGACTTGATCAACATCGGCGAGAGGGTCTACAACTTGGAACGCGTCTTCAACACAAGAGAAGGCTTGGGCAGAAAGGCCGATTCGCTGCCGGCGAGGCTCTTAGAGACGCCCCTATCGGAAGGGCATTCAAAGAACACGACGGTCGCGCTGGCTCCTATGCTCGACGAATACTACAAGCTCAGAGGATGGACCGCCGACGGTGTGCCAACTGCAAGCACACTCGCAGAACTCAAACTGGGGGAAGCGTCGAAGCAGATCGTGGAGAGCTATGCGATCTAGCTCACGGATCATGATCGTGAGTTCAGGAAGCGTGAAGGAGAGAGACCACCGGCGGGGACCGAGGAATCGTCTCAAGAGTCTTGGCGGCAGAGAATCCAAGCTGAACTCTCAGGGGACTGAGAAAGGCCATGTGCATCGCGAGAAACCGGTGGAAAGGGGCAGCGCAGAAACCAGCGAGAGTGCAAATGTAAAAGCACACCTGTCTGGAGAGACTCGTGGCTTCACTGCAAGAGTCGAAGAATCGCTACAGGACTCTTTTCGACAGCGCAGGTGGCGCGATTGCGATCCACGACATGAAAGGCAAGTTTCTCGAGGTCAGTCGAGCGCTATGCGAGCGCCTGGGCTACAGCCGTGGAGAGCCACTACAGATGACCACAGCTGACACAGGCTCTTCTGGGTATGCTTCTATCGAGGCTGGACATGGTGAGGAGCTCCGCAGACTTTGCCCGTCTTCTCCGAGACCACTTTTACACGATGGTGTGGCACTCTCACCATCGCAGGTGGGAAATCAGATGACAACTTGCAGGTCAGCATGACTGATACTAGAACGGGCATCGCAAGAGAGAGTATAAGGGAATCTGGAGTCCCCTAGTGACGACCAAGACAAGGGTATTGGGCTAGGTTGCCAATCTCTAAGCGAATAGTTGGAGCATATAGAAGTACAATCAGCCTCCAGAGCGAAACAAGAAGAGGTACGACCGTCACTCTCCGGTTTCCCCTGATCCCAAGCCAAGCGGAGGTGAAACCCAAATGACAGAAACAGAACAGGCGAGGATCCTAATTATAGACGATGAGGAAAGCATACGCAAGTCAGTGGCAGCCGTACTGGAGGCGAAAGGCTACCTTGTTGATACAGCAGAAAGCGGCCAAGAGGCGATCGAGAAATCCAAGACAAGAGCCTACAACCTGGCATTGATCGACATACGCCTCCCGGACATGGAGGGGACAGACCTCCTGACAGCATTCAAGAATACTCCAGACATGGTCAAGATCATTGTCACCGGATACCCGTCGCTTCAGAACGCCATTGAAGCCCTCAACAGGGGTGCAGACGGCTACGTAGTCAAGCCATTCGCCGTCGAGGTCCTCCTCGAACTGGTCAACAAGCATCTGAAGAAGCAGAAGGAAGAAAGGAAGTACAGTGAGCAGAAAGTCGCTGAGTTCATCGAAGCACGTGCCAAAGAACTAGAGAGCTAGCGATAGTCTCTTGCTATTTGCATGGAGCAAGGCTGATCTATCTCACTACTGTGGGATTCGGAAAGGAGACTGTAAGATGGCAATTGATCTAGCATGCAATATGGAAGTAGACGAAAAGAGTGCGAAGTGGAAGTCTGAACACAAGGCGAGGACCTACTTCTTCTGTTCTGCGATGTGCAAACAGGAGTTTGACAAGAACCCCGAGATATTCATCAGACCCGCATAGCCTACTTGATTGGCGAGTTCTTCTTCTCCGCGCGATCTAGAATGCCGATCATGTAGTGGATCCCCAAGCGAGGACTCGACAGGACTGGTACATGGATCTCGGTGGGTTTCATGGTCTCAAGTACCCTTGCCATTGAGGCTTGAGCTCTTCGGACAACTGCTGAAGAGTTGCCGTAAGCCCGCCCACCGTGTGAAGAAGTGCAAGTCTCTTCCCGAGTGCCGTCACGCTACACCGTCTTTGCCAGTCCGATGAAGGCCTAACCCAATGATCGTTTGCGTCAGCACCCTTGCACTCCGCACAATGTAAAGCCTAAATGCCTTGTCATCAACTGCATGCCCGTCACCTGCAACCACCACGATGATGACAACGGAAGAGGTCAA
>Ga0163209_1000707_pt1 | contig 14586 bp, 18 predicted proteins | sample Kivu_160m_FD_113538 | JGI IMG/M metagenome (GOLD analysis project Ga0163209, IMG submission 113538) | Freshwater microbial communities from Lake Kivu, Western Province, Rwanda to study Microbial Dark Matter (Phase II) - Kivu_160m | ecosystem: Environmental > Aquatic > Freshwater > Lake ...
ATATAAATCAGTCTCGCAAAAAATTGTAAAAAACTGAGAAGCAGAAAAAATAATAAAATAGTTTTTCAGGAGGTGATGGGTAAGAGAATGGCAGTTAAAATAAGATTGGCACGCTTGGGCGGGAAAAGCAAACCGTACTATAGAATCGTGGTGGCTGATTCCGAGTTTCCAAGGGATGGAAGATTTCTGGAGATTGTCGGGAATTACGACCCCAACAAAAACCCAGCTGAGGTGAATATAAAACAGGATCGAATTGCCGACTGGCTTGGAAAGGGAGCGAAACCGACGGCAACTGTATCCCAGCTGCTCAAGAAGAAGGGAATCAGCGCCGGGGCATAAATCCGTTTAATGTCTTAAATTTGCCTGAAACCTGCAGCAACATGTTCTTCAAAGCCCGCCGCGTACCTGATACGGGGAATGACAGTGAAGGGTGTTTCCATAAAATTCAAATGTCTCAATGGTGCCATAATGTTGATGGTCTTACGGTTAACGTCGATATCACGGTGAAGTTAAACTTATAGGGAAATCTGTGGAGGTGGAGACGATGAAAGAGTTGATCAAGTACATAGCCAAGTCTTTGGTTGACAGTCCTGATCAGGTGGAAGTGTCCGAGGTACTTGGCGAGCAGACTTCAGTGATTGAGCTCAGGGTCGCCAAGGAAGACCTGGGTAAAGTGATCGGCAAACAGGGAAGAACCGCAAAAGCCATGAGAACAATCTTGAGTGCGGCGTCAACAAAAATGCGAAAGAGGGCAGTTCTGGAAATTATCGAGTAAGCAGATGGACATCCTCGAAGCGGGTCGGATTGTAAAAACATGCGGCCTGAAGGGTCGCATGAAGGTGTTATCGTATCTGGAATCGAATGATATCCTGCAGTCTCTGGACGAGGTTTCAATAAGAAGGGACATGCAGGTAGAAACCTTTAAATTGAAGGACATCAGGATCAGCGGAAATTGTTTCTTCCTGGATATCGAAGGCATTTCCGATCTTGAAAGCGCAAAAACCCTTGTAGGTTGCGAGGTATTGATTCCGGCGGACAAGCTGGCGGAATTGCCGGATGACGAATATTACTGGCGGGACATCATCGGTCTTGAGGTTTTTACGGAGGACGATCATTATATTGGCAAGATTGAATCGATTTTCGCCACGGGAAGCAACGACGTGTATGTCTGCACGGGAGGAGAGAGAGAGGTTCTCCTTCCTGCCCTTGCCGATGTTGTCCGAAAAATTGATTTGGTGCATAGGAGGATGGTTGTCAGATTGCTTGAAGGATTGTAAAAGAACATGATCAGGTTCGACATCCTTTCCCTGTTTCCGGAGATGTTTGAATCTCCGTTTAAATTCAGTATTCTGAAAAAGGCCGGAGAGAAGGGACTTTTTGATATTCACATTCATAACATCCGTGATTACGCAAAAGACAGGCACAGAGTAACGGATGATGCACCATACGGTGGCGGGGGCGGTATGGTGATGAAAGTGGAGCCCGTTGACAGGGCGCTCACATCCGTCATCGGCGAGCGTAACGGCGCCCTGATCGTTCTTTTAACACCCCAGGGTGAGCCTTTCAGCCAGGCAATCGCCAGAGAGCTTTCGTCTTATTCCCGGATCATCCTTATTTGCGGGCATTACGAGGGTGTGGATGAGAGGGTAAGAAAACACCTGATTGACAGGGAAATTTCCATCGGCGACTATATCCTGACGGGCGGAGAAATATCGGCCATGGTGGTTGTTGATGCCGTTGCCCGTCTTGTCCCCGGTGTTCTTGGAAATGATGAATCGGCTTCCACGGATTCCTTTTCTGATGGTCTTCTGGAATATCCTCATTATACACGGCCGGCTGATTACAAGGGCTGGCTGGTTCCGGAAGTGCTGCTCTCTGGAAATCACCGGGAAATACAGGATTGGAGACGCAGAGAGTCCATCAGGAGAACACGGTTAAAACGGCCCGATCTGTTGAAGAAAGCGGATCTATCGGAAAAAGATAAAGAAATTCTGGAGTCAATTAAAAAAGGGTAAACAATTTGTCATTCCCGCGCAAGCGGGAATCCAGTGTTTATAAAGGTTAGTGAAAGAATGAGGAGGAAATTTTAGATGAACGTTATCGAAATGCTTGAAAAAGAACAAATGAGAGGGGATATTCCCGGTTTCAAATCGGGTGATACCATAAGGGTGTTTGTACGAATCATCGAGGGTCAAAAACAGAGAATTCAGGCCTTTGAAGGCGTTGTCATACGCAAGAGACGGGGTGACAGCCGGTCGAGCTTTACCGTGAGGAAAGTATCCTACGGTGTCGGCGTGGAAAGAACATTTCCTCTTCATTCTCCGGTCATCGACAGGATTGAGGTCGTCACTCGGGGGAGGGTCAGAAGATCCCGTTTATATTATCTGCGCGCTCTCAGAGGCAAGAAGGCGAGAATCAAAGAACTCGGCAAGTAATTATCTGAGATGAACAGCTTCGAACGGCGTGCCCGTCAGCACGGGCATAAAATGATTGCCGGTATTGATGAGGCAGGAAGAGGTCCTCTTGCCGGTCCCGTGGTTGCTGCTGCCGTGATCCTGCCTTTCGATTATGAAAACACGGATATCAGGGATTCAAAGCAGCTTTCAGCAAAAAAGAGAGAAACTCTTTATGAAATTATCAAGCGGGACGCTCTGTCCATCGGCCTCGGGGTGGTTGAAGTTCCTGTAATAGATGCAATAAATATCCTTCGCGCTTCTCTCGTAGCCATGAAAGAAGCAGTATCAGACCTGACCATTCCTCCGGACTATCTTCTCATTGACGGAACAAAGGGCGTTACTTTAAACATAACACAAGAGACCATTGTTAAAGGTGACTCCCGGAGCATTTCTGTAGCCTCCGCCTCCATTATTGCTAAAGTATCAAGAGATAAAATCATGGAGATCTACCACCATCAGTTTCCCCAGTATAATTTTCTGAAAAACAAGGGCTATGGAACGGCGGAACACCGGAATGCCATCCGGAAATACGGGTTCTGCAAGTTACATCGACGTTCTTTCAGCGTCAGGGACAGAAGCATCCTGTCGGCAAACATAGAATTTGACTTTTAAATCGTATCATTAAAGATTGTTATAGCCTGGATTCCGGATCAGCGCTGGAATGATAATAAAGGTTTTTTGTAATGAAGGATTCTTCTATGAAAAGCATGAAGGGATCAGACAGGATACGGACGGGAAAAAAGGGGGAAGATATTGCCGTCGCCTATCTGAAGAAGGAAGGATATGATATTCTCGAACGGAATTATCGATGTCTGTTTGGAGAGGTCGATGTCGTCGCGAAGGATGGGGATACGGTTGTTTTTGTGGAGGTGAAAAGCAGGCGGTCAGAACAGTTTGGTGAACCACAGATGGCCGTGGGTCTGGAAAAGCAGAGGAAACTGTCCCGGATATCCTTGAAATATCTGGAAGAGAGACATCTTTATCCCTGCAATGCGAGATTTGATGTCGTGGCGGTTAAAATCTTACCGGGAGGGGGTAAGGTTGAACTCATTCAAAATGCTTTTGATTTTTTCCTTCGATGATCAAACAGGTATTAGATTATATAGGATAGTGAAAAAAACCCCGCCTGAAGGCGGGGTTTTTCGTGTGAATTAAGTTGGTCCTTTAAAGTGTCAGGATTTGAGGTTCCTTACTTTTTTCATTCGATGGACAGAGTCTTTGATGCGCTTAATATGGCCGCGGCCGAGGCCTTTCACCTCACATCCTGATTCGAAGAAAAGGCGGATTGCCGTATCATCGAGAATGCCGAAACAGTCAATCACCGCGACAGGTTTTCCCGTCATCTTGATGATCTCGTCAATGTTCGGGTTAAGATATGCCTGATGGCGAACCGCGAATACGACTGCGTCCACTCCTTTGAGTGTTTCTGCCATATCCTTTTGAACCCGTAGTCCCGTCAGTTTGTCCTGGTTTCTGAAAAGCCTTGCCCGCGAATGGCCGGGGGTAGGGTAGGAGTCCTGTTTTTCGAATTCCCACCAGTGCTTGACATAAGGATCGTGCACGACGATTTCCCCCCCCATTTCCGTGAGCTTTCGCACCAGAATTTCCGAGCCGCTGTAACGGGTGTCTCCGACGTCTTCGCGATAGGAAGCACCCAGTAAAGCAATTCTGGAGGCGGCAACGATTTTTCCCATGTTTCTCAACGCATCGCGAACCAGCTCGGCGGCGTGCAGCGCACGGGTGTCGTTGATATCTATGGCAAGAGGGGTGATTTTGAAAATGTCATCGTCGAATCCCATCAGGGTCTGGTAAGACCAGACGCCGAGACCGCCGTCCTTGGGAAGGCAATATCCACCTATTCCCGGTCCCGGAAAGATGATGTTGGAATGCGTCGGGCGCATCCGGATGGCTTCAAGCACCTTGATGATGTCCACGCCGTTTCTTTCGGCGAAGGTGCTCCATTCGTTCAGGAAGGCCAGGATCGTGGCACGGTAGGAGTTCTCCACGATCTTGCATGTCTCACTTTCAATGGGCCGGTCAAAGACGGTCAGGGGAAATTTGTCGACATTGATGACATCCGAGAGAAAATCACGGACCCTCTGACGCGCTTTTTCGTTGATGCCGCTGCAGACCCGCCAGAAATCCCGGATGGATGCCACGTACTGGCGCCCCGGCATAACACGCTCGAAGGAGTGCGCCAGCAAAGGCTCATCCTTGATGCCGCGCTCTTCGAAAGCCCGCTTCATGATGGGATAGGCGATGTATTCGGTTGTTCCCGGGGGAACGGTGGTTTCAATCAAGACCAGACACTCGGGCTTGATTTTTTCACCGATGATCTGCATGCTCTCTTCGAGGGCGGCAATATCGGCATGACCCTTTCTGCAATTGCCAAGAACTTCCTTGAAGTAGTCACACTGGACATCGACCACTACCACATCGGCCAGGCTGAGGGCTCCATAGCTGAAGGTGGCTATCAGGGTCTTCTTTTCCTTGACACAACGATGGATCAGCGGTGCAACCTCGGGATCTTCAGCTTCCACGGGGGCTTGACCCATGTTGAGATAGGGGATCTTCCAGTAGGAGCGAGGAGAGGGGCGCTGCATACCGATGACGAATTTGTTCGGTTTTCCCGACGCCCGATCGACGGCATCGGCGATGACGCCCGCCATGACAGCGCCGACAAAGCCGACTCCCATGACGACGACGATTTCGCGTCCCATCCGGTGCTGTTTTTCGGCGATTTTCTGCAACCGCTTGATTTCTTTCTCATAGTCTTTCTCTTGTGGCAAAGGGTAGACTTTCCCGTTCGGTGAAACAGATGTGGGTGTCAGTTTTTTCATTTCATCATTTTCCTTTAAGGATGTCATGATTATTCAGGCTTCTTATGCCAGTTCCAGGCAGTTCTGATAATGACTGCCAGATCGTCATGTTGTGGTTTCCAGAGTAATTCCTTTTTTATCTTGTCCGAACTGCCGATAAGAACTGGCGGATCACCCTCCCGCCTTTTCCAGTCGGTTGCGATGATGGTTTTTCCCGTAATTGCTCGTGCCGTTTCAATCACTTCTTTTACGGAAAAACCGCTTCCGTTTCCCAGGTTGAAGGATTTGCTCGGGCCGCCGTTCATAAGGTAATTCAACGCCAGGAGATGCGCCTCGGCCAAGTCAGTGACGTGGATATAGTCCCGGATGCAGGTGCCGTCTGGGGTGTTGTAGTCTGTTCCGAAAATCTTGACGTCCTCCCGTTTGCCGAGCGCGGCATCCAGAACGAGAGGGATCAGATGTGTTTCGGGATCATGGCGCTCGCCGATCTCTCCGTCCGGATCGGCTCCGGAGGCGTTGAAATATCTCAGGTTGACATGACTGATCCCGTATGCGCTGTCAAAGTCTTCTAAAATTTCCTCTACCATGAGCTTGGTTTTTCCGTAAGGATTAATGGGGTGACGGGGGTGTTTCTCGGTAAGGGGAATCCATTCGGGGAGGCCGTAAATGGCACAAGTGGATGAAAAAATAACATGGCGTATATGGAATTCTCTCATGACATCAAGGAGGTTCAAGGTATTGGTGACATTGTTCCGGTAATATCTTGAGGGATCGGTGACCGATTCGCCCACATAGGCAAAACCTCCGAAATGCATCACTGCCTCGATATGGTATGTCTTAAAGCAGCGCCGGATGTCTTCTCTGCTTGCCAGGTCGCCGAAAAAGAATTCTCCCCACTTCACGAATTCACGGTGCCCGTAAACCAGGTTGTCAAAGACAACCGTTTTGTAACCGCTTTGACTGAGGAGCTTGTTGGTATGGGCGCCGACATAACCGGCTCCGCCTGTAATCAGGATCATTGGGATTGCTCTTTATTGATAATTTTTTCTCTGGTACCAGGATGCTGTTTGCAGCAGGGCATCCCGGAAAGAGATAGCCGGTTCAAAATCCAGATATTTCCGGGCGAGCGAAATGTCCGCCCAGGAATGACGGATATCTCCCGGCCTTGCATCCTTGTAGATGGCGGTTGCATTAGAATGAAGGATGGCTTCCAGTTCATTCAGTAATTCGTTGATCGGCACCTGCCTGCCGCAGCCGATGTTAAATGTTTTTCCCGCCGCATCCGGGAGTTCACAGGCCAGACAGTTTGCTCTGACGACGTCGTCGATATAAATAAAATCCCGGGATTGCCGGCCGTCACCATAGACGATGGGTGATTTCCCTGACAGGAGTGCCTCAATAAATTTCGGGATGACGGCCGCATATTCCGATGCCGGGTCCTGTTTCGGTCCAAAGACGTTAAAGTAACGAAGGGCAACTGTCTCCAGACTGTAAATTCTGTGAAATAGCCGGCAATATTCTTCCCCCGTCAGTTTGTTGATGGCGTAAGGAGAAAGGGGAGCCGACTTCATGGTTTCGACTTTAGGTGATGTGCCGTCGTCTGTATCGCCATAAACGGCAGTTGAAGAGGCAAAGACAAATCTCTTGACACCCGCGCCCTTGGAAGCAACAAGCATGTTCAATGTGCCGGTGATGTTGATGTCATTTGCCAGCACCGGGTCGTCCACGGACAGAGGGACGGATGCCAGAGCAGCGTGATGCAGGACATAGTCGGCGCCACTGACAGCCTGACGGCAGGTATCTGGATCCCGGATATCACCTTCGATGACTTCAAGCGCGGAAGTTATCGGGAAATCAAGATTTACCCGTTTACCAGAGGAGAAATTATCCAGAATACGAACGGAGTTTCCCTTTTCCAGCAAGGCTCCCGCAAGGCTGGACCCGATGAATCCGGCGCCGCCGGTGATTAAATAACGCATATCAACGTCCTATATTCCAATGAATTCGTTTAAATCTCTATCAAAGTCTGATTATCTTACATGTAGGGTTCAACGAGGGATGACACGTAGCGGCTGATGGCAATGCATGATGTCAGCCCGGGTGATTCCATGCCGATGAGATTGATCATCCCCGGGAAGTCGCTGTCCTTTTCATCTCTCACGATGAAATCCCGGTAAGGCTCGCCCGGTCCCTGTAGCTTCGGGCGGATGCCGCACATATCCGGATAGAGGGCATCCATGCTGATGCCGGGGAGATACTTCCTGATGGAAAGGTAGAAGGGCTCCTTCCTCGATTCGTCGATGGAATATTCGATTTCGCTGATGTACTGGCTGTCCGGCCCGAACTTGACACGATTACCCATGTCAAGAGTGGCATGGGTGCCGAGGGTTTCAGTGTTTTTCGGCGGGACGGGATAAACGAGGTAATTCAGTTTCGCAGCCGGTGACATAGAAAAATAATTTCCTTTGCAGTATTTCAGGCGGTAGTCCTTTTGGTCGATGTCGATACCGGCGAGTCTGGCGATCCGATCAGAATAAAGGCCGGCGCTGTTGATCAGCACGCGGGTGCGGAACCGATATTCTCCGGAGTTGGTTTCCAGTTCGTATGTTCCGTTTCCCATATGGATGGCCGTAACTTCGGAGCGGAAGGCGACAATGGCGCCGTTGGCCTCCGCATTGATACAGAAAGAACGCATCAGGCTGTGGGAATCAATGATGCCGGTGGACGGCGAGAACAGAGCGGCCTTGGCATTCACCTCCGGTTCTAGAGATCGGACCTGCCGCCGCCCCAGCAGGGTCAGATCCTCCACACCGTTTTGTTCGGCATGTTTGCGGATGTCCTCCAGCTCCCGGCACTCGTCATCATCGGTGGCGACGATCAGTTTCCCGAGCCTTTTGTGGGGGATATTTCGTTTCCTGCAGACTTCGTACAGGAGGCGGTTTCCCTCCGTGCAGAAGACGGCTTTCAGAAAGCTGGACGGGTAATAAATGCCAGCATGGATCACCTCGCTGTTGCGGCTGCTGGTTTCTTGGCCGAAGCCGGTGTTTTTTTCCAAAACAAGCACGTGATCATATTTTGCGGAGAGTTCCTCCGCGATAGCAAGCCCAATGACCCCGGCGCCGATAACCGTTATATCAAAAAGGGGAAGAGGCATTTAAAAATGTGTCAGGGCGGGCTTTCCGGTGGGAAAGACGTTGAAGCCGATCTCGAAGCATCGTCTGTGATCGAGGATGTTCCTGCCGTCAAAAATGGAGGCCGGCTTGATCATCCGGTCAAAGATTTTCTGGTAGTCGAGGTTGCGGAAGAGATCCCATTCCGTCAATACGGCGATCGTGTGGCACCCTTCGGCCGCCTTGTAGGGGTCTTCGACGAAAGCAACCCTGCCGTCTATCCCGGCCAGATCTGCGCGGGCGTTTTTGAGGGCCTTCGGGTCTGTAATAATGATTTCCGCCTTTTCTTCGAGGAGCCTTCTGGCGATGAAAATGGCAGGGCTTTCCCTCGTGTCCCCGGTGTTGGCCTTAAAAGCGAAACCATAGAGGCAGATTTTCTTGTCTGCCAGTGTATTGAACATGGCCGTCATCATGTTCCGAATGAAGCGCTCCTTCTGGTATTCATTGATCTTCACGACACCCTCCCAGTAATCGGCAACTTCGTTGAGGCCATAGTGCCTGCAAAGGTAAACGAGATTCAGGATGTCTTTCCTGAAGCAGGAGCCGCCGAAACCAATGCTTGCATTCAGGAATTTCGGACCGATCCGGTTGTCCATGCCTACGGCTTTTGCCACTTCAGCAATGTCGGCATCCGTCTTTTCGCAGAGGGAGGAAATGGCATTGATGGATGATATTCTCTGAGCGAGAAAGGCGTTTGAGACGATCTTGGAGAGCTCGCTGCTCCAGATGCTGGAGGTGATGATCTTCTCATGCGGGACCCAGTTGGCGTAAATGTCCACCAGGACTTTGCGAGCCTTGAGACCGCTTTCCGTCTCATGCGAGCCGATGAGAACCCGGTCCGGATTCTCCAGGTCTCTTACGGCCGTGCCTTCCGCCAGAAACTCGGGGTTGGAAAGGACATCGAAAGAAATTGCGTTGTTCGAAGAGTTCAGGATGTTTTCCATGGCCTGGGCTGTCTTGACGGGTAGGGTGCTCTTTTCGATGACGATCTTGGATGATCGGGCATATTGAAAGATTTGACGGGCTGTCTTTTCCCAGAACTGGAGATCCGCCGCCATGCCGGCGCCCACACCAAAGGTTTTTGTCGGCGTATTGACACTGACAAAAATAATGTCGTTTTCCTGGATGCCTCGGGGGATATCGGTGCTGAAAAAAAGGTTTCTTCCCCGTGTCTTCCGGATGATATCGTCAAGACCCGGTTCATAAATGGGGAGTTCATCGGAGTTCCATTCGTCAATACGGGCGGGATTGATATCCACCACTGTTATCCGGCAGTGAGGACATTTTGACGCAAGTACCGCCATTGTGGGACCGCCAACGTAACCGGCGCCGATACACAGAATATTTTTTTTAAAGGTCATGGTTTATCCTCTGACACGAATGTCTCTACACGGAGGTTACATTAATTGGCGGAAGTATTCGATCGTTTTCCGGAGGCCGTCTTCAAGGTGGATTTTCGGTTGCCAGCCAAGCATTTCCCCTGCGAGAGAAATGTCTGGTTTGCGTTGTGTCGGATCATCCTGGGGGAGGAGATTGAAGATGATTTTCGATGGGCTTTTTGTCATTCGAATGACGGTTTCCGCCAGGTCGATAATGCTGAATTCGACGGGATTTCCCAGATTGACTGGTCCTAAAAAGCTGTCGGAGGTATCCATCAACCGGACCAAACCGTCAATCATGTCATCCACATAACAGAATGACCTTGTCTGTGTCCCGTCCCCGTAAACGGTGATATCTTTTCCCTTCACTGCCTGGACGATGAAATTACTGACGACACGTCCGTCATCCTGCGCCATCCTCGGCCCATAGGTATTGAATATTCTTGCGATTTTAACACATACCCCGTTCTGCCGGTGGTAATCCATCATCAGGCATTCCGCAGCCCGCTTGCCCTCGTCGTAGCAACTCCTGATACCGATGGGGTTAACCCTGCCCCAGTAATCTTCCCGCTGGGGGTGAACTTCCGGGTCTCCGTAAACTTCGGAGGTGGAAGCCTGGAGAATCTTTGCCTTCAGGCGTTTTGCCAGCCCTAGGGTATTGATGGCGCCCATGACATTGGTCTTGATCGTCTTGATGGCGTTGTATTGGTAGTGAACCGGGGAAGCCGGGCACGCCAGATTGTAAATTTCATCAACTTCGAGAAAGATCGGATTGATAATGTCATGGCGGATAAGCTCGAAACGGGGATTGCTGAGCAGATGGATGATATTTTCTTTGCTTCCGGTGAAAAAGTTATCGAGGCAGAGAACGTCGTTTCCCTGTCCGATGAGCCGGTCACATAAATGAGAGCCCAGGAAACCCGCGCCGCCGGTAATAAGAATTTTTTTCATACATCAAGACCCCAAAAATTACAGCTCCGCCTTCTCAATTACAAAAAAAGCCTTTATACCACTTCTCATTCTGCAGATTTTACGTTCACTTATGCACGAATACGGAGTCGGCGTCCTCAGGAGGTAAGGATGGCTGTCCGCGGAACTTCTCTCCGCATTTTCTGTAAATGGTGTTTCAAATTGCAGTATTTTAAAGGTTTCATGATATTGAGGAGCTTGGTTTTTGTGGAAATTATTAATAATGTCTGTTATTAAACGAAAACTTTGTTTCGAGTCAATGAAAATATTGAAACCTTTTTCCCGGGCGACTCCGCCTGCAGGGCGGGGAGCATTGATGAAACGCCATGAATGAAAACAGAGATTCGGATAAGGGCATTTTATATATTGTCGCGACCCCGATCGGAAACCTGGAAGACGTAACCTACCGGGCGGTGCGCATCTTGAAGGAAGTGCATCTGATCGCTGCGGAGGACACCAGGAGGACCGCAAAGCTCCTTCGCGCTTATGCAATTGAGACACCCGTAACCAGTCTTTATGATCAGAACGAGCGCAGGAAAAGCATGTACCTGATCAATAAGCTGAAGGAGGGGTTGAATGTCGCCTATGTGTCCGATGCTGGAACGCCCGGGATATCGGATCCCGGATACGAACTGGTTCGTCAGGCCATTCTACACGATATCCGGATTATTCCGGTGCCGGGAGTATCGGCGGTTATTACCGCATTGAGTGTTTCCGGCCTTCCCACCGATGCTTTCATTTTCTATGGCTTCCTGCCTTCAAGAGCCATGAAGAGAAAAGCATTGTTAACATCTATAGTGAATGAAGAAAAGACCCTTGTTTTTTATGAATCTCCGAAACGGCTGGTATCGACGCTTCAGGATATGGAAAATGTCTTCGGAGACAGGAAAATCGTTGTATTGAGGGAACTGACAAAAGTTTTCGAAGAGATTTTTCGGGATACCATTTCCCATGTCATTGGTGCACTGGAGGGAAGGGGCATCAGGGGAGAAGTGACTCTGATTGTAGCAGGCCGGGACAAGATTATCCCGGGATATCCGGACGATGAAATCCGCAACCGGTTGCAGAAGTTATTGAAGGAGACGAAACTATCACGGCGGGATGTCATCGGGAAATTGGCACAGGAGTTGGGAATATCCAGGACAAGGATATACCGCATGGCCAATTTACTATTTCCTTGAACTGTTAAATCAGGTATGATATCTCACCCGCTTAAGGATAGCCAGCGATTCAAAAAATAACACGGCAGGTCTGATCATGGATGCGATATCAAAACACCTGGTAGGGGTGCTCCGGAACGACAAAGACCGAACGGTTGATACGAACAGCAACGAAGAGTCTTTGATCGATGGACGTCTTTTGAGAGCGGATGACAAGGTTTATGACCTTGTCGATGTTGTCGAAGACGATGAAATTCCCGGAGATAAAGATGAACAGGAAATCATCGTGATAGACGGGCGGGTCTATCAGAGGATCATGAACCCCGATGATAAAGTTTTCGACCTTGCCGATGTAATTGAAGAAGGTCGCCATGATGAGATTGCACGGCAGGTTTCTGAGATTGCAGAACGGGTTGCGAGGGAAATCATCCCGGATATTGTTGAGAAGGTCATCAGAGAAGAAATTGAAAAGTTGAAAGGATGAAACGACTGAAAAAACTTTTTATATCGTTGCTCGCATTATGCATGGTTTTTGGGTGCGCATCGAAAATCCCCCATCGGGTGGTTCCCGATTACAATAAAAAGGATATGCGGTTGATTGCCGTGATGCCCGTGAAAAATGAAACGACGGATGTAAAAGCCGCTCAGATGCTTCGGGAAAAAATCATCAACGAGCTTTATTTCAAGGGGTACCCGAAGATCCCCCCCGGCGTCATTGATGAAAAACTGTCTTTCGTCTACGGAAAAATGGCGGATTCCAAGCAGGGAAATATTCCGCCGAGGATTGTTGGGAACCTTTTAGGTGTGAACGCGGTTCTATATAGCACCCTCGAACAGTGTAAAACGTCATTTGTTCTTTTTTATGCTCCAACGAGCATTTCCATAACCTTTGAAATGCGAAGCGCAAAAACGGATGAAACCCTCTGGAGCACACAGTATGGTACAACTAAAAGATGTTATAGTTTTTCAAGAAGGCAGCTTGAAATGGAAGCATCTCAGGTTTATGAATCGGCCATTCAGGAAGTATTGGACAAGGCCATGGAAACCCTTCCCGATGGCCCCGACATTTGAAATGGGTACCACAGTTGCGGCCATCCCTAACCAGATTGCATAAAGCGAGGAGATACCGATGAAAAAAACCATCATTTTTTTGTTCTTGTTTTCCTTGATGTTTGCCGGGTTTAACCAGGCGGATGCCAAAAGGTTGATGGAGCTGAAAATCGGAAAGGGTGAGGCGAGAGTCAATCGGCTTGACGGTTCGGCCCAGGTTCTACGTTCCGGTAAAACAACGTGGCGGTTCCTGAAGGCAAAAGACACCCTCCGGGGAGGTGACGAGGTCCGAACCGGTTCCAGAACGAGACTTGAGTTGATCATGCCGGACTATTCAGCTGTTCGTTTTGCAGATAATTCTCATTTTAAAATTCTTCAGCTTCAGGCAGGGGATGAAACCAAGCCGAGAAATGTGAAAGTGCATGTGGCCGTCGGCAGGAGTTGGGCCAATTTAAGCCGTGCTGTCGGGAAAAAGGGCCAGTTTAATCTGTCCTGTGACAATGCTGTTGCTGGAGTCAGGGGCACCATTTATCGCATGAATGTTGAACAGGATAAATCGGCACTGGTCAGAGTTTATGACGGGCAGGTAGCTGTCTCAGGAGGAGGGACGGACGAGGAGAGAAAGCCCGTTTTCGGTCCGCCCCAGAAGGTTGCCGGTCCCAAACCGGTTCCCGGGCCGAGAAAGGTCAGCATGGAGGAGTGGGTCTACATCATCAAATCGATGCAGCAGATTAGGATCGGATCGGACGGAAAAGCCGACAAGCCCCGTGATTTTACCGAACAGGAGGATCGGGATGACTGGGTAGACTGGAACAAGTCCCAAGACAACGAATTGAAATCCATGACCGAATAGCGGGTTTAGATGAATATCCCCAATTTCTTATCACTCTTGAGAATTCTTCTTGTTCCTGTAATGGTGATCTTTCTCATGCAGAACGCCTTTTTGAAGGCGATTGTCGTTCTGGCCGTCTCGGGTCTTACAGATGCCCTTGACGGTTTTCTGGCAAGAATCCTGAATCAGCAGACCACACTGGGCGCCTATCTGGATCCGATTGCAGACAAGGCGCTCCTGGCAAGTTGTTTTATCACTCTTTCCATCAAAGGGATCATGCCGGGCTGGCTGACAGTGATTGTCATCAGTAGGGATTTTATCATCCTGTTAGGGGTTGCGGTGCTGTCCATGATGTCCATGCCTTATGATATCCGTCCGGCTTTTATCAGCAAGGTGACGACGGCGATACAACTCATCATGGTTCTGTTCACGCTTTTGTTTCGCTCGTTGCCGGGATTGCTTGATTACCAGTGGATAATGTTTCTGCACTGGCTTACAGCCTTCTTCACCATCACTTCAGGTTTGAATTATATGTTCAGGAAGATCAGGATGAACAGCGCCCGGATATAAATGCCGGTTAATTTGATCGGACAAGATATTTGCCTTGACACAACAGTAATTTATTGTTAAAAGCGCTGTCTATTTAAGGAATTCCCTGATGTAGGCACGTAGCTCAGGGGGAGAGCGCCATCCTGACGCGGTGGATGTCCAGGGTTCAAATCCCTGCGTGCCTACCATTTAAATATAGATC
>Ga0163209_1000710_pt1 | contig 14568 bp, 11 predicted proteins | sample Kivu_160m_FD_113538 | JGI IMG/M metagenome (GOLD analysis project Ga0163209, IMG submission 113538) | Freshwater microbial communities from Lake Kivu, Western Province, Rwanda to study Microbial Dark Matter (Phase II) - Kivu_160m | ecosystem: Environmental > Aquatic > Freshwater > Lake ...
GGAACATTGGCCCCCACTTGAATCGCATTGCGAGGTGCGGTCGCGACTCTGATGAGGCAGTAAAGAAGCCACAAAATCAAAGCGCCTTGAAGAAGCAGTATCGCCATGTTGAGCCTCCTAACGGGGCCGCGTCACCCGGAGCCAGCTTTTTCGGCGATCGGGTGCACGCGATAGTTGGGCACTCCCCTCTCAGCCTTGCCAGCCAACCTCCATACGAGAATTTGATAATTCAATGGGCATCCATCGCACATCGCCAGATCTGTCGGAAGTATCAAAGGTGCTTTCTTAGAAATTCAAGCTGGTCGTTTACGCTTTTTTCAAAGTTTTCACCGGTATAGATATCAAAGTGACTGATTGGATAATGTTTAACATCAGCGTATTTCCCCAATTCCTTTTCTGTTTCTTCTGCAGCACTTTGTGGGGTTATGCTGTCATGGTCACATATCTGGAGCAGAACCGGACAACGCACGTTGTGGGCATGGGTGACCGGTCTGTATCTGTCTGCCCGAATAACAATACGAGCACATACTTCGTTAATGAAACCATCCGTCACAAGGCTCCCGTAACCGTCGTAAGCATCTGGGGTGGTCAAGCAAGCAATACTCCCTGGTTTTCCTGCGATTGGTATTTTATGAGGCGAAAGCCCAAACCAGGACCTGAAGTAGTCCCGTTGCCCATGTATTATCAAGCGTAGTAGGTATCCGACACCTCTTTTTAGAATCATTTTTCTTAAGGCATGGCCATCCAGAGCTGGACATTGTGCAACTACACAAGCGATTTGGTTGTCTTTTGCAGCGGTTACGATAACATGTCCGCCGCTAAACGAGGTGCCCCAAAGAGCAATTCTTCCTGAATCAATCTCCTTGAGGTTCCGAACGTACTTGATCGCAGCTAACCAATCTTCCAGTTGGTACGGGATCCATATCAGCTGTCGAGGTTCACCTCCACTTTTGCCAAAATGCCGGTAATCGAATACCAACACAGCAAACCCGGCTTTCTGATAGCGAACAGCATAAGATTCCAAGCCCATATCCTTGGTTAACCCAAACCCATGTGCCATAATGACGCATGGGACAGGAGCAGACAAATCTTCAGGAAGAAACAGCCATGCGTGCAGTGAGGTCCCTTTGATCCCGAAACTCACATATCTTGTTGCCCCGGACGGTTTTATGTCAACTTGTGTAGTTAAATGCTTTCCGTGTTCCAGAGGTTGTTCTGAAACGCTAATGCCGGGAACAAACGTCACAACCAATAGATAGAGGACAATTAATCCCATAATAATGCTGAGACCTTGAATAGTTTTTTTCACTATTTTCATCTTTACTCCTCATTGATCCAAGTTGTAATAAATTGAGAAAGCTTAACGGCGAAATTAACCAGCGGGGCTACGGGGCCTCGCCTAAAGGACAGGGCTATCACCCGTCTGGTTGAATAACTTGTTAGCCCTTCGAGGTAATACCTATGGAACCAGTATTAACAACAACCTCCCCCGGGGCAAGTCCCGAGGCGTCAAGATACTCAGAAGAACTCCCTCTCAATGAGGTTGCTGTTCGAAGCTCACCACTTGGATTTTAACTCACCATCTTCTTAAATTCTTCTTCGGTCAGGGTCTTAATACCTAATTCTTTGGCCTTATCGAATTTGGAGCCTGGGTCTTCGCCAACCACCACATAGTCAACTTTCTTCGAAACACTGGAGACGGTCATTCCTCCGAGGGATTCCACAAGGTTTCTGGCTTCATCCCTTCCAAATGTCTTGAGGGCTCCGGTGAAGACGAAAGTCTTCCCCACCAGTTTTCCCTTCTCCTTTGCCTTGGATTCAATCACCTTCACCCCAGCCTTCTTGAGTAACTCAATAGATTCCTTGTTCTTCTTATCTCTAAAGAATTGATAAACACTGGCACCCACTTCAGGGCCTATGCCTTCAACCTCCATGAGATCCTCTTCCGAGAGGTGGAAAAAGTCATCCAGCCGGGGGAATTGACGAGCCAGATCTTCTGCAGTGGTTTCACCGACGTGACGGATTCCAAGGGCGTATAGAAATTTTGACAGTGGTTTTGTTTTGCTCTTTTCAATGGCGTCGATAATGTTTTGGGCCGATTTGTCTGCCATCCGTTCGAGAGCAATTAACTCCTCCTTCTTGATGTAGTAAATATCGGCCACGTCCTTGACCAAACGTTTGTCCACCCATTGATCGATCAATTTCACGCCAAGGCCCTCTATCTCCATTGCCCGCTTGGAGGCAAAGTGCCTGATCCGGCCTTTCAACTGAGCAGGGCAGTCCAGTCCGATACATCGGTGGATGACCTCTTCTTTGATGACCTCTGCTCCACAGACCGGACACTTGGAGGGGATCTTGAACTCCTTTTCAGATCCAGTCCGCTTGGAGGTGATCACCTGGACGACTTCTGGGATCACATCTCCTGCCCGTTGAATGAGAACCGTATCTCCAATCCTCACGTCAAGCCGATCGATCTCATCCTGATTGTGAAGTGTGGCCCGACTGACCTCCACTCCTCCCACCTTGACCGGCTCCATAATCGCCACTGGTGTGAGGGCCCCTGTCCTGCCCACCTGGGGCTTAATGTCTATAATCTTTGTCGTCTCCTGTTTAGGTTGAAATTTAAAAGCCAATGCCCAACGGGGGCTTCGAGAGATTTCACCCAATCTTGTCTGAAGATCGAGACGATCGACCTTGATCACAATCCCGTCGATCTCATAGGGGAGGGTTTCCCTCCTTTCATTCATTTCATGATAGTATTCCAGCACCTTATCGATGTTTTGACATCTCCCGATGTGAGGATTAATCCTCAAACCCCATTTGGAAAGGGTTTGAAGGGTTTCCCAATGGGTTTTAAATGTTCGACCTCTGACCTCACCGAGTCCGTAACAATAGATCTCGAGAGGCCGTTCTCGGGTGACCTTTGAATCGAGTTGCCGGACTGAACCGGCAGCCGCATTTCTCGGATTGGCAAAAGAAGGTTCCTCCATCTCCTCACGTCTGCGGTTGAGTTCCTTGAACTTATCAATCTGGATGATCACTTCACCCCGAACCTCCAATCGTTCTGGGGCCGAAACTTCCTTTCGAATCAGCTGAAGAGGGATGGTCTTAATGGTGCGAAGGTTCTGGGTGATGTTTTCACCGTTGATCCCATCCCCGCGGGTGGAACCCACCATAAACTGGCCGCGTTCATAAACAAGTTCAACAGCCAGGCCATCGAGTTTGGGTTCTGCTACATACTCAACGTCCGCAGCCGATCCCAAAAATTTCTTCACCCGTTTATCAAAATCCCTTGCCTCGGATTCATCAAAGGCATTCGCAAGGCTGAGCATGGGGATGGTGTGCCTGACAATCTCAAAGGCTTCGAGAGGAGGTGCACCCACCCTCTGAGTGGGTGAGTTTGGGGAGCGAAGTTCGGGGTATTCCTCTTCGATCTTCTCCAACTCCTTCATCAGGCGGTCATATTGGGCATCGGAGATTTCTGGCTGATCGAGGATATAGTAACGATAGTTGTGGTACTCGATCTCTTCTCGGAGTTTGTCAACTCTTTTTCTTAAGGCTTCTGATACCATCCTGCCTTCCATTTTAGACAGGATGGGATGCCTTGTCAAATTGATTGAAGTTCAATCAGCCCTTCCCCAAGGGCTGTGTCGTAATCGCAAGAGGAGGGGGAGACGCACGGTTTTTTCATATTCCGGCAGGGCCCCCTCTTATTGGGAGAGAGGAGAAACAAGGGGTGGACTAAATGTTGTGTAAAAGGAGTCTTTTTTGAATAGATATTGGGGGCAAAAAGAGGGAAAGAAAAAAATGCATTAAGTATAAAATTTTACTTGACAAAATTATATTTTGGGTATATTTCTTATCGTCAGGTGGAAAAAAGTGGGAAAAGGTGGTATGGTTGGCCAAAATAGGGGGATGAAACAATGTTCAGGGGTAGGTACGAGTATACCATAGATTCCAAGGGCCGCCTAAGCATCCCTTTAAGATTCAGAGAGATCCTCTCCCAGCAGTACGACAACCGTTTGATCATCACAAACTATGACGCCTGTCTGGTCGCTTTTCCTTACCAGGAATGGGCTTTGATGGAAGAGCAAATAGATACCCTCTCCCCCTTAAGCAAGGATACAAGGGTATTTTTCAGATTTTTCTATTCAAGCGGCATCGACTGCGCCATCGATAAGCAGGGAAGACTTCTTATCCCCCAATCCTTAAGGGATTATGCCAATCTTCAAAAGGACGTCGTATTAGTGGGCGGGGGAAAAATGATTGAGATATGGAACAAGGACCGCTGGGTGGAGGAGTTTCGCAAGTCCCAGGAGAGTTTCGATCGGGTGAGCGAGACCCTTACCCATTTCGGTTTTTGGAAAACAAAATAGAGGGCGATGGGAGTTGGACATATCCCTGTTTTAGTTGAAGAGGTCATGACGCTTTTACGATGCGAACCTGACCGAACCTACGTCGATGCTACATTAGGAGGAGGAGGACATGCTTTAGAGATTTTGAGACGGACTGCGCCCAGCGGAATCGTTATAGGGTTGGATTGGGATGAAAAGGTCATCTACGAAGCGAAAAAAACATTAATGCCCTTTGGTGAACGGGTAAAAATATTTCGAGAAAATTTTATTCATCTCCCTGAATTATTAAGGGAGATAAAGATAGAACAGGTCGATGGAATATTGCTCGATTTAGGTCTCTCTTCCTTTCAATTGGAGAATGGAGAAAGGGGATTCAGTTTTCTAATGGAGGGTCCAATGGATATGAGAATGGATCAACGCCTGGACCAAACAGCAGCCTACCTGGTCAACCATCTCTCTGCGGAAGAGTTGAAAGATATTCTCTATCGATATGGGGAGGAGAGGTGGGCGAAGCGGATTGCGAAGGCCATCGTTCGAGAGAGAGAACGAAATTCTATCGAGACGACTCAAAGATTGAGAGCGATCACCCATCAGGTCATCCCAAGACGATATCATCCCCGGAAGATCGACCCGGCAACGAGAACCTTTCAAGCCCTTCGGATCAAGGTGAATGACGAGTTGGAAAATTTGAGAAAAGTATTGGACACCGGGTGGAGGCTCCTAAGAAAGGGAGGACGGATGTGCGTCATCTCTTTCCATTCCCTCGAAGATCGGATGGTCAAAGAAACGTTCCGGAAGTTGGAGAGGGGAGGGGAGGAAGGCCCAGGTATAGGAGGAGTGCTTCGTATGATTACAAAAAAACCTGTCACGCCTTCTCAGGAGGAGCAAAAGAGAAACCCCCGATCTCGCAGTGCCAAACTCAGGTGTGCAGAGAGGCTTTAAAGAAACCCGGAGAGGCTTCAAATGGCGAAGGCCACGAGCAGGAGTGAAGATCGAATTCTTTGGACAGAAGAAGGTTCAAAGGCCAGATCCATCCCTGCAAAATTTAGCCTCCTTCTTTTTTCCATTTTCCTCACGCTTTTTTTCATCGGGGGCTCCCTGTTCTATGTTTGGTCAAGAATTCAGGTGATCCAGTTAGGATACGAGATCTCAAACGCCCTGAAAAAAGAAAGGGGTCTCACCGAAGCCAATAAGAAATTTCGGTTAGAGATTGCAACGCTCAAATCCTACGCACGAATTGAGAGAATAGCGGCGGAGGAACTGAGAATGATCAAACCTAAACCCGATCAGGTGATTGTGATCCGATGAAACGTAAAACTATTAATTGGTTTAAGGTCAGGATCATCTTTATTTCGTGTCTTCTCTTATTTTGCTTCGTTATCATTGGTGGGAGGATGTTTCAGCTTCAGGTGCTGAAAAAGGAACAGCTCTATAAACTGGCTGCTCAGCAGCATCATGTTCAAATACCTTTCGGCCCGAAACGGGGAACCGTTTACGATCGGAACGGAAATGAATTGGCGGTGAGCCTCGAGGTCGATTCGGTTTATGGAGACACTCGAAAAGTCCTTGAGGCAGAAAAGGCGGCCAACGAGCTGGCTTTGATCCTCCAGATCGATCGAGATGAATTGAAAAGGAGGTTAATCAGCCGCCGGCCCTTTGAATGGGTTCAAAGAAGGGTGTCCCCGAAGGAGGTTGAACAGGTCAAAGCCCTCTGCCTTCCCGGCATCTCCTTCATAAAAGAGAATCAACGATTCTATCCCAATTCCCAACTGGCTGCCCATGTCATTGGTTTTGTCGGCCTCGATTCCAAAGGTCTGGAGGGAGTGGAATTTCAGTACGATGCCTGGCTCAATGGACAGAACCACGTATTGACGATGGCAAGAGATGCCCATGGTCGGGAGATGGTCATGGGCGAGGCTCCTTTCGAGAAAGAAGATCATTATCGGAATATCTTTTTAACTTTGGACAAACACATTCAACATGTGGCCGAAACAGAGTTGGGCCGGTCGGTCAATAAATGGGGAGCAAAAGGAGGTATGGTGATCGCCATGGATCCCATGACCGGAAAGATTCTGGCCATGGCGTCCTATCCCTTTTTCAATCCAAACCAGTTTATTCAATACCGGTCCAGGTCTTGGAGAAATCGGGCTATCTGCGATGCCTTTGAACCGGGTTCCCTTTTCAAAACCTTTCTCGCAGCGGCTGCCTTGGAGGAGAAGATGGTCAGCCCCCTCGATTCTTTCTTTTGCGAAAACGGGGCCTATAAGGTCTATGACCGAACCATTCACGATCACTCCAAGTACGGCTGGCTCACCTTTCAGCAGATCATCAAGTTTTCCAGTAACATCGGCGCATCGAAGGTGGGCGAGAAGATGGGAAAGGAGAAATTCTACCGGTATATTACCGCTTTCGGATTCGGAGAAAAAACACGAATCGGTCTCCCCGGTGAGGCCAGGGGAATCGTCCACCATCCAAGATATTGGCCTCCGGTTGCTCTGGACACGATTTCCTACGGTCAGGGAATCTCCGTCACAGGAATTCAGTTAGTGACTGCCCTATCGGCAGTCGCCAACGGTGGACTTTTGATGAAGCCCTATATGGTGGAGAGGATTACCGACGAGAAAGGTGAGGTTGTCCAGTCCTTTGAACCTGAAGTGGTCAGAAGAGTGATTTCAGAAGAGACGGCAAAAAAAATGGCGGCGCTGCTCAAAACGACCACAGAAAAAGGTGGGACAGGGGAAGAGGCAGTCCCCATAGGATACGAAGTGGCAGGAAAAACAGGAACGGCACAGAAAGCTGATACCTTATTGGGTGGGTACTCTGAAGATCGCTATGTTAGCGGATTTATAGGGTTTACACCCGTTGATGGTCCTAAGCTCGTTCTCTTAGTGGTGATCGATGAACCTCAAGAAGCCATCTACGGAGGGGTCGTGGCTGCACCTGTGTTTAAGACAATCATGGAGAAGGTGCTTTCTTATCTCAATGTCTTTCCAAAGGGAACTCTGGTTGTGAAGAATGAGATCGGTTCTGTCTCCATTAAAGAAGCCTCGGATACCACACCCTTGATCGAAACGGTGAAGGTAGGAAAGGGAGTAGAGAGGGTCGTGATGCCGGACCTTACTGGATTATCGATGCGCAGTGCATTGAGTCGAATGGAAGGGAAGGGGTTGATCATCAAGGTCTCGGGAAATGGAAAGGTCGTGGAACAAATCCCGAAGCCTGGGACGCTGATTGAAAAGGGGGATATCTGCTACTTGAAATTTCAGTATCACTCATAATTCCCCCTTGGAAAGGAGAGGGTGGAGGGGCGTTGCATGTGGAGAGCCTTCCACCTCATAGGGTAAAGGGGAGATCGCTCAAGGTGTAGCATTTCAGTGATGATACAACTGACAAAGTTATTAGAAGGAGTTGAGATCAGAAGGATTACGGGAGAGGCTTTAAAGGAGATCGAGGGGATCGCTTACCATTCCCATCGGGTGGAGAAAGGGTTCCTCTTTGCGGCCATTCGAGGGATGGAGGTGGATGGTCACCAATTTATTGGAGAAGCGATCCAGAACGGCGCAGAGGCCATCCTGCTGGAGGAGGAAATGGAGATTGCCCATCAAACCATGATCTTCGTGCCCAATAGCCGTCAGGCGCTGGCAAAAATTTCCTCCAATTTTTACGGGGACCCCTCGTCTCAGGTTAAGTTGATCGGGATCACTGGAACCAATGGGAAAACAACAACGACCTATCTCCTCGAGTCGATTTTAGAAAGGGCGGGATATTCGGTAGGCGTCATCGGGACGGTCAACTATCGGTTCGGTCAAAAGAAAACGCAGGCACCTCACACCACCCCGGAGTCCTTGGATCTCCAGAGGATCTTGCGGGAAATGGTAAGGGAGGGGGTCTCCCATGTGATCATGGAGGTCTCCTCCCACGGGATCGACCTCGACCGGGTTTTCGGATGCGAATTTGATGGTGTGATCTTCACCAATCTCACCTCTGAGCACCTCGATTATCATAAAACCCTAAAGCAATATTTTGAGAGTAAGAAGAAACTGTTCTCGGACTCCTTGATGAAAAGCCATAAGAGCAGACGTTTTGCCGTGACAAACCCTGACGACCCGAGAGGGGAAGATATCGTTGAAGGGATTGCCCTTCCGGTCATACGCTATGGACTGAATTCTTCCTGTGATATCTCTGCGGATCAAGTGAGATCGACCTTTGAGGAGCTTTCCTTTCGCGTCAAAACTCCTAGGGGCGAATTCCAAATCCATTCAAAGCTGGCCGGTGGGTTCAATCTCTACAACATCCTGGCCGCCGTGGCGACAGGGATAGCAATGGATATCCCTCTGGAAACCCTGAAGGACGGGGTAGAATCCTTGAATGGGGTTCCAGGGCGATTTGAGAAAGTGGAGAATCCAAAAGGAATTCATCTCATCATAGACTACGCTCATACTCCCGATGCACTGGAACGAGTCCTGTTAGGAGCAAGAGGCATCATTGAAGGAACCGTCTGTGGTCCTTTCCTGGGGGACGAAAAGATTATCACCGTCTTTGGATGTGGTGGGGATCGGGATCGAACGAAGCGGCCTTTGATGGGAGAAGTCGCGGGGAGGCACAGCGATCTGGCCATTCTCACATCGGACAATCCAAGGACAGAAGACCCATTAGCCATCATGGAGGAGGTGGAAAAAGGGCTGAAATCTATTCCTTTGGAAGAGTGGCATCAGCATGAAATCAGCTCATGGAGATCAAGGAAGGGATATCTGAAAATCCCAGATCGTCGGGAGGCCATTCGGATGGCCATCCGAATGGCCCGACCCATGGATACCGTTCTCATTGCTGGCAAAGGCCATGAGGATTACCAAATCATCGGAAAGAAGAAATTTCCTTTCGACGATCGGGTCGAGGCCAGGAAGGCCCTGGAGGGAGAGTGATCCTTTTTATCGAAGAGGTTTTGAGGGCAACAGGAGGGAAACTCCTCCAAGGGGAAGGGAATACCTCCTTTAAAGGGTTTTCCACAGATTCAAGAACGTTATCTGAGGGAGATCTCTTCATTGCCCTGAAAGGAGCTCGCTTCGACGGACACCATTACGCTTTGGAGGCTTTGGGAAAAAAGGCAGGAGGCGTGGTGATCGAGGAGGACAAGGTCGGAGATATCCGTTGGAATGGTTATCGGCCCAAGGCCGTCATCGCTGTGAAGGACACCCTTCGTGCCTTAGGAGACCTTGCTCATGACAGAAGGTGCACCTATCGTATTCCCGTGGTGGCATTGACCGGGAGCAACGGAAAGACAACAACGAAGGAGATGATCTCCGCTTGCCTTGAGACGACCTTTCCCATTCTCAAGACTATGGGAAACTGGAACAATCTCATCGGACTTCCTCTCACCCTCCTAAAGCTAACAGAGAAGGAGAGAGTGGCGGTTCTTGAAATGGGGATGAACATGCCGGGTGAGATCCGAAGGTTGACCGAGATCGCAGAACCCGATGTGGGACTGATCACCAACATTCAAAAGGTTCACCTCGAAGGCATGGGAAATATAGAAAGGTTAAAGGAGGAGAAAGGAGAGCTCTTCCGGAGGATGAGGCAGGATGGAACGATTCTGGTGAATCAGGACGATCCACGGGTGATTCACTTGGCGAGGGAATTTTCTGGCCAGAAGATTACCTTCGGGATTGAGAACCCTGCGGATGTGATGGCCAAGGAGATTCAGCTCAGGGGAGCCCAGGGAACCTCTTTTACCCTGATCTTTGAAGGGGATTTGATCGAGATTGTCGTTCCGTTATTGGGAAGGCACTTTGTCCTGAATGCTTTATCTGCTATCGCCGTAGCGAGCCTCTTCGGAATTGAGATGAAGGAGATCAAGGAGGCGCTTGAACACCTTCAGCCCGTTCCGATGAGGATGGAGATCACCTCCCTCGAGGGGGGAGAGACCCTGATTAACGACGCCTACAATGCCAATCCCAAATCAATGGAACTTGCTCTGGAAATGCTCTCAGAGGTGAAAGGGGAGGGTAGGGCCATCGCTGTGTTGGGCGATATGCTGGAATTGGGGAATTTTACCGAAGAAGCCCATCAACAGGTAGGCCAGAAGGTGAGCGAACTCTCGATCGACCTTCTTCTGACCTTGGGTGAATGGGCACCGGTTGTTGTAGAATCTGCGATTCGTCTTGGATTTTTGCCGGAGAAGGCAAGGGTCGTGGAGAATCATTCAGAGGCCATCTCGATTCTAAAAAAATTCATTCAGGAAGGGGATTGGATATTAATCAAGGGTTCAAGGAGGATGGGGATGGAGAAGATCGTTAGGGGTTTGACCGAGAGGAGGACTTGAAGGAATGCTTTATCACCTCCTTTATCCTCTTCATGAGTATTTCTCCTTCTTTAATGTCTTCCGATATATTACCTTTAGAACGATCTATGCGATTTTAACGGCCCTCCTCATCAGTTTTGTCATCGGTCCCTGGTTGATCAAAAAGTTAAAGGCCTTTCAGATTCAGCAGGTGGTGAGAGAAGATGTTCCATCGCGACACTTGGCAAAGAACGGGACTCCCACTATGGGTGGAAGCCTCATCCTTGCCGCAATTCTCATCCCAACCCTTTGCTGGTCCGACCTGACCAATCGGTATGTCTGGGCGGTTCTATTGGCCACGTTGGGGTTTGGGGTTCTGGGGTTTTTGGACGACTATAAAAAAGTCCGGGATAAGAATGGGATCGGCATCAAGGCTCGATATAAATTCCCTATCCAGATCGGTATGGGCCTTATCATCAGCCTGATCCTGTTCTACACCTTCGACCACGATTCGAGGTTGATCTTTCCTTTTTTTAAAAAGGTGATGCCGGACTTGGATGCTTGGTACGTCCTTTTTGCCATGCTCGTGATCGTGGGTGCGGCCAATGCGGTTAACCTGACCGATGGCCTGGATGGATTGGCGATCGGACCCGTGCTCATCGCAAGTGCGACGTTTATGCTTTTCTGCTATCTTGCGGGTAACTACCGCTTTGCCAGCTATCTTCAGATCCCATTTGTCAAAGGCAGTGGAGAGTTGACGATTCTATGCGGAGCCCTGGTCGGTTCTGGTCTGGGTTTCCTCTGGTTCAACACCTATCCGGCGCAGGTCTTTATGGGCGATGTCGGTTCTCTGGCATTGGGTGCGGCATTAGGAACGATTGCTGTCATTATAAAGCAGGAAATCCTTTTAGTGATCGTCGGTGGGATTTTTGTGATTGAGGCCTTATCCGTCATCATTCAGGTATGCTCTTATCAATTACGGAAGAAACGGATCTTCCGAATGGCGCCCATCCATCATCATTTTGAATTGAAGGGCTGGGCCGAACCCAAGATCATTGTCCGGTTCTGGATCATCGGTATTATTCTTGGACTGGTTGCGATCAGCACGCTGAAGTTGAGGTAACTTATTTGTTCCCCTCCCCCTTGATGGGAGAGGGGAGATTAAGAGGGGCCATAGCAAAGGAAATGGATCTTGACGGCAGAAAGATATTGGTGGTCGGCCTCGCCCGAACAGGATTGGCCACAATAAAATTTCTTAAGGCCAAAGGCTCGATCGTAAGCACCACGGAGATAAAACCGCTGGAAGAGATGAAGGAAGTTTTCCAGGAATTGGAGGAGATGAATATCCCGATGGAATGGGGTGGCCATCGAGCAGAGACCTTTCTCAAACAGGACCTCATTGTGGTGAGCCCAGGAGTTGCCCCGAACATCGAACCCATTCAGGAGGCGTTGGAGAAAGGGATTTCGGTTATCAGTGAGATTGAACTGGCTTACCATTTTATTCACATCCCCATCATCGGAGTGACCGGGACGAACGGGAAGACGACGACCACTCTGCTGATCGGTGAGATGCTGAAGGAGGATGGGAGGAGAGTGGGAGTAGGCGGCAATGTTGGAGACCCGTTGATCCTTTTTGCAGACGGCGAAAATCGATGGGAGATATTGGTGGTTGAGATCTCCAGTTTTCAATTGGAGGGGATCGAAGACTTTCGGCCCACCTTTTCCGTTCTGCTCAATATCACGGAGGATCATCTCGATCGCTATCCTCAATATTCAGACTATATCTGGGCGAAGGCCAGAATTTTTGCAAATCAGAATTCTGGAGATATGGCTCTTCTCAACAAGGATGATCCGATCGTCATGGATCTTCAGAAAGATGTGAAGGCGAAGAAACTCTTTTTCAGCCTCAACGAGAGGCTTGATGAGGGCACCTTTTCAGATGGACAAACCATTATCCTTAGGCTGGGGGGGAAAGAAGAGGCCTATTCTTTAGCAAAGGCTCCGTTGAAGGGAATTCACAATGTGGAAAATATGATGGCTGCGCTCACCACTGCGAGGGCTTTGAGTTGTTCACAAAAAGCGATTGAGACCGTTTTGGATCGATTTGAAGGCCTTGAGCATCGTCTTGAATTTGTTCGGGAGATCGAAGGAGTCCGTTTTTACAATGATTCCAAGGGGACGAATGTAGGTTCTGTGGCCAAATCACTCCAGAGTTTTTCAGAACCCGTGATCCTGATCGCAGGAGGGAAGGATAAAAAAGGAGACCTAAGTCCTCTCCGGAGATTGATTCAGGGTCGAGTCAAGAGGCTGATCCTCATCGGAGAGGCCAAAGAAAGAATGGCCCTGGAACTCGGAGGATTGACGGATACAACCATGGCACAAACCCTGGAAGAGGCAGTGCTTCTTGCTTATCAGATGGCCGAGAGGGGAGAAGTCGTTCTCCTCTCACCGGCCTGCTCGAGTTTTGACATGTTCAAAGATTACCAAGAGAGGGGAAGAGTTTTTAAAGAGGCAGTCAAACAGATAAGCACCAAATGACAAACACCAAATTCCAAACAATTTCCAATGAACAAAATTCGAAATTCCAAATAAAGTGGTTTTGGTCATTTGGAATTGGTGCTTGGAGATTATTTGGGAATGGAGTCTGAAACAGGATGCGGAAAGCTAAGACAAGGTTCGACTTCGTTCTGTTGATCGTTACTCTCGCCTTAGTCGGCATCGGGATTGTGATGGTGTACAGCACCAGCGCGATCATCGCAGGAGATCGTTTCGGAGATCCTTACTATTTTTTGAAGAGGCAAGCCCTCTACGCAGGGGTCGGTTTCGTGCTGATGATCCTTATGATTTTTTTCCCTTATGAGATTCTGAAACGATTGGCTTATCCTCTCCTCATCCTTTCCATCCTTTTTCTGATCGCCGTATTGATTCCCAGTATAGGCCATCGGGCAGGTGGATCGATGCGTTGGTTAAAGATTCAATCCTTTTCGTTTCAACCTTCGGAATTCGCCAAGCTGGGGCTGATCATCTTTCTGGCTTATTTTTTGACCAAGAAAGAGGAAAAAATTCGGAGTTTCTCTTTTGGATTTCTTCCCACCATCCTTCTTTCTGGCCTCGTCATTGCCCTCGTCGCAAGGGAACCCGATTTTGGGGCAGCCCTCTTTCTGACGGTAATGGTTTTTCTCCTTCTCTTTGTCAGCGGTGCCAGAGTGGTCTACATTGTAGGTGCCTGTTTGCTTGCGGTCCCAGTGGTCTATTATTTCTTGATGAATGTGGGGTACCGTTATAAAAGACTGATGAGTTTCATCCAACCTTGGGAGGACCCCACCGGCACCAGTTTCCAGATCATTCAATCCTTTCTTTCCTTTGGGTCAGGAGGTCTCTTTGGATTGGGGCTGGGGGAGGGGAGACAGAAACTTTTCTTTCTCCCTGCTCCCCATACCGACTTCATCTTTTCCATTATCGGAGAAGAACTGGGATTGGTAGGTGCAATGGTTATGGTGCTCCTCTTCTTCATCTTGACCCTAAGAGGGATTCACATCGGGCTCTCTCTCGAAGATCGATTTGGTGCTTATCTGGCATTGGGGATCACTCTGATGATTTCTCTTCAGGCGGTGGTCAATATGGGGGTGGTTTTGGGACTGCTTCCAACAAAAGGGTTGACCCTTCCCTTGGTGAGTTATGGAGGGACGTCGTTGGTCACCAGTTTGGTCGGGATAGGGATTCTTCTTCACCTTTCAACCCAGATGGAACGGAGATGAGGTGTGTGATTGCCGGAGGCGGTACAGGAGGTCATCTTTTCCCTGGTATGGCGTTTGCTGAGGCATTCGTTGAAAGGGAGATGGGGAATGAGGTTTTGTTTATCGGGACAGAGAGAGGGATTGAGGCCAGAGTATTGGCTGGAGGGAAATTTCCTTTGAGAACGATTGAGGCCAGACC
>Ga0163209_1000712_pt1 | contig 14527 bp, 9 predicted proteins | sample Kivu_160m_FD_113538 | JGI IMG/M metagenome (GOLD analysis project Ga0163209, IMG submission 113538) | Freshwater microbial communities from Lake Kivu, Western Province, Rwanda to study Microbial Dark Matter (Phase II) - Kivu_160m | ecosystem: Environmental > Aquatic > Freshwater > Lake ...
CACATAAGGTTAAGTTATTCCTTGACCGCTCGGATAAATCCATCATCTATGTTCGTCCTCTAAGAGCTAAGAAGCAGGTATCCACGGAAATCCGCCGCACCGCTATCAATCCCCGAGCTTATACCAAGGAAGTTAAAATCCTGGTCAAAGAAAAAGAATTCGATTACTTCCGCATCGGCGCTCAGGATTCCCTCAAATTGGAAGTTATTGGCCCTTCTTCCATCAAAGCCTTCTCCAGACTGGAATATGACAATACAATGAACGGGGAGAAGAAATACCGCCTGCAGGTGTATGAAGACAACAAGCTGAAAAACACTTTCCTTCTCAATACTATTATCTCCGAAACCGCCATATACGCCCAGCCTAATACCAATAAACTGCTCTCAAGAGCCGATGATTTCTTCATCGAAGTGCCCAAAGGCGTGCACAGCTATTCCTTTAAAGTCCTCGACTGCGGCAGAACCGCTTTGATGAAGTTCTACATCCCGGAGAAAGACCTGAAAAATACACCGTAATTATTATTTTGCCTGTTTGATTAGTCCATTCCATGACTATCATCGTTTAGACTATTCGATTTCATCTGATTATAAGCCGGGATTTCATTACCGGCTTTTTTATAAGAGCAATCTCCTGTTTCTGTAATACTGCCTTGAAAGACAGTACACCTAAGCTTTGGGCCTAAATCCCATCATTCCCTTTTAAATCTTTTAGAAAAAATGATGACATTCCTCAGTAATAATCCGGCGAAAAGAATCCTCTGCAATATGGCAATCCTCCTGTTTATTGCCCTGCTTGGGGCGGATACTGCCTGCGCGCAGGCTAAATTCATCAAACTGACCGCGCTTAAAATCGAATTTACCGGCAGCTATGATGATAATATCCTGCGCTATTCTTCCCGGGATATTGAACGGTTCCAAAACCGCAGGGAATATTACCCTTCCAAGCTTTCGACTTATGACGACTGGCAGAACGATTTCCGGCTGAAATTCTACTTCGCCGGACCCAAAGCGCTGAACAGCCCTCCGGAGATATGGTACTTCGGTAAATTCTCACAGTACTGTAACAATCCCTTCAATAATTATTCCACTCATACTTTAATCATCAATCAGAAGTTAAGCAAGTCATTTTCTCTCAAGCTGCGCTACTTCTATATGCCGGATTTTTACCTGCGTGAATATAAAGATCGGGATTTAAACCAATATCACAGCTGCCGCTTCGACGATCATCAAGCCGGCGCAGGTTTGAACTTCCGCTGGAATCAAAGAATCGAACTCTCCCTATTCGCAGAATTCGAACAGATTTATTACAATAAGTATTTCACCGAATATGACAGCGAGTTATGGTCCGGGAACGCGGGGATTAATTACCGCTTCAATCCCGATTGGCGCTTCCTGCTGGATTTAGGCTATACGCAATCCGACAATATCGGCTACAAATCACTAATATCCGCCGGCGGGGTTACTCCAAATGAAGACACGGAATACGGCGACAGCTCCTACGATGAAGAAATCTATCAAGCAGAAATCCGCTATCGGAAGCGGAATTTATTCGGCGGCAAAGATGTTTGGTTCAGCCTGCAGTATAAATTGAGGCATCGTATTTATACCACGGATAATCACCTCCTCGCCGACCCGTACCATTCATCACGCAGCGACGACCGGCAGAGAATCATTTTCACTCTGTCCCGGAAATTGACCGCTAAATTGGAAGGCGCTTTCTCCTATACCAGAGAATGGAGAATCACCCATTCGGACTATGCTCCGGTGGAAGAGGTTAAAAATTTCACCCAAGATATTTTTAGTCTGGATTTGACTTATAGTATTTATTAGAAGTCTGCAAGTCTGCAAGTCCGCAAGTCGAAAGTCAAAAGAAAGCTCCAAGCATCAAGCTCAAAGCTCCAAGTGAAAAGCGAAAACGCTGAGCTGCAACAAGTTTAATATTCCGTAAAATTACAATTAAAAACCTTGAATATTTTTCCCCTGCATAAATGGGATCTTGATTTTACCCAAGCTAAAGCTCTGCAGCATGAACTACAGCCGAAATTAAATTTAAACTGGCAGGACAATAAGATACAAACCATTGCCGGATGTGATGTCTCCGGTGAATTTAAGGGAAAACGCTTCTATGCGGCGGTGGTAGCTATGTCCTACCCGGAATTGGACTTTATCGAGCAAGCCTCGGCTTCAGGGGAAATTTCATTCCCCTATGTGCCGGGGCTTTTGTCGTTTCGGGAAATGCCGGTCCTGTTGAGAGCCTTTGAAGGACTGCAGACTGCGCCGGATGTGATCTTCTGCGACGGATCCGGAACAATTCACCCCCGCAAATTCGGCCTCGCCTGCCATCTCGGCCTTTGGCTCAATTTGCCCGTCATCGGAGTGGCTAAAAACCTCCTGTGCGGCGAATATTACGAAGTGGGGAACAATAAAGGCGATTGGTCGCCGGTATATTATGCCGGTGAAACCGTAGGCGCCGCTTTGCGCAGCCGCACCGGGGTTAGACCCATCTTCATTTCGCCGGGGAATCATATCACCATCGAGAAAGCGCTGGAATTCACATTACAGACCTGCACCGCATACAGACTGCCTCAGTCCATCCGCGCCGCACATCACCAAGCCAATTTCTTCCGCAAATTCGGTAAGCAATAATAATGTTTGCTTCTTCGGCTTTTTCAGCGGTTCGAATCATCCTTGCTTCTCACTTGCTTACTTGCTCACTTGCCAATTTATAAACTTGTAACCTCAATGAAATTAGTCTGCATAGGCACCATCAACCGCGATGTTGTGCAGTTTGCCGAGGGCCGGGGGATGGAAACATTGGGCGGAGCCTTGTACTCCATTCTGGCATTATCGGTTTTCTGCGGCGGGGCAGCAGAAATTATCCCTGTCGCCAATGTCGGACAGGATATTTACCAATATCTGAGTGAAATACTGCGTCATCAACCCAACCTCAATACCTCCGGACTGAAACGCATTGAAACGGATAATAATACGGTTTATCTTTATTTGACTGAAGGAAAGGAAAGGGAGGAACAGACGGATTTGAATTTGCCGCCTATTGAATACCGTCAAATCGAGCCTTATCTCGACTGCGAAGCTTTGATGATGAATTTCACCTCCGGTTTTGAATTGACCTTCGATACGGTAAGAAGGATTATAGATAATTGTAGCGGATTGATTTATATCGACATTCACAGTTTATCGCTTGGCATTGACGCCAACCGCCGCCGCATACGCAGGCGACTATCGGAAGGTTTCCGCTGGATTGAAGGCGCGGATTTTGTGCAGTTGAATGAAGGAGAAACGCTTGCTTTCCTGCCTCCGCAATCACCTCATATTTCCCCTGAAGAAACGGCAAAAGCCCTCGTTCAGCGCTTAAAGCAGGCCTGCCTTTTGACCCGGGGCGCGTCGGGAGTAACTGTCTTCACCTCCGCATCAGACTTCAGTCTTCCCGCAAAGAAAATGGAAAAAGTGATTGACAGCACCGGCTGCGGAGATGTCTTCGGCGCCGCTTTTCTGACCAAGTTCTTGGAATCAAAGGATATAAGGAAATCAGCCGAATTCGGCTGCATCAAGGCGGGAGAAAAATGCGGATACGCCGGGTGGGAAAATTATATCAAGTCCACAAAAAAATGAAACGCTTCCAGTATTGACTATAATTATCGATACCGAAGCGTTACTTGCTTTTACTTGTTACATGCGTTTAAGGCATCGTGATTACACCTGCAATAGCGGAGGCCGCCGCCGTCGCCGGACTGGCTAAATACACATCCGCCTCCGGCGAGCCCATCCGGCCCTTGAAATTCCGGTTGGTAGTGGTCAAACATTTCTCACCCGCGGCTAAAATCCCTTGATGCGCTCCCAAACAAGGACCGCAGCCCGGGTTTAAAATCACTGCATTCGCCTGTAAAAAAGTGCGTAAAATCCCGCGTTCCATCGCTTGCAAATATATAGTTTTGGAAGCCGGTATGACTAACAGCCGGACATCGGGATGAACCGTTTTCCCCCGCAGATAATCAGCGGCAATGGCTAAATCGTCCAATCTGCCGTTGGTGCAACTGCCGATTACCACCTGGTCGATCTTCATACCCAAGTATTCCGACACCTCGTGAATATTGTCCACATTATGCGGCGCCGCCAGCTTCGGCTTCAATGCGGCGGCGTCGAAAGTATACTCTTCACCGTACACGGCATCTTTATCGGCGAAAACCGGTTCACAGTTCTTCGCCCCCGCCTCTGCTAAGAAATTCTTAGTAACATCATCAAAAGGAATGATGGCGAATTTAGCGCCCATCTCCATAGATAAATTCGCCAGCGTGAAGCGTTGGGAAATCGACATCCTCTCAATTGTGTCACCGTAAAATTCTATCGACTTGTAATTCGCTCCTTCAGCTGTCAGAATCCCCGCAATATGTAAAATCAAATCCTTGGCGTACACATTGGAAGGAAATCTGCCCGTCACCGTAATCTTTATCGATTCCGGCACCCGCAGCCAGATTTTGCCCGTCGCCCACACCGCCGCCATTTCCGTCGCGCCAATCCCGGTGGATAACGCGCTTAAACAGCCGTAAGATGTGGTATGAGAATCGGTGCCCACACCCAATTGCCCAGGTAAAATATGCGCTTTTTCCACGATCACTTGATGACAGATGCCCTCCCGGATATCGTAAAAATGCCTTATCCCCTGCTCTTTGACAAATTCTCGGATGGATTTATGCGCCGCCGCCGTCTTTTCCGATTCCGCCGGAGCGCGGTGGTCCAAAGGTATGACTATCCTATCCGCATTCCAAACCTGTTTTAATCCGATCTGCATGAACTGCCTGATCACTAAGCCCGCATTATCGTGGGACATAGCCAAATCAGGTTCCACATTGATTATTTCACCGGGAACGACAAATGCCTTCCCCGCTTTCATAGCCAATGCTTTTTCGGCGATGGTCGCTGGCAATTTAATCCTCGACTAATTCCAATTTCGGTTTATAATCTTTTCGCTGATTTTCTCGTCCACTGATGGTATATATCCGCTTTATTTCGCAGCCGGTATAATAATGCGCTAAAATCGCTTGGTAATCGCTGCCCAAATGCGCCATCACCGCCGCACCCACTTGGCACATCCCCACACCGTGCCCCCAGCCCGCGCCTTTAAAGATGAATTCCTGAGGAACGCCGTCGTCATCCAGACGCATCTGCAAGTAAAAAGCCGAACTCTTCAAATGCGTCTTCGAGAGTGAACGCCGGATGTTAAGCTCATTTTTTATCTTCAGATTACGCCGGCTGCCCAATATTTCAATCTCGTACAGCCTGCCGGACACGCCGCGCTTCAATAATTCTATCCCGTAAATCGTTCCTACATCGATACCCGTCTTCTGCTTCACAACCGCCTCCAATTCCTGACGGGTGTACGATTCCTCCCAGCGGAAATAATTGACAGCGCCATTTAGTACCGGCGGAACATTATAAACTCCGACATTGCAGAATACCGGGATATTGCTGTCGATCCATTTCCTAAAGTCTCTCTCATCATCAAGCTTGAAGGGGAAGGAATTGCCGCCTTGATGGTCGTAAATGCCTTGCAGATAATCCTCCGGCGGAGAATTCCAGACATTCTCTTTGTTTTCAGTGTGTCCGCCGCACACGGCGCTGTACACCGCATCACAGATTTCGCCGTTATAAGTCAAAACTTCACCGGTGGTGGATTTAACCGCTGAATCCGAATTCGCGGTGTTCTTCGTTATCCCTGCGTATACCTGGCAGTGCACATTGGCGCAGAAATCGTAGTGTTCGAATAAATGCTTGGTGCCCAGCTTGGACATCACTTCACTGCGCGCCGCCACCGCTTGAGCCCGCAATGCTTCGTAGGGATAATTCGCCGGCATCTCCGCCGGTACCACTCCCTTCAAATACACATCGATCGGTACCTCATTGATCGCCTCCAGCAGCCCTTCGTGATCGATGCGAATCTCGATTATGCCGCTGTACTCCCGGTCTTCAGTATCCTCCCAATGGAAACCCTTGCCCACCTGCACCTTATGAATTAACACTTTAGCATCATCGGACTGCGGCACCAGCCGGAACCCTTGATCCACGGAGCCGGAGAAATCGAACTCTGCATCATAGAATTCCACTTTACCAAATGAAGCTTCCACCAGTTTTCTCACTATCCGGGGCGCATATTCATCGCTGAATTCATTTAAATAAGGCTGACATTCGGCTTCAGTCTGATAATTCCCTATAATCAGACGGTACTTCCGGTTGTCATATATCACTTTGCCATCGATTTTGATGATGCTGCCTATCTCCAACACATAGGCAGGATAGCCCCGGCTCACCAATGTATCTGCGCAATAATTCGCTGCTTCATAATTGCCGAAGGTCTTAAGCAGAATATGATAAGAGAATTTGGCGGGATTGGATTTTTCTATCTTGGAACGCCACTTTAAATCGCTGCACACATTGGATAATATACATTTCCCCTTTAAATCGTATATATTATATGCGCCGCATAGATGATAATCCAGCCGTTTATATCCCCCAAGCAGACCTATCCTCAGCGTTGGGATACCGGTTATCTCAATCACACTTTCCACCCGATTGGATGTACTATCATATGTGTTCGGCAAAGGCGGATTAACGCCGGATGATGCGCCGCTCATTTGTATGACTCCTGCCAGTATGAGTATAAATATCCTGTTATTCACGGTTCCTATCACAATTTATTCCAGTTACCGGCAGACATTCATTGACCTCCATCACTTTTTTCCTCAGAAAATACTTGTAAAGCCATTTTTCCGTGTATTCGGCGAAAAATTCCCTGTATGTCACTTGTTTTTAAATAATAACGAGCTTCCCGGCTGCTGCAATTGGCCAGATATAGTCTCACTACCGACGGTTCTTCCTTAATATACTGTCCTATCCGTTCCAAGCCGTCGCCTACCGCAGCAAGCCTGGAAATGTCTTTATCGACCGCAGTCAATTGTTTTAAAACCGCGTTTTTCACCGCGCTTTCAGCTTCGATTATCACCCACGCTTTACCCCCCAAAGCTAATATCTCCCAATCACCATTATCCAGTAAATACGAGGTTGAATCTTCTATCTCATAAAGGTTTAATCCGTTTTTAAGCGTCAAGTTGAAGAATGGCTCGGCCGATTTTTCCCGGACTATGGTGTATCTATCACTGTTGCCCACTCTAAGTTCGATTTTATAGCGGCGTGCCATATCAATGCAGGCGTCCTTCAGAATGCGTGCCCCGCCCAAACTCATCCCCGCCGCGGCGCCATAATCCATTTCCGGAATGGGTACAGCTTCCGGAATCATCGTTGGATCCGCGCTGAAAATACCCGGTACCTCCTTAACTAAATCACAGCGGTCCGCGCCCAAAGCGGCGGCCAGCGCCACCGCGGTAGTGTCGGAACCGCCGCGCCCCAATGTTGTTATCTCCTTCTCCAGTGAAACACCTTGGAAACCCGCCACCACCACTACTTTGCCCGCATCCAGCGCCTCCCGCAGCCGCATACTGCGGATCTCCACGATCCGCGCCTCCGTATGGCGCGTGTCCGTGATGATTCCCACCTGCGAACCGGTGAATGAAACCGCTTTCGCCGCACCCGTATCCTCAATCGCCATGGCCATCAGCGACATCGACATCCGTTCGCCCACGGAAAGCAGCATATCCATCTCCCGCTTTGCCGGTTCTTTCGCCACGGAATACGCCAGCCGCACCAAATCATCGGTTACCTGTCCCATCGCCGATACCACTACCACCACTTGATTACCCTGAGCGTACAATTCGGCAATGCCTTTCGCCACTTGACGGATTTTACCGATATTGGATAAGGCGGCTCCGCCATACTTTTGTACGATTAATGCCATTGTTTATCTTTAAAATAAGTTAGCGAGTTAGCAAGTTTGCAAGTTAAAAGCAAAAGCGCTGCGCAGTAAAATCCCACAATACTGTCCCGATAATTTCTGCAACATCTATGAGAGCAAAAAGATGTGAAAATTCATTGAGTGACCCTTTCAGGGTAAGATAATTAAGATTATACTTACCGTAGGTTTCACCTACGGCTATTCACCGGCCACCGCTTCGCGGTGGTAATAACCATTGATAAAGCAGCCTTTTCCCCGCAGGGGAAACCTATGAATAGCCGGTGGTCGAAGACCACCGGAGTAATTCTGCGGTAATTCCAAACTCGCATTTCGCATTTAGCAGCTATAATCTTATTCCTTCTTTGCACCGCCGATCTGTCAGTCATAAAGCCTCACTGAAGGAATAACATCCGGGCTTAGCGGAGGCTAAGAATTTCAACGCCGGTATCACTCCCCGGGCGAAGGCCAGCCGGGAATGCGCACGGTGCTGTAAGATAATGGACTCACCCTCGCCGGAAAAAATGACCTGATGCTCACCGGTAACATCACCCATTCGTAAAGAATGAACTTCCGCCTGAGCAAAGCCCTTTTCCTTTAGGATGCGCAGGATTTCCGCCGCCGTGCCGGACGGTGCGTCTTTCTTCCATTTGTGATGCGTTTCCACCACAGAAACCTGAAAATCGCCGCATAAATAGGGCGCCGCATATTCCACCAGCCGGTAGAGTAGATTGACACCCCGGGATAAGTTGGCAGCCAGCATTATGGGGATTTTCTCACCCAGACTGAGGAGGAAATCCATCTGTTCAGCCTTAAAACCGGTGGCGCCAATCAAGATAGGGCATTCCATTTCCGCCGCCAGCGCCGCATTCTTCACCGCAGATTCTGCATTTGTGAAATCGCAGAATACCGTCCCCGCCAACGGAAGTTCATAGGGATTGCCGCTGATTCTAATGCCTTGGACTATCGAACCTATGGCGGGATGTTCCGGTCTTTCAATCAAATTCACCAATTCAAAGCCCGGCTCGGCGGCAAGCGCTTTCAACGCTTCGCTGCCCATCTTACCCGCCGCTCCGAACAGCGATACTCTTATTAATGTAAAGGCAGTATCCATTAGAAGCAGGAATTTGGAGTTTGGATTTGGGACTTAGGGAAAAGCAAAAAGCTATATTTAGTATCTGACACACAAATTAAGCAATTCATTTGAATTTTTATCCTTACATCCTTCTATCCTTCACTTGTTTATCGTTTATCGTTCCTCGTTTAATTTCAACGGATTATCATCAGCTTCCCGCTCTGCGTCTTCCCCGAAGGCGTATTCACTACATATATATAGAGCCCGTAAGCCACATTCTGACCCTGATGATTCAGACAATCCCAATAAGCGAAACCCTCGCCGGATGAACTTTGATGATGTAAAGTACGGACTCTATTGCCGGATACCGTATAAATGGTAATCTCGCATTCCGAAGGCAGATGCGTGAACATTACTTTTGATTCATAGGGATTGGTCTCCAAACCTGAACTAACAATCAAAGGATTGGGCACCACTTTAATCCCTGATAAATCAGTACTACCGGTAATTGAGCCTGACGATTGAGTGGAAAATTGATAAGTTAACTGACTGGTAAAAGGCTTATAGGTCTCGATGGTGAAGACATCCCCTACAGAAGGGGGAATCGCCGTAACCGGCCCATTCTGCGTCTTCAGCCAGACGGTGGAACCGGTGGAATCGTCCTCATCATCGCGCAAAAGCAGCATATCCGGCCAAAGTGTGCCGGTATTGGCATGTGGATTATATCCCGCCCCGCCCGGTATTAAGTCCCAGCCCAAAGGCCCCATTATATTAGTATCTGGGAAGAATAAAAACAAATCTGAAATCCACAAATACTCGGTAGCGTCGATCCAAATTCCACCGGAAGCGTAATCCGCACGCTCCACCTGCAGATGCGCCCAGATGGTATCCTCCGGCAAATCGCCGAATCCGGCCGGCAGCATCGGTATGCGTACGCTGTCCTCGGTTACCGTTATGCGCCAGTCGTCCAATCCCTCTACCACTTCATCATAGGATGATGAATTGCCCGGATGGCGGTTCTCCGTCCACCAGTCGAATGTCGAAGAATCGCTGTTCACCGTCGTCCAGCCCAATGTCCGCACACCTGTCCCGGCAATATTCATTGCGTTCAAACGGAAACCATTGACGATGGGTAAATCATCCCCCCGCAAAGGTATATTCTTATAATAAATGCTGTCGCCTGATAATATATTATAGAATTTAAATGTCTGAAGCGTAAAATCGTACAAATTGAGCGTCAATTCCGCCGCCTGAACTGAATCGCTCTCCATCTGCACCCATTGCCCGGAATCATTAAATGTGATTTCATAAGTATGGTCGAGCAAATCCGCCGGATTGACTATGATTACTTGCAAAGTCCCATCGGCGATAAGTCCTCCCATCTCCACCAGCTCTTCGCTTACCCCGGGCTGGTAGTCCGAGGCCTGCGTACCCGGAATCACCACTGCTACATTAGCGTCATAAGGCGAAACGGCAATGGCGTTTTCATAGCTTGGCTCGGTTAAAGAGGGCTCGCCGGGGACAAACACACCGCAGTCGTATGCTGTAATGCAATACCAGGTTTCTATCCCATTGGTAACCTGATAGTCGATATAAGAATGCTGAATTCCTGTGTCATCACCTAAATTCTTATTCGCGTTGGGGAAATCAGCGCCGTAAGCCGGGTCCAAACCAGTTATGCTGTCGTTTAAATCGAATTGAACTAAGGGCGTCCAGCCGGTCTCTTCGCCGTAATAGTTGGTTATAGGTTTGCCCCAGGTCGCACCTTGGTCCACACTTTTATAGATGCGGTAGCCTTCAAAATCCTGCAGCCCGGAAATAGCATCCGCGGAAAATTCCGCGCCGTTGTCCCAGAATAATTTGACCATTCCATCACCGGGAACCGCGGTGATTTTCGGCGCCGAAGGCGGACCCGAACCCTGATAACACCGTTCCTTGGCCATAAAATACGCCGTCTGCATATTATCCAGCAATTCGTTTTCATTTGCCCCAATAGCCAAGGCAATGGCGAAATCGAGGCTGTCACCGGCAGCCAGTACAAATGGACCCGATGCCGTGATAAAAGTGATTTCACTGCCCGGCAGGTCATCCAAATCCACTTCCGGCCATAAAGCCGGGTCATCGAACGCTAAATCATTGCCATGGAAATACCAGTCGAGGTTCTCCAAATTCGCTGAGGTATCGTTTGACATTATGGCAATGAAATATTCATCATCGATGGGGGAATGGTCGTCGTGGAAATAGTGGAAAGAAGTAACTCCCTCATCGAGCGGCGTCTCCACCATCCCCAAACCGATATATCCCACCGGACCCGTCCACAATTCATCAAAATGAGAAGAGTCATCCCTCTGCGCCACTCCATTGCCGTCCCACTTATAAAAGAACGATGGTAAGTCATCATACGGCTGAACCGCCAGCGATTGGATATAATCATCGGCGTAAAAATCCGGTTTCAAATCCGCCTGAAATCCCACATAACACGCGTGATAATCGATGGTACCTTCATTCTTCAGCCGGAAGCGGACGAAGATGAAGTCCTCGCCGTAAGGCCGGCCGTAAGAGACGCCGTCTGTTCCACCGTCAAACCCATTCCGTAATCATCGCGCAGCCTGCCGTACACATCCCGGTCGGACACAAATTCACCATCCACATAGTAACCCGGGTTGTCCAAATTCTGCCGGTACCATCCGGGCCAAAATGAAGTCCCGTTTTCCACCGGCCAAGTCTCACGGATATCGCTGAACGCCAAAAAAGCGGTAACGCCGTCGCCAGCTGTATTGCCCGGCGTACGATTGGCATTGAACCAATTCCCTTCCGCCGCCTCCCAGCCGAAATCCAGTGAAGCGGAACTGGGATCGTAGATCGAAGATACCACATAACCGTCCGCTATAAGTATCAAATCGACGCCGAAACCGTAATGCTGAACATCGGTGCCATTTCTAGGCCAATGCAAAGCCGGAGTCCCTAAATGGAAATCGGCGATGATGCCGTAATTGGTCATGAGATTGGACAATTCGCCCTTATCCAACAGTCCTACTGCCCGCTGGTCAATCCCTTGGAAATAGCGTTGAGGATTTTTTATGGTGTTAGGTCCTGGGACTGGCTGAGCGAAAGATACTGCTGTTGCCAGTAATGCCGCGATGGTCAAAGATGGTAAGCTGGGAAGTATCATATAGTTTGGTCGATGGTTTCAATTTAGAAGGCGTCAAGCAAGATTGCTTGGCACCACAGTTACTTAAAATCCTCCCACCCTCCTTTAAATAAAAGGGGGGGGCGACAAGCAAACACTCACCTTCAAAGATTCCCCCCTTTTTACAGGGGGGATTAAGGTGATTTTTCAGATCCGTCATCCGCCATCAGTCGATCTCACAATTCCACATTCACCCCTGCCTTAATCATCCTGGGAACATCTACTTTACTGGGGTCATACAGCTGGTCGAAAGCGATATCGTTGCCCACCAAGGGTGCATCCCACGGCTCACCGGTCTCGCTGTTCACCCGCAAATCATTGATAAAATCGAAAAGGTTATCCACATAGACCAGCAGGGTGATTTTCGCCGGAGCGCGCATTAGTATCTTCGACAAGCGCAGATCCACCGTCATCGAAGCGTCCATCCGGGCGGAATTGGTCAAGGCTAATTGCTCACCCGCCCCGGAGTAAGGCGTGTATGGCAGTCCGCTGGCGAATGAAGCTGCCACACCCACGGTAACATCGGAAAGTACTGAATTCAAAAATCCGGAACTGAAACTGTTCTTTCCCGTTTGATATATCATCATCCCTTTGAGCGTATGCCGCCGGTCGAAATCCAAATAATATTCCTGCCGCGCTTCTGGCTGCTGGTAATATGCGTTCCAAAAACCCTGCAAAGGCTCCGATGAATTGCCCTTCGCCACCGAATAGGCGTAATTGCCTTCAAACGACCAGTTTTTCGAGAGACGCCGGGTCAAACCGATTTCAAAACCCACCACTGAGGCGTAATCGATATTGCGGAACATAGCATAATTATACTTCGTACCCACCCGCACCAGTTTGGTCCCTACCAAATCGGTAATATCCTTATAATACGCCGTCAGAGTGAATCCCACATTCCTGCTTAAATTACCTTTCAATCCCACTTCATAGGTCACCGTCCGCTGAGGCTTCAGCATCCGGTTGCCCACCGCATCGAAAGAACGCTCCGCCAATGTGTCCGGCGATAAATCCACACTGTTCATAAACAGGTTCTGGTAATAGGGATACTGGAAAAAATGTCCGTAAGCGAAATACAAACTGATATTATCATTTATCGGGTGCGCCAATCCTAAGCGTGGGCTGAACTGCTGGCTGACCGGCGCATCAGCTAAGCCTGATTCCGGGTCTTCCGGATTTGACCAACCCTGCGACTGCGGATCGGTGTAATCCCATCTCAATCCGGCGTTGAGCACCAGATAATCCAATTCAATCTTATCCTGCAGGTAGGCTGAATATTCCCGCGGCGACTCGCCGTAGCGGTCGATGATGCCTGCCGGCTGATTATTCGTCCCAATGTCCATCTCCCGGATATCCAGCATCTTCAAGTTTAATATGCGCGCATCCGCGCCGCATTTGAACTGATGATAATTGCCATATTGACAGGTCGCTTCCCCGCCTGCTGAATAACTGATGGACGAGCTCTCACGGTAAGTATCCGACCAATCGTTCTCATCGTAAAAATAGCTGGCGAAAGTGAAATCCTCCGGCTGATAACCGCTGTCAAGGTAATCCTGCCAATCCTCGAAGATTTTCACATCATGCTCCTGCTGATGCGCTCCTGCATGAAGGCTGAAGAAAAAATCCTGCCCCAGCTGATGCACCCATTGAACCTCTAACCTGCGGTCCCGCAGAAAATGCCGGTGGAAATGCTCCGGCACATATTTCCACGCATGGCTGTAATTCTGGTAATTGCTCCAGCCCCAGCTGCCGGAAAAAGCGATTTTACCGCCCTTGCCATAGGAATGTGTTACCTTACCTGTCCCAGAACGGTTCTGCTCATAGCCGAACGGCAGGTAACTGTTTTCATTCTGCAGTAAAGAACTCAGAAAATAGGTTGTATTCCTCGAACCTGTAACAGGCCCGCAGATATACAAGTGCATCCTCCCCTGCATAGGCAGCACATTCACCGGTTCCTCGCTGAGGCCGAACGGCTGATACATGCTTTCACCGTTTTGCCTAACCGCATCGCTGCCCGGCTGCACCCAATCGGTTTTACGATACGGACTGGTATTTACCATCGGCGAAAGATATTCGTAGCCGGCGTGAAAATTCTGCCCTCCTTCCCTGGTAATTATCTGCACCACTCCGGACATCGCCTCCCCGTACTCCGCATTGAATGTGCCGGACAGCACCGTCAATTCCTCCACCGCTTCCCGGTTAATCAGCATCGGGGCCGCGCCTTCGAAGGGATCCTCAATCTTCTGTCCGTCGATGTAATATACTACCTCTCCGCTCCGCCCCCCGCGCAAATGCAGCTGCCCGCTGCCGTCGGTTACAGCTCCGGCTTGAAGCTTCAATACCTGCTCGATCGTCTCCAACGGCAGCTCTTCGATAGTCTCACGCCGCACGGTGGAACGCAC
>Ga0163209_1000713_pt1 | contig 14513 bp, 6 predicted proteins | sample Kivu_160m_FD_113538 | JGI IMG/M metagenome (GOLD analysis project Ga0163209, IMG submission 113538) | Freshwater microbial communities from Lake Kivu, Western Province, Rwanda to study Microbial Dark Matter (Phase II) - Kivu_160m | ecosystem: Environmental > Aquatic > Freshwater > Lake ...
GACGTTTTACAAAGGAGATGAAGCCGGCTGGACGAACAACAACTTCAGGACGTATCTCCTTCTCCGGGAAGGCGTGACCCAGAAAGCCATGGAGGAGAAGCTGGTCGAGATCGACAAGGTGTACTATGAAGGGGGCCGCGCCCATATCCCTTGGATTTGGACGCTCGAGCCGCTCACCCGGATTCATCTCCACTCGGATTTGGTCACGGGCAACCAGCCCAACGGGAGCGCCGCCTACGTCAGGGTCTTCGCCCTCGCCGCCGTATTCATCCTTCTGATCGCCGGGATCAACTTCGTCAACCTGGCCACCGCCCGGTCGGCCAAGAGGGCCCGGGAGGTGGGCATTCGGAAAGTCGTCGGCTCCTTCAGGAGTCAGCTCATCGGGCAGTTCCTGGGCGAGTCGGTCCTCTTGAGCTTCATCTCTCTTCTCCTGGCCGTCGGCCTTGTCCAGCTTTTCCTGCCGCTCTACCGCAATCTGACGGGACGAGCCCTCGGGCTGTCCTATTTCGGCGATTTATTCGTCATCCCCGCTCTCCTCGGCCTCGCCCTGATCGTCGGACTGCTCGCAGGATTGTATCCCGCCTTCTTCCTCTCCGCGTTCAAGCAGACCGAGGTTCTGAAAGGCTCGCCTCTCGCCGGCAAGGGCCGCGGGGCGCTCGTCCTGCGGCACGGCCTCGTCGTCTTCCAGTTCGTCATGTCCGTCCTGCTCATCATCGGCTCTCTCGTGATCGCAAAGCAGCTCGACTTCATAAAGAGCCGGAATCTGGGATTCGACAAGGAGCACGTCGTCGTCGTTCACAACGCCGAAATCCTGGGCACGGGGCTCGATGCCTACAAAGAGCGGCTGAAAACGAATGCCGACGTCCGCGGCGTCTCGTCCGTGCGGGCGATTCCTGGGCAAGGAACGGTCAATTGGGGGATCGGCGTCGAAGGGATCGGGCGCGAACGGCCGATGAATATGAATTTTCTGTCCTGCGATCAGGATTTCGTCGACGTCTTGAACATCCGGATGGCCGAGGGGCGGTTCTTGTCCAGGGACTTCCCGTCCGATGTCGGGGCCATGGTCATCAATAAAAAGGCCGTGGAATACTTCGGGATCCCGGTCCCCGTGGGATTGAAGGTGTCGATCTGGTCGACGCGAAAGACATACACCGTCATCGGCGTCATGGAGAACGTCTTTTTCGAGTCCCTCCACCGGGACGTCCGGCCGATGGGCTATCTCCTGCCGGAGGCCGTCAATTCCAGCCGGAGGCCTTATCTTCTCGTCAAGGCCGGTGCGGGAAAGGCGACGGGCGTCCTGTCGTTTCTTCGCCAAACGTGGGATTCGTTTTCCCCCGGACTGGCGTTCGAGTTCAGCTTCCTCGACGAGCGAGTCGACAGCCTCTATCGGAACGACATCCGGGCCGGCCGGATCGTGACCGTCTTTTCCATCCTGGCGATTTTCGTCGCCTGCCTCGGCCTCTTCGGGCTGGCGGCGTTCGTGACGGAGCAGCGGACCAAGGAGATCGGCGTCCGAAAAGTCCTCGGAGCGCGGCTCGCAAGCCTTCTCTGGCTGCTCACCGGCGACTTCCTCAAATGGGTGGCCGTGGCCAATTTGATCGCCTGGCCGGTTGGATACTGGATCATGACTCGCTGGCTGAGCGGATTCGCCTTCAGGACCTCGGTTTCCTGGAGCATCTTTCTTTCGAGCGCCCTGGCCTCGGCCGGAATCGCCCTTCTCTCCGTCGGCCTCCAGGTCGTCAAGGCCGCTAAAACCAATCCGGCGGCGAGTTTAAAGTACGAATAGGACGCCGTTCGGCAAAACGTCGAGGAGCCGATCGGCCGCCGTTAATCCGGTGCGCTCCCTGCGCTGCGAATGAATGGCGGATTCTATTCGTGCCGGATGGCATCGACGGGATTGGCCAGGGCAGCCTTGACGGATTGGTAGCTGACGGTCAGCAGGGCCACCGTCAGGGCGAAAGCGGAAGCCAGCAGGAACGGCCCGACTCCGAGCCGGATTTTATAGGCGAATCCCCGAAGCCATTTATCCGTCAGAAAATATGCGGCCGGCCAGGCGAACAGGTTCGCCAGGAGTACCCACTTGGAGAAATCCCTCGAAAGGTCGAAGGCGATTTTCGAAACCCTCGCCCCCAGGACCTTGCGGATGCCGATCTCCTTGGCTTTCTGCCCGGCGACATACGCGGACAGGCCGAAGAGGCCGAGGCAGGACAGAAAGACGGCGAGGGTGACGAACACCTTCAAGATCCTGGCCAAACGGGTCTCCGCCGTGTAGAGCTTTCCGACGGTATCGTCCATGAACGAGTAGCTGAAGGGCGCCTGGGGATTGATCTCGCCCCAGGCCTTCTGGACGTCGGCGATCGTCCCGGCGACGTTGGATTCCGAAATCTTGATCGCGGCGGTCCCGGTCCAGCCGTCGAACCAGCAGATGGCCATCGGTGCGATCTTCCGGTGCAGCGACTGGAAATGAAAATTCTTGACGACGCCGACGACCTGGCTCTTTCCGAAGTTGGCCTTGAACGTCTCTCCGAACAGCGGATTCAGGCCGAGGAAGCGTACGGCCTCCTCGTTGACGAGGTAGCTCAAGGCCATGTCGGACTTCAAGTCCCAGGAGAGATTCCGGCCCTCGACGAGCGTGAGGCCCAGGACGTCGACGACGTCAGGATCGGCGTTCATGATGATCATCGTCTTCTGCTCGTCCCTGACTCTCCAGGTATTGGTGTTGGTCAACGCTCCCGGGGCCTGGCCCATGAACGTGACCCCCCGGATGTCCGGATTCTGGAGAAGGCGCCGCTTGAAGACGTTTTTGACCTCGCCGAAGGTCTTGCCCTCCTCGAGCCGGGCCCGGAGGACGGGGAGCGTTTCCTGCAGATTTCCTTTCAGGGGGACGAGGAGGGTCTGTTCCCGGCCGTAGCCGAGCCCCGTGGATTTCAGGTAGTTGACCTGGCCCAGCACGACGAGCGCGCCGGCGATCAAAAACGTCGCCGCCGCGAACTGAAAAACAGTCAGGATCGTCCGGAAGGGCGCCCGGCGGGTCCGCCGGCCCGTTCTCTTCATCAGGGCCGCCGGCTCGAGAGAGGAGAGATGGAGGGCCGGCCCCAGCCCCGAGACGAGGGAGGTGAAGAGAAAAACGGAGAGGATGCCGGCGATCCACTTCCCCGAAGTCCAATCGACCTCGAGAGGCTTTCCCGTCAATCGGGCGAACGAAGGCAGGCCGACGACGACCAAGGCCAGGGCCAGGGCCAGAGCGGCCAGCACCGTCAACGACGTCTCGCCCAGGAACTGGACGAGGAGGTTTTTCCTCACGGCGCCGGCGGCTTTTCGGACGCTGATCTCCTTGGCCCGCGAAGACGAGCGGGCCGTGACCAGGTTGATGAAATTGACGCAGGCGATGAGCATGATCAGGACGGCCACAGCCGAGAAGAGGACGACGAGGGACATGTTCCCATGCCGGACGCCTTTCTCCTGATGCATCCCGCGGTTGAAATAGACGTCCCGGAAGGGGCGCAGCCGGAACAGGGCGGGCCCCAGATCCTTGCGAAGTAGGTTGATCGCCGCGGCCAGCTTGCCCGTGAGCGCGGACACGTCGGCTTGGGGCGGGAGGATGAGGTAGGTCAAGAAATTGTCGTTCTGCTCATCGAGGAAATTCGGATCGTCTTTGAAGGCGGCGAGGCTTTTAAAGGGAGCCATAGCCCGCCACTCGATATGGAAATCATCGGGATCCTCGACGACTCCGGTGACCGTGAAGGGAAAGGCGTTGTCGAAAACGACCGTCTTCCCCAGGGGATCTTCGGGCCCGAAGAGCCTCCGGGCTTCGCTTTCGGCAAGGACGAGGGAGTACGGATCCTTCATGGCCTGCTCGGAATTTCCCCTGATGAACTTGAAGGCGAAGACGTCGAAGACCTTGTCGTCGGCGAACACCAGATTCATCGAATCGAAGAGCTTGTCCCCGACCCGAAGGATCGGCTTTTCCCAGGCGCTGAACTGGACGAAGGCCTCGATCTCAGGGAAGGTTTCGAGGACTTTTCGATAGGAGGTCGGAAGGTGCGCCCATTCCCCTCTTTCCAGCCGGTAAATCCGGTCTCCTTTCGGCTGGGCCCGGTCCGTCCTCATTTCCCCGTCGACCCAGACGAAAATGAGCAGCGAGCAGGCCATTCCGAGGGCCAGGCCGGCGATGTTGATAAAAGAAATTCCCTTGTATTTGATGAGATTCCGCCAGGCGATCGTCAGGTAATTTTTGATCATGGCCAACTCCAAGACGATTTTTTCTAAAGCGCCCTATTCGTAGCGCAGCGAGTCGACCGGATTGGCCCGGGCGGCCCTCAGCGTATGGGCGCCGACGGCCAATCCGGCCACGGCCAGCATGGCCAGGCCGGCAAGGATAAACAAGCCGGGGCCGACGGGGGCCCGGTATGCGTATCCTTTCAGGATCTGATGGGAGGCCCAAAACGCCAGGGGGGTGGCCAGGACAATCGCCAAGCCAACCCAAGCCAGGAAATTCATGGCCAGTTTCGCCGCCAAGCCGGCCGCCGAAGCGCCCATGATCCTGCGGATGCCGATCTCCTTGGTTCGCTGCTGCGTCAGGAATAGAGCCAGTCCGAACAATCCGATGCAGGCGATGAAAACGGCCGTGAGCGTGAGATAGTTCGTTATCGTCCAGATTTTCTGCTCGACGGAATATTCGTTCCGGATCATCAGGTCGTCGAAAAAGGCCGATTGAAATACCGTGTCGGGATCCGTCCTTTTGACCGCCTCGCCGATGGCCCGCAGCGCCGACGCTTCGGAACCAGGCGCGATCCTGACGAACGCCCAAGAGCGGGCCGAAGGACGAAGCTGGAAGACGATCGGCCGGATGACGTGGCGCAGGGGCCGGAAGTGAAAGTCCCGGACGACGCCCACGATCGGGCCTTCGGTCCGAAAGATCTTCAGCCTCTGACCGACGGGATCGGAGAATCCCATCAGCTTGGCCGCGGCTTCGTTGACGACGAAAGCTCCTTTGATGTCCGCGGGGAAATCCCGCGCGAAAGGACGTCCGGAGACGAACGCGGTCTTCAAGGTTTCGAAATAGCCGTAATCGACGTAATCCCAGTTCAGGGTCACCTTCGCCGCCGGATCCTTGCCTGCCCAGTCGACGGCGGCGCCGGTGACGGTCGAGCCGATGTTGGCGGGATTCTGAAGGCCGGACGTCACGCCGGCGATGCCGGGATTTCCGAGGAGCTCGTTCCGGAAGCCGTCGAACTCCTGCTGCAATCCCGGCCCCAGGCGAAAGGCGACGAGTCCCGACCGGTCGAAACCAAGGTCCTTGGATTTGACGAATCCGATCTGGCGTCCGACCACGGCCGTTCCGACGACGAGCACGAGCGAGAGCGCGAACTGGAAGACGACGAGGCCTTTGCGCAGTCCGGCCGAGTGCCGCGGCCCGCTGCGGGAGCGGCCGGCGAGAATCTCCCGGGCCTGGAAGGACGACAGGGCGAAGGCCGGATAAAGGCCCGCCGCGATCCCGGTGAAGACGGTAATGGCCAGGAATCCGAGAATGGTCGAAGCCTTCCAGACGGCCCCGAAGGTGAGCGTCTTATCGGCGATCCGATTGAAGACGGGAAGGGCCAAGGCCAGGAGAATCAAGGCGGCGCCCAGAGCCAGGAAGGCCGTCCCGAGAGACTCACCAAGAAACTGGCGGATGATGTCCAAGCGCGAGGCGCCGACCGTCTTGCGGACCCCGATTTCTCCGGCCCGGGCCGATGCGGCGGCCGTGCTCAAGTTCATGAAGTTGACGCAGGCGAGGACGAGAACGAACAGCGCCCCGCCGGCGAAGAGCATAATCACGCCCATGAGGCCGCCGCCCTCGGGGGAATGCAGGCGTCTCCCGAGGAGGGGATGCAGGCGAAAGTCCGCCGTGGCCGAGCTCCCCGCGAAATGCGGCGCGGCGATGGCCGAGATTTTCTTCTCCACGGCGGCCCGGTCGGCGCCGGGCGAGAGGAGCACCCAGGTTTCCAGGGGATTCCCTCCCCAGTGCGTCGGCTCCTGGAAGGACGGCGCGAACTGAAGGGCGAAGAGGATGACCGCGTCGAAGCGCAGGGAGGACTGGGCGGGCATGTCCTTGATGACGGCGTTGACGTGGACGTCTTCCTCTCCGTTCACCCGGAGCGTCCGGCCGATCGGGTCGAGATCTCCGAAGTACTTGCGGGCCATGCTCTCCGAGAGGACGGCGGCGTACTTGTCGGCCAGCGCCGTGTCCGCGCTTCCTTTGACGTAAGAGAAGGTGAAGATCTTAAAGAGGGCCGGATCGGCGAGAGCCACGACGTCCGTGTTGAAGACCCGGCCTTCGGACCGGATGACCAAGCCTCTGGCGATTTGAAGGCGGGCCGCTTCGGCGACTTCCGGGCATTCGGCTTTAATCGCCGCGGCCAGCGGATAATAGGATCCCGTATGAGCTCGCCGGGCGCCCCCGCTGTCGTCGATGATGTTATAGACTTGGGCGATGGAGTCCGCCCGCTCTTGGAACCGATCATAGCCGCGTTCATCCTGGATCCACAGGAAAGCGAGCAGGCAGGCCGTCAGTCCGAGGGCGAGCCCTCCGATATTGATCAGGGAATGTGTTTTATGAAGCCTCATCCTGCGGAGCGCGGTTCTGACATAGCTCCGAAAGAGGCCGGGTGAAAAGCGGACGGCCCTCAATTTTTCATATCTCATATGCCGTTAGGGAGCATTTTTCGTGCCACGCCACGGAATGAGGCTTCCGGAAGCACGTCAGCCGACTCGGAACGAAAGTGCCCGCTTTCGGACAGCTCTTGTCCGGAAGCGGGCTCGGGCCGCTCAGCCGCCGATGACGACGGTCCAAGGCCGGACGCGCCATTCGGTGATCAGGCCGTTCAGGACATAGGGATCGGTCCGGGCGAATTTTTCGGCGACCTCCGGGCTGTCTCCCTTGAAAATGAGGATCGCGCCATCGGCCGGGTCGGCCAGCGCTCCGGCGATGACCAGCTCGCCGCGCTCGTGCGCTTCTTTGCCGTAGGCGAGATGGTCATCGCGGAACGGCGCCCTTCGTTCGACATAGTTTTCGACCGTTTTGTAGAAAAGGACGTAATACATGTTATTTTCTCCATGTGTCGCAGGTTTCCATGGCTTTCTGCCGGTCTTGGAGCGATATTCAGACAAAAAGCCCGACGGGGGCCTCTCGTCGCCGATCGCTTCTCCCATTTTATTCTAGAAACTCCGGACGGCGCAATTCCGCTTCCACAAGGGCGCCCCGGAAACCAGACTTCATTCAGGCCGCTTGTCCGTTCTATGCTCTTTCCCGTATTTCCAGCGCTAAGGCGGCTAGACGAGAGCATCGACGACTTGGGGAAGGGAAGAAATCCGACTATTCGCGCGTCTATTTATTATAGTAGGACTATGCTCAGGGAATTCTTTGGAGGCTTCGAAGACATGATCAAACCGAGAATCGTTCCAGTATGCCTCGCATTCCTGCTTTTATCCATTTACGGCTCTACGGCCGCGGCGGCGGGCGAATCCAGCGCGGGCTCGATCAGCGGGATCGTCCGCGACGCGGCGGGCGAAGGTTTGGGGAAAGCTCAAGTCTCCCTCCTCAGCGGAGAGCGAACCGCCGTCGCAGGCACGTTCACCGGCCCCGACGGCCGCTTCTCGTTCGACAAGGTCCCCGTCGGCCGCTACGTCATCGCCGTGAGCCTGCCCGGATTCAACGACCGCCGGCAGTCCGTCTCCGTGAAACCCGGCGCCGCGGCCCAAGTCGAGGTGACTCTCGAGATCACGCCGGTCGAAGCCGAAGTGACCGTGACGTCCACCACCGGGGCCATCCGGGACCTCGAGACACTGACCCAGCCGGTCAACGTCATCGAATCGACCGCGATCCTCGAGCGCAGCAAGGCAGTCGTCGCCCAAGTCGCCCTCGAGGAGCCGGGAGTCCAGCTCCTCAGGACCAGCCCGAGCATCGCCGGCATCTACGTCCGCGGGCTGACCGGCAACAAAGTCAACACCTATGTCGACGGCGTGCGCTATTCGACGTCGGCGGTGCGCGGCGGCATCACCACGTTCATGGACCTCGTCGACCCAACCAATCTCCAGTTCGTCGAGATCCTGCGCGGGCCGAACAGCGCCCAATACGGGAGCGACGCGCTCGGCGGAAGCATCCAGTTCCTGACGCAGGTGCCCGCGGTCTCGGGCGGCAAATCCCGATTCTGGGGCCATATCGGAGGCCAATTCAACGCCGCAGACTCGAGCTACGGGGCGAATTTCACCGCCCAATACTCGGCGGCGAAGTTCGGATTCCTCCTCAGTTCCGCCGCCCGGCGGATCGGCCGCATCCGGCCTGGGGACGGCATCGATTCCCATGCGGCCGTCACCCGCTTTTTCGGACTCTCCTCGGACAAGCTCATGTCCGACCGGCTGCCCGACACCGCGTTCACCCAGTACGGAGGCATGTTCAAATTCAACTGGACGCCCACCGCGTCCGACCAGATCCTCGTGTCCTATTCCCAGGTCCGACAGGAGGGCGGCAAGCGCTACGATCAGCTCCTCGGCGGCGACGGGAACCTCGTCGCCGACTTGAAGGACCTGAAGGGAGACCTCTTCTATATCAAGTACAACCGGGCGAACCTGGGCCCGATCGACCAGATCACCGCCATCTATTCCTACAACGCCCAGCGCGAAGAGCGCATCAACCAGGGCGGCAACGGCAACCCGACGGCGACGATCACTCATGAGCCCGAAAAGACGGTGGCCCACGGCTTCCAACTCCGGGCGACCAAGCTCTGGGGGCAGCGCCAGGAGCTTCTCTTCGGCTTCGATTACTATCCCGAGCGCGTCGAAGCTCCCTCGACCGGCGTCAATCCTGTGACGGGCGTCTCTTCGATCCGGCGCGGGCGCGTCCCCGATGGAGCGACGTATCAAAACCTCGGCGTCTATCTGCAGGATGCGGTCGTTCTCATCCCCGAAAAGCTGCGCTTCGTCGGCGGACTGCGGTACGGGTCTTCGCGCTATGAATCCAAAGCTTCCGACAGCCCCCTGGTCAACGGCCAGCCGCTCTGGCCCGATGACAGCCTGAGCGTCTCGAGCGTGACGTTCCGGGCCGGCCTGGTCGGTACGCTGATGAAGGGATTGAGCCTCTCGGCCAACGTCAGCCGCGGTTTCCGCGCTCCGCACATCACCGACCTCGGGACGGTCGGATTGACCGGATCGGGCTTTCAGGTTTCGGCCGACACGGTCCAAGGCCTGGGCGCAATGGTCGGGGACACGGCCTCGGCCGCTGCGGTCTCGAGCGGCAAGGAGGTCGAAAAGCTCCGCCCGGAAACGAGCTTGACCTGGGAGGCGGGCATCAGCTACAGGAGCGCCGGTTTCGCGACCGAAGCGTCGGTGTTCCTGAACACCATCAAGGACAACATCACCTATCAGGCGTTGATCCTGCCCCAGGGCGCCGCAGGGAAAACGCTGGGCGACCAAACCATCGCCTCGCAGACGGCGGGTGGCGTCGTCTATGTTCCCGCGTCGTCGAGCCCGGTGCTCGTTCGGACGAACTTCGGCGACGCGCGCATCTACGGCTTCGAGCACTCGCTCGAATGGCGCATCACGGAGCGCTTTTCGGCGGCGACGGTCCTGACCCTCCTTCACGCCGAAGACATCGCCACGGGGCTCGCTCCCAACATCGAGGGAGGGACGCCAGGCCCGGACTTCTATTTGAAGCTCCGCTATTCGCACCCGAGTGGAAAGTTCTGGCTCGAGCCGATCCTTCATGCCGTCGGAAAACAGACGAGGCTCTCGACCCTGGATCTCGAGGACCGGAGGACGGGGGCGACCCGGACGCGGTCGAACATCAAGAACTTTTTCTACAACGGCGCGACCGTGCGGGGCTGGGTCGGCCCGGGGCCGGACGGCATCTACGGCAACGCCGACGACATCCTGACGGCGACGGGAGAGACGCTGGCCCAGATCCAGGACCGCGTCCTGGGCGTCGGGGTCAATTCGGCGCCGCTCTATACGGCGGTCTCGAGCTATCTGACCGTCAACATCCGGGCGGGCTTCAGGATCGGCAAGCGCCACGATTTCATCGTCGAGTTCGAGAACCTGACCGACGTGAACTACCGCGGGATCGCCTGGGGCATGGACGCGCCGGGCCGGAGCGTGTCGATTTCGTACCTGGCGGGGTTCTAGCCGGAAGGAACCGTACGCACGGCTCGCCGCGCGTCCGCCCGGCCGGTCAGCGCGGAAGCCAGGCGACAATCTGGCGGGCGACGTTCACGGCGGCCGGCGGGTCGAGGTTGGCCAGGACGATGACCGCGTAGCCGCGCTGCGGATCCCATTCGACGGCCGCATTGAGCCCGGGGGCCCCGCCGGCGATGCCGAAGCCGCCCTGAAGCTCCGGAGCGGCCGCGCCGAAGGTCCCTTGGCTCAGGGCGAGGACGTATTTCAAGAGGTCGCCCGCCGTAGAGTAGCCTCCCCCGGCCGAGCTTCCTTTTCCCGGCAGGGTGTCGTAGTTGCGTTTGCGCGCCGGTCCGCTTCCCGCGTATCCGACCGCGGTGTTCTTCGGAAGAGCGTCCTTTGCGAAGGACTCCGTATCGGCCATTCCGGCCGGCTTGAAGATCGCCTCCCGAACGTATGCGTAGTAATCCATGCCCGAAGCTTTTTCGACGATCAAGCCGAGAACGACGTATCCCCCGTTGGAATACAGGTTCCGCGCGCCCGGCTCGAAGGCGAGCGGCTTGTCCGCAAAAAGCGGTATATAGTCTTTGAGCGAGCGAATCTTGCTCTTGTCCGCGGCCTCGAAGCGTTCGCCGAAGAAATCGCCGATGCCCGACGTCATATCCAGGAGGTGGCGGACGGTGACCTTGGCCGCGGCGTCCGCGTTCGGATAATCGGGAAGGTGCTTTTTGACCGGGTCGTCCAGGCTGAGCTTGCCTTCGGCGGCGAGCTTGCGCACGGCGATGCCCGTGAACGTCTTGTTGATCGACCCGATGTTGAATCTCGTGTCCGTCCGGTTGGGGATCTTCGCTTCCCGGTCGGCCAGGCCATAAGCGTCAAAAAAGACGGGTTTGCCGTCGCGGGCGACGAGGATGACGCCGGAGAAGGCATCCGCAGTCGAAGCCCTCCGAGCGTATTCTCCGACCGCCGCGGCAAGCTCGGCCTCGTCTTTTTTCGGGTCGGGCGGAGGGCCGCCGCCCTCGCCCCGGTCCATCACCCGGATGGACATCAGGCCGAACGGGGCCGTCGATTCGAATTGGAAGTCGAGGCTGACTTCGGGACCGTTGGAGCCTCGGGCGACGACGCTGACCTGTTCGGGACGGATGCCGACGACCTCGCGGAGCTCTAGAGTCCCCAGGCGGTCGCGCATCTGTTTATAGCGGGCCAGGCGCGTTTCGATGGGAGCGTTCTGGAGCGCTGCCTTGGCCGTAAACGAAGCGAAGAATTCCTTTATGGCCGCCTCGCCCGCATTGAAAGCTTTCATATAGGCGACGACGCAGCGGCCGGCCGGCGTTCGCGAGAGATCGGGCGACGGGACCTGAGCCAGGACCGGGCTTGCGAGGAGAAAGAAGATGACGGCCGTGGACAAACAAGTTTTTTTCATCTCTGACACCTTTAGATCGATTATAAATTTGCTTTGGAGATAGAATCAACTCTCGGGACCGGCATATCGTTGCGGCACGGCCCGGCGAGCGGGCGGCGGATGATTGACAGCCTGGGAGACGACGGATATATTTTGTCTTCCCCATCGAATCCATCGAGGAGGCCAGACATGAAGAGAGGAATGGCGTGGTTGATCGCCGCGGCGGTCCTGATCCTTTCGGCCGTACTGTTCGCCCAATCGACCCGGACCGTCCCGGCCAAGCTGTCCGAAGAATCCGTAGAGTGCCTCGCCTGCCATGAAAGCGAGATGCCCGGCCTGGTCAAGGAATGGCGCTACAGCCGGCATTACTCGGGCAACGTCGGCTGCTATGAATGCCACGCCGCCCAGGCTTCCGACGCCGACGCCGTCGAGCACAACGGCCATACGATCTCGGTCATCGTCTCGCCGAAAGACTGCGCCAAGTGCCACGGCGAGGAGTTCGCCCAATTCGAAGCCTCGCATCATGCCGACGCAGGAGCGATCCTCGGCTCGCTCGACAACATGCTGGGCGAGGTCATCGAAGGCCCGGCCACCGCCAACTCGGGCTGCAAGCAGTGCCACGGCGGCGTCGTCAAGGTCAACGCCGACAAATCGCTCGATCCGGCCACCTGGCCGAACTCGGGCATGGGCCGGATCAATCCCGACGGCTCCAAGGGCTCCTGCGCCGCCTGCCACAGCCGCCACTCCTTCGACACCGGGCTGGCCCGCCAGCCGGAGAACTGCGGCAAATGCCACCTCGGTCCCGACCATCCCCAGAAGGAGATCTACGAGGAGTCCAAGCACGGCATCGCCTATTACGCCAACATCGGCCGGATGAATCTCGACAGCGCCTCATGGATCGTGGGCGTCGACTATTCGGCCGCGCCGACCTGCGCCACGTGCCATATGTCGGCGGCCAAGGACTTCGCCCTGTCACACGACGTCGGGTCGAGGATCAGCTGGACCCTGCGCCCGGCGGTCTCGCAGAAGGTCGACGCCGCGGCCCTTAAAGCCGGCCGGCAGGTGAAAGCCTGGGCCGCACGGCGGGCCGACATGAAAAAGGTCTGCGCGAACTGCCACACCGGAAGCTACGTGGACAATTTCTACAAGCATTACGACGCCCAGGTCGAGGAGTACAACAAGAAATTCGCCGCGCCCGCGACCGAAATCTACGGCAAGCTCCGGGCGTCCGGCCTGCTCACGGCGGAAATCGACTTCGACGAGCCTCTCGAATGGACCTATTACTACCTCTGGCATCACGAAGGCCGCCGGGCGCGCATGGGAACGGCCATGTTCGCCCCCGATTACACCCAGTGGCACGGGATGTTCGAAGTCGCCGACCGCTTCTATATCGAATTCCTGCCGGAAGTCGAAGAGGTCCTGAACAAGGGCAAGGCGGCCGGCGGGGCCAAGGCCGAGGCGGCGCGGGAGGTCGAAAAGCTCGTCGCCGCGACCCTCGACAAGCCCGAACACAGGTGGTTTGTCGGCAAGGAGCCGGCCGAGGTCAAGGCCGCCCGCAAGAAAGCCGCCGAGGAGTTCCGCAAGCGCTACTAATTTCGGTGCCAGACAACTCAATCACTTAATTTCCTTTCGAATAATTTAGTAATTGACATCTCTGTCACCGAATTTAGCTGCCGGTTCGCTCAGGCGGCGCGCTTGAGATTGTCGCCGAGAGGCGTCATCCTGGGCATGATGAGATGGATGACGCCCAGGGCGACGAGATAGAGCAGCCCGGCGACGAGAAAGGCGAAGAAATACCCTCTCCGGCCGCTCTGGTCGAGGAGCCGGCCCAAGCCCAGGTCGGCCGCGATCCCGGCGAACGTCCCGACCATCCCGCCGATGCCGGTCACGGAAGCCGTGGCCTTTTTCGGGAAGACGTCGGAGACCAAGGTGAAGGCGTTGGCCGACCAAGCTTGGTGCCCGGCTGCGGCCAGGGCGATGAGCCCGACCGCCACCCACTGGTTGGACGTCTGCGTGGCGAAGACGACGGGCATGATGACGACGGAGCAGATAAACAGGGTTGTTTTCCGGGCCCGGTTGATCGGCCAGCCCTTCTTGATGAACGCCGAGGACAGCCAGCCGCCGGCGACGCTCCCGATATCGGCGACCACATAGATGACGATGAGCGGCAGGGCCAGCCCTTTGAGGGCCAGGCCGAACTGGGCGTTAAGGAAGAAACTTCCCCAGAAAAGATAGAAAAACCAGACGGCGTCGGGCAGTTTGGCCACGGCGAAGGCCCAGGTCTCGCGCACTCCGAGGACCTTCCGCCAGGGAATTTTTTCCACGGTCTCGGGCGACGAGTCGCTCAGGATATACTCGAGCTCGGCGGCCGAGAGCTTGGGATGGACCTCGGGCGTTTTGTAGCTCTTGAACCAGAGGACGGCCCAGGACGCGCTGAATGCGGCCGTGACGAAGAACACCAGCTGCCAGCGCTGTCCCTGCCCGCCGACGACCGCGGAAATGATCAAGGGCGCCAGAATGGCTCCGACGTTCGTCCCGGCGTTGAAAATGCCGGTCGCAAGGGCTCGTTCCTTTTTGGGGAACCATTCGGCGATCGTCTTGATGCAGGCCGGAAAGTTGCCGCCCTCTCCGAAGCCCAGGCCGAGGCGGGCGATCGCGAAACCGACCCAGCCGATGCTTCTCGTCACCGCGGCGTGGAGCATGCTGAACACGCTCCACGTTCCAATCGAGTAGAGATATCCCTTTTTCGTGCCGATCCTGTCGATGAAGGCGCCCATGGCCAGCAGGCCGAAGGCGTAGGCGAACTTGAAGGCGATGAGGATGTAGGAATACTGTTGATTGGTCCAGGAGAAGATGTTGTCGCGGAGCGTCGGCCCCAATATTCCAAGGAGGCTCCGGTCGATATAGTTGAGGGTCGTGGCCATGAAAAGCAGGGCCATGATCCGCCAGCGGTAGGAGCCGA
>Ga0163209_1000714_pt1 | contig 14501 bp, 9 predicted proteins | sample Kivu_160m_FD_113538 | JGI IMG/M metagenome (GOLD analysis project Ga0163209, IMG submission 113538) | Freshwater microbial communities from Lake Kivu, Western Province, Rwanda to study Microbial Dark Matter (Phase II) - Kivu_160m | ecosystem: Environmental > Aquatic > Freshwater > Lake ...
ACGAGCGTACGGACTTCGAGACGAGGAGTACCTGAAGCTGAAGGTGCTGACGTCAACTCTGCCACGACTCTGAGTAGACTGTGAAAAGACCTCAAATCACCCACACAAAGACGCGAAGACCCCAATGAGGTTTGACCACCTGATAGTGTCGCCTTTGTGGCTCGGCCAACACCTGTTCTCGGTCGAGGTCAACCCGGGCCAGAAGTTTGTGGAGAAGGTAGGACTGGATGATAATGGCGGATACAGCCGCAACAGGGTTGTTGGACAACTGACAGGAGACTTGATAGCCGCTGTCCCGGGTGATCACAGTAGCTCGCCGTTGTCGTTGATGAGACTCGAGTCCCACTCATGGGAAGTCGACACTACGGGCCAGACGCCATGCGACTCAGCCCGCCTCGTGCAGTGGTGGTATGGTCTCAACGATACCATGGTGCACGGTGGCGATACGACCGACTGGTTCTGCGCGAACGGAGCCGTTACACTCGACACAAGCTGGCTGTACCTGTCCGGGCAGGGCAGTTACAAGCTGTTTGCTCAATTGAAGGACTCCTGGGGCGAGAGCGACCTGATACCTGATACGGTTCATCCGCTCGTCGTGTTCGACACGACCGCGCCAATCGGGAGTCTCGCCATCAACGGAGGGGCGAGGTTTGCAGCAAGTGCGACTTGCACATTAAGGCTCAGCGCCCAGGACTCTCTGTCGAAGGTCGCCGGGATGCGCGTGCTCAATCTGCCACCCGCAAATCTCATCTCCGATGGCGGGTTTGTAGGTAATGGCGGCTCATGGACTTACGAGAACGGCGGGTATGACGATAGTTTGTGTCTCGGATGGCTCACTGCCGCACCGGCGCAGGCATCGGTGCTTCAGTTCATTCCGGCAGAGTCCATCTCTGCCCACGCCGGTGATTCGTGCGTGCTGGAGGCGTGCATCATGGCCCACGTGCACGAGGATGAGGCGGTCGGCAGTGCCTCGTTCTGGTATCTGAGCACCAACGTGAATCCTCAGATTACCGATACTCTGTGGCAGCTTATCGATTCGGCCGGGTTCTCCGGCAGTCTGCTATCGCTGACCGGCCGATACGGCCTCTCCAAGCACTTCCTGCTGACGACGCCTGCCCCGGACTCGAACTGGGTCTGGCAGGGCGGGATGGTGAAAGTCGAGGCCAGAGCCGAGAACGGGAACGGCACGGTCTACGTCGATAATGCCGCACTGATTCCATACCAGGCCGGGTCGAGCTACGCCTGGTGGGCTGACTTTGATACGCTGGTCGAGTGGACCATCGCGTCGGGAGCGGGTCCTCATGCAGTCAGGGCAACACTCATCGACAGTGCCGGGAACTGGAACACGGCGCCCTATGCCGACACCGTCATCCTCGACCCGACGCCGCCGGTGGTAGACATCAGCCTGCCCATGCCAGGATCTCTGGTTAACGGCCTGGTAGAAGCGACCGGATGGGCCCACGATCCTGTGGAGTGTTCCGGCGATACCTGGTTTTCTGAGTACAGACTCAGCTACCGTCACTGGGATTCGACAAACTGGCTACCCGTGTCGCCTGACAGTTCGTCCCTTAGCCCGGCATACCCGGATTCGATGGCGAGTCAGGGGCCGGCGGTGCATCTTGGTTACTGGAACACACTTGGGCTCGATGACGGCATTTACTATCTTCTGCTCACGGCGTGTGATTCTGCAGCCAACACGTCGAGCTGTACTACCTGGGTGATGGTCGACCAGGGCTTCGGCGGAGGTGGCATGCGCAGCGGGCCTGAGGGCGGCGCGACCGGCATGGGAGAGGGAAGCTGCTACATCGGGTCCGCCGATGGCCACGTATTGCATGTTTCGGACGACCTTGCCGTCCTCGACACGTTCTCCGTATGCGATTCGGGCTCCCAGGCTTACGTCACGGCGCTCGTGGAGGTAGCAGAGGACAGCCTGCTCGTGCTCGACGCTGCCAATCGGCGAGTGCACAAGCTGCACCGGAGCGGACAACACCGGCGACGGCTGGTCTCCGGGCTCTCTCAACCCGTGGACCTCAAGCAGGATACCAACGGCAACCTCTACCTGGTTGACCGAGGCCTGCATCGTATCGGGAAGTTCCGGTCGAACGGAACACTCGTCTTCACCCGGGGAGGCTATGGCGCTGACTCGTTGCACTTCGACTCACCTGAAGTCATTGCGGTCAAGTGTAATCTCGTCTTCGTGGCCGACACCAAGAATGATCGTATCGCAGTGTTGGACACGAGCGGCAACTACAAGGCCGTCATCGAAGGTGACTTCGCACGGCCGACTGCGGTCTTTGCCACGGACAACGGCGCCATCTACCTGACCGATGGCAGTGACGGCAAGCTCAAGGGCATCACGCCTTTCGGCGGTAACATCGTCACCATCGGCACGGACGACTCGTCGAAGCTCAAGGGCCTCGTGCCGAGCGGGAACCGGCGCAACCTGTTCTCTATTGCCGCCGTGCCGAACAAGGTCTACAAGCTGCGCATCCAGAGCGACGAGAGCGGGCCCGGTGGGGCGCAGTCCGGAGGCAGGGTCAACCTGCCCAAGACTCTCGCCCTCAACCAGCCGTTCCCGAATCCGGCGAGGACCAGGCTCAACATCGCCTATGCCCTGCCACGACAGACCCGAGTCGAGCTCAAGGTCTACGACGTCACAGGCAAGCTGGTGAAGGCGATTGTGAACGGCGAGCAGAAGCCAGGCTACTACACCCTGATGTGGAACCGGCAGGACGCCAAAGGCCGTTCCTGTCCCTGCGGCGTCTATTTCTGCACGTTAGCGGCCGAGAACCAGCGCTTCAGCAGGAAGGTGATCCTGACCGAATAGGTTCAGGCTCGGGACACGATCCGAAGTCGCCGGAGGGGACAGTCCCCGGCGCTCAGAGCGCCGCGATCAGGTACAGTCCCCGCGACTTCGGTCATGTCCCTGCGCAGGCTGCCCGCGTTCCGGCGGGCAGCCTTTGCCTGTCCGGTGCCGACAAACGACGATCAGAAGCCGGACCTTCTCCCGTCACCGGCGTTTCGGGCCGCGGGTTACGTTTGTCGCTCACACCACACACTACCAGTCCTACGGACTTGTGTGCTATAGCACACATTCCTCCAACCGCCAGTTTCCGTCCTAACTCCTCTATCTTCAATCCTCTATCCTCTCCTTGCGTTCAGCCCCCTCCTATGCCTACCCCATAGCTTGCCGCATTGTTTCCTAAGTCACTTGCCAAACGGTCTCCCGAGGAACGATGGAGGCCACTTGCTCGGCTGTTTCCACAGCTACCTCGCCCGCTACGTGGCGAGCAACGAGGACAGCTCCTTGTCCGGTTCCGTGCCGGGTAACATGCACCGCATCCTCCCGAGTTCAATCCTAGGTCCCAGTCCACACTCCTCTCCGAATTCCTCTGCAGGCAACTCCGCAACCAACTTGCCGGGCTTCCTGGAAAGCAACGAGAGAGGTTCAGCCGCACGCCACGGCCCGAGCTACACTGGGCCTCGCTAATCAGGTCTGGGAACGGCCGCGTTGCCCATCAATCGGTACGGACTGCACACGGATGCCTGCATCGGCGCAGGGCAACGCTCTGGATGCTGGTCGGGTCCGTGCCGCGTCGGCAGAACGTCGAGCGGGGTCTGGCCTGACCGTGGGCCAGAGCCGGAACGCCCGATCTGCCAAACGACGCCGGCGGCACGTGGTTTAGCTTGACAATGAACACGTGGAGGCTATAAGCAGTGCGTGACTAGAGCCGGCTTTCGCTCACTTCTGGCCGTTGCCATAGCGGCGGTCGTCATTCGGCTTGCTGTTTCCGCGTCGTTCAGAGGACACAGCTACGTTGCGGCCGGCCCGGTGAAACCCGAGCCCGAGGCAGCCTACTTGAAGCGCGGAGAGATTGGGTTGGGTGATTCGGAGCAGTACTTGCTGCTCGGGGCAAGCATCAGACAGCGGCTGTCGTACTCCTGGAACCACGAGCCGAACACGTTCCGCACACCCGGCTATCCGCTGTTGCTCGCGCTGCTTAACGACAACGTGTCGGCGATCGTCATCGTCCAGGCCTTGCTCGCCGGGCTCACGGTCTTGCTGGCCGGTCTGGTCGGGTCCAAGTTGTTCAATTCGCGGGTCGGGTTGCTGGGTGCATCCCTGCTTGCAGTGGACATACCCAGCATTTTCTCGTCGGGAATGGTGATGTCCGAGGTGCTCTTCACGTTCGTGGTGGTGCTGGCGACGGTCTTGGTCTGGGGCCGGTCGGGTGATCGCGGACAGGAGACGGAAGGCCGAAGACCGAGGCCGATGCTGAGAGCGGCGGCGGCCGGGCTCGTGCTGGGATTCGCGACTCTGGTGAGGCCCATTGCGCTTTTCGCATTCGTGCCCTTCGGGTTCGTTTACGTTGCGCGGCGGAACTGGCGAGGACTGGTGTTCATGCTGGTTGCGTTCTTTGTGCTGCCCGGTATCTGGGCGTCGCGCAACTATTATCACTTCCACCGGTTTAGCCTCACCTCGAATGGCGGATACAACCTGCTGTACGCCAATGCGGCGGCAGTGCTGGGGGATGAGCAACACACAACGTGGGACATCGAGCGGCTCAATCTGGCGCGCGACTTCACCTCGAAGCTCGCAACCGACAACCCGCTGGAACTGGCGGGTGCGATGACGCGCAAGGCGACTAGCATCATCCTGCACGACCCCCTCCGCTACGCCTGGCTATGCCTGCGCAGCGTGCCCAGGGTCGTCGCCGGCGTCAAGTCCGACGACCTCGTTCTGAGGATGCTTGCCGCCGACGTACCGGCATTGCCTCGCAGCGTGCTGCTGGGTCGGGACTACGGCTCGCGAAGCACGGGTGTCGCGATCTGGCTGCTGGCCGGGTTCGAACTGCTGACCGCCGTCGGCGGGTTCCTGCTGGCGCTGGTGTCAATTGGATTGAGGCGCCGGCGAGAGAAGAAGCTGTTCCTGGTGTTCACCGGGTTGTACTTCGTCGCAGTTGCCCTGCCTTTCACGGATGGTCGGTTCAGGGTGCCGGCGATGCCTTTCCTTTATCTGGCAGCGGCCACGGTGCTCGCCGGGAGGAAGACGAGGGGTGGCGTCGAGGGTGCTTGACTTCGGGAGCGAATCGTCTATCCTCTGCACTCTGACGTACCCTGGAGGACCAAATTGCCCGAGAAGTTGAAGTTCGGTTTCTATTGGGCAGCCTCGTGCGGAGGCTGCGAGATTGCCGTGCTCGATACCAATGAGAAGATCCTGGATGTGCTCGAGCGGGCCGACATCCTGTTCTGGCCGGTGGCGATGGACACGAAGTACGCGGACGTGAAGGCGATGCCGGACCGTCACATGGATGTCTGTTTCTTCAACGGGTCGGTGCGAAATTCGGAGCAGGAGGAACTTGCGCACCTGTTGCGGAAGAAGTCGAAGGTGCTGGTTGCCTTTGGTTCGTGTGCCCACCACGGCTGCATCCCGGGTCTTGCCAACCTGTATGGCCGCGAGCAGATATTGAAGCACGTGTATAGCGAGGAACCGTCGGTCGTCAATCCGGACGGTGCCCGACCGCAGGTGAAGGGCAAGGTTCCGGAGGGTGATCTCACCCTGCCCGAGTTCCACGACAAGGTCTTGCCGCTTGACCGGGTGGTCGACGTCGACTACTACCTGCCGGGGTGCCCTCCGGCGGTGCCGAGGATCCTCGACGCCATGACCGCGATTTTCGAGGGCAGCCTGCCGGCCAGGGGTTCGGTACTGGGTCCGCCCAAGGCGTTGTGCGATGAGTGCGACCGGAACAAGCACGTGGCCAAGAAGATGCCGGACATCAAGCGCGTCTGGGAAGTTCAGGCCGACCCGGGCGTCTGTTTTCTGGAGCAGGGGATCGTCTGCATGGGGCCGGTTACCCGTGGCGGCTGCGGCCAGCGGTGTATCAACGGCAACTGGCCGTGCACCGGTTGCATGGGACCGACGCCCGAGGTCTCCGACCAGGGCGGCAAGATGATCTCGGCGCTGGCGTCAATACTGAGAGTGGATGACGAGAAAGACATCACCGGGCCGGAAGCCGGAAAGCTGCTCGCGCAGGTCAAGGACCCGGTCGGCACGTTCTACATGTACGACCTGGCCAGCGCGACCATCAACAGCCGGAGGCGGAAGTGAGCACACGAATCACGATTGACCCGATCACCCGGTTGGAGGGACACGGGAAGATTGAGATATTCCTGGACGAGGCCGGGGAGGTCGAGAACGCCTACCTGCAGGTGCCGGAGTTGCGCGGGTTCGAGCAGTTCTGCGTCGGCCGGAAGGCCGAGGACATGCCCCAGTTGACCAGCCGTATCTGCGGCGTCTGCCCGGTCGCGCACCACTACGCAGCGGTCAAGGCGCTTGATGCGGCCTTCGGAGTACAGCCGACCGAGACCGCGCGCAAGCTGCGGGAGTTGATTTATGCCGGCTACATTATCTACGATCACATCCTGCACTTCTACTTCCTCGGCGGGCCGGATTTCGTGGTCGGGCCGGACGCACCGAAGGAGAAGCGAAACATCCTCGGGGTTATCGAGAAGGTCGGGGTGGATACGGCCAAGGAGGTCATCAAGCATCGGGCCTATGGCCAGCGCATCACCGAGATACTCGGCGGCAAGCCGACCCATCCGGTCAGCGGGGTTCCGGGCGGCCAGACCAAGGCGCTGTCCGAGGACGGCCGCAAGGAAATCGAGACGATGGCGCGGTCGTGCGTGGACTTCGCCAAGTTCAGCCTGCAGTTGTTTGAGGACGTCGTGTTGAAGAACCCCGCCTACATGGCGCTGATACAGAACCCGAAGCTGGGCCACGCCGTGTACAACATGGGCATGGTTGACGATAAGAACCGGGTGAGTTTTTATGACGGTCCGGTCCGGGTGACCGACCAGCGGGGCAAGGAGTTTGCCCGGTTCAACGCGGAGGACTACCTCGACCACATTTCCGAGCACGTGCTCGACTGGAGCTACGTCAAAGCGACCTACTTGAAAGCGGTCGGGTACAAGGGATTGGTCGACGGTCCGGACTCAGGTTTGTACCGGGTCGGACCGCTGGGCCGGGTCAACGTCGCTGACGGCATGGCCACCCCCGCAGCGGATGCGGCGTACCGGAAGGTGTTTGACACGTTCGGCACGAAGCCGGTCAATTCAACTCTGGCCTATCACTGGGCGAGACTGGTCGAGCTGCTCTACGCTGCGGAACACGCGCTCGAACTGGCGACCGATGCCGGGATTACCGGCACCGATATCCGCAACATGGATTTCGAAATGAAGCCGGAAGGAGTTGGTGTGGTCGAGGCGGCGCGCGGCACGTTGTTCCATCACTATCGGTTGACCGAGGATAGGATGGTCGAGAAGGTGAACCTGATTGTCGCGACGACGAACAACAACGGTCCGATATGCATGTCGGTGCGCGAGGCGGCGAGGACGCTCATCAGCGGCGGCAGAATCGACGACGGTCTGCTCAACACGATAGAGATGTTCTTCCGTGCCTATGACCCGTGCTTCGGGTGCGCCTCGCACGTGCTGGGCCGGCCCACCATCGTGGTTGACGTCAGGAACCGCAAAGGCGATCTGCTCCGGCAGCTGGCCGGCTAGGTCTTGAAAGGGAGGGCAACGGCCATAGACTGTCCTTGATGTCCCCGGATCTCTCCATCGTGTTCATCAACTACAACTCCACGCGGCTGCTGGATCGGGCGCTGTCTACGCTCCGCGAGGCCGAGCCCCGGTTGCAGATCGAGACGCTCGTCGTCGATAACGGTTCCCGCGACCGGACGGAGTTGGTTGGAGTCTGTCGGCGGCGTGGAGCGAGGCTCGTCCTGCTGGGGCGAAACGCGGGCTACGGTGCGGCGTTCAATCGCGGATACCGGCACGCCCGTGGTCGGTACGTAGCCGTGGCGAATCCCGACATGGTCTTCTCGGGTCCCACAATGACCGGGTTGGTTTCCTTTATGGACGAATGCGCCACGGCAGGCGCGGTTTCGCCGCAACTGCGCTACCCCGACGGCAGTCCCCAGCCATCGGCGCGGCGTCTGCCGCGGCTGCGCTATATCCTGGCCGGCCGGCGGTCACCGCTCGCCCGAATCCTCCCGCGGTACGCTCCGGCGCGGGATTTTCTCTATGCGGATGCGCATCTGGCGAGAGAACCGGTGCCGGTTGAGGCGGTCATTGGAACCTTGGTTCTGTTTCGGCGATCGGCCCTGGACCAGGTGTCGGGCTTCGATGAGCGGTTCTTCATGTATGTCGAAGACATGGATATCTGTCGCCGGCTCGGCCAGGCGGGCTGGGGTGTCTACCTGGATCCCCGCGTGACCGTCGAGCACTTCTACGGCGGCGTCAGGCGTCGGTTCCAGCAGTTCGGCGACTACCAGCGGCTGAAAGCCTTGATGCGTTACTTCGTGTCGAGTCGAGGGTGGCCGGTTCGGCTTGCGCTGCGGGTTTCCTTCGCCGCCTACCTGTTTCTGTCCGAGGCGGGATGGCTCGTCGGGTTGAGGGAGTTCGAATACTCCTGGCAGTCCGGGTCGCGTCAATCATGACCAGGCTGCAGCGGCTGGTCGCCACGGTCATACTCGTCCTCGGCGACTCGGCGGCCGTGTTCGCGAGCTTTGCGCTCGGCTACCTGGTCCGCAACTGGTTCCAGACCGGAGTCCCGTACGTGCTCGCTCCCGGTCTGCACGTCAATCTGCTCGCGGAGAAGACGTTCGTGCTGGCCCTATACCCTTTCGTGTTTGCGTACGAAGGGCTTTACACGAAACGGCTGGTCGCGTGGGAGGAGACTCGACGTTACGTACGTGGCGTCGCTATCGCCACCGCAGCAGTCATGATACTCCTCTTCCTCTGGCGGATATGGATAGTGTCGCGCGTGGCCGTCCTGCTGGCTATGGCGTTCAGCATGGTCCTGACTCCGGCGATGCGTGTGCTGCTGAAACGGCTTCTCGCCGCAGCCGGTCTCGGTCGCCAACAACTGGTTGTTCTGGGCAGCGGTCTCGCCGCAGAGCAGTTCTCGCGGGAGTTGGCTCGTCATCGCGCCTTGGGCTATGTCATCGGCCGGCAGGTGGCTCACAGCCCGGGCACGGGAAAAGTGGACCAGGCGTTGGCCGAGGCTAGTGCGCCGGACGCAGTCCTCGCGGTCGTATCGGACTCGTTCACACCGGACGAAATGCGCTCAGTGTTCAGGCTGGCGGAGCGGAGGTTCGCCGACCTCCTGGTGATTCCGACCGCAGCGCTGCTCCAGAGCACCGCGGCAGAGGTCGAGCAGGTGGGCAGCATCCTCGTGATGAAGTACCGGTACAGTCTGCTCCGTCCGCTCAACACGTTCACGAAGTCGGTAGTGGAGCTGGCTGGGACGGGGTTGCTGCTGGTTGTGTTCGTACCCCTGTTCCTGGTCCTCGCCCTTATGGTCAAAGCGTCATCCAAGGGCCCGATTTTCTTCAGGCAGCAGCGAATTGGCCGGGAGCGACGGCTGTTCTGTTGCTTCAAGTTCCGGACGATGTATCAGGACGCGGAACAGCGACTGGCCGACATGCTTGCAGGCGACAAGGTGCTGCGCGACGAATGGTTGAACTACGCCCGCATCCCCAACGACCCAAGAGTCACGCGGCTGGGTAAATTCCTTCGGCGATTCAGTCTCGACGAGCTGCCCCAATTCTGGAACGTCCTCAGGGGTGAGATGGCCCTGGTCGGGCCCCGGCCGTACTTGCCGGTCGAGTCGGACCGGATTGGCGATTCGCTCGACACCATCGTGCGCGTGCGGCCGGGCATGACCGGGCTCTGGCAGGTATCGGGTCGAACCTCGCTGCCCTTCAAAGAGCGGCTGACGCTGGATGAGTACTACATCCGCAACTGGTCGCTATGGATGGACTTTTCCATCGTCCTGCGCACGCTGCGGGCAGTGGTTGGTGCGCGCGGCGCGTGCTGACAATGGTTGACGCCTGCTTCCCCGGCGCTAGTATCGTCTAGCAACAACATGACCGCGTTACTCATCGCGCTGGTCGCAGCACTCGGAACCAGCGACTGGCAGACCTACACCAACACAAATTTCATCAGCGGCATGGTCGGGACCGATTCGGTGCTCCACCTTGCCACCTATGGTGGAGTCGCAGTGCTTGATATCCTGCCCGAGCCCGAGCTGCGCCGGACTTTCGTCAACAGCGACGGGCTGCCAACGAACCGCTGCCTCTGTATCGGCCGGGATGCATCCGGCAATCTGTGGGTCGGAACCGACGGCGGCGGTCTGGCCGTGATTGAGCCGGACAGTGGTCGCGTCTGGCAGTACCGGCCCAACGACATCGCCCTACGGATCAGGACGCTGACCTGGGACGGGGACCGGCTGCTCTGCGGTTCCGACCAGGGCCTGTACGTGATTGAGACGCGCGGCACACCTCTTCTCTTCGAAGATGACAGTGTGGTCCGATTCACCACCACGCGCGTGCCGGAGCTGCTGAGCGACCAGATACTCTGTGTTGGTGCACTCGACCAGTACTGGGTCGGCACCAACCGTGGCGTCGTGGCCGTTGACCGTGGTTTTCAAGTCTGGACGCCGTATCAACGACCGTTCGGCGACTCGGTGCGAGCGGTTGCCTGGTGGCACGACAGCCTGCTGCTCGCGACCGAGAGAGGTCTGGCGATAAGAGAGAGCACGGTATTTCGACCGGTGGTCGAATTCGAGCAGCCGACCGAGGTGTTCGAGCTCGCGGTGGCGGGACCGAGGATTTACCTTGCGACAAGGTCAGGCCTCTACGAGGGGGATGAAGCCGACTCCACCCGGTTCTCAGTCATCCTCAACGAAGACGCACGGGCGCTGCACTTCGCTGACGCCCTGTGGGTTGGGTGCGGCGGCAATGAGCTGTACGGGTCCGGCCTGCGCTATGCATTCTCGGGTCAGTCCTGGGGTTCATACTACAGCAATTGCATCTGGTCGGCGGCGATCACCGATTGTGCCATCGACTCGGTCGGCGACATCTATTTGTGCCACGGCGGCGGGCCTGTGACTGTGGTCGATACGAGCGGCAGAGTGTCGGTGATCTGGAGCGTTCTGTCAACTCCGGTTCAGGTGCGGATTGACTCAAAGGGCCGGCTTTGGTTCGCGCACTTCGCCAGCGATGGCGGGCTGGCCGCATACGATCCTGCGAGAGGCAGTTGGCAGAAGGTCCAGTGGGGGCCGTCCTCGAGTTGGAACATCATCGATGCCTTCGGCCTTGACCGGTATGACACCAAGTGGGTGTTCAACGGCGGCGCTACTGTGGTCGCGGTCGATTCCGGAGACCAACAGACTGTGTTCCAGGTTTCGGGCCTCGGGCCGCCGCCGGGTGGGCTGTACGAGTTCGCGTTCGACTCGCGAGACCGCGTGTGGCTGGGTTTGAATGTCGGACTTGTCATGATTGACTACGGTGGGACGCTGAGCGACCAATCCGACGATTCCGACACGATCCTGGTCGGCGGACTGCCGTCAGCCGAGGTCAGGTCGGTTGCGGTTGACGGCCAAGACAACGTCTGGGTCGCAACTTCGTCGGGCGCGGCGGTGTGGGATGGCTCTTCGTTCCACGTTCTCAGTACCGCCAACAGCGGCATCCTGGCCAACAGCGTCTACCGCGTTCGCGTTGATGCCTCGGACCGGGTCTGGTTACTGACCGAGTCCGGTCTGTCGATCTACGACCAGGTTGCCAGGAGCTGGTCCAGCTTCACGCCCCAGAACAGCGGCCTGATTGCCAACACGCAGGGGGTTGTCCGGTTCTACTCGGCGATGGCGCTGAGTGACCAGCTCGGGCTCGGGCTGATTGGCACGCAGAGCGGTCTTTCGGTCTACGACTACTCCGTGGCGCCGGAGAGCACCGCCGAATACCTTCGAGTGTACCCAAACCCGTGTGTCCTCGGAGTACACAGCGGGGTCGTGATTGACGGGCTCCCCTATGACGCGACCAAAGTCGACGTGCGGACACTCTCCGGGCGGCACGTGGCGGAGCTGCAGGTCGAGCCGGGGCGGCACCAGGCGGTCTGGCGGCCGCGCAAGCAAGCCAGTGGTCTCTACCTGCTGGTAGTGAATACGCCGCGCGGGGTCCGCGTCGAGCGTGTCGCTTTGGTCGGTCCCTAGTCCTGAGCTGTAGACTGGCTGGTTGGGCTACGGCCGGGCTGCCCGGTGATAGGGCGTGGCCTTATGCTTCGGCTTCTCCTCGGTCGGCTCCTCCATACATGAATCGTAGTAGCGGCACTGCGAGCAGCAGTCTTCGGACAGTTTGCCCTTGGCCCGGCAAAGCTCGTAGCCAGAGCAAGCACGACAACACATCGTCGGTTACCTCCTTTGCGGATTGCATTGCGAAAAAGAGACGGCGGTGCGCGGGAGGAGGCTCCGGGCCCTCACGGCGCGTGGTTCCGGTCTCATCCTGACTTGGCTAGTGGGCGTTGGCAAGCAGCAGGCAGAGTTCTCGCACCAGCTCCGCTGCCGTCGCGGCGCCGGCTGAAGGCTGCATCGTTCTCGGGCAGACTTCGACCAGGTCGCAGCCGATGACCGTGAGCCCGGCCAGTCCGGCGAGGGACAGCGCAAGGTCGCGGTACGAACAGCCGCCTGGTTCGGGTGTCTGTACGTCCGGCATCGCACCAGGGTCAAGCACGTCGATATCGAGCGTTACGTAGACCGGACGACTGCCGATCACGGAACGCACCTGCGTGGACGGGGCGAGAACATCGAACGGGAATAAGTTCGGCTCGGACATCTCAGAGGCTTGTGAGAACGAGCGGATTCCGAGCTGGAACAGGCGCTCGCGTGGAATCGCGTCCAGGACGCGGGCCATCGCAGTGGCATGGCAGACCCGCTCGCCGAGGAAATCCTGGCGCAGGTCAGAGTGGGCATCGTATTGGACCACACACAGGTCAGGGAAGTCCTTTGCCAGCTCGGCAACAATGGGTGCGGTGATGGTGTGCTCGCCGCCGAGGGCGAGCTGCTTCGTACCACGGGTCAGATTCTGACGCGTCGTGGCGGCGATGAGTTCCAGTGGAGCTGTTGCGGTCGGGAAGGTGAACTCGATGCAACCGGAATCGTGGATGGCGGTTCCGGAGATGTCACGCTTCTGGTAGGGGCTGAACGACTCGATGTTGTCCGCAGCCATGCGGATGACGTCCGGGCCGAAACGGGCGCCGGGAACGAAAGAACTTGTTCGGTCAAACGGCATTCCGACGATGACGATGTCAGCGCCGGAAGCGCCTGCCGTCGCGTAGTAGAACGCCATGCGCTCCAGCCAGCTTAGCGTGCTTCGTCACGAAGTCAAGCGGCCCGCGGAGGCAATTCGCCCCGCCGTCCTTGTCCGGCAGTACCTTTCCGCCGACCGTGACGAGTTGACTGGTAAGTTTGTGGAATGTAGGCTTCGCTCTGTGAGAGTCGTTGTGTCCGCCGGGGAGGCGTCGGGCCGGGCGATGCTCGACCTGTTCAGGTCGGAGATGGCTGGGCTGGACCCGGCGTGCGAGGTCATCAATCTGCAGAACACGGCCGAGCTTGGGCCGGTCTTCGGGTTCGGGGAAGGACTGCGGACCGGGCCGAGGCTGCGCGGCGTACTGAGCCGGGCCGAGGCGTCGGTGGTGAAGTTCGACCCGGACGTGGCGGTGCTGGTTTCCTTTTCGGGCCTGCATCTTCCGTTGGGTCGGCGGCTGCGGCGACGCGGTGTGCCGGTGCTGTATCTCGGGCCGCCGCAGGTCTGGGCATGGGGTGGTTGGCGCGTGCGACGGCTGAGGAGGGCAGCGGACAAGGTCGTGTGTTTGTTTCGTTTCGAGGAGGAATTGCTGTGTCGGGCAGGCGTGGACGCAGTGTACTTCGGCTATCCGTTGCTGGATGGTGTGGTTTCCCGGCTGAGCCGGGAGCAGGTGCTGGAGAAACTCGGATTTGGGCCGAGTGAGCGCTACGTCGTTTTTCTGCCCGGGTCGAGGCCGGCCGAGACCGCCCACCACGAGCCCCTGTTCCGGGTTGCTTTCAAGCAGCTCCGCAGGCAGGCGTCCGGTGTGCGAGGGGTGATGGTGATGGCGGGTCGGGATGCAGGTCAAAAGGCAGAAGGCAGAAGCCAGAAGGCAAAACGTGGGGGACAGGAGGCGGAAGGCGGTGAGCGGCCGGCGGTTGGCATGCTCTACGTCAGCCAGCACCGGTACGACGTGATGCGCCATGCTGACTGCGCCTGCGCAGTCTCGGGCACGGTGACCGCCGAGTTATCTCTACTCGGGGTGCCGATGGCGGTTTGCTACCATCTCCTTTGGTTGTCGCGGATGCTCGCGCGGGTTCTCGTGCGTACTCGCTACTTCGCCCTGCCGAACATCCTAGCCGGGACGCGGCTCGTACCGGAAGTGCTCGATCCTGAGCCGGATGAACTGAATCGGATGTTGGCGCCACTGATCCAGGATTCGGCGGAGCGCAGGCGGCAGCTTGAGGGTTTGGCCGGCGTTGCGGCAGGATTGGGACCACCGGGTGCGATGACTCGGATCTGCGCGCTAGCCCGGGATTTGGCGTCTGCCTGTCGTCGGCCCGGGAGCGGAACGGGGACGAAGGACCATGGCCATGG
>Ga0163209_1000715_pt1 | contig 14445 bp, 8 predicted proteins | sample Kivu_160m_FD_113538 | JGI IMG/M metagenome (GOLD analysis project Ga0163209, IMG submission 113538) | Freshwater microbial communities from Lake Kivu, Western Province, Rwanda to study Microbial Dark Matter (Phase II) - Kivu_160m | ecosystem: Environmental > Aquatic > Freshwater > Lake ...
ACATATGCTTGCGCAATGTGGCAGTAACCGAGCGTTGCGTTACCTGACCGAAAAATGGACGTTGCGAGCTACAGCAAGCAGTAGATTTCGTTGGCCTTGATGGAATGCCCTTCCCATAAACCAATAAAGGGCTGCCCGTTGAAAAGGAAAACCCATTCATTGTCCGCAACAACAACCTGTGCATTCTCTGTGGTCGCTGTGTTAGGGTTGACCATGAGATATTGGGCTTCGAAGCTATCGCCTTCAACCTGCGCGGGGCTCAGACCTATATCGGCGGCGCATTCGGTAAACCCCTTATCGAATCAGGATGCACCTTCTGCGGCTCATGCGTGGAAGTCTGCCCCACAGGAGCGCTGATGGACAGAGAAGACGAGTGGAGCCGCTGGCCTGACCGTGAGGCAGCTTCCATTCGCTGCAAATATGCCTGCCCCGCAATGGTAGACGTGCCACGCTTCATACGCTTCATCCGAGAAGGAAAATATAACGAAGCCGTAGCCGTTATCCGTGAAAAAGTTCCTTTTGCGGCTATATGTAGCCTTATTTGCGAGCACCCCTGCGAAGGCGCCTGCCGCCGCGGCAATCTCGACCAGCCTGTTGCCATAAGAGCCTTGGAGCGTTTTGCCGTCGAACGCTCCAGCGAAACTGAAGCTATGAAAGGCTCAAAAGCTGCGGCATCAGGCAAAAAAATAGCCATTGTCGGTTCAGGCCCCACAGGGCTTACCGCAGCCTATTACCTGGCCAAAAATGGTGGCCATGCCGTGACCGTGTTTGAGAGTTCAGGCCAGCCTGGCGGCATGATGCGAACAGTTGTACCTGAATACATCTTGCCTCACCGCATCCTGGACGCCGAAATAGAATCCCTAACCAGGTTAGGGGTTAAAATAAAAACTAACTCCAGGATAGAATCGGTAGATGCTTTACTCAAAGAAGGCTACGACGCCGTGCTTCTGGCTATAGGACACACGACAGAAATGCCCGAACAGCTCGGCGTTAAGGTCAACGAGGAAAATACCATTCAAGTTAACTCCACGAACCTCATGACCAGCAAAAAGGGCGTCTTCGCCGGCGGCGATGCAGTAGCCAAAAAATCATCATTCATTGAAGCCGTGGCTGCTGGCAGAAAAGCAGCCAGCTCCATTGACCGATATCTGGGTGGTCGCGGTGACATCAGCGAAGTCCTGGCGCCTGTCATAGAGGGCGTACCCAGGATAGGCAGAATCGAGAATTTCGCCCAGAGACAGCGGCAAGAGATGCCTGTAACAAAACCAGCCAAACAGATTGGCAACTTCACTCAAGTCGAGCTTGGTTTCAACGATGAGCTGGGAAGTGAGGAGGCAAAGAGATGCATGGGCTGCGACTTGAGGTTTGCCGTAGCCCGTATGATAGCCGGACCGAAAGGCAAAGTTTCCAGGACGCCCGTGCGGACTTAAATAAAATACAAATCAGCATCACTCCTTGGACAGACCATGTACAAGATTGTGGCTAAAGAGAAGCTCTGCCCTGTGGTCGACTTCATGAAAATTGAGGCACCGGAAGTCGCCCAAAAGGCTAAAGCAGGTCAATTCGTCGTTGTCCGTGTCGACGAGGTGGGTGAACGCATACCGCTCACATTAGCTGATTGGGACGCCACAGGAGGCACTGTTACCCTCGTAGCCATGCAAGTAGGAACCACCACATATAAACTGGCCGCACTTAACACCGGTGACCATATATTAGACTTGATTGGCCCTCTGGGATTACCTTCGGAAATAGAGAGTTTCGGCACAGTGATTTGCGTTGGCGGCGGCGTTGGCGTAGCCCCGATATATCCGGTAGCCAGAGCGCTAAAACAAGCAAGAAACAAGGTTATTACCATAATGGGTGCCCGGAGCAAAGACCTGCTTTTCTGGGAAGACCGACTGAGAAGCGTCAGCGATGAATTGATAGTTACCACCGACGATGGCTCCTACGCACGCAAAGGGGTAGTAACAGAGCCATTGAAGGAAATACTTGAGAAAAACAAGCAAGTCAGCCGTGTCATTGCCATTGGCCCGGCTATAATGATGAAATTCTGCTCTTTAACCACAAAGCCTTTTGGAGTTCATACCATCGTCAGCCTGAATTCAATCATGGTGGACGGCACCGGCATGTGCGGCTGCTGCCGTGTTTCAGTAAACGATGTGACTAAATTCGTCTGTGTTGACGGTCCGGAATTCGATGGACACCAGGTCGATTGGGACATCGTGTTCAATCGACAGCGCATTTACTGCGATGAAGAAAGGCAATCGCTGGAACGATGGAAAGCTCATAAGTGTCAGCATTCTTAGAATCTGAGAGTAACGGTGGAAGAGAAACCAAAGCCAAAGCTCGATTTAAATAGAGTGGATATGCCCCGCCAGACTCCGAAGGCCAGGGCGAAAAACTTCAATGAGGTAGCCCTGGGCTATACCCACGATATGGCACTTCAGGAAGCCAACCGCTGTATCCAGTGCCCCAAGCGTCCCTGCGTTGAAGGCTGCCCAGTAAATGTGGACATCCCTGAATTCATAAAGGCATTGCGAGACAAAGATATGCCAGAAGCAGTGCGTATACTCAAAGGCAAAAACGCTTTGCCAGGCATATGCGGACGGGTCTGCCCTCAGGAAACACAGTGTGAAGAGGTATGCACACTATCCAAGAAAGGTGCGCCAATAGCCATCGGCAGATTGGAGAGATATGTGGCTGACTGGGAACGGGAACACAGTACAGAGCTGCCTCCTTCTCCCAATCAACAACCATCTACAGGCAAGAAGGTGGCAGTAATCGGCTCAGGCCCTGCCGGATTGACCTGCGCCGCCGACCTGGCTAAATTCGGACATGCGGTGACTATATTCGAGGCACTGCATACCGCTGGCGGAGTACTGATGTATGGCATACCCGAGTTCAGGATGCCTAAAGCCATTGTCCAGGGTGAGGTGGATTATGTCAGGTCATTGGGGATAGAAATCAGGCTTGACTCGGTGATGGGCAAACTGGCTACTGTGGATGAACTGCTGGAGGGCAAATACGATGCCTTATTCCTGGGCACCGGTGCCGGGCTGCCCATGTTCCTCAATATACCGGGTGAAAACTTGAACGGCGTCTATTCAGCCAACGAGTTCCTCACACGCGTGAACTTGATGAAGGCTTACCTCTTCCCCGAGTACGATACTCCTATAAAAATCGGGAAAAAGGTAGCCGTCATCGGGGGTGGCAACGTGGCTATGGACGCAGCCCGCTGCGCTCTAAGACTTGGCGCTGATGAAGTTTATATCATATACAGACGCTCTCGAGTTGAAATGCCGGCGCGGCATGAGGAAGTAGAAAATGCCGAAGAAGAGGGAATTATCTTTAAGCTACTTACCAATCCTAAACGCTTTATAGGCAACGACCAGGGCTGGATAACCGCCGTCGAATGCTACGAGATGGAGCTGGGCGAGCCGGATGCCAGCGGCAGACGCCGCCCCATAATCAAGAAGGACAGCGAGTTCACCATCGACGTCGACGTCGCCATCGTGGCACTGGGAACCACTCCTAACCCACTGATTTCATCAACCACAAAAGGGCTGGAAACGAAGCAAAACGGCACTGTGATAGCCGATGAAGAAAGCGGCAAGACGGTAAAGGACAAAGTCTGGGCGGGTGGTGACATAGTCACCGGCGCCGCCACCGTCATCAGTGCCATGGGTGCCGGCAAACGCGCCGCCGCCTCAATAGACGAATACCTTAAAAGAAAATAATAGCCACAGCCCCACCCAATAACCCCAAAATGCTAAATACTAGTCTCCAAATCCTAAATAGATTCAAGACAAAGCCAAAATCTCAAACATCTTTCGCCTGCGTCTTCTGTCATTCTGAGTGACTTCTGTCATTCTGAGCGTCTTCTGTCATTCTGAGTGACCTCTGTCATTCTGAGTGACCTCTGTCATTCTGAGCGACCTCTGTCATTCTGAGCGTAGCGAAGAATCTCATCAGTAGCGGGATTCAATTCAGGCTAGACTCTCTGGCGCTTTGCTTCCTGAAATGATGACTCTGCCCTCTCACTCAAACTCTCTCCCGCCAAGGGAGAGAAGACTGCCCTCTCACTCAAAAGCATCTATCACTCTACCCCCCCCCCAAAAAAAAAGGGTAAAGAGAATTTCCTCCCCCTTGATGGGAGAGGATAAGGTAAGGGTGAAGGCTACGCCCTAGAAATTCTTAATCCTAAGCCCCAAATCCTGAACAACTATCTAAATCCCGCTCTTATCTCTAACTTTTGGCTTTTGACTTTTGACCTAGTGGGTGCCCTTCCGGCGGGACCCGGTCAACAGGCGATTTACCTCAGCACCCAACTCCTTAATATCAAACGGTTTGGTAATACACGGAACTCCTGTCCTGGCAAGAATGGCTTCGGTATCCACCCCCATCACATCACCCGTTATGAACACCACCCGTTTCGCCAGGGATGGCTCTATCTCCTTAATACGCTCATACAACTCGTTACCGCTCATTTCAGGCAATTTCATGTCCAGAAGTATGAGGTTATAATTATTGCTCTTAATCCTCTTCAGCGCGTCCTTGCCATTGTCTGTAGTCTCCACCTCATGCCCCTCCTCAGTAAGAACCTGGATTAACAACTGCCTCACCACCTGTTCATCATCCACCACCAGTATCTTGCCTTTAGCTGTTTTCTCGGCTTTGCGCGCCGTCTTAGCCTGTCTGGGACGTTTGGCTTCGGTGACCACGGGCAGCTCCACTACAAAAGTAGCTCCGTTGCCACTCTGGCTTTCAGCCCATATCCTGCCACCATGCTTGGCTACTATCCCGTGGCAGATGCTCAAACCAAGACCGGCCCCCTCACCCACCTCCTTGGTAGTAAAGAAGGGGTCGAATATCCTCTCCAGATTTTCCTCAGCTATGCCCGGGCCATTGTCTTTAAAAGATATCCGGATGGTATTACCAACGCTCTCTGTCTTAATTATGAGCTTTCCTTTACCATGCGCCGACCTCATCTCCATCTCGGCATTAATAATCAAGTTCAGGAACACCTGCTGAAGCTGCCCGGCATCGGCGACGGTCGCAGGTATGTCAGGAGCCAGCCTGGCAGTGGCCGTTATATTACCAGTCTCTAGCTCGTAGGCACGCAGGCGTAAAACAATCTCAATAACCTGGTTAACATCCACAACCGTACGCTCCGGCCTGGTCTGGCGTGCAAAAGTGAGCAGCCCTTTTACGACATCAGCCACCCGCTTGGCTCCCTCATAGATAATCTTTAAATCATTCTTTATATGTTCGGGCACATCCTCATGCATCAGCAACTCGGCATAACCGATAACACCGGTAAGCGGATTATTTATCTCATGGGCAATGCCGGCAGCTAATTCGCCTACGGAAGCCAGACGGCTGGCAAGCTGTGCCTTTTGCTCCATCTCCTTCCTCTCTTCTTCAGCCTTCTTCCGTTCAGTGATATCCCGCATAACGCCCAGAATCCCAACCGGTCGCCCGTCCGGGTTGCGAATAAAGCTCATCTTCAGCTCAGACCACAAGGTGGAACCATCACGGCGAATAATTTCTACCTCCACCGTCCGCGACCTGCCCGGTTCCGGTGGCGCAGCCTTTGCCCGAGCCAGCTCCTCGGTAAAAACACCCAACGCCACCTTCTGAGAAGATGGCTTAAGTAGTTGCTCAAATGACATGGACATAACCTCTTCAGCGGTGCGGTCTACGATGTATTTAGCAGATGGACTTACATATGTGAACCGCAAGTCCATGTCCGTAGACCAGATAACGTCTCTCACATTCTCAGCCAGCAGCCGGTATTGCTCCTCGCTCGCCCGCAGCGCCTCCTCAGCCTTCTTACGATCAGAAATATTACGGACCACAGCCTGCATTGCCGGCTTGCCCTGATAAACTAAAGGCGCTGCCCTCACCTCAACAGCAACAGGCGTGCCATCGAGCCTGAGAAATTCCTCTTCGATAGCAGGAGCTATGGTTCCTGTTTCCATCGACTTTCGCATCCGTTCGGCAACAACTTCACGATAGTCCGGGTGAATTACATCCAGGACCGGCTTTCCAATAATTTGGTCAGGTTTCGATGCGCCAAACAACTTCAGCCCAGCAGTATTTACGAATACGTGCTTACCATCAGTGGCAACAAAAATAGCTTCAGGAGATAGCTCTATCAGAGAGCGATACCGTTCCTCGCTTTCCATCAGAGATTCCTCAGCCTTCTTGCGCTCGGTGATGTCACGGATAAATGTAAACACTCGTCCACCATGAATCGGCAAATAGTTGACACTTACCTCGACATCGATAATTGCGCCATCCTTGCGCCGGTGGCGGCTCTCAAAGCGTTCGTAGCCAACATCACTTATTTTTTGCATGCGTTCGGCTGTTTCCTCCGGTCTCTCTATTGCTTCGATATCTGAGATTGCCATGTTCAGAAGCTCTTCGCGGCTGTAGCCTGTCAAACTGCAATAAGCCTCGTTCACATCTAGAAAGTGCCCCTGCATATCCGCCTGCCAGAAACCATCCATAGCGCCATGGATAATGGTCTGGTACTGCTCCTCAGCCTGTTTACGCTCAGTGATATCCTGATACACCACCTGGAATTGCCTCTCTCCATTCCACAGCACTTCTCCGCGAGACACCGAAAGGTCTCGCATCTGACCGTCCCGGCGCACAATGCTGACCTCATAATTGGGTGGGATAAGCTCTCCACGTTTTCTCTTCTCTACTCGTTCCCTATGCTCAGCATAGCTCTCGGGCGTATAAAGTTGCTTTCTAGGCACAGCTTCCAGTTCCTCAAGACTACCGTAGCCGTATATACTCAGTAAAGACCGGTTGACGTAAAGCGTCTTTCCATCTTCGCTGGCAATTCGTATACCCAGAGGCGAGTTTTCTATTGAGTCACGGAAATTTTGCTCAGAAAGGCGTAACGCCTCCTCAGCCCGCTTTCGCTCAGTAATGTCTCGCTGCATCGAAATGGAATAAAGCACTTCCCCATCAGCACTCCTGACAGCACCAGCACTTAGCAGCACAATCCTTTCAACACCTTCTTTAGTGATTATTTTTAGTTCCTGGGTTTCGAGCTTCCCAGTTTCCCGCCAAATCCTGAATAATTCTTCAGCCTTTTGGCGAGAGCCAGGCGCATAAAGCGTGGTAATAAGCGGCTTTCCTATGAGTTCGTCTTCTGTGTAACCAAGTACCCTCAGTGCAATCTTGTTCACGTCCAGAATGTTGCCTTCAGTCGAAACCATATAGCAGTATGCAGGAGCATCTTCAAAGAATGCCCTGAACCTTTTCTCACTCTCTTTCAATGCCTCCTCAGCCCGCTTTCGCTCGGTGACATCATGGAGTATGGTCAGGATGATCTCTCTATCCCCGATAGTGGCTAATCTGGCAGATATAACAGCATCGTATTCGCTGCCGCCTTTGCGTTTGAGCCTCAACGGATAATCAGCAACACTGCCATGCCGCCTCATCTCTTGCAGCAAAAACTCTCTATCTGCCTTATTAACGTATATATCAACCATGTTAATCTTGCTCATTTCATCAACAGAGTATCCGTTGATTTCCCCCATTGCCTTGTTCATGGTTATAATCTTGCCATCAGTCGAGGAAAAACCGATTCCAAAAGGGGCATTATCGAAGAGATGGCGGTACCACTGCTCGCTTTCTATCAGCGCCTTCTCCAATTTTCTGCGCTCGGTTATGTCCTTAACATAAACACAAAGACCATCCTGCGTGGGATAAGCACTGATTTCAAAAACGTAGTCTCTGCCACCGATAGAATGCTCATTCACAAAATGCTGCGGCTCCTTCGTCACCAGCGCCCTTCGGTATGCGCTCTCAGCCCTTCTGGCGGCTTCGTCATCCGGGAAAACATCGGACATGTGCTTCCCCAGCGCCTCCTTAGCCGGGACGCCGGTAAGCTCTTCGCTGGCTTTATTCCAGTACGTATACCTCAGTTTGCTGTCCAGAGCGAAAAAAACGTCCGTTATGCTTTCGGCAAGTTCCCTGTATCTCGACTCACTTTGTTTTAGGGCCTCATCTACCCGCTTGCGCTCGGTGATGTCGGTCTCAAAGATAAGTGCGGCAGGTCCACCCTCCCAGTCAATTAAAGTAACATTCCTCTCCAACCACCTGACATTACCCGCTTTATCAATAATCCTTAAATTATAAGTCTGCGGAGCGCTCTCCCCTGTTAATCTTCCATTACGGTATTCAATCACCATGTCCCTATCATCCGGATGGACACGTTCTGTATAAAGGATAGAGCCTAGCTCTTCAATTGTGTGACCTGTAAGCTCTAACAGTTTAGGGTTGGCAAACTTGATTTTGCCGTCCTGAGTCACGGCGATTGCCTCAGCCGCATTTTCCAGCAGCAGGCGATACCTATCTTCAGCCTTCTTGCTCTCCGCTGCTGAGGCTTCCAGCTCGGCAATCCTCTGACGCAACTGCTCCAGCTCAGTGATGAGCTGCCCGGCGTCCCTATCCGCATCTTTCATCTCTCACCTCCTTTGAATGGACTGGCTCTACCTGGGATTGCAAAATGAAACCATTTTACCTGCCTCCTTTCTACTATCTTCCGCTGAATATGTCAAGTCAGTGAGTCCACTCATGCAAAAACTTGACAAGTCTGAAAAAGGTGGTAAAATGAATGTCTAATTGAATATAGCAAAGGCTGTGAGCAGGACTAGTAAGCCTTTAAGCGAGGCTACAGAGAGTCAGAAGAGGTGAAAGCTGATGCCGGCGCAGAGACTGAATGGACCTGGGAGCCGCAAACCGAAAGTTTAGTGTAACTAATACAAGTAGGCTTTGACGCAAAGGGTAGCGTTATCATAACCTGGGGTATCGCTCTAGCTTATAGGGCTGTACCTGAAAGAGATGGTCGAAAGACCAAAAAGGGTGGCACCGCGAAGGTTAAGCCTCTCGCCCCTTAGGCGAGAGGCTTTTTGTTTCTATAAAGAGCTTTCGAAGGAGGTAACGGCATGGCAACAATATCTTGGATGTGGCCCTAGTGGCCAGGGACAAGCTTAACCAGCCTAAACACTTTTTATCTCAAAAACTAAAAGGGAGGAAAAATGAAAGAAACCAAAATCATCTTAACCGAAAAGGAAATGCCTACGACCTGGTACAATATCTTGCCCGACCTGCCCAAGCCATTGCCTCCATTGCTGCATCCGGGCACCGGTCAACCCACTCCCCTGCCTCCACCACTTTTCTCCAAAGGTATGCAAGACCAGGAGTTCAGCAAAGAGAAAAATATCGAGATCCCAGAAGAGGTGCAGGATATCTACAAGCTGTGGCGGCCCACCCCAGTAATCCGCGCTTACCGTCTGGAGAAAGCGCTGGATACACCAGCCAAAATATTCTATAAATACGAGGGGGTAAGCCCGGCTGGCAGCCATAAACTTAACACCGCCGTGGCTCAAGCCTATTACGGCAAGAAAGATGGCATAAAGCGCTTCTCCACCGAGACCGGCGCCGGCCAGTGGGGCAGTGCGCTGTCTATGGGCTGCGCCTTCTTTGGTATTGAATGCAAAGTCTATATGGTCAAGGTGAGCTACAACCAGAAGCCATACCGCCGTATACTTATGGAGACATGGGGAGCTAAGTGTGTGGCTAGTCCCAGCCAGGATACAGAAATAGGTCGCAAAATTCTGGCTGAAGACCCCAATTCACCGGGCACCCTGGGCATCGCCATCAGCGAGGCAATTGAGGACGCCTTCGGCCGCGAGGATACCTACTACTCCATAGGCAGCGTCATAAACTCCGTCCTGCTCCACCAGACCATAATCGGGCAGGAAGCCAAGAAGCAGATGGAGAAGGCAGGTCTATATCCAGATATAATCGTCGGCTGTATCGGTGGCGGCAGCAACTTCGCCGGCGTATACCTGCCCTTCGTCAAGGATAAAATCGAAGGCAAGAAGCCCAACCTGCGCATAATAAATGTGGAACCATCAGCTTGCCCCAGCGTAACTAAAGGTCCTTATGCCTGGGACTACGGTGATGTCGCTGGAATGGCGCCAATCGCCAAGATGAACACGCTGGGTCACACCTTCGTACCACCCGGGATTCACGCTGGCGGGCTCCGATACCACGGCATGGCACCAATCATCTGTCATCTTCACAATCTAGGCTTTGTCGAAGCCAAGGCGGTGCCCCAGGTGGCAACTTTCCAGGCTGGCGTGCAGTTCGCCCGCACCGAGGGCATCATCCCGGCACCAGAGCCGAACCACGGCATCAGGGTAGCCATAGATGAAGCCCTGGCATGCAAGAAGTCTGGTGAGTCCAAGACCATACTCATAGCCCTGAGCGGACATGGACACTTCGACCTGGCGGCTTACGACGAGTTTCTCTCCGGCAAGTTGCAGGACTACGACTATCCTGAAGAAAAAGTCAAGGAAGCCCTGACACATCTGCCCAAGGTAGATTACGTAGAGGCATAGTCCACATATATAGAGTGCTTGTTTTTCATCCTCACCTTAAACCCTCTTCCTTGCCTGTCCTGAGCGTAGTCGAAGGAATGGGAGAGGGTTAGGGTTAGGGTGAGGGTGAGGGTGAATCTTTGCATTTTAATCTGCCATATCGTGACTTCGAATCTGGCGGGAATTTGATAATGGTGGCAGACTAGAGATTGAGCTTCATACCCTCGTAACCGATATCTATGCGGACCCCCAATCCTCGAGCCACCTCCTTAACCTCCTGCTCAACTTCTCTCTGGAATTGGAGCGGAATATGGATGACAACAACACGTGGCAAATATCCCTTCATTTGCTTGAACTGTACGAGTTCCTCCTTGAGAAGCCCGGCTGACAGATGCCCCACACTCTTAAGAAATTCCTGAGACCTGTTGATGCCGGATACTTCAATTATAAGCAACTGTGGCGATATCTTTTGCCAGCATTCTGCCAATCCCGGACCAGTGTCACCTGTGTAAAACAGACTTTTACCATCTCTGGATGTGACCAGAAATCCGAGGCAAGGCACTGAATGTTGTACCGCTACAGGCAACACATCATATCCCTGAATATTCTGCCTCTGAAATGGCTCAATAACATTTAGACGCAGAAAAGGCTTGTCTTTAGATGGCCATTTGGAGAAATCGGCATGCATCTTGCCATCGAGAAGGCATGAGTTAACAATATCAAGAGTTTGGCTCAAGGCATAGACATCTACGGGATTCGGAAACGCGGCACCGTTAGCTCCCAGTGTGACCAGATCACGGGTATGGTCGAAATGATGATGAGTCAGCAAAATCGCTCTCACCTTCTGCTGCTCCGGCAGCGAGAGGCTAGAAGTAAGACCACCAGCGTCCAAAGCCAGAGTGCCATCAATGAGAAGGGAAACCATCATCTGCCCTTTAGCCTCTGTACTGTGAGCGCCCAGAATGCGGATTCTCATTCCTGTGCCTCCGATTTACAAATTTGCCCTGAACTTGAACAAATACTGTAACGGGCTATTACCTTATCAGCTAATCACGCATTATGAACCAGTTAGTCATAATAATCAAGCATATTTTTGCCACAAAAAAAGCTCTGTGCTAAAATTCATGCACTTTCAATCGCAGGAAGGCTTTAATGAAAAAAGTACTGATTTTCCTTTTACTATTGAGTTTAATAGCGGGCATGACCAGTTGCCTGTTACCTCTGCCCACCACACCAACACCATCATACCCAAAAACTGAAACGCCAGCCGCTCAAGCACCCGCTCCGCCAATAGACACTAGCTGGTCACCCCCCGAACAAGAAACTGAGGCTCCGGCACTACCGAGTATTGCTGACGTGGTGGATAAGGTTTACCCATCGGTGGTAGCCATAAGCACTGAAGTCATAGCCCTGGATATCTTCCGCACACCAAGAACACAAAAAGGTTCCGGCTCAGGCTGGATTATAGACAAAGACGGCATCATCGTGACCAATAACCATGTAATTGAGGGAGCCAAAAAGGTAACAGTAGAACTGAGTGACGGCAGAATCTTTGAGACAGACCTAACAAACATACATACAGACCAGTTAACGGACCTGGCAGTCATTAAAATCAACGCCACCGACTTACCGGCTGCCAGCGTGGGCGATTCAACACAGCTTAGAGTTGGAGATTGGATGGTAGCCATCGGCAATCCATTAGGCCAGGGCATAAGAGCTAAAGAAGGTACCGTCAGCGGCCTGAAAGTGTCCTTAGATGTAGACCAGGGTCAGACTTTGGGTGACCTTATCGAGACATCGGCAGCTATTAACCCGGGTAACAGCGGTGGCCCGTTGGTGAATATGAAAGGAGAAGTAGTCGGTATCACCAGCGCCAAAATTGCTGGCGTTGGCGTCGAAGGTATGGGCTATGCCATAAGCACCAGGGCAGCCATACCTATCATCGAGCAACTTATTAGGCAGGGCTATGTGACCCGTCCATGGCTTGGAGTCACCCTGTATACCGTTGACCAGTATGTTGCCACGGTGAACCGTTTATCTGTTAACAAAGGCGCAGTGGTTGCCTATGTGAGACCGGGCAGCCCGGCAGCACAGGCAGGATTGCAAAAACTTGATGTAATCACCATCTTCAAGGGCAAAGAGGTAACTACAGCCGACGAATTAATAAACTCTATACACGAATCTCAGGTTGGAGAGGAAGTTACCATAACATTCGTCCGGGGCAACGAGACGAAGACAATCTCCACCCGCCTCATACAAAGCCCACCCCCAAGCAGTTAAGATGGCTGATTCCAGAAATAGCCTCTCAAGCTGTCTTTTCAATACCTAGTGAGATTTCGTAATTCGAAATACGAAACTTCTCAGTATGGCTTCCAGCAGGAGGTACTGCTGAAATCAACTCCCGGGACAACGTTTCCTGCTTAATGTAGTCGGCAAACCTGGTCATAACCAGATGGACTGAATCCCCACCCTCATAATAGGTAATGATATGGTCAGCTATATCCAACCCCGCTGAGCGGCGCATGGTCTGCAAACGTCGTACAACTTCACGAGCGATTCCTTCAGCCTCCAACTCTGGCGACAGTTCAGTAGATACCGCTACCCAGTGGTCACCTTCAACAGCAGAAACATAGCCCGGTCTATCGCTATCCTCTTTACCCGTATGGAATTCTAATTCTTTGACATTGATTTCTTCTAATATTTGATAAGTCAGCTTTTTCAAGGCTTCTTTTTCGTCGGCTGACCCTACCCTGACCAGCGCCTTGGACAATGGTTGGCGCACTTTAATGCCGGACTTGGCTCTGGCGGCACGTCCCAGACTGCACACCGTCATAGCCAGGCGCGTAGCTTCAACAAGCTTCTCATCTACCTGTGACAGGTCGGCAACAGGAAATTCAGCCAGATGCACGCTTTCCACAGCATCAGACTCAACCGAGCAAACCAGATTTCTGTAAATCTCCTCAGCGACAAAAGGCGTAAAAGGCGCTAGAAGCTTTGACAGGGTTACCAAGCAATAATATAGCGTCGAATAAGCAGCCAGCTTATCTGCATCGCTCTGGCTTTTCCAGAAACGGCGACGACTTCGCCTCACATACCAGTTAGAAAGTTCATCAACAAAGAACTCAAGCTTCCGTCCGGCTGAAGTGGGGTCATAATTATCTAAAGCTCCATCCACATCAGCTACAAGCTGGTTTAGCCTGGAAAGAATCCATCTGTCCAGGTCGGAAAGTGCTGTTACTGATGCCGATTTGGGGTCGAAGTGGTCAATATTGGCATAGATAACAAAAAAGGAATAGATATTCCACAACGTGAGCAGGAAATTGCGTAAGACTTCAGAGACCGCGTCACTAGAAAAACGGCGGACATTGCCAGCCGGAGCAGTCGTAAATAGATACCAGCGTAAAGCATCAGCACCGTAGTTATCAAGCACCGACCACGGGTCAACAACGTTTCCTTTGGCTTTGCTCATCTTGTCGCCTTCGGCATCAAGAATGTGCCCCAGGCAAATAACGTTCTTGAAGCAGGGACTATCAAAAAGCAATGTCGATATAGCATGTAAGCTGTAAAACCAGCCGCGTGTCTGGTCAACAGCTTCTGAGATGTAGTCGGCAGGAAAATTACGTTTAAATGTATCCTGATTTTCGAAAGGATAATGCCACTGAGCAAAGGGCATAGCCCCTGAGTCAAACCAGCAATCTATCACCTCCGTTTGCCGTTTCATCCTACCCCCGCACTTCGAGCAAGAAAAAGTAATGTCATCCACAAAAGGGCGGTGCAGGTCCAGCGGTTCAATCAGACCTTCGATATCTGGCTTCGATTTCAGTTCATCAAGGCTGCCGATGCATTCATAGCCGCCACAGCTAGAGCAACCCCAGATGTTCAACGGTGTCCCCCAGTAACGTTCCCGGGAAAAAGCCCAGTCTACATTATTCTCCAACCAGTTACCGAAACGACCATACTTTATATGCTCAGGATACCAGTTTATCTTGTCATTGCCAGAAATAAGTGCCTCTTTCTTGAGCGATGTCCTGATGTA
>Ga0163209_1000716_pt1 | contig 14441 bp, 14 predicted proteins | sample Kivu_160m_FD_113538 | JGI IMG/M metagenome (GOLD analysis project Ga0163209, IMG submission 113538) | Freshwater microbial communities from Lake Kivu, Western Province, Rwanda to study Microbial Dark Matter (Phase II) - Kivu_160m | ecosystem: Environmental > Aquatic > Freshwater > Lake ...
GTATATATTAGTCAAGCCGGCAGGGTCTGTCTGTATTGTCTGTGCGTTACAGCGGGAGCGGCAGGGGAATGAAGCTAACGGTCAGGGTGACGGATTGCCGGGCTTGTCTTTCTTTTGTTGGACAGATCCATGGCCAGTATGCTTGGATAAAGGTTCTTCGCAGTGCTTTATGACTTTTCCGGTTTTCGGGTCAGTTATCACTTCTTTATAAGCAGCATTATCCCTATCTATTACCCTATCAAGCTTTCGCCATACACCTGTATCACGAAAAAGATCATCTCCTGATACCTGCTCAATAAAAGGCTTCTTTTCGCCAGGGTGTTTGACCTTCATTCCAAGCTTTTCCTTGATGGTGAAGCCATCACTGACTACTACATCGAAGCTTCGTGAAGTAGACCTGCAATCTGGGTTTGGGCAGAGCTGGCGTTGCGCCGCTGGCGCATCTCTTTCGTCTTCGAAAACTGTGCCGCATTTTGCGCACCGAACAATCTCAATTGTCGTTTCTCATCCTCCCACACTTCATACGATTATAGGTCAATTAATGCGCTTTTATCCATTTTATCAGGTCACCTTCAGAAAAACCCTTTTCGTGCCGATCTCGTGTGAAGGCAAGCCCTTCGCCCCAAACACCGTGACGCATAACTTCATCAAGATAGCGAAGAAAGTGGGTCGGAAGGTCAAGTTCCATGATCTCAGATATTCCTGAGCAAGCCTGATGCGTCGTAAGGGCACTTACCCCAAGATAGTTGGCGAGATTCCGGGGCACTCGAGCGTTGCAATCATGCCCGATATCTGCTCCCATGTGACCCCTCGACCTCAGAAAGCCGCTGTAAAAAGCCTGAATGAGGTGTTGCCTGAAGGTGTGACTCCCTGCTGAAGTGATGGCATTATTGCCGGCTTTCGAGTTCCTCTACTGACTTTTGATATTTTTCGTGAATTAGATTCCGGTCAAACTTCCAGAACTCTTCCAGAATAGAATCCTGCTCTTCTTTGCTGAAATATTCAAGGCAGGGGTAGAAGAAATGTTTATCTTCCTTCTCAATGTGTGCGGGGTAAAGGCCCACCAGCTCTTTCAGGCAAGCAACAACAGCATCTACTGATTTTTTGTGGCCTGCACGGTGATTATCCAGGGCGTTAATGAGCCGCGCTACAATGTTTCGAGCTTGAATGTGCTCATCTGTAAGTTCACGCATTATGCGACTGTGCTCCGGTGACAGGTTCTTACGGGCAAGATCACGGAAAAGTATATCCTCTTGCTTACCATGATGTGTCCTGTCGGCATACATGCGTATAAAGTCCACACCTGTCATTAAAAAACCGGTATTTACTGTGTTGCCGGAGTTTATATGTTCAATTTCTTTATTGAACAGTGCGATCATCCTCTCGATCAGCCGGTGTTCCCTCATCAAAGGCCCGATTGGTTTCATTGTTACCTCCTCAGCACTATCATCGGTCGGGTTCTTATTGGTGTGTACCGATAATATTATAGGATTTTAAAGTCTCACCGCAACGCTGTGAATTCTTTGATTTATTGGTTTATAGTCACAGCGTCAAACGAGCGCAGCTATATCCCTTCAAGCGAGGAAATGCAGACCGGATATTGCCTAAAGCGACCTGAGCGCCCTGTCTATCGCCTTTACGGTGAGCCGGATATCCTCGTCGCTGTGCGCCGATGATACAAAGGCAGCTTCGAATTGGGAAGGCGGCCAGTATATGCCTTCGTTCAGCAGGCTATGAAAGAACTTGCCGAACTGCGCTGTGTCCGCCCTTTTAGCTGTTTCATAATCAGCCACCGGACTGCCGGTAAAAAATACGGTGAGAAGTGAGGCAACCCGCGAGATATACAGGCTTAACCCGGCGCCGGCTGCAGCCACTGCTATCTCTTTTTCCAGGTGTGATGCCTTCGTCTCCAGGTCGTCGTAGACCCCGGGTCGGCCCAGAATCCTGATCGTCTCTATTCCCGCCGTCATTGCCAGGGGATTTCCGGACAGCGTGCCGGCCTGGTAGACCTGTCCGGACGGGGCGATCATCTCCATGATCTCCCTTCTGCCGCCGTAAGCGCCTACAGGCAGGCCGCCGCCTATAATTTTGCCGAGGCAGGTAAGATCAGGCGTAACTCCGAATCGGGCCTGGGCTCCCCCGTAAGCGACGCGAAAGCCCGTGATAACTTCGTCGAAAATCAGCAGGGCGCCGGATTCGCGGGTCAACCTCCGCAGGCTATCCAGGAAACCGGGCAGAGGTTGTACCACCCCCATGTTGGCTGCCACCGGCTCGACTATCACCGCAGCAATCTGCCCGGGATATCGCTGAAAAAGCTGCTCCACGGCTTGAGCATTGTTATACGGCGCTGTCAGCGTGTTCCGTGTATAACCTGCAGGGATGCCCGGAGAATCGGCTATATCCAGCGTAGCCATGCCCGAGCCTGCCCTGGTGAGAAGCCCGTCGGCATGGCCGTGATAGCCGCCGGCGAATTTAACAACCATATCTTTCCCCGTGAAGGCCCGCGCCAGGCGGATGGCCGTCATGGCGGCCTCCGTCCCCGAGTTCACAAAACGCAGCATCTCGACAGAAGGCATGGCCGCCGATATCATTTCAGACAGTGTTATCTCCATCTCCGTGGGAGCGCCGAAGCTCGTTCCCCTTTCCGCCGTTTGTTTCAGCGCTTCCACAACCTGAGGGTGGGCATGCCCCAGAATCAGCGGTCCCCAGGAACACACATAGTCGATGAGGTCATTCCCATCGGCATCATAGATTCGTGAACCTTTGCCCCCGGTGATGAAGAGGGGAGTTCCGCCGACTGCTTTGAAGGCGCGCACCGGGCTGTCAACACCGCCCGGCAGCCAGCGTCGGGCTTCGTCGAACAGCCGCCGGGAATTTTTAAACTCTTTCATAATATAATGCCTACCTCGGTTGCAACCAGCGGGCGACCTCCTTGGCATAATAGGTGATAATGATATCGGCGCCGGCTCTCCTGATCGCGGTAAGAATCTCCATCTCGACACGCTGCTCATCCAGCCAGCCCCGCTGCGCCGCTGCTTTCACCATGGCGTACTCACCGCTGACACTGTAGGCGGCCAGGGGGTAGTTAAAGGTATCGCGCACCCGCCTGATTACATCCAGGTATGCCAGTGCGGGCTTGACCATGATTATATCCGCCCCCTCGTTAATATCCTGCTCTATTTCCCTCAATGCCTCCCGGACGTTGGGTGGGTCCATCTGATAGGAGCGGCGGTCGCCGAACTGGGGCGCCGATTCAGCCGCCTCACGGAACGGCCCGTAGAACCCGGAAGCATACTTGGCTGCGTAAGAGAGTATGGGGATCTGCTGAAACCCGTTGCCGTCCAGCGCCTCCCGGATAGCCTTGACCCTGCCGTCCATCATGTCGGAAGGAGCGACCATATCCGCGCCGGCCTCGGCATGCGACAGCGCCATCCTGGCAAGGAGGGGCAACGTCTGATCATTATCCACCTGGCCGTCGGCTATCACGCCGCAGTGCCCGTGGCTGGTGTATTCACACAGGCAGACGTCGGTCACCACGATCAGCCCGGGCGCCGCTTTCTTTATGATCCGAATTGCCTGCTGGATCACACCTTCAGGTTGACAGGCCGATGAGCCGACCTCATCCTTGTGTTCGGGAATGCCGAAAAGAAGGACTGCAGGGATACCGAGCCCGGCGATCTCCTCGACTTCCCCCGGCAGCAATTCAGGGGAAAAACGGTAGATGCCCGGCATGGAGGCTATCTCCTGCTTTTGCCCCTTCCCTTCCACAATGAATATGGGGTAGACCAGGTCCCCGCTGTCTATAACGGTTTCCTGCACCAGTTTTCTGAGCGGCTCCGTCCGGCGCAGGCGGCGTAAACGTAACTGAGGAAATACTGACATCTAATTCTCCTTCCTGAAATATTCTTCGATCGAAGCTACCAGGCCGGGTATGGTATGTTGGCCGGCAACTATGTCTACCTTCAGCCCGGCTTTCACCGCCGCATCCGCGGTTTTGGGGCCTATGCAGGCGATTTTAATCCCCTTTAACTTCGGCAACTCACCTTTAAAGGCTGCCGCCAGGTTGGAAACCGTTGAAGAGCTGGTGAAAGTGATAAGGTCGATTTTGCCTGATAAAATAGCTTTTTTGGCCTGCAGGACGGCATCGGCAGCCGGCACGGTCTTATAAACAATGACCTGGTGCGCTTCGGCGCCAAGTGCGGCCAGGCCCCTGGCTATCTCATCGTCGGCTATATCGGTTCGGGGCAGCAGGAACCTCTGCCCGGCGACACCGGCGCTCTCGAGGCCGTTAACAAGTTCCCCGCCGGTATAAACGTCAGGGCAATAATCGGCGTTAATGCCCCTCTGCTGCAGCGCTTCGGCCGTGGCCGGTCCGATAACGGCAATTTTCAGGCCGCTGAGGGCCCGGGCGTCCAGTTTCAGGCTGTATAACCGCTCGAAGAATGCCTCGACACCATTTACACTGGTGAAGATGATCCACCGGTACCGTTTTAAATTTAAAACAGCCTGGTCGATCTCTTTTGTGTCCTGAACACGCTGGATATCAATGGCAGGCAGCTCCAGCGGCTGAGCGCCGCGCTCAGCAAGCAGACGGCTCAGCGCGCCTGCCTGGCGCCGCGACCTGGTAACCAGGATGCGCTTCCCGAAGAGCGGGCGGTTATCGAACCAGCGGGTCTTCTCCCTGAGCTTAACGACCTCGCCGACCACGATAACTGCCGGAGGCCCCAGCCCCTGCTCCTTCACCCTCTTTACAATATCGCGGAGGCTGCCGGTGGCAATCCTCTGTTCGGGCTGGGTGCCGTCCTTGATTACGGCTACCGGAGTGTCCGGAGACCTTCCGTATTGCAGCAGCTTATCCACTATTTTAGGCAGGTTCTGCATTCCCATGAGGAAGACCAGGGTGTCGACCCCGCAGGTAAGTTTCTCCCAGTTGATGCTCGTTTCGGCTTTTGCCGGGTCCTCATGCCCGGTTATCACGGCGAAGGATGACGCCAGCCCGCGATGGGTGACCGGAATACCGGCGTAGGCCGGCACTGCCACCGCCGAGGATACCCCCGGCACCACCTCGAAGGGGATGAAGCTGTCAGCCAGCGCTTCCGCTTCCTCTCCTCCGCGTCCCAGGACAAAGGGGTCGCCGCCCTTAAGCCGCACTACGGTCTTGCCCTGCTTTGCCTTCTCCACCAGCAACCGGTTTATTTCAGGCTGCTCCTTTACATGCTCTGACGATGTCTTCCCTACATATATCTTCTCAGCGCCCGGGGCGGCTGAATCCAGCAGGCGCTCATCGAGCAGGCGGTCGTAGACGATGACGTCAGCCTCAGCCAGGCATCTGAGCCCCTTTTGCGTAATCAGGCCGGGATCGCCGGGACCTGCTCCCACCAGGTATACTTTGCCTGCGCTCATCTTCCGGATATCTCCGCGATAAATTCAGCGGCTCCCATATCGAGCATCCGCTGCGCCAGACACGTTCCCACCTTTTCGGGGGATGAAGCGCTTCCTTCCTCTGAGGCGCGGAGCATTTTTTTGCCGTCGGCGCTGGTTATCATTCCCTCAAGCTTCAGGTTGCTGCCGCTGACCGTTCCCAGCGCGGCGATCGGGGCGCGGCAGCCGCCGCCCAGCGCGTGGATAAAAGCACGCTCCGCCATTGCGCTCTGCCAGGAAGCGATGTGATTGAGGGGGGAGACCAGCCCGGCCACATCCATATCGTCGAGCCTTGCCTCTATGCCCAGCGCTCCCTGCCCCGCTGAGGGCAGGAAGTTGTCCAAAGGCAGATATTCGGTTATTTTATCTTGCAGGCCAAGGCGCAGCATCGCCGCCGCCGCTATTATAATGCCGTCTAATTCACCTGCGGTAACCTTGCGCAGGCGCGTATCGACATTTCCCCTGATACCGGCAACCTTAAGGTCGGGCCGGTAGCGAAGAAGCTGTGCGGAACGGCGCAGGCTGCCTGTGCCGATGCTGGACCCGGGGGCAACGGCGTCAAGCCCCGCTCCGGCGACCAGGGCATCCCGGGGGTCAAGCCTGCGGGTTACTGCCAGAAGCGCCAGCCCGTCGGGAATGGCAGTCGGCATATCTTTCAGGCTGTGTACCGCCAGGTCGATCTTTTTATTGAGCAAGGCGTCTTCCAGCTCTTTAACGAACACGGCAACACCGATGCGGTCAAGGCCGGTGCGGCGGTTGCGGTCACCGGCTGTGGTTATTCTGGCGATGCTTATCTCGAGGCCGGGATTTATCTTCTCAATCTCAGCCGTTACGGATTCTGCCTGAACCATGGCAAGCCTGCTGCCGCGGGAGCCGACCACAAATTTTGTCCTCATGGGCGTTTTTCCGTGTTCAACTGGAAGAGCTCCTTCACCATGGCGGCGTAGTCGCTGTCACCGTTCGTTTTCAGATAGCGCACAGGGTTTTTAAGTATCCTGGTCACAATCGATTTCGTCATTGCATCCAGGCTTTCCCTCTGTTCGTCCGACAGCGGGGGAAGTTTCTTGAGCGTCTTGTTCAGCTGGGCCAGGCGTATCTCCTCGGCCCGGCTCATCAGGGCGCCGACAATGGGCCTGACTTCGAAATCCTGCCACCAGTCGGCGAATTTATCCACTTCATCCGCTATGATCTTCTCGGCATGTCTGATCTCGCCCTCGCGTTGCCTGCGGTTCAGGTCGGAAATCCCCGTAAGCTCATCAATATTGTAGAGGAAAACATTTTGAATTTGCTTGACCGCAGGCTCCACGTTGCGCGGGAGAGCAATATCTACTATTACCAGGGGAAGCCCGGCGCGTTTCTGCATCGCTTCCTCCACGCGGGATGCATCCAGTATCGGGTGGGGCGCACCGGCGCAGGTGACGACTATATCGGCGGACTGGAGCTCGTCTGGAAGGTTGCTCAAATCCGCGGGCGTGCCGTGCAGCGCAACTGCCAGTGCCAGGGCCCTTTCCTTCGTCCGGTTGGCAATGACCATCCGGTATATCCCTCTCTTCCTGGCGACTTCCGCCACCAGTCTGCCGGCTTCTCCGGCGCCGATGACCAGCATTTTACATCTGGTAATGTCGCCGACTACTGCTGTAACCAGGTCCACGGCCACCGAGCTGACGGAAAGGGCGTTTTTGCTTATGCCGGTCTCTTCGCGGACCCGCCTGCCGACCCGGACTGCGCTGTAAAAAGCATGGCGAAGCGGAAGGCCGGCCATCCCTGCCTTCTCTGCCTCCTCCAGCGCCTGCCTTACCTGCCCCAGAATTTCAAATTCACCGATAATCAGGGATTCCAGGCCGCAGGCAACCCTGAACAGGTGCTCGGCTGCCTCCCTGTTTTTTAAGACGTAAATGTACTTGATGAAGTCCCTATGTGGTATGTCCAGCCGGGCATCCAGGAATGCCAGGCCTGCTTTCTCATCGCCGTGCCCATCCCCGCCGGTAAGATAAACTTCAGTGCGGTTACAGGTAGACAGGATCACACCCTGCGGAACATAAGAGCGCAGAAACGTCAGCGAATCTCCCAGCTTATCGGCGCTGATTGACACCTTCTCACGGATGGTGAGAGGCGCCGATTCATGATTTATTCCTATCAGCGTAAGGCGCATTGATCAATTCCCCAGATAATTACTTTCATGACAGCTTCAGGTTTTCCAGCAGAACAGCGCGGGCTTTTTCTCTATGCCCCTGCTTTAACAAATCAAGCATCGTATCCAAATCCACGGCTTTCTGCCAGTCGTCACCACTGAACTTGATACCTTTTTCCTTAATTTCGCTGCGCACTTCATCGATCAGCATTGCCAGGGCTGCGTACTCTTCACCTAATTCCTTCTCCAACCTGCTGCGGATTTTCCGGGCGAGGGCGGGGCTCCGTCCCGCGGTGGATATGGCAATGGTAACATCTCCCCTGCGGATACAGGAAGGGACGATGAAATCGGAGTTGTCCGGGTCGTCCACTACATTGACCGGTACGGCTGTTTCCCTGGCGTGCTTCGCCACCGCAAGATTAACCCCCCGGTCGTCGGTTGCCGCTATGGCGATAAATGCGCCGTGCAGATCGCCGGACCGGTAATTCCGCTGGAGCGATGTTATCTTCCCGTTTTCGGCAAGCCTGTCCAGCTCCGAGCAGAAGTCAGGGCTGATTGCCTGCACCACAGCTCCGCGGTCGAGCAGCGCTTCTGCCTTGCGCAGAGCGACCTGCCCGCCGCCTACGATAACGCACTTCTTGCCGGCGACGTTTAAGAAAATCGGATAATATGAAGGTGGCTCTCTTTTCATACCTGGTATTTGACTCTCGTTTTTTTAAATTCTCTGGTGCTGTACAGCACGACGCAATCCGTGAGGCCCGTTTCACTGGATACGTTATCTGCTATTGTCTCACATGCCTCTCTGGAACGGCCGTGTATCATGGCGAAGAGGTTATACTGCCAGAGCGGGTTTGTCTCTCTCTCGTAGCAATGGCTTACCTCTTTCAGGGAAGCCAGCTTCTGTCCGGCAATATCGGTGATCTCTGGAGGGCAAGACCAGCATGTCATGGCGTTTGCCGTAAAACCGATGTGATTGTGGTTAACCATGGCGCTGAAACGCCTGATAACGCCGCGCTGCTGCAGCGCCCGGCATCCAGCCAGGAACTGTTCCACACTTATACCTGCATGCCCGGCCATGGCAGTGAATGGAGCGGGAACCAGGGGCAGGTCCTGCTGCAGCGCATTGATTAGCAGCCTCTCGGTTGAGGAAAGCTCAACCCGGCCGGCAGGATGAACGGCGCCACGATGAGACGCCGGGGCATTCTGGCCGTCATCGTCTATTGCGAAATATGCGGCAAGCTTGAAAACCTTTATTGCAGGCAGGGAAAAGGCAGCTTCAGCGCCGGCAGCCCGACTTAGATTTTCAAGCTCTGTGTCGATGTCCGCAGCCGGAGGCAGGGCAAGCGTAAACCATACATTAAACCGGTGCTCTCTTTCATACCCGTGGCTGACTCCCGGGTGCCCGGCGATGACCTTTTGCGCTTTCTCCAGATCGGCTTTTGCCACTTTCATCGCTGCCAGTGTAGTGCGGTAGCCGAGGCTTCCTGGATCCATCACGGGGCTTATCATGCGGATAATGCCCTTTTCCTTTAACCGGGAGATACGCTGCATAACTTCCTCGGTATCCAACCCTGTTTGCTGCCCCAGTTCGGCATAAGGTTCACCTGTCAGCGGGAACTCCGCCTGTAGGAGGTTAAGCAGTTTCCGGTCAAGGCTGTCCAGTTTCATTGCTCCAGCACTCCGGTCAGGGCCTCATGGCCCTTCACCGGTTGATAAATGCAGTAAGGCTCAGCCTCAAGGTAGTCCCCTGTAGCCTCATAGGCGCGGGCCCGGCAACCGCCGCAGATTCTTCTGTATTCACATATGCTGCATTTCCCCTTCATACAGGAGAGGTCCCTCAGGCGGTTGAACAGGGGTGAGTCAGCCCAGATCCGACTGAAAGATTGCTTCCTGACCTGGCCGGCTTCCACATCAAGATAGCCGCAGCCCTGCACCCTGCCCTGATGGGAAATAAAGCAGAAACCCGTTCCGGCCAGACAGCCGCGGGTAATGGCGTTAACCGGATGACGGCGTACGTTTGTTGTCGGTGCATTCCGGTGAGAGGGCACATCGTTTCCCCCGGTGCCTGCCCGCTTCTGCCTTTGATTCATTATCCGCATGTAGTGCGGCGCATCGGTGGGCTTGAAAAATATCCTGTCTCCCATCTCCAGTTGCCTGTCGTATATCCAGTTCAAGGTTTGTTCATATTCCAATGGTGACAGCTCAACCGGTTCTAGGTTGTTCCCGCGCCCTGTAGGCACCAGGAAAAACGGATGGAAGGCAACCGCTCCCATTTCGAGAGCCAGTGATAGAAGCTGGTCCAGATAGGTCACATTCAGCCTGGTTACAGTGCAGTTGATCTGGACTTCGATACCTGCCCGGCGAGCCCGGGCAATACCTGCCAGCGCAGCTTGAAAAGCACCGGCCCTGCCCCGGAAGTTGTCCTGAAGATCGGCAGCAGGGAAATCCAGGCTTATGCCCACGCGGGATATCGGTATATCCCTCATTTGCGTTGCGATCTCTTGCGTGATCAGCGTCCCGTTGGTTCCCATCACCATGCGCAGCCCGCGCGCCACCCCGTATGCGGCGATTTCAAATACATCCTTCCGTAAAAGCGGCTCGCCGCCGGTCAGGATAATGATCGGGTGGCCGACTTCCAGTATCTGGTCGATGAGGCGGAAGCATTCTTCTTTAGTAAGCTCATCATTAGCACGGCTGCTGTCGGCGGAAGCCCTGCAATGAGCGCAGAACAGGTTACAGCTCCGCGTTATCTCCCAGGCTACCAACTGTAACTTAGGCGTGATGATGTCCTTTTGTTTTTGATTGCCTTCTGTTTCGGCTTGCATTGAGCTATATTCCTATTTCTTCATCGCTGAGATAGCAGGACGGGTCTTCCGACCAGACGTCGCCCGAGACTGCCTCGGCGCGAACACGCAGGTTGCCGTTGCAGACATCGAGATAACGGCAACGGGAGCAGCGTCCCTTAAGCAGCTTTTTGCGGTTTCTCAGCAGTTTGAGTAACGGCTCCGAAGTATCTGTCCATATCTCACCGAATTTCCGCTGCGTGACATTGCCCAGGGTATAGTGCATCCAGAACTGGTCGGGATGGACATCACCACGGTCGTCGACGGCGCCAATCCTGATACCCGAGTTGTTCCCGCCGTTCATTTTGAGCAGGTCCATTATTTTCTTGGCCCGGCACGGGTCCTGCCTCCGCGCCCTGATATAAATATATACTCCGTCTGCGTGGTTGCCGACGGTGAGAATCTCCTTGCCCAGACCCCGCCGGTGCATATCCACTGTGCGATCACAGATTAGATCGATTACGGATCTGGTCTGGGAATGATCTATGTCTTCTTTTTGAAGCCTGCCGCCTCGGCCGGAGTAGGCAAGGTGGTAGAAACAGACCCGGTCTATTCCCTCATCCTCCGTCAGCTGGAGAATGGCCGGTATTTCCTGATAGTTGAAGCGCGTTATGGTCAAGCGCAGCGAAATCCTGATCCCCAGGGCAATGCAGTTCCTGATACCGTCAAGAGCCGCCTGGTAGGCCCCATCCCGGCCCCGAAAGCGGTCGTTATTCGCCCCTGTGCCGTCAAGGCTGATTCCCACCTCGGCAAACCCTGTATTGCCGATCTTCTCTGCCGCCTTTTTGGTGATTAATGTCCCGTTGGTCGAAAGGGCAATCCTCAGCCCTTGCCGACGCGCGTAGTCTGCCATCTCAAAAAAGTCGTGCCGCATCAGGGGTTCGCCTCCTGAAATGAGGACGGCAGGTACTTTAAATTCGGCCAGGTCGCGGAAGAAAGCCTTTCCGGCTTCTGTGTCCATCTCCTGCGGAGATGCCTGATTACCGGCGCTTGCATAGCAGTGAATACAGGCTAAATTGCACTGCCTGGTGCAGTTCCAGACGACGACCGGACGCGGCGGCTCTTCGCTGCCGTTGAAGCTGTTATCCCTGTAACGCAGGCTGTCACCTGGGCCGACAGCGTCACAGAGCAGGCGGGAAACAGAAATCATTGCCCCGGTTCCTTTCCGATCCCACCCTGCATATCTTTCTGGACTTGCTGGTGCGCTGCAACCAGTGCGATCAGGGCTTCATCTATGACGTGTGTCAAGAGGCGGACTGCTTCTGCAGCGCGCCCTGTAACCGCCTCCTTCCTCATCATCAGGAAAGTAGCTGCGTTCATAATCGGGTCGCGGTGCATTACGAAGGCTTCCACTGAATCAGTCAGGGGAACTCCCAGCCGGGCCAGAGTATGCCCGAAATCACAGCCGACTTCGCGGGACGTTTTTATAGCCTCATCCCGCTTTGAAGGCTCGGTGGCATACTTGATGATAACCTGAAGCATATTATGTCCGAGGCCGGCCAGATGTTTCTGTGAATCTGTATCAAGCTTGTTGTACCATGCCTTTTCGGGAAGCAGTGTTCTGGCGATATCGCGAAGCGGCACGGCGGTATCCTCCAGTTCAACGGCAAGGTCTTTGATACCTACCGGCTTCTGACGGACGCTCATGAATTTTTTCAGGTTTGCCACGTAATAGCGCCGATGGCCGCCGGGAGTTACGAAGGCTTTTATCTTGCCCTCGTCAGTCCACTGTCGCAGAGCAGTCTCGCTGACTCCCAGAATTTGGCAGGCTTCGCTTATGCCGACTAAAGATTCCTGACTCATTGGATACACTCCTGTTGCAAATCTTAGGCCGGGAAGTTTGACCGGATAGCTGTAAATTCTATCATTAACTGGCAAAATGTACAAAATACTACACTAACCAGTTACCGTATCTTGGCTGTGCTTAGATAGTTGTAGCTGATCGCTGACACACAGGGTATCGATGGTTCAAATCTTCTATCGCCCAGCATTAAAACCCATTACGCCAGTCCCCGCCCTGGACATTTTAATTTACATCAAATCGCAGTTTGCGTAGCCCGTACTTCAATTTATGCGCTATATTACTTTACCCACTTTACCCTATTGTAAACTCCATCCCAGAACATGTATTCCAGCTTCATTGCAGTAACAAACACCTGCTTCATTTTAAGCCTGGTTCCATCATTGGCTGCCTGCATATATTCCTTGGCCAGATCCACTACTTCTTTAGTTTCGCTGTTCTCCCATGTTGTTCCCCCATATTCGTCAATCCATGCCTGATATTTATTTCCATGCACTTTTTCCAACTTCTTCATGTCATTGCCGATCTGGTAATAGACCCAATGGCAGGGCAGAGTTGCCATTAAACCCACCTCAAATGGCTCAAGAGTTGCTGTCTTGATCAGGTATGAGTTGTAGAGTTCCGTGCTGGGATAGTCTGTCGGGTCTGTAAGCTCTTTACCGGTAATCTGATAGCTCTTAATATAGCCCTTGTGAAGCTCTTCAATCTCAGCGTCTATTTCCTTAATAATCTTGAGCATGAACTGTGCCGCATTATCGTCATTAGCTTTGGCAAGCAGAATTGCATGAACCTTTTTATAGTTTTGACAGAAATGGTAATCCTGGATTATATAGTCACGGAAAATTGCTTCATCGAGGTTGCCGCTGAGCAGTTCCTGATTATAGGGTAAGGCCAGGATTTTCTGGTAGAACGGATAATTCTCTTCCCAGATCTGTTGCACAAGATGCTGTGAATCGCCGGGTACGGCCGCCTGGCTGGAGACATCTGTCCTGACTGCATCGGAAAGTACTGAGGAGTTGCATCCGGACAACACTGCCGATAAAAGGAATGCTACAACGCATACAATTTTAAACGGAGGCCAATTTTTCATCATTCACCTCTTTAACCACTTTTAAGGATTGACGGCTGATATTATACATACTGCTGGTTATGTTTTCCGTTCTGAAAGCATAACCCACTATACTTGCCATTCATGCCTGGTTTCAAACGCTTTTCTCAAGCGTGTATCTTCCTTAAACCTTGCTTTTGTGGGATTGCCTTCCGCGCGAAATATCCTGTCGTTTTTTAAGTCGCAGACGGTCGACCACAAAGTGTCGAACTCCAGTTTTCGTTCATACTGACACATAACTCCGTATTTACCGCTGAGAATTTGCCGGGCTAATTCGCAGGAATAGTTTTTATGCGTCTTTAACACCTGCCTGGCTACCCCATACCTTTCCCTGGAACCGATAAAATTCAGAATCTCATAGCGCTGCATTTCCGGTGAAACAAATTGATTGGTTGAAACCAGATAGTTCTCGTTTCCACCCGGGCTTATGATCACCATTTTTTTGCAGTTGCATTCGATCGCCGCCATTTCGCCGCTTTTATCGACCATGGTGAACGTTTGCGCCGAGGAAATCGGCAGCAATTCCAGAGCTTTGAGCGCCTCCTTCACCGTCCTGCACTTTTCCAGTACATACCTGAGCAGCATTCCTGCATTCAGTCCGGGCTTAAGTATTTTCGGAGGAATAAAGGTCAGACCAATCACCAGACCGTGTTCATTACAGCCGTCTTCCATCTGCACCAGGGCGGTGCTGTTGCCTATAAAGCGGTAACCTTTGTCAGGTAGATACAGGGCGCTCTCGCAGACATCCCTGATTTCGGTGAAAAAATCACTGTTCCTGCCGAAAATAATATTGTCAGCATCTTTAAAGGCAAAGCAGGTGCAGCCATATTTATATTCGTAACAATATATGCAAAAAATCCATGCTGCGAACCTCTGGAATGAAAGACCCCAGCCATCTGCAAGGCCCTGCAGCTCCTCTGCTGCCTCCGGATATACCTCGCGGCAAACGTCAATGCATTTCCGGCCAAATGCCATTTTTTCACGTGAAAGCCGGGCTACCTCAGCTATATGGATGTTGTATTTCCGCATCAGCTTCCCATACCTGTATCCCATATCATAATGGGAGCCGCGGAACCTCGGATGGTACATGCACCGTTCTCCTGGATATACGATTACTCTGTAATTCAGTATCAATAC
>Ga0163209_1000717_pt1 | contig 14440 bp, 12 predicted proteins | sample Kivu_160m_FD_113538 | JGI IMG/M metagenome (GOLD analysis project Ga0163209, IMG submission 113538) | Freshwater microbial communities from Lake Kivu, Western Province, Rwanda to study Microbial Dark Matter (Phase II) - Kivu_160m | ecosystem: Environmental > Aquatic > Freshwater > Lake ...
CCATTAGTATTATGATGTGCAACATCGAAACGATATTCTTTTCCCGCCCTGCGGATAAATTGGTGGGCATACCCACCCACCTTATCATGGCGCTCCAGAACCAGTACCTTCATGCCATTTCGTGAAAGAAACGTAGCACAACTTAATCCCCCAATTCCGGCGCCGATAACGATAGCATCCCATTCAAAACTCATCCTTGCTTCCTTTCTTACCCTTTATAGTTATTTTTGGATCGATCTAAGCTCCTCCAATCTCCCGAATAGGAGTGTCGGGGTATCTCTTCTTAGAAATCGGTATTTGGGAGCAAGTGGTTCACGCACTAAAGCCACCATCTTGAACAAACGTTTGACCCGTTACATAGCTTGAAGCGTCTGAGGCTAAATATACTGCTAATCCTTTCATCTCGCTTGGCATGCCAAGTCGCCCCATAGGAATAAATTTGGCTACGCTATTCTCCACTTTCTCCATCTCCTCCCGCGGAGCTCCAAGTGGTTGAGTGGAATGAGGGCCAGGAGCGATTGCATTAATCCTAATTCCATCCTTGGCATAGGATACGGCTGCATGTCTGGTAAGGGCAATGACACCGGCTTTCGCTGCGCCGTAAGGACCACTATTCGGCACACTCCACTCCGGGCTTCCAGCAATCAGGCCGGCCACCGATGCAGTGTTGATAATGGAACCTCTCTTCTGTTTTAGCATTATGGGAAGCACAGCCCGCATACAAAGGAAGACACCCCTTAGATCGACATCCATACATCTGTCCCACGCATCGATCGGCATCTCATGGATTCTTAGCGGAGGATGAAATATCCCAGCGTTATTAAAGAGAATGTCAATAGTGCCCAGTTCAACTACCGTCTGTTTTACCATGCGTTCAATCTCGTCCGATTTCGATACATCTGCTTGAACGACTATGGCCCTATGTCCAAACTTCTTTATCAGTTCAGCAGTCTCTTGAGCCAGCTTCATATTAATATCATTTACGGCCACGTCAGCTCCAAACTCGGCCATTGCCTCGCAGAACTCTCGGCCAAGACCATGGCCACCGGCTGTTACCAAGGCTACCCTCCCTGAAAGGTCAAAAATATTCTTTGTTGACATACTCTCCTCCTTTGGACAACGACTAATTTTATGCCTTATATTCATAAAATCCCTTTCCTGTCTTGCGGCCAAGCCAGCCAGCGGTAACCATCTGCTTCAATAAAGGCGGAGGGGCATATCGAGGGTCTTTAAATTCCTCGTATAATGCAGTGCAACCAAACAGGATGGTATCCAGCCCGATGTAATCCATTAGAGTTAAAGGCCCTACAGGTGGCATACCTAAGAGCTTAAAGGCAGTATCAATGTCATCTCTTGTGGCAACACCAGCCTCTAACATTCGGATACAATCGAGTATGAAAGGCGCAATAACGCGGTTTGCAAGGAACCCTGCAGTAGCCGGGGCAACGACTGGGATTCCACCTAAAGATTTACTAAATTCCTTAGCAATCTCTACAGTCTCGTCACTGGTTAGAATCGTCTTGGGTATCTCCGCAAGGGGTGATAATATCAATAAAGGATCGAGATGTATTCCTATCACTTTATCCGGTCTTTTTGTGACCACAGCCATTTCAAGTATTGGCAGGGTCGAGGTATTGGTTGCCAAGATTGTATGTGGAGGACAAATCTTATCCAACTCTGCAAATACTCTCTTCTTCATTTCCAGATTCTCGGTAATGTTTTCTATTATTAAATCGCAGCCAGAGAAGTCTTGAGGATTCGTAATACCTTTTATACGAGCCAGAATAGAGGCTTTATCCTTCTCGGAAAGCTTGCCCTCATTCACCCCTAAACCTAACCTGGAATCAATTTGCGTCAGCCCTTTTTTCAACTTTTCTTCTGTCCTTGCCGAAACAACTACTTGATAGCCAACCTGGGCACAGGCCTGAGCAAACCCAGAACCCATTAATCCACAACCCACCACACCGACTTTCTTGATTTTCATAACATCCTCCTATTTGACTTCTTACGCTGCCTTTTTCGATTTCATTATGTCGCGAAATAGCTCAAATTTTCTCCTTGTTTGTTCGGTATCGAAGTAACGAGAATCCCAGCATTCCACCGCTAAATTTAAAACGGGAATGCCCAGTCCCTTCGTTAGGGCGTCTTTAATTGGGAAAGCGTCACCTACGGTGATCCGACACCCAACATTGTATCTATTTAGTACGCCGTCAACCCCTGTCCTTTTACATAGTCCAAGAAGATAATTGTTTCTTGCCTGAATGCTATGGCAAACGGGACTCTGCCAAATGCTGTATGCCATTAATTTATGCGGGTCCTTTACTTCTCCCATTTCGGAGTCCCGCCTCACATCAAATTCAGCGAGAGATGTCTCTGTAACTCCCAACGCAATGCCCACTTCATTCAGTAGATGTTCAAGATCTGGATAGGTGCATGAGGATGGGAGAATACCCAATATCCTCGGGGCCCCCTTCTCGACTACCCCTTTTCCCTTATTCACCCTTTCTTTCAACTCTTCATATAAAACACTCGCAGCATCAGTTGAAGCTTTTATACTGTTTCTCCCTAAAGGAAGCTGGAAAAAGCCACCCACAATCGTTTCATGGGTAGCGCTGATAACCAAGGGATCACTTTTTTCAACCAATGCTTGATATCTGGCTACTGCTTTCCCCGCATTAAGCCTGTCCTGTATGACTTCGAAGAGCAATTGATCTGTTATCTCAATTCCAACTAACTCCCCAACTCTTCGGCTGTACCTTCTAAGACCATTCTCTAAGTAATCCGCACCTCGCTCTAAACCACCTGGGAACTCCTTATTTTCCCTATCATTACAATCCCCGATTAGGAATGTAGGGACACCGAAAAACTCATTCGTAAGATTCCCGCTTTTTAAAGCCAAATCGCATCCGATATCCCTGCCTGCCTGCAAGTCCGGTATGGGAATTAACTTCAAAGCATAGAGTCCCAGCGCCTGCTTTAGTAAAGCGCAATGAGTCACTGCCCCCGACTTTAACCATAATTTTTCTCCTGCCTCTGTTATAGGTTTAAGCTTATCAAAGATGCAACCAAACACTACCTGAAATAATAAGACTGGAACTGTGGCAAATACATCATTAGAGGCGTATACCGCTGCCGATGCAGCCTCTTGGCAACCTGGAAAGAGCCCTACGTAGATAAGCTTTTTCTTTCCCTCCTCCTTTGCCAACACCAAATTGAACAATTCCTTCATATAGATGCCAAAAGCTTTTCGAACACCCTTTAGCTCCATATCATAATATTTGTTGAGTCTGTGTTTTCCTCTCTCAATATCATCAACCGTTATCCCAAGTTGATCGAATGCTTTCTTTACCCTCGGCAATTCGGATTCCAACTCCTGGCCTTCGAAGCCACACAATTTAAGCAGCTCAATCATTATTTTTCACCTCCTTTTATAATCTCCACAAAGGCATCGATACGATTTTTAATATGACCTCTGTCCGAAACATCATATTCTGATTCTATGACGAGTACAGGGATACTCCTTTCCTCCATCCTCTTGGTATAAAAATATGATTCTGCATCGTACGTCTCGCAGCAAAGCAGTTCATAAAATATCACCCCGGAAATATTAAAATCTTTTACCAGGCTCATCGCAAAGTCGAGCCTTTTGGGTGCCGATCCGGCCATAAAGGCAGCGGGTAATCTATCCCTGAAATATCCCTTTGCAAGAGAATGAAATAGATCGCCACTATTTTCGATATCTCGCCAGTAATCCCTGATTCCTTCAAATAACTCTTCGATAACAATCTCACCTCCAGACTCGTCAACCAGTTCCAAGATCTTATAATCGCCATAGGCTATGTTCGGTCCAACTAAAAGAAGCCTCGGCCTTTCTGAACGAGAAACTTTCTTCCGCTTTAATTCCTGATAAACAGAATTCAGCGTATTGACCATGAAATAAGGGTCGGCATAAAAAGAGGCTTGATTCATGCTTATAAATTCAAGAGAACTCAAGGGGGGATTGAGCCCCTTACGCATGAAACTTACATCTCTTAGAAGCCTTCTCATATTGTTATACAGCTCGATTGCCTTGCCTATTTTTTCATTCGTAATCTTATTACCTGTAAAATTCTCTAACCTTTGCTTTAATGCTTTTAACCTATTCAGGTAATACTCCAGCGCAGACTCATCATTATACTGATGGGGAATACCCAATTTGAATATTTCTATATCCGGGAAGTAGTATTCCCAGACATCTGCCGCCTTTTTCATATGCGAGCATGTCATGGGTGCGACTAATATGTCTACCATATCGTAGTAGGGATTCTCCTTTAGTAGCTTTTCTCCAACCTGCGTCCGGGCAAAGGGACAAATTTGGCGAGGGATAACTGATAAACCCGCATCGGCAGCATGGGGATCGCCACCATAGGCCAGGCAAATTGGGATTGCGCCCGAGGCATAGATTAACTCTTCCGGTACATAATTTCCCGGAAAGTACCCTATTATTTTGGTTCCCTTCTTTTTTGTCTCTCTTAACTCAGCCGCCCTATTCTTTAAATGGGTGGCCATGTCAATTGGAGGCCATAGAGATCTTCTATCGTTTTTTTCCATAACGATCCTCCAAGATCATTTTCATGTTAGTGATCTCAATCATATGAGCGCTTCGCATTAACTTGAACCCCATCACCAATGCGCGATCTCTCCGAACCCGTTCATGCACATAATTCGTCCAGAAAAAAGTCGTCCCCTTCCTTCCCATAGTGATTTCCCCATCGGCCAACAGACCCTGGTAGTATATCCATAGATCGTCTGGCCTTTCATGGCCGGCATACCACTCGATAGTTCTGGCTGCTTCATTAGCCACGGTTCGAATGAAAACCTTGCCCGTTGGGGTTGCAGCTTCATCCCCTGAGTAAATATCGTCTTTCACGAGCTTTAGGTTTCTCATGGACATCGTCCACTCCGCCATGTTTTCTGTTTTGGCAAGGTATTGAAAGGCCTCTTTGAGTGGCACGTTTTCAAAAAATGCATAGACCGGTACAAACCTGGAAAAAAGCTCATCATGCGTATATGTCTCTTTGGCTTCTGCAAGTAGGAATTTCTCAAATATTTCTCCAAAGGGATAGTTTTCCACCGTAATCAGTTTCTTCTGAACACTTGATTTTTCATCTGTCTTCATAATGTCACTCCTTTCCTCTTCTTTTGTGCTTTCTTATGGATTTATTCGGGGTATCAAGCCGCTCCCTCCCAGCTCCACTACTGCTCCAACAGTCTTCTGGATTCTTGTCATCTCTAATTTGAGACACCTAAACTTGCCATTTGGACCCTAAAGCTTCTTACTCACCTCCTCCTAAAGAACGAAGAATTTTTCCACCAATCACCAATCTTACTTTCCGCTTTCAATCCACTTCCTCTATCTTCTTTCTTTGGACCGGCTCTACATTCATCTCTAATCATTCCATAGAACATCACCTTGATGGTGTTATCTATTAACTCATCGATACTCGGCTCTCCGTCAGGGTCATACCAGTGATAGGGGAAAGTGATAGCACCTGCAATACTAAAGGTAGCTATCGCGATGTTAACATCTTTCAATCTTCCAACACTTGCAATCTCCCCTAATTTATTCATGTAAACTTCAAAGATTTCTTGTCGTTGTTGATTGATAATGGCTTCATGTTTCTTGTTTAAAAAGTGCCTGTCTTCCATCAAGATCTTAGCACTTGCTTTGTCCTCTTCCAGAGAAAGGATGCTTTCTGTAAGCATCTCTCTTAGCTGCCCCACTGGGTCATCTTTCTTCCGGCTAATCTCTTTCAAATCAGAAATCAGTCGACCACTGTGGTGCAAGATGACACTAAACAGGATTTCCTCCTTATTTTTGAAATGATGATAAATAGCCGCTTTAGTAATTCCGGCCTTCTCTGCGATTTCCCGGAGAGAGGCTTTCTCATAACCCTTTCGATAAAATATATTCGTAGCGATCTGCAGAACTTGAGCCTTTCGATCTTCTGTATCCAGTCGTCTTTTCTTATTACTCAATTCGATACCCCTATTATTCTCTTGTCTATTTGTTCGGCTCCGGAATTAAACTTATTTCAGGACCTCCGGTCAGGCTTAACCACAATGATGAACTCAAATAACTTACTTACCGGTTAGTTAGTTATAAGTTAACGGCCAAGATACTACCCTCATAATTTTTTGTCAAGAAAAAAATTATGAGTCCTACAATTTTTCACCCAAACAAAAATCATTAAAGAAATCGATTGACTGCAATAGCTGGGCAACCTGGAGATGGCATATGTTGTCTTGTTACCTTATTCACGCTATTAAACCACCATCTTGAACAAATGTCTGACCCGTCACATAACAAGAGGCATCTGAGGCCAAATATACAGCCAGCCCTTTAATCTCGCTTGGTTTGGCAATCCTTCCCATGGGAACGAACCTAACCATCATTTCATTTAGTTTGGCATACTCCTCCCGGGGCACATTAACTGGCCAGGTTTCATGGCCACCCGGAACAATGGCATTAATGCGAATCCCTTCTTTGGCATAGCCCATTGCCGCGTGCTTGGTAAGGCCTATTAACCCGGCCTTTGCCGCGCCATATTGTGGCGCGGAGGCTCCACCCGCGACCATGCCCGCGACAGAACTGGTAATAATGATAGAGCCTCGTTTTTTTTGCATCATGATAGGCAATACGACTCTCATGCAGAGGAAAGCGCTGGTTAGATTAACGGCTATGGCTCTTTCCCAGTCTTGAACCGGCACCTCGTGAAGTTTACATGGAAAAGATCCGATTCCAACCGTATTGAGTAAAATATCAATGGTGTCAAATTCAGCAACAATCTGTTGTACCATACGTTCAACCTCATCAGGCTTCGTTACATCGGTCTGGACAGATATCGCTCTATGACCAAACTTTTTTATGAGTTCAACAGTTTCTCGGGCTAATTCTATATTAATATCATTTACCGCTACATCAGCGCCAAATTCAGCCATTGCTTCGCAATATGCTCGGCCAATCCCATGACCTCCTCCAGTAATCAAAGCAACTCTGCCTGAAAGATCAAACATGCCTTTGTTTTCCATTAGTCTCTCCGTAGGATAAGAAATTACATATTGCTTTGATAGTCATAGAAACCCTTTCCTGCCTTGCAACCTATCCAACCGGCGGCAACCATCTTCTTAAGCAAGATCGGTGGTGCATATTGAGGTTCCTTAAGATCGTCGTAGAGGGCTTCGGATATGAACAAAAGGGTATCTAACCCAGCAAAATCTATCATGGCGAGCGGTCCTATAGGCCAACCGAAGCCCAACGTGAATTCCGTATCGATGTCTTCCTTCTTAGCAATGCCAGATTCAATCATGCGGATAGCATTGAGTAAGAGCGGCATCAATAGGCGGTTGGCAATAAAACCTGGAGAATCTTGGATAATGAGAACTTGTTTTCCAAGGGTCTGGCTAAAGCTCTTGGCAACCTCAATGGTTTCCTCACTGGTGACAAGAGTCTTAATGATTTCCGCAATCGGCATCACCAAGGGATTCATATGTATTCCCAATACCTTATCCGGCCGACGAGTCACTTTGGCAATATCTAATACAGACAAAACTGAGGTATTAGTGCCCAAGACAATATCTTCACAGCAGATCTTATCCAATTCGGCAAATATTTTCTTCTTCACGTCCATTTTCTCTGTCGCCGCCTCAATAACGAGGTCACAATCAGAGAAGTCCTCTAAACGGGTCGTCCCGGAGATCCGAGATAAAATTGCATCTTTTTCTCGCTTTGAAAGTGCGCCCTTGCTGATACCTTCTGTTAGTCTTGAGTTGATCAAGGCCACTCCTTTCTTCAAAAACGCATCGCTTACTTCAGAGACCACCACCTGGTAACCTTTCTGGGCGCAGAGTTGAGTGAATCCGGAGCCCATTAATCCACAACCTACTACACCTACTTTCTTAATATCGATCTTGAGATTTGTATTTTCGGATCTCATTTTCATTTTACAGTCAAATACAACCTCATATGATTAATTTGTATTATGCATTAAGGGTATTTTATCTCTTCGGGAATTTAATCGGGGCATAGTTCCTATAGGAGGATCTATCACATCAAGGTCCTAAAGTTTCTTAGCATCTCTACCATGTAATACGAAGCATCCACAGGATTGATGATGTCAACAGGATACTTAGGAGTTATTGCTTTCCGAATAGCACCAACCATCGGAATCATCGAGAAACATCCAAGGATTACTGAGTTTGCTCTATCTTTTTCAATACATTCCAATATCCTACCAACACTATTTTTAACGATTTCGTCGTTTGCGCCTGAACATTCTATGTTTATTACTCCCCCAGAGACACAACGAACAGATGCTAAGTTGCTAAAAAAGCCATATTTCTTGATTAGTTTTTCTATAGGAGAAACAAGTAATTCATTTGGAAGGACTACCGAAAATCTGTCACCAATCATGCTGGCTAAGACCAGGCTTGCGTGGAGAGGACCTACAACCGAAATCCTTACCACTTCTTTCGCCTCTTCATATCCAGTATCACTTAAGCATCCAATAATTATTCCTTTACACCCTTCGGCCTCTTTTTCCTTTGCCTTTTCAATCACACCAGGTACGGCATAAGCAAAATCCGCTAAGGCTCGGGGAATTTCTTTTGCATATTTTACTCCTACAGTTTCCACATCTTTAAATTTGTCGTACAAATCCCTGGTTAACTTAAAAAAACCACTCGTCTCAGTAAAAGGGGCAATGCAGCAAATATTTTTTGAAGGCATATGATTTACCCCCCCCTCTATTCACACCTGAAGTATCAGTGATTTCTTAATGGATGATCGCAATTCTCCTGACCCATTACCGTTAAAGGATTCCCTCCTTGCCCAGAGACCTCAACGCTTTTTCCCTGAAACCATACCGGGTATGATGGGTGGTCTGATAATATAACCATGCTTAAGCTTAAGGTTTACAAATGCCTTTCCCATTTCTATTGTAACGGCCCATGGATTCAACACAGGTATGTCGTAACCTCTCTTGCCTAATTCATCCTTGACCATATCTGCGAGCCATACCAGTGACCCACATCCCATTCCTAGAACCTCAGCATCATCCTCTTTTATGGCGTCCAAACATTCTGACACAAGATCTTCTATCATCGAAGTCGGGCGCTTCCCGCTTTTTTTATACTCCATAAACACGATTTGTGCTTGATCTGGCGGCGCAGCCTTCTTCAGTGTTCTAACCGAGCCCTTGCCGTCAAAGCCATATCTTGTAATCAACTCCTGCATGTATTTTCTCATATATTCATTAGGGACGAGAATAGCGAACTTATCCCCTATCAAAGAGCATACATGCATACTCACCTTTAGTGGCGCAAGAACAGGAATATTTACCAACTCCCGTCCTTCCTCTAATCCTGTATCAGATAAGCATGCGAGACATACGGCGTCATAACCGCCTTTCTCAGCTGCTACAATTGTTTCAAGCGTATCAGGCAGAATCAGCGCCAAGTCCCGCCTCGATTCAATAACACCCCCTTTGCTCAGACCCACGATATCCACATCAGGGGGCACCACACAGCTCAGGTACTCAACTAATTCCGGTTCTAGCTTACCGGGAACTATAAATTGAATTTTCATAGCCACTCCTCATCTCTTATTAATTTTGAGGCTTCTTTCAAAATAATTAATCAAACCTTTCTGCCCTCTTTTGATTAACCTTATACAGAAGTAATTTGCCCCACTTTTCCCCTTCCTCTGTAGAAAGCCACGGGCTTTAGACCATCAATGAATGGTTGAGAAGGGGAATCCCTCCGAAGCTCATTAGGAGCGGTTGTGAGGTTCGCTTCGGAGGGCTCCACTCTTCAATGCATCTGGGGGAACCACGCACCTTAGACCGCGGGGTTCCATTACTTCCCTTTTGTAACCATACCTCCCAGATCGACATGTTCACGACCCAACCATGTCACAGGAAGCATTGCGGCTCTGCCAAGTGTAGTGTGTAGATCTACAAGGTCTCGAAACACTACATCATACTCCATGAACAGGCCCATCTCAGGCCTGAATAAAGAGAAACTGTAGGCAGAACGATACAAACGCCCCTTCCGGTCGAAGTTTTCTATATACAGAAGAATAAAAGTTTCTTTGTCGATATATATAATTCGTTTGCTGTAGACATAGTTTGGATCGAGCTGGGTTAATTTAACCACATAAAGCGGCCTTCGTTCGAACTCCACGTTGCGATACTCCTTTTCTTTTGAAGTAAAGTATGCTCCTCCATCAATTGAATAAGTGGGTACCAGATATTCCCGTTCATCCATTATTTCGTACTTATATGGATAAAGCTTTGGGGTTAACTTTTGGGAAAACCCTTGGTCGTCGTCATAAATTGCATCCTGTCCTGCTATAGAATCCTGAGTATCGGTGGAGGTCATCTTCCGTATCCGCCTCATTGAACCGAGGTACATCAACATTGAATCTAATTTGTCAGGATCCATGTATTGGAGCTTAGATGTGGCAGAACCGATCATATCTCGCGGGGCCAGGAAATTGAGGGAAACCGCAAGAGTTTCACCCTGCGTGTCAGCCCTTTTGTCATACCACCCATAGGGTTCTACTAATACCCGTGCCTGTAATCGAAGTGTGTACTTTTCGGCAATCATCAGACTATCATTTGCAAGGTTCTTAGTCATTCCCTGAAAATACCCGTACCCGTAAAATGTATCCCCCCCAAAGAAACGCTTTTCCCAATTGTAAATAACCTCTTGGGGTTTGAATTTTCCTGAAGGCTGAGGAAATGGATAACCGGCAATATAACTTCTTGGGATGAGGTAGCCCTGGTCGGTCAACTTTGCAGTCCCCTTGTTTTTCACCGTCGCTTCAGAAATGGGCAGGGCCATATAATATTGTCTTGTAGGAACAACCTTTATCTCAGGGAAACAGCCGCCGTGTGGGGGTCCACCAGCCTTAAACCAATTATTGTACAAGTCAGGAATCATCAACTCTTTAAGCCCTGGATATTTTTCTTTGTCCTTATACGAATACGTACCGGGTTTAATCTCCGGAGCAATCTTTCCCACAATATCAGGAGATCTGAACCCAACGGCCTCAGCCCAACGGTTCTTCATCTTCTCCAAATCAAATACCATTTTCGCATAGTCGCCAGGAGGAATAACTTTTTTTACATCGAAATCCTTCCAAAGTGGCCGTGGATCATCATAAAACTTTTTATATGCTTCGAGTTCTGGAAAGGTAATCTTATATTCCTTTTGGGCCAATGCTGGCGAAACAACCATAACCAGCACCATGAGGATAACCATAAAACCAGTTGAAAAAATTTTAGCCTTTCTCATATTCTTCTCCCTCCTTTTTTTCATCTGATCCCTTTTTAGACATTAGGAGTATCATCTGTCTTAACCCCACTTGTAACTGATCTTGAAATAGATCTGATCTTTGTTATCAAAGATCTGCATCCCTTGACCCTCCTTCTCTCCATGGAGGATCGTTGCTCCCAATGTGAAATGCCATTTGTTGCTATGGTCATAGACTAACTGCGGCCGAAACATGCCGGACTTGGAGTTGATATCATACATCCAGGCGATAGATGGAGTTAACTTGTTGTGAAAGTATGAAGTATTGATCATAAGAAATGTCTGATAGTTGTTTTCTTTCAGATTTTGGATTATTTCTGTCGATGGATAATCCATTATTCTTCGCCAATAGAATTCCCCCATCAGTGAGAAATAGGCCTTGGGGTTCAAGATTGGAACATTCACTTTCCAACTTATAGCTAAAGCCCCGCGAAATTCATCCGATTCTTCAAATCTTGCCGCTCCTGTAACTGGATTTGAGAAAGCAAACGTGTCTTTGAAGGCGTAAAAGGCTTCTAAGAAAACAGTTGGCGCAACGCCTCCCAGAAAAGAGGCTCTCAATGGTGGAATATCCCTGGAAGCGGTAACACCCACAAAACGGAAACGGGGGTAAAAGCCTTCCATATAGGGATGTAGAATCATCTTCCCATCAGAAGCCATACCGAACTTAGGAGGGATAGGGGCCATCCGAGTAACAGGATCATTGTCCCGGCCATAAAAGGCATTTAATGTGATTACAGCGTCCTTTATAACCCCTTTGACCCTAAAACCATATTCAGAATAACCAGGATCAAAATGATGCTTAGGCCCTTTAATATTCATAAAAGCTGAACCCAGATGAGCCTGCCCACCAGGACCCATTGGAGGGGGAGGAAGAGGGATCAAAATATTTGGAGCCCAAATGCCTGCTTCATCATTTCCTGGCCTACCCCCTTGGTTTGGAATAAAATCTGCATTGGGATTATAGATAAGTTCAAACCCCAGATCCTGCAACCAAGTTGGCTTTTGGGGCAGGTAGTACTCAGCCCTGACCAACCAGATTGGAATAATCGATGTCTCAAACTCGACATCAGCCATCCCGCGTCGCATATCCAAAGGATTAATCTGGTCCATGACACGGAATGCCATCATCTCCCCCCAGGATACTGTATGTTTGCCCACACGTAGCAGGAAGTTTTCTGGGGTCCAGGTAAAATGCGCTTCTTTTAATAGTTGCCAATATTTATCATCGACATTCAGTTTATCTTTAGATTTATAGAATAATTTGTCATGCCATGAGCTGTCATTGTGCTTCAACTGGTAGATCCAATCCACCGAAAGCATACTTGATGAGTAGAATCTCAGTCTATCAACAGGGCTATATTCGCCTTCGATAAAAAGGTTCGTCAGGGCAGAATTTAAACCGCTTTCAACATCGTAAGTATTGTGAAGGCCAAAACTTCCTCCCTGAGTGATATAGCCTGCTAAATTGGCCGGCCTTCCAAACAAATTGAAGGGTTCGCTCATACCAGGCGAATTCATTAGTGGCACTAATAAAACGCCCATAAAAATTGAAATCAATAATCTCTTCTTGCCCATAATCTTTCCCTCCTTCTCTTGAACTCATTAATGGTTTGAGAACTCAAGATGCACTTTCTTCTACCCTCACCTCCTGACGTTGCTTTTCTTCACCTCCCTTCCAGTTTCAAATAGCGTGACCGTGTTCCTGTCTAGCGGTAGGTAGGCGTTCTTCGTGCCCGCTGTTAAATTTCAATTTAGCTTCCTTCTTCAACCTTACCCTCTTAGTCCCCCATTAAGGGGGAGAGAAAATTTGCCTCTCCCCCACGGGTGAGGTTTGGGTGAGGAAAAGAAACGAGATGTCTATGAAGATTGCTGTACCATAGTTACTCCCACCTCGGTTGCGTTACCTGTTAATGCACCTTTCCTTATGAACTTGGGTTTGATGATATAAATCAATAACGGATGTAGGGTTACAGCGAGAATGGTGTTTGCCCCCATGATGATCGCAAGAAAGAAACCCACCTCAGCTTGGAATTTCATATCCGAAAAGAAGTACCAGGTGATGATCGGTAAAATGATTGTCAATCCCGAATAGAAGATCGCCTTACCACAGGTGCATACCGATTGTATGATTGTTTCTGTCCAATCACCCCCCTGGAGTGGATATTCCTCCATGCATCGGCTGTACAAGTAGATACAGAAATCATCTCCAACCCCAACTCCAACCGCAGCCACAGGAAGCGTATCGATCGAGAGCCCAATCCCCATAAATGCGCAGTAAGCAAAAGCCATGCTATTGGCAAAGATTAAGGGAAGGGTGACCATGAGACCACCAGTAATGGACATAAAAGAGATGGTAATCAAAACAAAAATACCTGCAAGGACTGTAGTGTCTATGACGGCATGTGACCGTTTCATCTCCTCATTGACCGCAATCTCCATCCCGATCCTTCCACCGGCTAACTTAAACTCCCCTTTATCTATCTTCATAGGACGATTCTTGAAAAAATCATAAGCCGCCTCCCTAATGCGGAGCATATTTTCTGAGGTATGATCAGAAAAATACAGAATAATCTGAGCCCGTTCCTTAGGCCAATCTACATATCGACCTATGGTAAGCCCCGCTTTTTGTAAAACATAACCCATGACATTGGTTAACATTTCCTCGTTGCGCGGCAATTGATACCAGAACTTGTCTCCATCGTGGAACGTTTCATTCACCATCTTCCCCAAATTGATGATGGAACTATAAGATTTATAGATATCGGGCAAGCTTTCTTGCATGTGTCTTGCGAAGGCCTCGAAGGTGTAAAGGATGGCAGGGTCATATACCGAATCTTTCTCTCCTTCATAAAACAGCATTAAATTCTCCGATGATGCATCAAAGGTTTTATTGATCACTTCCTGATCCTTGTTATAGGTGTGAAAAGGCCAGAGAATTGGAGAGCCTGGAGTAGGATCTCCAATTTTTAATTTACTCATCTGCCAGCTAAACAGAACCAATAGTCCAATGATCACCGCCGGAAACACATACCTACCGCGTGGACTAATAACAGAACGTGTCATCTTCGATATGGCCCTGGCC
>Ga0163209_1000718_pt1 | contig 14411 bp, 10 predicted proteins | sample Kivu_160m_FD_113538 | JGI IMG/M metagenome (GOLD analysis project Ga0163209, IMG submission 113538) | Freshwater microbial communities from Lake Kivu, Western Province, Rwanda to study Microbial Dark Matter (Phase II) - Kivu_160m | ecosystem: Environmental > Aquatic > Freshwater > Lake ...
TACCGGTCGTCCAGTTTTTGCCAGATGTACCAGGTTTTGATCCAATCCTTGCCATAGCCCCATTTCTTATGCATGGCTTCATTTTCGTAGCAGGTGGCCAGGTCCATTGCATTGCCCTTTGGATCAAAGGCAAACATCAGGTTGCAGTCGCGGTTGGGTTTGTCCTTCAGTTCCGGCTTGAAGAAGGCGTTAACCTTACCCTGGTACCACCCTGCATGGGCTTCCCCCCTGTCGGGTATCGGGGCGATGCCTGCAGTCCCGCCGTCATCGCCGGCTGGACCAAACATGGTATGAGCCAGCTCATGACCAAAAATCGACAGGATACCAAAACCATCCAGGCTGATGATGCCGTTTTCCTTCGGTTTGTAAATATTGACCGCCCATCCGCCGCCACCTCCTGCCGCAAGGATCAAGTACATCGGTTCAGCAGTCGGGGTTGAAGGGAGACGTTGCTCAATGAATTCCTGGGCCCTGGGTACATCCTCCTTGACCACCTTCAATAGTTCCGGTTTTTGATTGGCTGCATAATAAAACACGATATTGCTGAAATGATCTTCCAGTTCCGGATAGATCGGACCGCCACCTTCCATGGCCTGGGGCAATATCGGCCTGCCTTTTAACGGTTTCTGCTTGGCAGTCAGCCAATCCAGGCATTCAGCAACGATCAGGTCCACTGAATCCTTTTGTGAAATGGTGGCATCCCTCGGATATTTCAGTTCCTTTGGATTCCCGGTAAGGATGATCCTGCCTTTCCCGAACTCAACTCTTGTGGGAGCTACACCCGGTATGATACCGAAAGCCTTGATCAACCGATGAACCGACCAAGATGTATCAGGAGTGGTTGTACCGCTTTCGGGAGTTGCCAACTTCCGGTAATCCGATTGAATAATCAGCCCGCCTCCCTTCTTAACAAAATCCTTCAGAGCAGAAATCTCTTGTTGGGTATATTCCTGTGATTCCGGATTGAACTGCCCGGTGATCACCACGTGTAATTTCGGGTTGGGCCACCAGGCAAAAGGATAAACCTTGTTGACCGTGTCCCAGAGAACCCTGACACGGCTTTCTCCATCACGGTCAAGAACCGTATTCAGGGTGGCATGGCTGCCAAGGGAACGATACCCCAGCATGTTCAGTTGCTCTGGAACCGTCCACATCTGGTAAAAAGTGCATTCATGCGCCAAATCAACCAGCACATTGTATCCTTTGTCGTTTTTAACCGGTTGCTCGGCGAACAGCGGTAGAGTTGTCAACCGTCCTAGAGTTGTCAACTTTCTAAAAGTTGACAACTCTAAAGTGGTACCCGATGTCCACGCTTCCGTGATCTGTTCCGGCGTCAGCTTCTCTTCAGGACTGCATCCGGCCAACATGCAAACAGCAAGAATCGGCACAATTTTTTTCATGGTTCCTCCTCCAACGAAAATAGAATAAGTTCCGTATCACGCGTCACGCGTCACGTTTTCCGTCACTTGTCACTCAAAAATGGTATTACCAACTGTTCATCCAGTAGCCTGAAGCTCTTCCTGTGATACGGGCTGATTCCCCGTTCCCGTATCGCGTCACGATGCTGCCGGGTTGGGTAACCCATATTGTGATCCCAGTGATAGGCGGGATACTCCCGATGTAAGCCGAGCATGTATTCGTCGCGGTGGGTTTTGGCGAGAACCGAGGCGGCGGCGATACTCATAAACCGTCCGTCACCCTTGATCTCACATTGGTGTTTAATGCCGGGGAAGGGCTTGAAACGGTGGCCGTCGATCAGTAAAAAATCAGGTTTAATTTTTAATCCCGATATGGCCCTGTGCATGGCCAGTATGCTGGCATTGAGGATATTGATCTCATCAATCTCCCTCGCATCCGCCGATGCAACCGACCAGGCGACAGCCGACTGTTCGATTATCGAACGTAACAGATCCCGTTTCTTCCGGGTTATCTGCTTGGAGTCGTTGAGATCCGGCTGAAAGAACCCGACGGGCAGAATCACGGCTGCTGCGAAAACAGGACCGGCCAGGCAACCCCGCCCGGCCTCGTCGCACCCCGCCTCAAGCCTGCCGGCTTTCAGGAAAGGCCGCAGGGTAGATTTATTTACTCCTTTTAACATTAATCATAATTAGTGAGCATCAGCGAACCTCTTAGCCGAGCTTGCGAGGCCTATTCATAGTTCCGTATCGCTGTGATCACCGTTTCGATCGTCAGCCACACTTTTTTTGCCGTCTTTTCCCAGGTAAAACTCCGCGACCGTTCAAGACCTTTACTCACCAGGATGGCACGAAGGTTCTCATCGTGAGCCAGCCTACCCATTCCTTCAGCAATGCTGCCAACCGATCCGGGATCGGTGTACAGCACGGTATCGCCTCCTACTTCAGGCAACGAGGTGATATTTGAAGTCAGTACCGGAACTCCCGACGACATAGCCTCCACCACCGGGATTCCAAAGCCTTCGTACCAGGGAACAAAAGTCAGCGCCAGTGCTCCACCCATCACCAGGCGCAGTTCATCGGGTTCCAAACGGCCCGTATAGATAACAGACGATATTCTCTGGTCTTCCTTCTCCCGTCTCTGGTCTTCCTTCTCCCGTCTCTGGTCTTTCTTCCACATCACTTCCCCTACCACCACCATCCGGACCTCAGACCGGGTTTGTTCGATGAACCGGTAATAGGCCTTCAGCAGGTTACCGACATTCTTTCGCGGGTGGAGGGAGCCAACAAAAAGGAAGTAGGGTTTGCCACCTGCATATTTTTCCCTGACGATCCGGATTTCATCAGGTTTCAAGGGTTTGTAGGCCTGGCTGGCCCCGTTGTAGACTACCCGGATGACCGACCGTGCGACATTCCACGTCTTACTGATATCCTTTTGGCTGTGAACGGATACGGTGCATATCCGGAAAGCTTTCCTGGCATAACGCGGGAAGAAGTAATTGTAATAAATCCTTGCGGCTACGGGGACATCTTCCGGGCGATGAACGAAACTGATGTCATGGATGACCGGTACCGAGTGGACCTTGGTCCTCAGGGATAGAAAGCCGTCAGGAGAAAAGAAAACATCAGCCCTGTATTTCCTTAGTATCCGCGGAATAACCAGCTCGAACCAAAGTAACCAGAGTATCGGGTGCCGGGTGGGAAAACCGGCAACCACAGGGGTAATGTTATCGGAAAAAATAAATTCCCGGGAATAGGGACGGTCGAAGATAAAAATGAACCGGTGCTCGGGATGATCACGGGTTATCCGTTTAAGGGTTTCATACGTGAACCAGCCGATCCCCTCAAGCTTGTTCTTTAACAAAAGCCGGCAATTGACCGCGATAACCATCCAACAAAGATAAGTATTAGATGCCGGAAGAATACGGCCGGGGAGCAAAGCTGATCAGGTCGTTTATCCTGACAAACCCGGCCTCCCAGGGATTGAGGATTTTCAGGGTTATCCGGTGAGGGGTGTCAGCCAGCCCGAACTTCCAGGCCACATCCAGCCTCCGCCCCAGGTCGTCCAATGGCATCGCAAACTGAACCGGGTCCCCGCCATCAATGGTCATTTCGACATGTATGACTCCCGTATTGTCTTTATTGGTCGCCGAAATGAGGGCTTCACCGGTAAGGATAAAGCCGGTGCCTTTAAAGGAGGTTTCCCAGGTGGTTTCGAGATTGCTTCTGATTCTTTTCCTTTCAACCGGGTAATACCCCTCAAAACCCTTCTCCAGCCTGACGGGCGATGGTTTCTCATAAACCAGGCTGACGGATTCACCGTCAACGGTGCCACCGTGGCCCTCGATCATGGCCAGGGCATGCCGGTAGCTTGATTCATACACCTGGTTGAGGGAAAGGCTGGTAAAGGAAAATGGTTTGTTCTCGACCGGTTTGATCGGATTGCGCCATTGCGGAGGGATCAGGTCGTAGCCCAGCATGGTACCCAGGATCCCTCCCGCGCTGGCAGGGTTGCAATCGGAATCCTGGCCGCAGCGTGTGGCAATCTGAACCGTCCGGGTGAAATCACCCCGGCCGTAAAGCAAGCCGATGGCCACATAGGCGGCATTGACCTTGGCATCAATATCAAAGGGGTCGAATATCCCGTCCGGGCAACCGATATCAGAGGTCCAGTTCCTCTCAACTGCGAACCAGGCGGCTTTCCAATCTCCCGGGTCTTTCCGGTATGAGGATATTACATCCTGGATGCATTGATGGAAATCCGATTCCGGGGGGATGGATTTCAGGCCTTCGGTCACAATGAATTCGACGTCACGGCTGACAAATGCCAGGCTGTACATTGAAGCCATATATACCCCGCCATACCATCCGTCGCCATAGTTCATGATGTGCCCGACCCTGTCGCAGACTTCGGCGGCGGCATTCGGCATGCCGGGCGACATCAATCCGGCAAAATCAGCCTCAATCTGGAAATCAATATCTTCCGAATGGGGATTGTTCATCCAATAGCCTGATTCAGGCGGAAGCATCCCGGAAAGTATGTTGAAACGGGCTGCCTGGTTAGCGTGCCAGAGAGGATAAAGGGCATGGGCAAAGGCGCGGGCGTGACTGGCAGCCGGGGCATCGATGCCCTCCTTGTTCATCACCTCGATAAAAGTTATGTCCATATAAACATCATCATACAATCCCGGAGCATGCTCGAAATACCAGGCAATCCGGCTACTGTCCCAGAGTATCGGATGGTAATCCTGGATCATGGTTCCCTGAAAACCAAACTCCGTGGGGCCGCCGAAGGTACAGCCAATCACCTGGCCGGCCCAGCCTCCCTTGATCTTGTTCAGTAATTCGGTTTTGGACAAGACCGGGCGGCTTTCAACCTTGACGGAGGGACCTTCCGGGCCGGCGCAGGACACCAGCAAGCAGACCGCCAGCATGGGAAAAGCGATGGTTTTCATGATGGGTTGTTTAATCGGATGAAAGAAATAGGCCAATCAATTGCAATAGTTAAAATTAGTACATTTGGCCAATTGACTAAGCGCCGGTCTGCGAAGGAAAGTGAAAAACCAAACGATAGTAAAAAAGAAGTTCGTAACCAACCTGGTTCTGATCATCCTCCTTAACCTGCTGGTCAAGCCTCTCTGGATTTTCGGGATCGACAGGAATGTGCAGGTTTTGGTGGGTCCCGGCGAATTCGGATTGTATATAACCCTTTTCAACCTGTCCCTCCTGCTGAATATCATCCTTGACTTCGGGATAACCAACTTCAATAACCGTAATATATCGCAGAATCACCAGCTCCTGCAGAAGCATTTCTCAAGCATCGTCTTGCTGAAATTCATTCTCGCAGCGGCCTACGGTCTGGTCGTTTTTGCACTCGCCCTGTTCCTCGGCTATACCTCCGGAAGAGAATTGAACCTGCTGGCTTTCATGGCATTGAACCAGCTGCTGGTGTCTTTTACACTCTATCTCAGGTCGAATATAGCAGGCATGCAGATGCACACGATGAATTCGGTCATTTCGGTTCTCGACCGCGCCCTCATGATCCTGATCTGCGGCTTACTCTTGTGGGGCCGCATCAGTGGATTTCAGATCAGTATAGAATGGTTTGTTTATGCCCAGACAGCCGCCTATCTCGTCACCGCTGCCGCCTGTTTTCTGATCGTTGCCTGGAAATCCCGGTTTCCGAAATTCCGCTATGACCGGAAATTTTTCCTGGTGATCCTGAAACAGAGTGCCCCTTTCGCTTTGTTAACCCTCCTGATGTCCGTCTATACCCGTTCTGACGTCATCATTCTGGAAAAACTGATCAACCCCGACGCTGCAGGAATATACCAGAACGGATTCAGGATTTTTGACGCTGCCTATCAGTTCGCACTGCTGTTTGCTGTTTTGCTGCTCCCTATTTTCAGCAAGATGATCAAGGAAAAACAGGACATACACGAGCTGACCCTGCTTTCGTCCCTTCTTCTTTTTATCCCGATGATTGCACTGGCCGTCGGTTCACAGATTTACAGGACCGAAATCATGAGCCTGATGTATGACAACAATATCGGCGAATCTGCCGCATTCTTCGGCATCCTGATGATAGCCTTCCTGGGGATGGCCGGAACCATTATTTACGGAACACTCCTGACGGCTAACGGTAGCCTTCGGGTATTGAATATTACTTCCGCTATTGCATTGCTTATCAACTTAATGTTCAATCTGATACTGATACCAAAATATCATGCTTTCGGAGCGGCTCTGGCCTGCCTGGCAACCCAGGGTTTTGCCGGATTCTCCCAATATGTCATTTCAGCCCGGAAGTTTAATTTCGGCTTGAATTATAAACTAATTTTTAAGCTGATAATATACATTGCCATCACCATCCTGATGGGTATCGGATCCGCGCAGCTTGAAATAGCCTGGTGGATCGGATTTCTCGGTCTCCTGATGGCTGCTTTGATCCTTGCCTTCCTCCTGAACCTCATCAATGTAAGGGGACTGGTCAAGATGGTAATCAAAGCGGAGTGACCTCAAGAAAGTAACCCCGGGCGAAACCCGGGGATAGAGTAATACAACATGACAGACGTAACCATCGGAATCGACATCGGCGGCACCAACACCAAGATCGGTGTGGTTGACCGTGATGCAAGGATACTGGCTCAGAGCAAGGTATCAACCGCTATCTATAAACTACCGGAGGATTTTGTTGAAGCGGTTCACCGTGAAATCCAGGGGTTGCTCAGGGATGCGGGGCAGGTGGAAATGAAGGCCATCGGGATCGGGGCTCCCAATGGCAACTACTACAGAGGTACCATCGAGCACGCACCCAATCTCAACTGGAAAGGGATTGTGCCTTTGGCTGGGATGTTCCGGAAATATTATCCCGTGCCGGTGGTCCTGACCAATGATGCCAATGCGGCCGCATTAGGCGAAATGGTCTATGGCGGGGCAAAGGGAATGGAGAACTTCATCATCCTGACCCTGGGAACCGGCTTGGGCAGCGGCATCGTCATCAACGGCGAACTGGTTTACGGGCATACCGGTTTCGCCGGGGAGATGGGACACCTCACCATGGAACCTTTTGGGAGGGAGTGCGGATGCGGCCGCGAAGGCTGCCTCGAATCCTATGTCTCGGCAACGGGGATCGTCAAGACCGTCCTCGAATTGTTTGCCGAACGCCGTGATCCAAGCCCCCTTCGAAGTTTACCGGCTGACGAACTTACCTCCAAGGCCGTTGCCCAGGCAGCAGCCGACGGGGATCCGATAGCCCTGGAAGCTTTCGAACGCACGGCTGAAATGCTGGCCACCGCCATTAACAACGCTGCCGCCTTTTGCAGTCCTGAAGCCGTGTTCCTGTTCGGTGGACTGGCCCAGTCGGGAAACCTGCTTCTGGATCCTCTCAACCGGTACGTGGATGAGAATATCATGGGGTACTACCGCAAGTCGTTTAAAATCATTCCTTCCTGCCTGAAAGAGGCGGATGCCGCGATACTGGGCGCCAGCGGTCTTGCCTGGAAAGAGATCAGGTGACGAACCCCGGACTTCAGTCCGGGGTCTGGCAGATAATTAGTGAGTTGACAATGAAGGCGATAATCGTTCCGTTTCTTGCTTTGTCAGAGCCGCACGCAGGTATGAGCAGGATTTCAAACGCGTTGGATATGCTGGGACCCGGAAATCCGATCGACGTAATCAATTGGGCAGGTTACGATAACAGGCCGCTGGTTAAGTTCAATTTGGCTTACGGATCTTCGGAAATCTACATCAAGTATTATGTGACTGAACCTTATACCAAGGCGGAGCACACCCAATCCAATGATGAGGTGTACGAAGATTCCTGTGTGGAATTCTTTGTAGCACCGAACGCGAAGGGGCTCTATTTTAATTTCGAGTTCAATGCGATCGGTACCTGCCTGATGGCAGTGGGCCCCGACAGGAACAACCGGCAGAGAATGGACCCAAAAGTCATCGCCGGGATTCAGCGCCTCGCTTCCCTCGGAGACCAACCCTTCGCGGAGCAAAAAGAGGGATTGTCCTGGGAGCTCACCGTTGCCATTCCGCTTAAAGTCTTTATCGGAATGGATATCAAGGATCTGAATGGAAAGACCTTCAGGGCTAACTTTTATAAATGCGGCGACAAGCTGGCGATGCCGCACTACCTTTCGTGGAACCCGATCGGTACCGAAAAACCCGATTTCCACCGGCCGGAGTATTTTGGCACTATCAAGTTTGAATAAACAATATGAGCACTAAGCATAATTGTATTATCGGTCAGAGCGGCGGCCCAACCTCAGTCATTAATTCGAGCCTGGCCGGGGTGGTCAAAGCGGCCATGAAATCGGACAAGATCGGTGAGGTATATGGTACGAATTTCGGAATCGAGGGATTCATGAATGAGTGGCTGATCGATCTGGGCAGGCAGCCGGAAAACATCCTCAAGGGATTGCGCAAGACACCGGGATCCGCCCTGGGTTCATCGCGCCACAAGCTGAAAGAGGAGGATTTCCCCCGGATCCTGGAGGTACTGAAGAAGAACAGTATCCGTTATTTCTTCCTGATAGGCGGTAATGACAGCATGGATACCATCAACCGGGTGGAGTCATACTGCCAAGCGCAGGGCTATGAGCTGACCGGAATAGGCATCCCGAAAACGGTGGATAATGACCTGTACGGGACCGATCATACTCCCGGCTTCCCTTCGGCTGCCCGGAGCAATGTATTGAACGTTATGCAGGCCGGCGTGCTGGCCCGCGACATGAAGAAGGTGGATCAGTTTGTCGTTTACCAGACCATCGGGAGGGATGCCGGCTGGCTCGGTGCAGCAACGGCTTTGGGCAAGCGGAAAGAGGAAGATGCCCCCCACCTGATCTATTGTCCCGAATTTACCTTCGATCGCGGACAATTCCTGGCGGATGTGGAAAAGGTGTACAAAAAATACGGGTGGGTATCCATTGTTTGCGGCGAAGGGTTGAAGTATGCCGACGGGACACCGGTAAGCGCATCGCTGACCCGTGATAAGTTCAATAACACCGAATTCGGTGCAATGGGTGGCGCCAGCGTGGGTCTTAACCTGCACCGGATGATCACCCGGGAATTCGGCTTCCGGGGCGAGTTCCAGATCACGGAATCCCTGATCATGTCTGACTTAGTCAATGCTGTCAAGCTTGACCTGGATGAAGCCTATCATGTCGGGAAGGAAGCGGTCAGGCTGGCCGGGAAGGGTGAATCCGGATACATGGTTTCCCTTGAGCGTGTCGGCAACCATCCTTATGAATGCCGTTTTGGCAAAACCCTCCTGAAAGATGTGGCGGTCAAGGCCAGGCCCATGCCGAAAGAGTACTTCAACCCGGAAGGTAATTTTGTGAGCCCCGCCTTTTTGGATTATATTCGCCCCCTGATTGGAGAATTACCTGAATTTGTCCAATTATGGTAGATGCGCATGATTATGCGCATGTACAATATATTAAATGCAGAAATTCAATAAAGTAGTTGTTTCCGTCCACGCCCATCCGGACGATACCGAGGCTTGGAATGCCGGTACCCTTAAAAGGCTGAGCGACAAGGGATATCATATAGTTATTGTGACCATGACTGCGGGTGGAATGGGCGGTATTGGTTCCAATGAAGATAAAACCATCACAATCAGGCACAAGGAAGCACGGAAAGCCGCGGAAGTGATCGGGGCTGACTACATCTGCCTGGGAGGGAGGGATGGTTATCTTTTTGACAATGAAGAGCTAAGACTTGATGTTACACGGATTGTCAGGGATTTTAAAGCAGGAATCGTGATGACCCATTTGCCGATGGATTACCATGTCGATCACCGGGCTACCTGCAATATCGTGGAAGCGGCCACCATGGTAGCCTCCCTGCCCAATGTTCCGGTTCAGGAACCTCCGCTCGAAATCACGCCATTATTGTATCATACGGCTCCTCTCACATTGATGGATCCGATAGGCGCACCCATTGTACCGCCCCATTTTTATGTGGACGTCACATCTGTCATGGATACCAAGCGCGCAATGCTTCAGCACCACGCCTCCCAGAAAGAACTGATGAAAGTGATGCATAAGATGGATGATTTCTTTGATCACGTGTACCAGGGGAACAAAGATTACGGTGCCCTGGTTGGCGTGGACTATGCCGAAGTTTTCTGGCAGCACCTCGGTGGAGGATTCCAGAAGGATTCGGTCATACAGGAAGAATTAAAGGAATATATCAGATATAATAAATAAGATTTTGGATTTTAGATGTTGGACTTTCACTCATCACTTTAAACACAGGTATGAATCTGACAGATAAAAAATACTCCAGCTTCGCCCTGGTCCGCGAAATGATGGAAACCACCGAAGTGGCCCGCAAGTTCGATCCCGGAGTGGCAACCGAATTTGCCGAAAAAGCCCTGACCCGGAAAGGATTGTTCCTGACAGGCGAAGGCAGCAGCCGGATTTTTCCTGCCAAGCGGGCCATGTACGACAATCTCCGGTGGGGAGCCAGATTTCCGATCTTTACCGATGGCTCCACCCAGGCGCTCGAGTACAACCTTAAAGAGCTCGCCGTGTTCGGAGCCTCCAACTCGGGCCAGACCAAGGAAATTATCCGCTTGTTCCTGAAGCTTAAGGAAGAAGGCCATGATATGCTGTTCGGGCTCACGGCGAACCATTCGACAAAACTGGCCGGGCTGGCCGGTTCGACGCATGTTTTGAACTGCGGGACCGAGGATGCAGTGGCCGCCACAAAATCGGTGATCGAACAGGGACTGTTCTATGATGCCCTGCTCCGGATGATGTATGGAAGATGCACATGCGGATTTGATGAATTGCCCGGCCACATTGCCACAGCCCTTACCCTCGACATTGATCCGGAGATGGTCAGCGCGGCCCGGAAGGCCGAGGTCATCTATTTTGCCGGCCGGAACAACGGGGTCGTCGAAGAGCTGACCCTTAAAACCAACGAGATCACCCGGAAAAGATCCGATTTTCTGGAAGGCACTTACGCCCTGCACGGGATCGAGGAAATCATGGACAAGGATGATGTGGTTTTCATCGTGGAACCTTTTGCCGAAGAGGAGGACAAGTACGTCGAACGGCTGGTCAAAGGTGTCGGGATGAAAGTTTTTGCCATTTCGGCACGCCAGACCGTTTTCCCGACCGTCAGGATCCCCGATGCCGGGAACATGGCTGCCTATGTTGAACTGGCGGCCGGATGGAACCTGCTTGTTGAAATCGGCATGGCTCTCGGAATCAACCTGGATAAACCGGTCAGGGCCAGAAAAATAGGCAATGAGTTTACGCTATAGGATCACAGGTATTAAACAAATCTGATCAATCATGGAAAAAGTTGCCCTGGGAATCGATATCGGAGGCACCAACACCGACCTTGCCTTGGTGGACCAGAGTGGAAACTTCCTGGCCGAGGACCGGCTCCCCACCGTTAATTTTTCGGAGCCGGAAGTATTCGTGGCAGCCCTGATGGAAAAAGCGAAACTGCTCCATAATAGGATTAGCGACCCGGTAAAAGTCATCGGGATCGGGATCGGAGCTCCCATGGGAAACATCAATAAAGGTACCATTGAATACCCTGCCGATCTTCCCTGGAAGGGCATCATTCCCTTGGCTGACCTGATCCGGGAGCACACCGACCTTCCCGTTCTGGTGACCAATGATGCCAATGCCGCTGCCGTCGGCGAGATGATATACGGGGCTGCGAAAGGCATGAAGAACTTCGTTGTGATCACGCTGGGTACGGGAGTCGGAAGCGGCATCGTGATCGATGGCAATCTGGTTTACGGACAAGATGGCTTTGCCGGCGAGGTGGGACATACCATCGTACGTCCCGGACGTACCAACCGGGAATGTGGATGCGGCAGGGTAGGCTGCCTGGAAACCTATGTATCGGCAACCGGTCTGGTCAGAACCCTGATCAAGATTATGGCGGATTCCATCGAGCCCTCGGAACTCAGGAATGTCAGCTTCAACAGTATGACCAGTCTCCAGATCGCTGAAGCCGCGGAAAAAGGGGATGTCCTGGCAAAAAGGGCTTTCGAGCATACGGGTGAAATTCTGGGTCTTAAGCTGGCCGACCTGGTGGCCCATACCAACCCGGAAGCCATTTTCCTGTTCGGTGGCCTGACCCTGGCCAAGAACCTGATCATGGAACCGACCCTCAGGGCATTCGAAGAAAACCTCCTGTTTATTTATAAAGGGAAGGTTAAGCTCCTGCCTTCCGGACTGAACTCTAAAAACTCCGCCGTTCTCGGCGCCAGCGCTTTGGCCTGGGACCTGTTCAAGAAAGAACGGAAATAGTCACGCTTCCCGGTCCGGTTTTTGCTGTTCGCTCTATCTATGAATGAAAAGGAAATCCACGGCACAACCCGCCGGATACATGACCTTTTGTCAGCCAAACGGCTGAAGGAAGCAATGTCAGAGCTCCGCCCGATAGTGGAACAGGCGGGCATGCCTGCAGGGGTAGAGGAACTGGACCAGATCGACACTACCTACCGGTACATGCTGGATTATACCCTGCAGGGAATCAAGGATCCTGAACGTCAGAAGGTTTACAGGAAAATTGTGGCTGATCTTTACGAGCTGGCCGACCGCACCTCTTCCGCGCTGTTGACACGCACCTCGACCGGGTATGTATATGTCAGGAAACGGATCTTCCGGGATGACCCCGGCCTTGAAACATTCATCCAGAATTACCTCGACGATCCCGATATCCTCAACCCCAGCCAAACCGAATACATGCGCGACCTCTCCCGTCTATTCCATATAATCTGGCTGAGCGATGAATATAATGAACGGGAAGTCAAGCTCGTCGAGTTGACCCGTGACTCGAAAGCCCTGTCGGTACCTGAGAAAGCCCTGATCGTGACGGCTTTGAATTTCAGCCTGTCCCGGTATTTCGACAAGCGCAAGTTTGAACTCCTGTTCAGCTTCTTCGACCAGGAGGACGAGGAAATCCGCCAACGGGCCCTGATCGGCCTGCTGCTGGCTTTTTACCGTTACGACCAGCGCCTGATATGGTACCCGGCCATCCGGGGACACCTGTTGGTTATGGACGAGAATCCGCGGTTCAAGCTCCTGGTGAAGGAAGTGATCATGCAATTGATCCGGAGCCGGGATACCGATAATCTCAGCCGCAGGATGCAGGAAGAGATCCTCCCGGAAATGATCCGCCTGACCCCTCAGATCCGGAACAAGCTCGATCTCGATAAACTCTTGGGCGATAGCCTCAAGGACGACCAGAATCCCGAATGGCAGGAGATCTTTGAAGATACGCCCGGTCTAAAGGATAAGATGGAGGAGCTGACCGAGATGCAGATGAGCGGCGATGATGTGTTCATCGGGACATTCCAGAACCTGAAGGGATTCCCGTTCTTCCGCCACCTGATCAACTGGTTCTTCCCGTTTACGCTCGAACACCCGGAAATCAAATCCCTGGAGGATACCGGTGATCTTGCCTGGATGAAAGGGTTCCTGGAGTCAGTGGGGAACAGCTTCTTTCTCTGTAATTCCGACAAGTACAGCATCTGCTTCGGCATCCGGAGCATGCCGGCCGATATGCAGAAATTCCTGTCGGATGGACTGAAAGCTGAAGCCGACCAATTGAAGGAAATGCTCGAGGACGACCAGCTGATCGATCCGCTTCAGCAATCGAGAAAAGTCATACGGCAATACATACAGGATCTCTACCGCTTCTTCCGGCTCCATCCCGACCGGCAGGGATTTGACGATTTTTTCGGATGGAAGCTGGATTTTTACCGGAAAGATTTCTACCGCGACCTGTTCACGGGGGACGCTCCGTCGCTATACGCCATAGCCGGATTTTACCTGCAGAAGAAAAACTACCGGGAGGCTGCAGAAGCTTTCGGGGTGCTGGAACAGTCGGGCGATCTCAGTGCCGAGGTCCTGCAAAAATCCGGATATGCCTGGCAAAAGACCGGCAATTATCAGAAAGCACTCGATTATTACCTTAAAGCCGACCTCCTGCTCCCGGAAAACATCTGGAACCTGAAAAAAATAGGGCTTTGTTACCGTTATCTGAAGCAACCCGACAAGGCACTGGAATTTTATCGCCAGGCTGAATTGTACGATCCGGAGGATCTCAACACGGAAGTGTCCATCGGGCATTGCTTGCTGGATCTTCAAAACTACGACGAAGCGCTGAAATCCTATTTCAAGGTTGAGTACCTCTCTCCCGATAACACCAAAGTCTGGCGTCCCATAGCCTGGTGCTCCTTCGTTCTGGGTAAATTTGACCAGGCCAGGAAATACTACGAAAAACTCCTGGAACGGGAACCTAGCCATTACGACCTGATCAGTCTGGGAAACCTCGAATGGTGCCGTGGGAACCGCTCAGAAGCCCTGGAATATTACCGCAAAAGCCTGACCGGCAAAGCTATTGATTTTGACGGTTTCCTTACCCTTTTCGAACCGGAACGGGAACAACTGGTCAGGCACGGTGTTGATCCGGATGATATTCCCATCCTTCTGGATCAGCTCAGGTACCTGA
>Ga0163209_1000721_pt1 | contig 14396 bp, 12 predicted proteins | sample Kivu_160m_FD_113538 | JGI IMG/M metagenome (GOLD analysis project Ga0163209, IMG submission 113538) | Freshwater microbial communities from Lake Kivu, Western Province, Rwanda to study Microbial Dark Matter (Phase II) - Kivu_160m | ecosystem: Environmental > Aquatic > Freshwater > Lake ...
CATTCATTCCGCGCCTTGCTGCATCTCTCCCCACGAGAATACCGCAGATAACCGCTATTACCAAACCAAGGACAATCACTATTAGTGGCAAAAAAAATAGGAAAGTGTTGAGGGCTTCCAAATCCCCACCATGTCTTGGTGGACCAGTCATACTAAGTACCTCCGTTTTTATAGACGTTAAGCGCTTGAATTCGGATGCGCATGAGTCAAATTTTAGAATTCGTGCTTCGTACGACTTTGTACGTCATGAGTGGTGCAGCCTCCATTTTTTCTTACGTTTTGCTGCCCAATCCTTGAGTTCACCCCCGAACACGGCCTTTGGGTGCAAGTGGTTATCCGTAAGCTCTTGCCATAGTGAAGCACGAAAATCGGAAATCTCATCAGATATGATTCCGTAGTAGGTATTGTGGGGAAGACTAATCCCCTTTTTGGGTGAGAGCTTAGAAAACCCGAGGCCCGTCATTAGTTCGTTTAATCTTCTATAGCTGGGCCTTGCCTTGTAATCCAGATCGAGCGTAACGATTACTTTTCTTCGTTCTTCTCTTTTCATTTTAAATTTCTCCTTATGCCTAACGATAGAAATAAGGTGCGGGGGCATCTACCTCCGCAAATAGCGACGGGCTATCACCCGTCGCCTTGATTGCTTTGTTCGGGCTTCCTATTTCTTTAACAGCATGAGATCAAAGAGATCGGCACCAGCAGCTGCCTTTACCACTGTGCGTTTTTCGACCATTTCCGAAAGAACATCCTTCAGTCGGTGAATCGTGATCCCGGCTTGTTTCAATAAGCCGAGTTCTTCTTCGTGCTTGACGATCCCCACCACAAGCTCCTTTGTCCAAGAACCAGGACATAGTGAATTCTTCAACTCCACCTTGCGCGGGTGGTTGAACTTGGCCTGCACCCATTCATGCACGCCTTGGGTCAGTTCTGTCACGTCTCTTTTCTTTGCGTTGTGAGGGCCGATGCCCGTCTCCTTGCGGACGGCCGCAGGAACCTTTGTGATGTAAGAGATGGGATTGATGGAAAGCTGCACCTCGATGTGCCTGCATTCGTGCTTTCCATCGGAGAGTGGCCGGATCGCCAGAATGTCGATCTCATCCACTCCGACTTTGACCCCCCGGATGGTGAAGTAACCATTCCGATTCAGCCACTCCTCTACAACCTCTTCACCGAGTAGAGACATGCTTCACCTTCTTCATGGTGCCCGAACTCTTAATTATGCAGAAAAAATTCTGTATAGCACCAATTATGGTCGATTTTTACAGAATTCTATCAAAAAAACTGCTATCTAGCAATCTCAAGCATCTAAGGGGCTTTTCACACTTACCCCTGGCCTATTCAAGACATGGGTATAGATCATTGTCGTTGAGACATCGTTATGCCCCAGGAGCTCCTGCACGGTCCTGATATCGTAGTTGGCCTCCAACAGGTGTGTCGCAAACGAATGGCGAAAGGTATGGACATTGACCGGTTTGGTTATGCCAACTAAGCGTACAGCGGCCTTAACGGCTTTCTGGAGACTGTTTTCATGGAGATGGTGCCGTCTAACTTCACCCGTTCGGGGATCTTTGGACAGCCCTTTTGCAGGAAATACATATTGCCACCCCCATTCAAGGCTGGCATTCGAATATTTTCGCCCCAGGGCATAAGGCAGATAGACACGGCCATATCCCTTGGCCAAATCGTTTTGATGCACCAGCTTCACCCGTTCCAAATGTTCCCTCAGTGATTGTCTTAGACTGCCTGGAAGGACGGTAATCCGATCCTTCATCCCTTTTGCGTCACGAACCACGACCTGATTATTCTCAAAGTCGATATCTTTTACACGCAACCTCAGGCATTCCATTAGCCTTAAGCCACTTCCATAAATAAGCCTCACCATCAATTGATGGTCAGCTGGGATTGCGGCAATTACCTTCATGGTTTCATCTTTGGTCATAACCGTCGGTAATCGTTTGGGTTTCTTGGCTCTAATCGCTTCAATAGAATTGTCCAGCTCCTTTTTGAGGACCTCTTTGTAGAGGAATAGCAAGGCGTTAAATGCCTGGTTTTGGGTTGAAGCCGATACCTTTAAATCTACTGCCAGATGGGAGAGAAATGCCTCGATTTCCGGATTTGCTATCTCTTTCGGATCGCGTTTATTGTGGAAAAGAATGTATCTCATTATCCAGGATAGATAACTTTTTTCTGTCCGGATGGAATAATGCTTTAGCCGGATGAGATCCCGGACCCGGTCGAAAAGGAGGTCATTTCCACCGCTGCTAAAACTGTTTTCCCACTCCTGCCCCTCTCCTGCTTTATTTTCATTGGTCTGCAAGGGTGCCTTGCGCGAGGTTCTAAGTTCCTTTAATTTCTCTCCTTGATTCTGGGATACCAACGTTTGCAAGGATGGGTCGATATCGAGTTCTTCCCTGGCAAAGGCGGATAAAATTTCCATTAGGACCTGTTTGGAGTACGGAAAACTCCAGTATTTTTCCTCTGGATGCCACCGGTGGGCCTTGACCCGCTTGATCCTGGTGATATACTCGGGATCGTAGGAAAATGCCACTCTAATTCTTCCCGGAATATCTGAACTAATCTTTATCATGGTAATGACTTGTTATCAGAGTGCTTAGGGACTTTGTTCAAAACTGTGAATTTTTCTAAATACATTTTTCCTTATCTATCGCCATAGCAATGGCTGAGGTGCCCATCCTACACCGGACCCCCCACTTTTGAAAATCACAAAGAGGATGAAAAGAAGAACTACTCAATCCTGATCTGGTAATGGAACAGTTCTTTCAGGAATTGGTTTTTTTTCGATTCGTCTGCGAGGATATCTATCAGGTTAAAATGAAGGTCGACCTCTCGCTCTGTTTTCAATTGGGAGATCACAGCATCCGTGAAACAGCTTGCAAGGTATATGGTACTGCAATGGGCATTTTCCGCCTTCGCTTTGGCAAATGACTTCTTGGCCTCCCCTAAGCGCGTCTGAGCACCTGCCTTATCCATGCTCCCTTTGATTTCAATAGCAACCCGAAGCCTGCCCTTTGGATCCCTGATTGCAACATCGGGCTCTGAGGAGAATATAATGCGCCAATTATTAGTCAGGGCCAGATGAATTTGCTTCCGCTTTTTTCCTGAGACAGCCACTTGTTTCTTTTCTGTTGACGAAATGAATCCTTCTGCCTGAGCATGGTCATGGATGATGCCCACGACAACCTTGGCCGCGCCCTGTCCAATCATGTTCACCCATGTACCTTGAATCTCTGTGCCCATCTCGCTGAGAACTGCATCTTGCGCAAGGGATAAGGAAAACCCCTTCGCATCCACGACCACACTCGAGATAACCTGGTTGAGTATGCGAACGGTAACCCGGTACCTTTCACTGTTATCGCCTTTTCGGGACTTGGAAATCTGGCCAGAAAGAATTTGACTCAATCCCTTTTGAGATAATGCTGCCAGATTCCGGTAATATTCAAAGAGATCAGGGTTCTGTTCAATGACGACTGGATGGCAGAAAACATGGGCAGGGTCAATTGAGGCTTTCTTGACGATCGAAAAAGCTTCATCCAGAATTCCGAGTTCTGGAAGGTCCCATGTCAACTTATCTGTGGGTAACTGTTTTATTCGCTCAAAAAGGTTAGGAATATTCTTTTTCTGCAGGACCGAATAAAAGAACCTTGCTCTTGCCACATATGATTTTAGAAGAGCATTGGGGAGTGAAGAGCTCTGAGCTTTTTTCTTTTTCGTCTGGTTCAATCAGGTTTTCTCCAGAAAACGATGCTTTCCCTTACTGGAATTCGTCCATAACGACCCATCTGTTGAGAACTGTTCCCTTTGTAGCGTGTGACCCATATGCTCTCCGTCTTGAGACCATGATTCTCCGCTAACTCCGAAAGGATGAGGTCGGTTGGAACAAGCTCTCCCTCAAAGCGGGCGTTTGCCACGACCAGAGCAATAAGGCCGCCCGGTCTTAAATAACTTACTAACTGCTTAATGACCAGGTTCATGTCTTCAAAGTAACCTCTGATCATGACCGGGATGCGATCATTGTTTAAGTCTTTCATGTCCAGGTTTTCCAGGATTTCATCCAATGCAGGCAGACATATGTCTTTCCCTGCATGCTCGCGTGATTCTATATGGGACCTCAATAGGCTATGTCTGATATTCCTTAGGTCCGAAAACTCGTCGACAAAGAGAGTGCATAACTCAAGAGAATAGGTTCGGGAATAATCATACCGGTTCAAATAGGGTGGCGACGTAATGACAGCTCCAATTTTTCCCCAATATTTCTTCGGGAGGTCTGGTTCTCTCGCATCACCTTGCAAAATTTCAACTTTTGCTTTACCAGCTTTAAATAGAAGCTGTTGTTGCCGGTAAAGATCATCGAGCATTTCGGATAACTGATCCCTCAAGGTCTTCTTGACAGGTGGAATATTCCTATCCACCAATCTTAAGAATTGGCCGTCTTTCGAAGTATAGCTGACCTGTTCCAGGATGCTGATTAGTCCTAACATTAAGAAATCTTGTACGGGTTTGTCGAATTCTGAGATGCATTCTTTGTAAAATAAGATCTCATCCTGAACCTTCTTCGGAAAAGCTTTATCAATAATCGCAACTTTAGGGAAGGATAGGGTTGGTTGTCTGTATTTCCTATCAAGAAGCGTTTCAATGGCATTGTGAAGTAATTCAAGGTCAGGCCAATCCTGAAGTTTTACCTTTGCAACAAAAACGGCAACGGGAAGAATGTCCAATCCGACAGCCTTGCAACCAGACTCTTTGCAGGCAAGCAAAGTTGTTCCGCACCCAGCAAATGGGTCGAGAATGATTTCATCCCGAGACATCTTCCAGTCGACAAGAATTCTAAAAACAAGTTCCCTTGAAAAACCCTCTTTATACTTGAACCAATTGTACACCGGCAATTTCTTATTAGGAACGTAAGTCACCAGCCGACGGTAATCAGGCTTCTCTTTAAAGAAGTGCCTATATTTTGTGTCCAACATCTGCCTCTGCTCAACCGATGATGAGGTTCCTTCCTCAAAAGCCTGATGAGAAGCGTAGCGCATCGGGCTGCCTATTTGAGACTGATGAAAAGATGCTTGCTGAAGTTCTAATTTCTGCATATCATGCCGCTCTTTCATTTTCTATCCGGTGTAATGTTGCAATGACTTTGCCTAATACCTTGAAATCGCTTCCTTCTCTAACCCTTATAGATTGCATCATATCATTTTCTGGCTTCAAAAGGATAAGTTTCTTCTTGCGATAAAACCTTTTTACTGTGGCTTCATCGCCCAGCAAAGCGATAATGATGTCTCCGTGATCTGCAGAGGATTGTTGTTGGGCAATGGCAACATCTCCATCGTAGATGCCAGCTTTTATCATACTGTCGCCATGCACGTGAAGCGCAAAGAGTCTTGTGGTACGGCCAACGAGCGAGCGATCTACGGAAATTGTGCCTTCAAAATTTTCTTCAGCCAAAACAGGCTGTCCTGCAGTAACACGGCCAATCAATGGGACGGAAACGATGGAATATTGAGGGGTTTCATCCCAGCTCTTGTTAGAAGCAATAAGCTCTAACCCTCTCCACTGATTTGGGTTCCGGCGGATTTGACCTTTCTTCTCGAGGGCTTTTATGTGGTCTTGCACGGCATTAGGGGATTTAAAAGAAAATTGTCCTTGAATTTCAGAAATGGTGGGAGGAAAGCCCGAATATTGAATATGGGTTTTGATAAAACTCAGGATCTCCGCTTGGCGTTTTGTTAAAATAGATTCTTTGACCGCCATGCTCACCCACGAAAAAACGAAGTTAACTTCCTTATACTGTAATTTTGTACAGGTGTCAAGAAAAAAATGGAGTTGTGAATCTTTTCTCCTTGAAATCTTGTCTCATTCGCAATAATATCAATAAATATTTTCATGAGAGGAGGAGGTTTTGATGAAACTGGAGAGGTTTGAGGGTTGTTGGACGGCAATGATCACACCTTTTAATCGAAAGGGAGAGGTTGATTTTGAGGGCCTGGAGAAGAACGTCCAGTTCCAAACAGAGAATAGAGCAAACCTCGTCCCCACAGGAACAACGGGCGAATCTCCAACCTTGGACTGGAGAGAGCATGACCGGGTGATTACGAAGACGGTTAAGTTAGCAAAAGGTAAAGTTTTTGTCATTGCAGGCACAGGTTCTAACTCTACCAGTGAGGCGATGAGAGGATCAAAGCATGCTGTCGAAGTGGGTGCCCAGGGACTGCTGCTTGTAGATTGTTATTATAACGGACCCTCCTCCCTGGAACTGAGGACACAATATTATGAAGTGATTGCCAAGGCATTCCGTAAAGCCTTCATTGTGCCTTACGTCATCCCAGGAAGGACAGGGACGAAATTGGAGGTGGAGGATTTGGCTATTCTTCACCGAAAGTTTAAGAATGTGAGATCTGTCAAAGAGGCAACTGCGGATCTCGGCCGGATGGCCAAGACGAGAACCCTATGTGGAGAGGATTTCGATATTCTCTCGGGAGACGACGATAAGACCTACGAGATGATGACCCTAAATGACATCCGTGCAGCTGGGGTGGTCTCCGTGATGTCGAATATCGTTCCGGGACCGATTAATGAAATGGTAAGGTCGGTCCTGAAGGGAGAAATGGAGACAGCCAATCGACTCAAAGCGGTTCTTGATCCTCTCTTTAAAGTGGTGACGGTCAATACCGTCGAATCCTACGAAGGATTTAATGTTCCTTGTAAGTTCAGAAACCCGTTAGCGATCAAGACCATGATGAAAGGCCTTGGATTGCCCTCCGGGCCATGCCGTCCGCCCCTCGGGAAGATGACACCCAAGGGGGCGGAGGTCGTTCGAAATGCCCTGAAAGAAGTTTATCAAAAAGATAAAGAGGTGTTCACTCCCCTTCAGGATTTTTATAGGATCAATGTCGAAGAGCGGCTCTCCAACGACCGTTATTGGAAATAATCGATTGATGTAATTAGGTAAAAGTGTGAAGGGCCTGCCCTTGCAAGAAAGGACAGGCCCTTTTTATTACCAGTTGGGGATGAAGAAAAGGAACGCTAAGGAAGTGATGATGAAATAAACAAAAAAGACCATGAGGAGCCAGCCCATGATATCTCTGAAGTGCAATTTAGCCACGGCCAGCATGGCGATCGCCCAGAAGGGCTGGATCATATCGGTCATCATATCCGACCAGGCAAACGTGATGACTGTTGTTCCCATGCCAACGCCCAATTGTTTGGCCGCCGGAATAATATAGGGTGCTTCTACAGCAAACTGACCACCGCCTGAAGGGATGAGGTAGTTGAGAAACCCTCCATACCAGTAGAGAGCGAGGGGAAAAGTTTGAGTCGTAGAGATTGCCACAAAGGCATTGGTAAAAACGGTTGAGAGCATGGTGTATTTGAAGAGACCGAGGATTCCTGCATAAAATGGAAACTGGATCACAATTCCCCAGACAGCCTTTCCTGCATCCTCTGCCGCTTTCAAGAGTGACCAGGGTCTCCAGTGAAAAAGGACACCCAGCATCAACATGGCGAAATTGACGACATCGAGTGTAAGGGCTAAGCCCTTATTGGCGAAGTACCAGATTAGCCAAACAAGTCCTCCTATGAAGAGGAGGATATTGAACCCTGGCCACCAATTCATCCAGTCTGAAGGACTTTCGAATTTTTTGGGCGTGGGAGGAGATTCGTAAAGTTTCAGTTGATCCATCAATTGAGGTGACACGGTGAAGGCCTTTTCTGGTCTTGGATGCATCAATGCCATCATGATCGTGACCACCACAACAATGACGATCGTTAGGGTAAGGTTAAAGGGAGAAAAGATCGTCTGGGATACGGGAATGACCCCATCCAACAATTTCGCCTTGATGACGAAGTTATCTGGCGTAGCTACCAAGAGGGGTGATGATCCTGAAAGGCCGGAGTGCCAGGTGCAGCCGAGTCCTAAATAGGCGGCGGCAATGAGGAGACGATAATCGACTTTTGGATTTCTCCTAACGATGAAGAGCGCTAACATGGCACTGGCGATCAAACTGGTTCCCCAATTGAACCACGCTATAATCATTGAAAAGAGGGACATGACGACAATTGCCTGCCAGGGTTTTTCGGGATTAGACCAACCCGAGATCCAATTCATCAGTTTTCGAACAGGAGGGGAGCAAGCTAGTATGTAACCAGTCATCATGATGAGACACATTTGCATGGCAAAGGCGATGAGTTCCCAGAACCCTTTTCCCCATGCCTGAATCGATAGGTAGGCTCTAGAACTCAAACCAATTTCTGGCTTGAATCCCCAGATGAGGGCTAAGATATAAGCGATGATGCTTAACCCAATGACGATGACTAAGGCATCGGGGATCCAGCGCTCTGTCCAGCGTGTAAGGGCATCACCCCAATCCTTTAGAAATTCAAAGGTTCCGCGGATTTCTTCTTTCTTTTTCTCAATCATAATCGGTCCCTCCTTCTTAAAATTGTTTAGGAAAAAAGGCTAAAACACCAATGAACTTGAAATTGATTGAAGGCCTCGGACAATTCACCTCCTTTCTAAGGAAGATGAGATTTTTTAGGAAAGGTTGAACCCGTTGTTAAGAAGTAATCTCTACCCACCTCTTCCATATCTAAAAATGGCTATTTTGTCAATAAAAATCTCAGGATAGAAAGTGTCCAAGGGGTTTTTCTCATTGACTTTTTCTGTAATTATGTTAACATCAAAAATCAATAATCCCCCCAAACCCCCTTTAATAAAGGGGGGGATAAGGGGGGATTTTGATGAGGTTTTTAATTGATCCGGTCCTTTCTGGCCATAGAGCTTCCGAAACCAATCCTCAGAAAGATCGAGGAGGTCCAGGGAGACTTAAAATCAACACATGCAGATGTGCGGTGGGTCAATGCAGAAAAAATCCACCTCACTCTAAAATTTTTTGGAAATATTGAGGAGTCGAAGATCGAACCCATTGTCAAGTCGATTGAGGGGCCGATCCAGACCACTCCACCCTTTTCTCTCAAGGTGAAAGGGGTGGGGGCCTTCCCTCATTTGAAAAACCCGAGGGTGATTTGGATGGGATTGACGAACGGAAAGGAGAACATCATTTCCTTGCAGCAACGGTTAGAGGTCCTATTGGAGAAGATTGGGTTTCAGACCGAAGATCGCCCCTTTCACCCTCACTTGACCCTGGGAAGGGTGAAGTCGAGCCGAGGGAGGGAAGAACTGGTTGGGAGGATGGAGAAATATAGGGAGGGGGAGTTTGGAGATTTTCAGGTTGAAACGGTCATCCTTTTTAAGAGCGATTTGAGGCCTTCGGGTCCAATTTACACACCCTTAAAGGAGTTACGATTGGGAAGCAAATAAGATAGGGAGATTGGGAGAGGGGGAGATATGGAGAAGATAACTTCACCCGATCGCCCCATCACCAAGTCAACCTCGGCTCTGCTGAGGATTGGAGGGGATGATGAAAACAGATTCGAGTAAAGAAAAGGCATTGGATTTAGCGATCACCCATATCGAAAGGCAATATGGGAAAGGTGCAATCATGAGATTGGGTGCGGATAAAATGCCCGGAGAAATTCCCACCATCTCCACTGGATCCCTCTCCTTAGATCTTGCCCTTGGTGTGGGGGGATTGCCGAAGGGACGGGTGGTTGAGATTTATGGACCTGAGGCCTCAGGAAAGACGACATTGGCCCTCCATGTTGTTGCAGAGGCCCAGAAGGCAGGCGGAATTGCTGTCTTCATCGATGCGGAACACGCCTTAGATGTGCACTATGCAAAGAAATTGGGCGTGAATATCGATGATCTCCTCATTTCTCAACCCGATACCGGGGAGCAGGCCTTAGAGATCGCAGAGGATTTGGTTCGAAGCGGTGCCGTGGATGTGATTGTCATTGACTCCGTAGCGGCCTTGGTTCCCAAAGCAGAGATTGAAGGGGAGATGGGCGATGCCCATATGGGACTTCAGGCCAGGTTGATGTCTCAAGCATTGAGAAAAATGACGGCAACCATCAGCAAATCGAATACGATTGTGATCTTTGTCAATCAGATCCGGATGAAGATCGGGATCATGTTCGGAAATCCAGAGACAACCACCGGAGGCAATGCCCTTAAATTTTACTCTTCGGTTCGATTAGACACCCGTCGAATCGCCTCCATCAAGCAGGGCCAGGAAGTCATCGGCAGTCGGACGAAGGTTCGTATCGTGAAAAATAAGGTAGCCCCTCCGTTTAAAGAAGTGGAGTTCGACCTCATCCACGGTGAGGGAATTTCGAGGGAAGGAGATGTCCTCGATCTGGCAGTGGAAAAGAATATCGTTGAGAAGAGCGGGACGTGGTATGCCTACGCAGGACAGCGCATCGGCCAAGGGAGGGAGAACGCCAAACAGTTTTTGAAGGAGAATTCGAAGATCTTGGAGCAGATGGAGAAAGAGATCCTTGAAAACTTCCGCATCTCCAAAGCGGGATCATTGTGATCAATAGGAGAAGAAGATGGACTTAAACCAAATCTTGATGGAGGCCCTGTCTCAGGAAGCCTCTGATGTTCATATCAAGGAGGGAGTCCCCCCGATCTTCAGGGTCAATGGGGTGTTGAAACCTTGGAATAAATTAAAACCCTTCGATCATAACGACTTGTCAAAAATGGCCTTCGGTCTGATGAACGACTGGCAGAAGGAGCGATTCATCAAGAATCGAGAAGTGGATATGGGTTATGAAGTCTACGGCATGGGACGGTTTCGGGTCAATGTCTTCCAGCAGAGAGGGAAACTGAGGATCGCCCTCCGGATCGTGCCTTATCAGATCAAGACCTTGGAGGAACTCCACCTACCTGTTGCGATTAGGAATATTTCTTTGGAGCAAAGGGGCCTCATCCTGGTCACCGGGACCACTGGAAGTGGTAAATCCACGACATTGGCATCGATGATCGATATCATCAACAATCATCGGAATTGCCATATCATCACCATCGAGGACCCCATCGAATTTGTCCACGAAGACAAGAAATCGATCGTGGATCAAAGGGAGATCGGCTCCGACACAAGCACTTTTTCCAGTGCACTACGGGTGGCCCTCCGGCAGGATCCGGATGTGATCTTGGTGGGTGAGATGAGGGATTTCGAGACGATCGAGACCGCTCTGACAGCTGCCGAGACCGGGCATTTGGTCCTGTCTACGCTTCACACGTTGAATGCCACCGAGACGATCACTCGAATCATCTCTGTCTTTCCGCCCTACCATCAAAAACAGGTTCGGCTCCAACTGTCAGGTGTGTTAAAAGGCGTGATCTCCCAGAGATTGGTGGTGAGGTCGGATGGGAAGGGAAGGGTGCCGGCGGTCGAGGTTCTGGTCTCCACCGCGAGGGTGAGGGAGTGCATCGTCGAAAAGGATAAGACCAATGAGATCAATGATGCGATGGCCAGAGGGGTCACCAGTTACGGGATGCAGACGTTCGATCAATCACTGATGTTCCTGATGCAAGAAAAGTTGATCACCTATGAAGAAGCCCTCAAACATTGCAATAATCCGGATGACTTCGCTCTGAGGGTGAAAGGAATTCTTGCCACGAGCGACACCACCTGGGGTGACTTTGAGCGCTTCGAGAAGGAGAGAGAGGAGAAAAAAGAGGAGGAGAAAGAGGAGGAAAAGAAGTTGAAATTTGGGAGGCCTTTGGACTCCAAAATGAGGGAAGGAGGAGGGCCGGGTATCAAACAATGACCTCGAATGAGATTCGAAAGGCATTTCTAAGTTACTTCGAGGGGAGGAAACACCGGGTTGTTCGGAGCTCCTCACTGGTCCCTAAGAGTGACCCTACCCTTCTCTTCACCAATGCCGGGATGGTTCAATTCAAAGCGGTCTTTTTATCCGAAGAGAACAGGGACTACAAACGAGCCGTCACCTCACAGAAGTGTGTTCGTGCCGGAGGGAAACATAATGACCTGGAGATTGTGGGGAAGACTGCCCGGCACCATACCTTCTTTGAGATGTTGGGGAACTTCTCCTTTGGTGATTATTTCAAGAAAGAGGCGACTGAGATGGCATGGGATCTCCTCATCCGTCAGTGGGGATTGCCTGCGGATAAGATGTGGATCACCATCTATCTCGAAGACGATGATGCCTTCCATCTCTGGAGGAAGATCGGCATTCCAGCGGATCGCATCGTCCGGATGGGAGAAAAGGACAATTTCTGGGCGATGGGGGAAACGGGACCTTGCGGTCCCTGCTCGGAGTTAGTGATCGACCAAGGAGAAGGAGTGGGGTGCGGTCGTCCCGAATGCGCCGTGGGATGTGAGTGTGATCGCTTTTTAGAACTCTGGAACCTCGTCTTCATGCAATTCAATCGAGATGCAGATGGAAAACTCCACCCTCTGGCCAAACCGTGTATTGATACGGGCTTGGGTCTGGAACGCATTTCTGCCATCCTTCAGGGGGTCCAGAGTAACTATGAGACAGACCTCTTCAGGCCCATTTTTCAAGAGATTGAAAAGATCTCCCGTGTTCCCTACGGGAAGAACCCAAGATCAGACATTTCCATCCGGGTCATCGCTGATCACAGCCGGGCTTCGACCTTCCTGATCAACGATGGCGTTCTTCCCTCCAATGAAGGCAGGGGATATGTCCTTCGTCGGATTATGAGGAGGGCCATGCGGCATGGGAAGCTTCTGGGGATCGAAGAACCTTTTCTTCATAGAACCTCTTCCAGAGTGGTGGATCTGATGAAGGACGCTTATCCGGAGCTGAGGGAGTCAGAAGCCTTCGTGTCAAGAGTCATTCGGAATGAAGAGGAACGTTTCTCTGAGACCCTTGATTCAGGACTGAAGATCCTCCGAGAGGAGTTGGAACAGCTTCAGAGGAAAGGGAAGAAGATACTTCCTGGAGAGGTGGCCTTCCGTCTTTATGACACCTTTGGATTTCCACTCGATCTCACCACAGAGATCCTTCAGGAGGAAGGAATGACTTTCGATGAAGTGGAATTTAGAGCCCAGATGGAGGGACAGAGACAGAAGAGCAAACAGGCATGGCAAGGGCTCGGAGAGGGAAAGGCGAAGGAGGTTTACCGGCGTTTAACAAACGAAGGGATTAAGACAACCTTCACAGGTTATGGGGAGATTGAATCCGAATCCAGGATTCTGAAATTGATCAAAGATGATGGAATCGTATCTGCGGCTGGAGAAGGAGAAGCAGTCGAAGTTGTTATGGAGAGGACACCTTTCTATGGGGAGGCAGGTGGCCAGGTTGGCGATCGCGGGGTTATTTTCCAAGAGAGCTTTTCATTGGAGGTAGAAAACACCCTCAAGCCATTGGAGGAATTGATGGTCCATCAGGTGAGGGTGAAAAGGGGAGTGGTGAAGGAAGGGATGGAGGCAAGTCTCCGAGTGGATCAGGGACGACGAAGGGCAACAGCCCTCAACCACACCGCCACCCATCTGCTTCAGGCCATTTTGAGAGAAGTTTTGGGAGATCATGTCCATCAGGCAGGTTCCTTGGTCTCACCTGAACGACTGAGGTTTGACTTCACCCATTTCGCCCCGATTGAAAGAGAGGATCTTGAACGCATTGAGGCCCTGGTGAATGAGAAGGTCCGAGAGAATCTGAAGGTGGGTACGAAGATCATGCAGGTGGAGGAGGCCCTCCAGACAGGGGCGATGGCCCTTTTTGGAGAAAAATACGGTGAGAGGGTCAGGGTGGTGATGGTCTCCGACTTCAGCATCGAACTCTGTGGAGGAACCCACACTTCGCGAACCGGGGACATCGGTCTTTTTAAAATTTTAAATGAGACAGGGGTGGCTGCGGGTGTGAGAAGAATTGAGGCCCTTACAGGGGAAGGCGCCTATCGGTTTATCAAAGAGGAGGAACGAGAACTTTGGGAGATCGCTTCTTCTCTTAAATCGATTCCTGGAGAGCTCTCCTTAAAGATGGAACGCTGGCTTCAAAGACAGAGGGAGTTGGAGAGGGAGATTCTATCCCTTCAGGACAAGTTGTCACATCAAGAGATCTCAGATCTCCTCTCTCACATTCGGGAAGTTAAAGGGGTGAAAGTCCTATCGGCCAAAATAGACGGGAAGGATCCAAAGCGAATGAGGGAGTTTGTTGACCAACTGAAGGTAAAAGTCGGTTCGGGGATCATCCTCTTGGGAGGTCGAAGCCAAGACAAGATCACCTTGATTATAGGGGTGACCGCTGATCTCACCGATCGGTTCAGTGCTAACGATTTGATCAAAAAGGTCGCCCTCCATGTTCAAGGGACCGGAGGAGGTCGTCCTGATTTTGCCCAGGCTGGGGGGACAAAAACTGAGAAACTGGACGAGGCGCTCAAGGCGATTGACGATCTTATTTGAATTCTTTTTTTGGAATTAGAATCCCCCCATTCCTTTTCGACAAGGGAGCCGAGGGGGATTTTTTTGTTATAATCTTGTAGGGTACGCATA